>Ga0136611_10003876_pt1 | contig 10482 bp, 6 predicted proteins | sample AntDrymUQ2232306_2_FD_106645 | JGI IMG/M metagenome (GOLD analysis project Ga0136611, IMG submission 106645) | Polar desert sand microbial communities from Dry Valleys, Antarctica - metaG UQ223 (23.06) | ecosystem: Environmental > Terrestrial > Soil > Desert | place: Antarctica: Dry Valley... | reverse complement strand
GAGCTCAAGACCGTGCCGCCGGAGTACTACGCGCAGTTCGACGCGCTGCTGGGCTGAGCGCGGGGGGGGGGGCCTCGCCGCCCGCTACGATTTGCCGCGGCGTCGGGTGCCGTTTCCAAGACTGTCACCCGGCGCCGTTTCGCCGCCGTAGCTCAGCTGGTAGAGCACTTCACTCGTAATGAAGGGGTCAGCGGTTCGAGTCCGCTCGGCGGCTCTCGCAGGTCGGCCGAGGCGCCTCCACCCGGGCGACCGACGCACACCGCCCTTGACCTATACTAAAGGTCGCGAACAGGCGCTGCACGGAAGTCGTGCCGCTCGACAACAGCGACTTCTGGAGAGCAAATGGGACGCATGTGGAAGGCGGCGGCCGTCGCGGCCGTCATCACGGCAGGTTCGACCGGGAGTGCACTGGCGCACGACCCCGACCAGCACGGGACGCCCTTGGTGGACCCGTTCGGCCAGGACTTCTCGTTCATCGCCAATTTCCAGACCGCGCCGAACCCGTTCAACCCGGCGAACACGCATGTCACGAGCTCCGACATCGCGTTCTGGGGTGACCTGGCCTACGTGGGCGACTACGGCGGCTTCCGCATCTTCGACGTCTCCGGGCCCGAGCCCGAGCCCACCCTCGTCTCCGACGTCCGGTGCTTCGGCCCTCAGGGCGATCCGTCGGTCTTCGACCGCAACGCCGACGGCGAGGCCGACACGCTCGTGCTCTCCGTCGACAGCGTCCTCGCCGGCCCGCAGTGCGGCGCGCGTCCCGTCGGCAAGAGCGCCACGACCGGCCGCTACCCCGACGGCGCGTGGGAGGGCGTGCGGATCTTTGACGTGTCCGACCCGACCGCGCCCGCGCAGATTGCCACCGTCTATCAGGACTGCGGCTCGCACACGAACACGCTGCTGCCCGCCCCGGGCGGCGAGTCGATGTACGTGCTCAACTCGAGCTACCCGCTCGGCGAGGGCCCGACCTGCGGGCCGCTCGGCGCCCAGCAGGGCCGCAAGGTCAACCACGGGGTCGTCCAGGTCGTCGAGGTGCCGTTCGACAACCCCACGGCTGCGGCCGAGAAGACCGAGCTGCCGGTCGTCTACCCCGGTGACGCCGACGGGACCTACCGCCCGGTGAGCGAGCAGGGCCTCTCCGCTCCGCTCAACGACTTCCTGGGCTGTCACGACCTCAGCGTCTTCCCGGCGAAGTCGATGGTCGGCGCGGCCTGCGGCGAGCAGGCGCAGGTGTGGAACATTGACCCGGAGACGGGCCTGCCGAACACCGCCAAGCCACGGTGGTCCTATGACCAGCCCAACGTCGACTTCTGGCATTCCGTGACGTTCAGCTGGGACGGCAAGGTGGCCAACTTCATCGACGAGTCCTTCGGTGACGGTTGCCCGACGACGACGACCAAGACCGGGGGCCTCGGGCAGGGACCGCAGGTCTTCCAGTCCGGCAACATGTTCTTCTTCGCGGCCAAGAGCGGCCAGCTCTACTCGGAGTACCGCAACCCGCGTCCGACGAACGACGACCTCAACGGCGACGGCTCGAGCCGGAACACGTACTGCTCGTCGCACCTCGGGATCCCGGTGCCGGCGAAGGACCGCTACCTGCTGGTCAACGCCTACTACCGCGGCGGCTCGGCGGTGATCGACTTCACCGATCCGACGCAGCCCGAGGAGATCGCGTTCGCCGACATGCTCGGGACGAACACGTGGTCGGCCTACACCTACCCGCGCACGTCGGGCACGGCCGGCAGCATCCCGGTCTACTCCAACGACGGCCTGAGCCGCAATTACGGCACGGCGGCGTTGCCGGACTACCGCGAGGCCGCCTACGGGTTCCAGCGGTTCCAGGCGCGGATTGGAGCGACCGACCTGGTCGGGTTAGACCGCCTCAACCCGCAGCTGCAGGAGCTCCTGATCCCCAGCAGCGTGGCGGCGCCCAAGCCGCAGCGCGGCAAGCCCCGCACGTTCGCGGAGGGTCGTCCCGCCCCGGCGGGCGCGGCCAAGCGGTCCGCGCGCCCGTTCGAGAAGTAGGCGACTGCGGAAGCGAGGGCCCGCCAGCGCGGGGCCCTCGCTGGCCGCCTGGGCGCCGACCGCGCTCGCGTGGCCCAGGACGGGGACCGGGCTGCTGCCGAGCCCCGGAGCAGCACCGGCCGCCCGTGGACGGACCGTCAGACCGAGCGCACATCGAATGACCCGAGCCGCGTCGAGCGCCGAGAGGGCTCGTGAACGTTGCGTTTTGCTGTAGCCCGCCGATGCGGCGATGACCAGGGCGGTCATCAAGCTCGCGCCCGTCTCCTAGATGCTCGCCGTTGCTGAGCGGGAGCGATGGCGCCGATCACCACGACCGCGGGCCGAAGCAGGTAGGCCGCGGCCAGGCCGAGCCTCCCACGCCGAGCGAGCGGCCAGTTCCAGCGGATCCACGCCGGCGGCGGCGCCAGCGCGCGAACCAACCTGCGGGCGACGGCGCGCGGCCCGCGGCGCGGGAGACCCAGCTTCTGCACCATCGCTGTACCGCGGGGTACCGCGCACAGGCCCCGCGCGAACTGACCTTCGCAGCGCAGGCGGCCCGCCAGGTCCGCGGCCTGCTGCCAGGCGCGGGGCGGCAGGAGGTCCAGGGCGCGCTCGAGGTCCGCTATCGGTTTGGCGCAGTCGAAGAAGGGCTGGCCTCGGTGGTGGGCCAGGTGCAGCACGAGGACCAGCGCGATGCCCGCGTCATCCAGCGTGCGCACGGTCACCGGACATCCGGGAAGCGGCCTTGGTAGTGCGTGTCGCGCGAGGGTTTGCCAGACCTCCTGCGGCGCTGCCCTGCAAACGCCGGGCAGGGTGCGGTGCAGGTCCACCGGGGTGGGCTCTCCCGGGCGCCGCCAGGGCGCGTCGTGCTCGACGTAGTCGGGCTGCTCCCACAGGCGAACGTCGCGCCTGAGCCCCATCCCGGCGAGCGCCAGCTCGGCCCTCGGGAAGTCCGCCGGGGCGATCAGGAGGTCGGCATCGACATACGGGCGTCCGCCGTCGGGGTAGAGGCGATCCGCGATCGACGAACCCTTGAGCAGGATCGGCTGAACGCCGGCCGCTTGTAGCCCTTGCACCACTTCGGCGGCCAGGGCATCGGCCAGCATCGTGACGGCCAGCGCCGCCAGACCGTCGGGTGCGATCACCGCTCGGGAGGAGGCCCGGCGAACGACCGGCCCAGGGCACCCGCGGCGATGAGGCCGCCGCCCAGCGCTGCGGTGCGCGCGATGTCGCGGCCGGTGAAGGGCAGCGACCCGGCCGGGAGCGAACCCGTGGCCCCGCCTCCCGCGATTTCGCGGGAGGCCCCGGTAACGACGGGGCGGGTACGGGTTCGCGTCGCGTTCGCCCCCTTGACGCCGCCCTTGGCGTTCGTCCTCTTGACGCCGCCCTTGGCGTTCGTCCCCTTGACGCCGCCCTTGGTGATGTCCTGTGGGCTGCCGTTTTCGAGCGGGGTTCTCGCCGTGGGTGCGGCGCCCGAGTCCTGCGTGGCCGAACTTTGCTGGTTAGGCGATGATTGGGTCTGGCTCTCGGGCATGCTCGTGAAGGCCTGGGCTGCGGTCGGCACGAGCACGGAGGTGACCGTTACGGCCGCACCGCCCACCAGCGCCTTGCGCAGCACGTTGCGCCGCGTCTGGCCTGCGGGGTCCTCGAGCAGGTCGAGCGAGCGCAGCTCCACGAGGATCTGCTCGGCCTGAGGATGCTCGAGCCCCGTGTGCGCGGCCAATGCGGAGGAGTCCCGCATGCCGTCACAAGCCTGCCAGACCGCCGTGGCCTCGGGCGAAAGGCGGTGAGCGACATCGTGACGGGGATCGAGGATGATCAGCTCCCCGCCCATCTCTCGCACAAGTTCGAACTTCATGCTCACCGGCCTATCCATGACCACCTCCTCCAAAGATTTGTACCAAACTCTACCGAGCGCCGCGTGAGGGCGCGCCGGTTGCTGCATCTCGAGGCGTTCGGCGTCCCGTTCACCATCCACCTCGCCGACGCCTCGCTCGCTCCGGCGCTCGAGCCGATGCTGCCCCCTGGCTCCGCGCCGGCACCCCCGGGAGGCTTCGAGCTGACGCTCGAGGACCTCGCCGGCCTTCCAGAGCTCGACGCGCGGCTCCGCCGTCACATCGCTACCCACGCGCCCGGGCGGGTCTTCGTGCACGCCGGCGTCGTCGCTCATCACGGCCGCGCGGTGGTGCTCCCGGCCGCCACGTTCGCCGGCAAGAGCGAGCTGGTGGCCGCGCTGGTGAGGGTGGGCGCCGTCTACTACTCCGACGAGTACGCGGTGATCGATGACGACGGGCTCGTCCACCCCTACGCCCGCCCGCTCACGCTGCGCGCGCGCGCAGGGCGCGCAGCGGAGCGACTCGGCGCCGCACAGCTCGGCGGGCGGCCGGGTACCGATGCGCTGCCGATCGGCCTGATCGCCGCGACGGCGTTCGCCCCGTCGGCCGACTGGGCACCCGAGGAGCGCACGCCGGCTGCGGGGGCGCTGCTGCTGCTCGCCCACGCCGGGCAGGCGCGCGCCGACCCCGCTCGCGTGCTCGACGCTCTACGCCTGGCTGCGCTCCACGCCCGCGTCCTCGAGGGCCCGAGAGGGGAGGCCGACGCGACGGCCCCGGCTCTGCTCGCCGCGCTGGACACCGCTGTATGACGCCACGACCACGGGCGTCACGGGTATCGACCACTGACCTGAAGGGCGGAGCACGAGCGGTCGCTTGTCTCGGCGCCCGCTCAGGCGACACCGACTGTCTCGCAGGCCTGCGGCCCCATCACGCCGCTCAGCGGCGAACGGTCACGCGCCGTGCAACCCGCACCGTCCGTCCGCTGCGGTCTCGGGCCGTGAGGCTCAATCTCGCCCGGCCTGCCCGAACCGGCGCGCGCAGTCGCAGCACCACCCGTCCCGACGCTGCGCTCAGGCGAGCCCGACGGCCCACCGCGACGGCGCGGCCGCCGTCGTGCAGCGTCGCGCGCAGGCGCCGAAGCGGCGCGGTCGTGCGTACGCGGAAGGCAAGCCGCCCGCGGGCCCGCGCGCGGCGCGCCGATCCGAGCACGCGCGGAAGCGTCACACGGGGGGCGACCGGAGCCAGCGCGGTCGGCTCGCCGGTCGGCTGTTCCGCGCCGACCACGGGCAACGCGGGCGTCACGAGCGGACCAGCCCCGGGGCCCGGAGGCGCGGTCTGGGGTGAGAGCTCCTGGAGACGCGCTTCAATCCACGGGCGCAGCACCGAGCCGGCGACCTCGCCGTAGACGCCGTACTGGGTGGGGAACGCGCAGCCCACGCCGAAGGACGTGTCGCCCACGAGCACGAAACGGCCGTCGGCCCCGGGGACCATCAGGGGCCCTCCGGAGTCGCCCTGGCAGCTGTCCTTCCCGCCGAGGAGGTTGCCTGCGCAGATGCTCGTGGGCGCGTCGAAGGAGGCCGTGACGCTGTAGCTCTGGGCGCAGTCGTCGTCGGCGACGATCGGGACCTCGGCCTCGCGCAGCATGCGCACGGCCCCTCCGCCCGAGAAGGTCGCCCCCCAGCCGATGATCGTGGCGGGGTCTCCGGGCCCGAAGCCGGCGGCGTCGGCCTGGTCGGCGATGCGAATTGGCGCGCCAAGGCTGGTGGGGCGGGCGAGCTTGAGCAGCGCGACATCGTGGCTGTCTTTGCCGTTGTCCCATTCGGGATGCTCGACGACCTGGACCACGCTGATCCGCTCGCCGCCCTCCTCGCGGTCACGCGTGCCGAGCACGAACCGGAAGCTCGAGGCGGCGAAGGTGTCGGGCTCGCCGCTGTCCTGATCGCCGTCGACGCAGTGCGCTGCCGTCAACACGACATCGGGGCGCACCAGGCTGCCTCCGCACCGAAACGAGAACGACTCGTCGCCCGGCCCCTGGAACTCCATCGCCGCCATGTGCGGCCAGTCGCGGACTGTCTCGGTACCCCCGACGATCGCCTCCGCCGGCGCGGCGGACGTCAGCAGCAGCAGGCCGATCAACAGCGGGCGGAGTCGCAGGGGCATGAGAACCGTGTACCCAGCGCCGCGACATCCGAGCAGAAGTTCCGTTACGACTTGCCCGGATGGCTGACGCATTCGGACTGACCCGGTCGCGTTGCTCGGCCGCTACTTCGACGGCGCGGAGGACCTGGAGACTGTCAGCCGGCTCTGTCCGAGCGAAGCTGGGCCCGCCGGCCTGAACGACTAGGGCTGCTGCGCGGACTCGCTAGCGGAAGCTTGCCAAAGCGTTCGCTCGTGCGTAGCGTGCGCAGCGCATCCGGGAGATTCCGGGTCCTGCGAGCGCAATGTTCGGGGCCTGCGTACGACACGTCCAGACTGACGAGTGGGGGGCAGGGCATGACCAGGCACAGGCTGGCGGGCAGAACGGCCGGAGCGACACATGCGACGAGAACGCTCGGGGCTGCGGTGGAGACGGCGCCGGGCTTCGCTCCCGCCTTCGTCCTCAGCGTGGGCTGAAGCCGTGCGCGTACTCGGATGCGCCGTCGTCCTCGCGGTGACGTTGGGGGCGCCCGTCGCGGCCGGCGCTCAGACGTCGGAGATCGACCTTGGACCGGGCAGCGCCCCGTCGGTGGCGATCGACGAGATCGACTACGCCCACATCGTGTGGAACGGACCCGACGGCGACGGCACGGTGCACTATTGCCGGCTGCCGCCGACTGCGGCAGCGTGCGACATCGACGTCACGATCGCCGCGCCGAGGGGGCCGGCGGGGCGCCCCTTCGTGTTCACCGGCTCCGGTCTGCAGATCCTCACCTCTCGATCGGGGCTGCCGAGCGGAGGCAGCGCGCTGCTCTACTCGGCCACGGACGGAGGCCGGGCGTTCTCGGGCCCGGTGGCGGTCGGCTCGATTGCCGTCGCCGACGCGAAGTACGGCCCGGGTGACGCTCTGTCGTTGGCCGGGGGCTCGTCCTACCAGCGCGCCGCCACGGACGGTTCGACCGTGGGCGCCTTCGCCGACTTCGCGGACCCCGCCGCTCTCGCGGTCGACCTGATCGATCAGGGGCGCGACCCGCTTGTCGTGTTCCAGAACGCCGCCGGCATCAGCTTTCGCCGCCACTACGGCTCCAGCGATCCCAACGTCCCGACCGAATGGAGCCCGCTCACGGCGATTGCCGGAGAGAGCTTCCCCCGGCTGACGGGGCGCTACCTGCTGAGCTACGACGATCCCGTCGGACTGCGCCTCCGGGAGCATCGATCCGGCGACACGATCCGATCGCCCGGGCGCTTCGAGGAGGTCTCCGTCCTGCCCGAGAGCCAGGGGGCCGGCGTCAACTCCGACATGGCCTGGGGTACGGACGGCATCCTCCACGTGGTCTGGAGCCGTCAGACCCCGGACGGACCGGCGCTCTACCGCGCGACCTCCGACCGCGGGACCGACTGGACGCGATCGGAGGTCAGGCCGCCGTCGAGCGCGCCCATCGCCGACCCCCGCGTGGCCGCGGGCCGGCGCGGGTCGTCGGTTGTCGCATGGACGGCGCTCGGGCAGGACGGGGAGGTCCTCGACGACGGCGGGAGCGGGTCGGTGGCGACGACCCACGTCGTCGTTCGGCGCACGTCGGTCCGGGGACCGGCGCCGCAGGTCGACCGGCCGAACATCCGCGCAACGGGGTTGGAGGTCACGCAGGGAATCCAGACGCGCGACGAGCGCTTCGCGGGCGGCGAGCTGCCGTCTGACCGCGACCCGTTTGGCGCCCTCACGGGCCGGCCGTCGACCTACGAGGGCGTGGCGCTCGCGGAAGGGTCCCGCACGATCGTGCGGCTGTTCGGCAACACCGACAAGGGCAGCGTCGGCGGCGTCAAGGCCGAGCTCTACGGCTTCCGCGACGGGCGCGCGCTCCCGGGCAGCCCCCTGCGGTCCGAGAGCGGAAGGCGGACCCTCAGTCGAAGGGCGTGCGCGTGCGTCCTGGAAGCCGATCGAGTCGATCCAAACGGCGCTTTCGAATTCACGCTGCCGAGCTCCTGGGCCAGCGGCAACATCACCCTGCGCGGCAAGCTCACCCGCCTGGCGGTCTCTCAGCCCTTCCAGGTGATCAAGAGCGTTCCGAAGCTCTTCCCGCTCAGCGGGCCGAAGCCCACGATCCTGCGGCCGGCGATCCTCTGCCTGGCCGCGACGTGCGCCTCCGACGACGCGTTCCAGCTGTCGGATGTGCCGTTCACCAAGACGGCGCGCATCTTCATCGCCCCGCTGCGCATGGTGCGTCCCGACTCGAAGACCGACCCCTACCGCCAGCCCGACCCTGAGTCCGTGTTCGACGCGGCGCTGAAGCTGCATCCGGGCGGGGAGCGCTACGTGGTGCTGCCCTACGTCGCCGACCTCGACGTGAGTACGGAGTACAAGCTCAAGCCAACCGACGCGAAGTGCCAGGACGCGACGGTAAAGGACGCGAAGGAGCGGGACGAGAAGGCGCAGGACTGCCGGCAGAACGCGTACTTCAACGCGGCGTTCCAGTACGCCTACCGGCACAAGACCGAGCACGACCTGCACATAGGCATCACCGCCGACGAGCGCGGAGCCGCGGACAGCAGCCTCTACAACCTGCCACCCGGCAACCTGGATCCCACGATTCCCAACGAGCGCGAGGGGACGCCCGCCGGCTTCGTGAACATCGACCGCCCGGTCACGTCGGTCGCCCACGAGCTCGGGCACCTGATCGGGCGCGGCCACGCCGGCCGGAAGTGCGGCGGCGGCGGCGACGAGTGGCCTCCGGACGACCGCGGTCTCATCGCCGGCGTCGGGTACGACCGGTACGGGATCTTCACGTCGCCGGCGCTGGGTCGCCCCAGCGGCCCTATTTTTGGCGGCGCAACCAAGCAGCCTGCGGAGTGGTTCGACGTCATGTCCTATTGCGCGGGGACCGGCGAGGGCGCCGATCTGAAGGCGTGGATGTCCGTCCGGGGCTGGGACTCCGAGCTGGGCGCCCTCCACCGATACGGCAAGCGCGTCGGGTTCGACCGCACGGAGCCCAAGGTCGTCTCACTGCCCAAGGGCCGCTCGGCACGGGCCGCGTCGCCCGGCGCCATGCTCGCCGTAACCGCGTTCTCGGACGGGGCGGCCACCACGATCGAGTCGGTGATCCGGAGTGAAGCTCCATCCCCGGCCGACCCCGGGTCGGAGACCTTCCTGGTGGGCCGTGCCTCGGATGGGGCCGAGTTGGCCCGGGTGGCGATGTCCGTAGGCACGGGTCACATCGAGGGCGGCAGCTCCTTCTCGACGCTCACCGCCGCGGTCCCCGCCGCCGGCATCACCTCGGTGGAGATCATCCGCTCCGGCGCGGTCCTCGCGTCGCGCACGGCGAGCGCGACGGCGCCCACGGTCAAGGTGACAGCGCCGAAACGCGGCGCCCGTGTGCCCGGGCGAGGCGGCGTCGTCGTGCGCTGGCAGGCTTCGGACCTCGACGGAGACGCTCTGAGGGCGGCGGTCCTCTACTCGCCCGACGGCGGGCGGAGCTGGCGCACGGTTACGACGGCTCTGAGTACCGGACGGGCAACGGTGCCCGCCGCCTACCTCGCCGGGAGCCGCCGCGGCCGGGTGCGCGTCGTCGTAAACGACGGGTTCCACGAGTCCGCTGCGACATCTGCCCCCTTCCGAGCCGCGGGACATCCTCCCACCGTGCGGATCCTCGCCCCGGGGAGCGGCACCCGGGTGCGGGCCGACACGACGGTCTCACTCGCCGGCGAAGCGATCGCCGACTCGCTGAAGCTGCTGACGGGGTCGCGGCTGCGCTGGTTCGACGGCAAGAGGCGACTGGGGTCCGGCGAGCGCGTCGCGGTCAGCGGCCTACGGCCGGGCGTGCGGCGCATCCGTCTCGTGGCCACCGACGCGGCGGGACGGAGGGCCGAGGCAGTCACCACGCTGCGGGTCACCGCGGTGGACCCCGACTTCACGCTGCTGCGCGCGCCCGTCCGCCTGGCCAAGAGCGCCCGGCGGTTGAGCTTTGCCGTGGCTACAAATCTCCCCGCCCGCCTGACCGTCGCCGTCGCGGGACGCCGGACGACGTTCCGCGTCAGCAGTGCACGGCGGCAGGTCTCGGTCCGGGTCCCGCGGGGGCGCAAGCTGCAGCTCGGTCTGCTCCTGCGCTCGGGCGCGCGGCAGACCACAACGGCGATCGCCATTCCCCGAAAGTAGGCACGCTGCTTCTTTGGTATTCGCCGCTGATTGGGACCGCGAACCTGGACCCCGTCGCGGAGCAGGCCGGCTCGGAGGAACGCGGGGTGCAGCTCGAGACGGGCGTCAGCCGCTAGCCTCGCGGCATGCGGAAGGCGATGCTGCTCTGCGCGCTGGTGGGCCTTTGCGGCCCGCTCGCGCCGGCGGCGTCCGGTGATGACGGATCGACGTTCCTGGTGGCCGACACCGCGCAAGTCGGCCACATCGACCTCTACCTCTTCGGCGCCGATGGCACCCAAGCCGAGCTCTTCGAGCGGGTGGGCGAGAAGCTGGTTGCGGTCGGACAGGGCACGGTCCAGACGCCGGCAACCGCGTTCCGGG
>Ga0136611_10003875_pt1 | contig 10484 bp, 6 predicted proteins | sample AntDrymUQ2232306_2_FD_106645 | JGI IMG/M metagenome (GOLD analysis project Ga0136611, IMG submission 106645) | Polar desert sand microbial communities from Dry Valleys, Antarctica - metaG UQ223 (23.06) | ecosystem: Environmental > Terrestrial > Soil > Desert | place: Antarctica: Dry Valley... | reverse complement strand
TCAACAGCATGCACGCCCTGGTCGACACCGCACCCGAGGACGTGCGCGCACAGCTGCGGACGCTGCCCCAGGCCGGCAGGATCCTGGTCGCTGCCCGGTTCCGGCCCGGGCCGCCGACCACACCCCGAGACGCCGCGAAGTACGCGCTGGCCAGCGTCGCCCGCCGCCTGCAGGCCCTCGAGGTGGAGATCGCCGACCTCACCCGGCAGCTCGACGCGCTCACCTCCGCCGCTGCACCGGCCCTGATGGCCCTCCACGCGTTGGGCACCGACACCGTCGGCGCGCTGCTGGTCGCGGCCGGGGACAACCCGGACCGGATGCGCCACGAACGGTCCTTTGCCGCGCTCTGCGGCGCCTCCCCCGTCCAAGCCTCCAGCGGACGCACCACCCGACACCGGCTCAACCGCGGCGGCAACCGGGAAGCCAACAGCGCACTGTGGCGCATCGTCATCGTTCGGATGGGCAGCGACCCCGCGACCCGCGCCTACGTCCAACGCCGCACCACAGAAGGCCTGAGCAAAACCGAGATCATCCGCTGCCTGAAGCGCTACGTCGCCCGCGAGGTCTACCGCGAACTCGTCAAGACCACCGACCGGGGCGGGTCCGGGAGGACAAGCGGGGGCGTCTTTGACAATGTCCTGCGCGGCCAGCCCTGACTCCCCGACAGCTGACACTTCGGATCAGTCACTTCCCGGACCCGCGCCCAGCACACTACGCCGAACCCCTTGACAGACCAAGAGAAGCATCATCCATGCTCTGCGCGCTCTGGACGTCCCGGAATCCGGCCCCACGGCGCAAGTTCGTCAACCCAAGTCCAGGCAGCATCACCCTGGTACCCGGGGATACGGTCGCGGATAACGCCTCGCCCGCGGACACTCGCGGTCAAGTCCTCGGGGTGAGGACACCGCTTCGTCGCTAGTCTCGGCGCGCCCGGGAGGTCGTCGCCAGAGACCGCGCCTAGTGTGTCCGTATGCGCCGAAAGGGACTGTTCTGATGGCCCTCGGTGTGCTATCGCGCTCAGCAGTCGAACGGGCGATCGCGGAGTACGACGAGTTGGGTCGAGACGCGTTTCTTAGTAAGCACGGCTTCGGGCGCGCCACTACTTACACCCTCGTGGTTGACGGGCGAGATTATGACCCGAAAGCTATAGCTGGCGTCGCATATGGCTTTGATCATCCCGAGCAAGGAAGCCTGAAGAACACCGAGTTCAATGGCGGGCTTCAGTTGCGCAGCGCCCTCGGGCCCGCTGGTTTCGACGTCGTGCTTCGCACGAATCCCGGTGAAGTTGCAATCCGCGACTTGATCGACCGGTTTATGTCCGAGTACCCGGATGCACGCTCGGGCCCGTTCAGTGGCAACCAAGCTGTTCAATCGACGCTGAGGTCGCTAGTCGACGCTATCGCGCAAAGTCCTCCCCTACTGGCGCGCGCCGAGGTGGTCGTCAAGGGGTCCGTCGGATTGGGCAACTGGGCGGCGGTGCCGTGGATCGCGCTCCTTGACAAGCGCATCACCTCTTCCACACAGAGCGGCGTCTATGCCGTATTGCTCTTCCGCGAGGACATGACCGGCGTCTATCTCACTGTCGCTCAGGGAACTCAAGAGTTGAAGCAGCAGGGACGCGCATACATGCTCGCCCAGCTCGAACTCTCTGCGCGCCGCGTCCGCAACCTGGAGAACGCTGACTTGGTGGCTAGGTCCTTTGCCGCGGACAACGCCCTCTCTCTTGGTCGAGGTGCACTCGCGCGCGACTACGAGGCAAGCACCATTGTTCATAAACTCTATAAGCGGGGTTCCGTGCCAGAAGACGCAGAGATCCTTCGAGATCTTGACGCGGTCCTCGACCTTTCAGACGGCTTCGTCGCGAGCACGGAGCGGTTCGCGGAATCGACTCTGCCTGACATTGCAACAGCATTTCGCATTGCCGTCGACTCGTCAGGGCTCAAGGTGCCAACGGGTCATGGGGATACCGTTGTGGCTCTTGTGGCGGCGCTGGTGACAAAGCCATTCGTCATTCTCTCGGGCATGTCCGGGAGCGGGAAGACACAGTTGGGTCTGCGGCTCGGTGAGTGGTTCGGATCCGGACCGAACGGCCGCAGGTTTCTTCCCGTTCCAGTTCGCCCAGACTGGACTGGCCCCGAAGCCCTCTTCGGCTATGAGGATGCGTTGCGGCCGCCCAAGGATGGCAAGGCGGCATGGTTTGTCCCCGCCACGCTGGAATTCCTTCTGACAGCTGCACAAGAACCCGACATGCCGCACCTCTTGTTGCTTGATGAGATGAACCTGGCGCACGTTGAACGGTATTTTTCTGACTTCCTATCGGGGATGGAAACGCGTGATGCCCTGCTGCCGAACTTGATCCGCGGCCAGGACGGCGAGTGGAGACTGCGCAGCTCGGACGAGCCGCTCATCGCACTCCCTCGCAACCTCTTCGTCATTGGCACCGTGAACGTGGATGAAACGACTTATCAGTTCTCTCCAAAGGTGCTCGATCGTGCGACGACCTTCGAGGTGCGCACGAGAACTGACGAGTTGATGCTCGACGTTGTCCGGCCCAACGCTGTGGCGCCGGCCGATGTGGCGCATCTCCGCGCCCTCGTCAACCTCGTGCTGGATGACACGTGGCAGCAGGCAAGCCCAGGACGGGCGGCAATCGCTGAAATGTTGCGCGATCTACATCGCCGCCTGACCGCTTCGGACGACGAGTTCGGCCATCGCGTCTTCTACGAGAGCCTCCGCTTCGCCGCGGCACTCGAGCAGCTGGGGGTGACTGAGCGGGACCAGGCTCTCGATCATGTGGTGCTCCTCAAGGTTCTGCCCAAGATCCATGGCTCACGTCGGCGCGCAGAACCCGTGCTGAAGGCGCTCGCAGCCTTCGCCGCGAAGCCTGAAGGACCACACGATTTTGAAGGCACGGATTCGGCAGACCCGGCGCTGCCATTGAGTGCGTCCAAGCTTCGGAGAATGCTGCGAGCGGCAACGATCAATCAGTTCGTCAGCTTCACGGACTAGACGTGGACTCAGCTGGGGTGCGCCTCGCAGCAGACAATGGGAGTACAGCTCGTCTCACTATCTCCAGGCTTCCCACCAGCAATCATGGTCCGGAAATCCAGGAGCGCCGCGGCGCAGTCGTCGTGCGGGAGGCCCGCGCGTACCGCTTCCAGTTCGATGTTGAAGGCGCTATCGCACGAATCGAGCCCACGGAGATTTTTGACAGCGACGACGCCACTCGGCGCACTGGGCGACTGGTGCCTGGGGAGGCGGTCGGCCTAATCTCGGTCGAGTTGACTACCGACTCAGGAGCGGTGTTCCGCGGTCAGTTTGACGTGCGAAGCGCCAAGTTCTCGGACGAGCAGGCTTTCGGCAGGATGTTGGCGGATCTGGCCGAGCTCTCGGTCGAGGCACTGCATCAGGGTTTCGCTCCGAGCGCAGGCCGATTCGGAAGCGCCTCGGGGGCGTCTCCTCGACTCGTCTATCAGCAGTTCGCTGTACTCCATTCACTCATGGTCGGCTCGGATCTTGTCTGGGCGATAACCCAGATCTTGTCGAAGCCGCATCGCACCTGGGAAACGCAGCTGGAACCGCGGCAGCCAGGTCGTCCACTACGGGGCTCGTCGAGACTCGCGAGCCAGCTGAGCCGTCCTGGTCCTCGTGTCCTTACACCGCGATGTCCGCTTGCGTCTCTCCCAAGCACGCTGCTGGTCGAACGCACGGAGGAAACGACCGACACAACTCCCAATCGCTTCATTCGCTTCGTCCTTGAGAGCTGGCGAGCTCTCGCTGCCAGTGTCGTCTCGTCGTCAGGCGCGTTGAGCGGCGCCGCCAAGGCGCGCGGGGTTGGCCATGCTGAAGAGCTTGTCGTCAGGCTCGACGAGTATCTGACCAATCCTCTCTTTCGGGAGGTCGCTCGATTGTCGGTGTTCCCTGGCGACAACCAAGTCCTTCGCAGCAGCGAGGGTTATCGCCAAGTGTTCGCAGCATGGGCTTTGGTTGAGGGAGCCATCGGTCTAGACCTCGACCTCGAAGATCCTCTCGTCGTGTCGCGGAAGAGCATCGCGACACTGTACGAGTACTGGGCTTTTGTGCGACTGACCAGCGCCGTGGCCACCGCTTGCGGCTCCGCCAGCAACGCGGAAAGTCTCTTCAGGCCATCAGCGACAGGGATGTCGCTGGTCCTTCGGGCGGGTGCGTCGACACGACTGAAATTTCGAGCAAGCGTTGGCGGTGAGCTCGTGCTGGCCGACCTCTTCTTCAACAACGAGTTCAGGCGGTCCAGCTGGACTCGTCCGATGCGCCCCGATGCGAGCCTTCTCTTGCGGAAGCCTGGCGCACAAGAAGTGTGGCTGCACTTCGACGCCAAGTATCGAGTCGATTGGTTAAGGCCATTCGACACCGGTGAAGTCGGCGAGGAGGAGGAGGCCGAGCGCGTCAGTGGCAGCAGTAAGCGCACTGACCTGCTGAAGATGCACGCGTACCGTGACGCAATCCGTGATTCAGCCGGGTCCTATGTGCTTTTCCCCGGATCCGAAGCGCAGGAATTCGCGCTCTCCACAGAAGAGTTCCTCCCTGGGCTAGGTGCGTTCCCTCTGCGCCCGGACCACAGCGACAGTGACACTGCTGCGCTCTCCGATTTTGTGTTGCGTGCGCTGACTCACGTTGCAGCGGCAGGAACGCGCCATCGGCGCGCAACGTACTGGACGACGCGTGCCTACAAGGAGTCCGGGACGGACAAGCCGGAGGCACTGCCCCCGCTTGGTGACCGTCCGCCCGCGGACACCCCCGTCCTCTTGGGCTACGTCAGATCAAACTCGCAATGGTCATGGATACGACAGGTCGGGCTCTACAACGTGCGCAGCGGTCACCGCCCGGGCGCGATTGCTAGCGGGGGCGCGGAACTCGACGCATCTCTGGCGCTCCTGTACGGCCGCGAGGGCGGTGTGCCTCGATTGGAGCTCTTCCAGTTGGCCGGCGGCTGGGAAAGCCTCACTGGGGAGGCTCTTCGGCGACTTGGGTACACAAATCCACGCGGTGACGCCTATCTCGTCACGAGCGTTCGATCGCTCCCCTCGCCCATCTGGCTAGGAGAGGTCAGAGTTTCTTCCATGCTTCCGAAAAGCTGGCTTGAGGGACGGCCGTATGCCACCACCTGGCTCGACATCGTGCTGTCGACGCAGGACAACGCGGAGCGGACCGAAGCTGATCAGATCCTGTTCGGTGGCTAGCTCACTTGATAGGTAGCTCGCCTGCGCTTCAGGCTGCCAGCAGTCGACTGACTTGATCGATTCGAGATCTGTCCAGACGCGTCGGTAGGGACCGAAGCCAGGTCTCAAGGAAGTCACCGGCGACGTAGTTGACGCCGTTCGACAGGACATGTTCTTGCTCGAACGGCGCCCAGATCACGACCACCGGGTGAACGAAGACTCGCACGCCGGTGAGGTGTTCGATTGCTTCCTTGTTCTGAAAGCTTGCTCGCTTCATCGCCGCCGGGAGCCGCGGCGAGGACCACGCTGCATCCGGGTTGTCGCGAGGCGTCACGGTCGCCACACCGTCAGCCACGCTGACGACCCCGGACCAGTTCTTCGAGTCAAGCAAATAGACGCCGGCTGGCCCGACCACGAAGTGATCGACATTGCCAAACTTAGCGTCGAGGTCGTGTGCGACAACCCACCCGTCCCGTTCCAGAGGACGAAGGCGCTTCTCAGTCCACTTCTCACCTTGCGCCCCTTCGAGCCACCGTTCGATATGGGTGGGTACAGCATCGCGGAGATACAGCCAGAAGCCATATGTTGCGCGCCGAGGAACCCGGCAAACCACCCCCACTTGCCCGGCAAAGCTAGGCCCACGAGTGACAGGGCTATGAGCGGCCAAATTCCTAATCGAAAGCGCCACAGGACGCGGCGGCGCCAGGTCCGCCGCAGCTCGCGGTACCGAGCTTCGGCGCGGCAACCAGCTCGCGGCCTTCTGAGGAGGATGGACATAGCCACACGACTTACCTCGGCTCCATAATCCGATGCCTGAAGTCCGCATTGTTGGCGTGGTCTGCCAACGGGTCACTTGAAGTCATCGCGGAGGTGGCAAGAGGCGTCAGATCGGCAAACCACCGGCTCTGCATCGTGACAGCCACGAAGACTTACCTGGTGGGAGCTACGCCGCGCACGTCAGTCGCCGGAAATCGCTCTTCGGCCATCTGGAGCTTCCGAGTGGCTGCGGCCGCGAGGTCGCATCGGAGCGGCGCGCTCCTTGCCCCGCGCCTTCGGCCGGGTCGCCCGGACAGCCGGGTTGCTGGGCAGCAGCTGCTCAACGCGCACGGCGTCATTGAAAGCCTTCCTCAGCATCCGGTGGATCCCGTCCACCGTCAGCGGCGACAGCGGCCCCTCCCGCCTGCCGCCGTGATCGAGCAGGTCCCGGTAGAGCTTGCTGATTATCGCGGGGCGGACCGCCTGCAGCCGCAGGTTTCCGATCCGCGGGAGGACGTAGTGCTCGACGTTGTGCCGGTACCCCTCGAACGGGGTGTCGACATCTGGTGAACGCTGACGTCGTTGACCGCCTCCGCCCTTGCTATGTCGCGGGTGGTGGGGTCGGATACCGACATGTCAGTCACCCGCGTCCCTTACCCGTCAGCACAGCCTGGGTACGCGGCTGCGGCCCAATGGCGGGACCGTTGCCTCCTGCGGGAGGGCTCGCTCTTTGAAGATCGCCCAGGCTCCGAGCTGGTCGACGCCCGGGTGCTTGTGCGGGATTTTGTCGAGCAGCCTGACCAGGGCAAAGATGACTTCCTTACCAAACTCCATGGCCAACTTAGTGAGTCTCCTGCGAGCGCTGTGCAGCTTGCCGCCGAACTGCTTTTCGTGCACTTCCTTGTCGCCCGCAGCGACGCCGTGAGCGGTTCGCGCAAGAAGGAGGTTGTGCGCCGCGTCCTTAGCTTCACGGAGGGCACATCGCCGCTTCCGGACGAGCTCGCCTCCGCGTTGGACGCCGGCCTTGTGCGCCCGGGGCAGGCCTTCAACTCATATCGGTGGCGGCAATTCGGTTACCTCATTGACTTCTTCATCGCGTTCAAGGAGCTGCCTGTGGATCAGCGCCGGGAGGCGTTGACCGACTCGGATGCCTTCCTCGCGGTGCTGGCCCGTGTCGAGGACCAAGGCGCCGCCATCCAACGGCATGCGCTGGAGCACCTGCTCTTCCCGGAGGTGTTCCCGCCGATCGTCAGTCGTGACCACCGCGCCGCCGTGATCAGCACCTGGGGGCAGGCGGCAGGCCCGGCCACTGACCCGGAGCCAGTTCGCCTCGCTCGCGTTGTGCAGTCCCTCCCCCCTAACACGAGGTGGGGTGCGGCCGAGTACGTGAACCTCTACCGCAGCCCGTTTGTCTGGCAGTGGTCCGAGCCCAGCTCCGCCTGGCGCGGCAGCGCGCTTTGGGCGAAGCGCCTGAGCGAGAGCATCGACCTGGAGCACGAGGAGCGCCAGTACAAGGTCGATGCAGCACGGCGAGTCATGGCTGCAAGAACCGCACTAGAAGGTGGAAGGGCTGACTGGCCCCAGCTGTTGGGTTCCGCGTTCACCAAGGACAACAACCTTGTGGCGTGCAGGCCCACCAGCCGTTCATCGCCTGGGTCCGGCAGGAAGTTGATTCGGCTGCGGCGGCTCTGAGCGAGCTGTGGACCGATCCTGGCCCTCCGGCCGTGGATCAATTTCTCGCACTGGTTCCCGACTCCGCGGTCCACGGCACCGGCGCACGTCTCAGCATCGCCTCCTTCCTTCTTGGAGCAGCTGGGCCGGAGATCTATCCGCAGTGGCGCGCGACGGCGGTGGATACCGCTTACCGGCTCACAGGCTTCGCGAAGCCCGAGCCGACGGCCAGCGACGGCGAGCGCTATGAGGTCTTCTTAACCTTCCTCGACCAGTTCCGCGACACAGTCGCGGCACAGGGTGTGAGCCTGTCTGACCGGCTTGACGCCCAGAGCTTGGTCTGGGCCCTGGTGAACTACGACGGAGGACTGAACTGGACCGAGGCCGAGCGTGACGCGTTGACGTCGTGGAGAAGTGGCAAAGGGACGCTCCCGCCGAGTCCTGGACCGACAATGACGACCCCAGCACCTGTGCCACCCGTGGGACCGCCCACTCCCATACCGGACGATCGCGATCTTAGGGAGCTCGCCGACGCCCTACTACTAGACGAGCCGTTCCTCGACGAGGTGGTCCAACTCCTGCGGGACAAGGGTCAGATGATCTTCTATGGGCCTCCGGGAACCGGAAAGACGTACGTTGCCCGGGAGCTCGCAAAATGGGTCGCTGGCAGTGCCGACCGTGTCCGCCTCGTGCAGTTCCACCCGTCTTACGCCTACGAGGACTTCGTCCAGGGGTTGCGGCCACGTCCTAACGAATCGGGGTTCCACCTCGTCGACGGTCCATTGCTGGAGATGGCGCTCGCGGCCACGCAAGATCCGGCCCACACATACGTGCTGATCATCGACGAGATGAACCGAGGCAACGTCGCCCGCGTATTAGGCGAGCTGTACTTCCTCCTCGAGTATCGCGACCAACCCGCCCGGCTCTTGTACTCCCAGGATGAGTTCCGGCTCCCGTCCAACCTGCACATCATTGGCACTATGAACACTGCCGACCGGTCCATAGCCCTGCTCGACACCGCCCTGCGGCGTCGGTTCTACTTCGTGCCGTTCCGCCCGGACCAGCCACCAATCAACCACGTGCTCGCCCGGTATCTGGACCGTCACCACCCGCAACTCGGGTGGCTTGCGTCCGTAGTCGAGCTCGCAAACCAGAAGCTCGCCGATCCCGCCGCCGCGATTGGGCCGAGCCATTTCATGCGCGAGGACCTCGACGAGACCTGGGCTCGACGGGCTTGGGAACATTCGGTGCTGCCCACGCTGGAGGATCACTTCTTCGGCCAGGCGCAGCGGCTCGCCGATTTCGACTTCGACGTTCTGCGGGCGGCGGTGAAAGCACCGGATGAAGACGCTCCGGCTTCGTGAGTGGAACACCACCTATGGCGTCACGTTGACAGCGGGCCAACGCGACGCACTTCGCGGTCCTCTACGGGTGACGGTGCAGCCGACATCCGGCTCCAGTGACACGTACGACGTGACCCCAGGCAACACTGTTGGCGCCATTGTGGTCGACAACACGGTCTTGCTCATCGAGCCCAAGATCCCGATTTCACGCGTCCTGTTTCTGTTGGGATATGTGGCCGACCCGTCGGCCTGGAGGGACCACCAGGCGGTCTTGGGCGACGCGCCGGATCTCGTTGCGGGCGTGGCAGCCCTTCACACATCGTTGTGCGAGCGAGCTCTTCGCCGAGGGCCGCTGGCGGGCTATCACAACGTAGAGGCTGAGCTGTACACCGTCCGAGGAAAGGTCGACCTCGCGCAGCAGCTGCGCCGCCGGCCGGGCGTCGATCTGCCTCTCGCTGTCCAGTTCGAAGAACATGACGAAGACACACTGGAGAACCGGCTACTCCTGGCCGCCACGAGGTTGCTTTGTCGACTGCCGATCCGGGGTGCCGCGACGCGGCGCGCGATGCACAGGCTGACGGACACGCTGCAACTCGTGACCCCTACCGATTTCCGGCCGAACGCGGTACCAGAAGTGAACTGGACCCGCCTGAACGGCCACTACAAAGCGGCTGTCGAGTTGTCGCGGCTCCTACTTCGGCTCAGAGCTGTCGATGTCGCCGCCGGAACCACCGAGACCGCCGGACTGACTATCGATATGGCCGCTCTGTTCGAGATGTTTGTTCGCAGCGCGCTTCGAGACGCGCTGCCAGCGACGCCCGCTCAGTTCCCCGCGGGCTCCAAGGTGCCGTCCCTAGCACTCGACGCAGGCAGTCGGATCCGCCTGGAGCCTGACCTCAGCCACTGGCCGGACGGGACGTGCACCTTTATCGGCGATGTCAAGTACAAACGTGACAGCGGTGCCGGACACAACAGCGACCTCTACCAACTCTTGGCCTACGCGACCGCGGTGCGTCTGCCGAACGCAACGTTGGTATACGCCAGTGGACCTCCCGAAGCCAACACCCACAGAATTGTAGGAGCGGGTGTGCTGCTACACGTGCGGCACCTAGACCTTTCGCTGCCCCCAGCAGACCAGCTCGTGCAGATTGGCGAGCTAGCCAGCGCGATTCGCGGAGACGTGAACGCGCCGGCATGCCTCAGTCACCACGCGCGCGCCACGTCGGGGAACGACCTCGCTGAGGGGCACCTCAGGAACTACGCGGAGTAGTCGCATCACGAGCTCCGAGACGCGATCTTGCTAACACTTTGCTAACAACAGCGTCGGATGCCAGCGAACGGCCGCGGAAGATCGTTTAGCAAAACCGCAGGTCAGAGGCATTTTGATCTACGCCGATGGACCCCTCCGGACCCCTCGACCGGCACTGAAAATCGGAAGGTCGGCGGTTCGCCCCGACCCCGCCTGGCCACCACAAACTCCGTAACTTTGATCTTCCCGAAGTGGCCCGGGACGGCG
>Ga0136611_10003873_pt1 | contig 10485 bp, 9 predicted proteins | sample AntDrymUQ2232306_2_FD_106645 | JGI IMG/M metagenome (GOLD analysis project Ga0136611, IMG submission 106645) | Polar desert sand microbial communities from Dry Valleys, Antarctica - metaG UQ223 (23.06) | ecosystem: Environmental > Terrestrial > Soil > Desert | place: Antarctica: Dry Valley... | reverse complement strand
CTGTAATGTTATAACATAATCTTTATTATCGGACTCAAAACGTCTTATCAATTTATGACTTTGCCGGTCTCTTTTGATTAAATCATAAATGCTCATCAATCGCCTATTTTTTAGAATACCAAGTTCGCTCAATTTTCTTCGCGATTTTCTTCGCTTTGACAACAATTAAAATTAAAGTTAAAATTCTCGTTTTGTTATCTTTCAAAATAATTAATAGTTTAAACATATAGGAGTTACAAATAATTGAGTAACGGAAATTTCTTATTTACTTCCGAATCCGTAACGGAAGGACACCCGGACAAGATTGCCGATCAAATTTCGGACGCGGTTCTCGATGCCATTCTCGAACAAGACCCTTTCGGCAGAGTCGCCTGTGAAACATTAGTCACCACCGGACTTGCCGTAATTGCCGGTGAAATTACAACTAATGCCAGAGTAAATTACAAAAAAATCGTTCGGGATACGATAAATGAAATCGGTTATAACAATGCCAGTTTCGGGTATGATTGCAATACTTTGAGCGTAATGGATGCGGTCGGCACACAATCGCCGGATATTGCTCAGGGCGTAGATACGGGCGGTGCCGGCGATCAGGGTTTAATGTTCGGTTTTGCTTGTAACGAAACTCCCGAATTGATGCCTCTACCGATTCAATTAGCGCATAATTTAACCAGAAGACTTTCGGAATCCCGAAGAACCGGCGAACTTCCCTATTTGCGTCCCGATGGTAAATCACAGGTTTCGATTGAATACCGTGACGGAAAACCGTTCCGCGTCGAAGCCGTCGTAATTTCCACTCAACACGCCGACGACGTAACGACCGAACAACTTCGCTCGGACATTTTGGAAAAGGTTATCAAATCAACCGTCCCCGCTGATTTGCTGGATGAAAACACTAAGTTTCATATTAATCCGACCGGACGTTTCGTCATTGGCGGACCAATGGGCGACGCCGGTTTGACCGGACGAAAAATTATTGTCGATACATACGGCGGTTATGCTCCGCACGGCGGCGGCGCGTTTTCCGGAAAGGACCCGACGAAGGTCGATCGTTCGGCGGCGTATATGGCTCGGTATATTGCAAAAAACATCGTAGCCGCAAAATTAGCCGACAAATGTACGGTTCAACTTGCATATGCGATCGGCGTTGCCGAACCCGTCTCTGTTTTGATTGACACGCACGGAACAGGCAGAATTGATGATGAAAAACTTGCCGAAATTGTTCGCAAAAATTTCCAGTTAACGCCCAAGGGCATTATCGAAACACTTGATTTACGCCGACCAATTTTTAAGGCAACTGCTAAATTCGGGCATTTCGGGCGCACAAATGATGAATTTACCTGGGAAAAGACGGATAAGGCTGATGCCTTAATCAATGCTTTGAGCGCCGCAACATCCGTCTAAGCGTTATTTTTTTAGAAATGAATAATCACAGGCGGGCTTATTATCGCCCGATTTCTATTAACTATTTTCTATTAAATAACAATTTCCAAATGTGAAAATAAAAAAAATATAAAAATATAAAAATATAAAAATATGGCAAAAGAAGGAATTTCAATGGAATACGATATAAAAGATATAAATCTTGCTCCGCAAGGCAAACAAAGAATTGAATGGGCAGACCGCGAGATGCCCGTTCTGCGTTTAATTCGTGAGCGATTTGAAACGGAAAAACCACTACAGGGCGTAAAGTTGATTGCCTGCGCCCATATCACTACCGAAACCGCAAATTTGGCGCGGACACTGAAAGCCGGAGGTGCGGAATCTCTTTTAATCGCTTCCAATCCGCTTTCGACGCAGGACGACGTTGCCGCTTCGCTCGTCGCTGACTGGGGAATTCCGGTGATGGCAATCAAAGGTGAATCAACCGACACATATATGCGCCACGTCCGCGCGGCATTGGACACGAATCCGAATATTATTATTGATGACGGCTCGGACGTAGTTGCCACGATGCTCAAGGAAAAGAAGGAATTGAGCGAAACAATCATCGGTTCGACCGAAGAAACGACGACCGGAATTGTCCGTTTGAGAGCGATGCAAAAAGCGGGCGTTCTGACATTTCCTTCGATTGCGGTCAATGACGCGCAAACGAAACATTTCTTTGATAACCGCTACGGCACCGGTCAATCCACTCTCGACGGAATCATCCGTGCGACCAATATTTTATTAGCCGGGAAAACTTTAGTCGTCGTCGGTTACGGCTGGTGCGGAAAAGGCTGTGCAATGCGCGCCCGCGGAATGGGCGCAAACGTTGTAATAACCGAAATTGACCCGATTAAAGCGATTGAAGCGGTAATGGACGGTTTCCGCGTTCTGCCAATGAAGGAAGCAGTCAAAGTCGGCGATATTTTCGTGACCGTGACCGGCAATCGTCACGTCATTGACAAAGAACATTTTGAAGTAATGAAAGACGGGGCAATCGTCTGCAACAGCGGTCACTTCGATTTGGAGTTGAATCTCGAAGCGTTGCGCGAGATGAGTTCCGCGCCGGTTTCGCGCCGCCCGTTCGTTGAGGAATATACTTTTAATGACGGCAGCAAAAGCGTTATTGTTTTGGGCGAAGGTCGCTTAATTAACTTAGCCGCCGCCGAAGGTCATCCGGCAAGCGTGATGGATATGAGCTTTGCCAATCAAGCCCTATCGGCTGAATATCTGGTCAAGGAACAAGGCAATCTAACCGCGGGAGTTCACGTTCTGCCCGCTGAAGTTGACCAGGAAATCGCCTCTCTTAAACTTCGCGCGATGGGCGTTTCGATTGATACGCTGACACCGGAAATGCTTGAATATATGTCATCCTGGGAAACCGGAACTTAAATTATTAATTGCGTAAATGTGAAAATCTTAAAAAGAGGTGCAAAATTTCTGCACCTCTTTTTAAGTTCTGATTTTAGATAGCAAATAAACGCCGAGCATTGCAAAAGCAAAGAGCGGACTCCAAACAGCGTAAAACGGCGAGATAAACCCGTTTAGTCCGAACTGTTCAAAAACATTCGTCATTCCCATAAACGAAAGCCACACGCCGACGGCATATCCGACCGTTATAGCTTTCCCTTTTCTGTTCAGAGAGAGTGCGAAAGGAGCGGTGAACAATGTAATAATAAATGGTAAAAACGGCGTCGTGTGTTTCTTTTCCAATGCGATTGCGTAGTTTCTCCGCTCAACCTCCGATTCGGTTTTTTTCATCTGTTCACTCGTTTCCAGGGTGTTTAGATGAGTCGGTTTTTTATATAATTCATTAAATGGATTTGTGTTTTCGGCAATCTCTCCGCCGTTTAAAGTTTGATTGATAATTCGTCCCTCCGCCAGACTGATTCTTTCCGCTTTGTCTGCAAAACGAATACTGTTTTCATCCCAGACAGCTTCCGGTATTCGATAGATTGTCTGCAATCTGGAATCATTTTCCGAAAAATCATAGATTGACAAATTTTTTACTGTTTTTACTGTTTTTACTGTTTTTATCGATGAAAGTGTGTTTCCTACAATATTAAACGAGTAAATTCGTTTATCATTAGCGACCCAAAACTTCCCTTCCCGATTCGAAAGGTTTCCGCGATTGCGAATTTGAGTTCGCAATTCGTCCTGCAATTGATTGGATTGCGGCAAAATTCTCTCCTGCAATTGCCAGTTTACAAGTCCGACAAAAATCATAAACAAAAAACAGGGTAAAAGCAGCCGGTAAACGCTCTGTCCGGCGGCTGTCCAGGTGACAATTTCATTCTGGCGCGACTTAATAACATACGTGGCAAGCGTTGCAATCATCAACGCTGACGGCACGAGTTGAATATAAATAAAAGGTAAAAGAAAAAGTAGATATTTTAGTAAAAGGTAAAAACCGTCGTTGATTGTTCCGGCGAATTTCCACAGTTCAAATGCTGTAAATATCAAGTAAATCGAAGACAAAAATCCTAAGGTCAGAAATAAATATTTCAAAAGACTCGAAATGATGTCGAAATCGAGAATTCCTGAGGTCAAATCCATAAAAATATTGTTTTTGTAAAACCTGTCTTTGAAAAAATTCTCTTTGAAAAAATTGTCTTTGAAAAAATTCCTCTTTGATATTTTATGTGTTTCTTTCGAGAGTTTAAATGGATTATACTCAGTTAAAAAAGATAAAGGCGTTGCTTTTATGTAAATGCGATGGGCGACGAATAACCAGACAATCAATCCACAACTTATAATAAATGGTAACAGAACTCCTGCCGTAACGCTTATAGCCTCAGTTCGAGCAAGTTGTTCTCCCAAAAGTGCAAATAAATAATATCCGACCAATATAATTAAAGCCAAAAAAACTCCGAATCCCCGGCTTGCCCGCTTCATACGCAGAATTAGACCGGTTCCCAAAAGTGCGAAAATCAGAGGCGTTATCGAAAGAAGAATTCTTCTCTGCCACAAAACCTGCGCTTCAATTTTTTCCTTTCCCTCTTTTCCCTGTATAAAAACATAAAGTTCAGTCAAACCCATTTCCTCCGCCGCTTGCTCGCTTTTGCTTAATTTGTCAATAAGTTCGCCCCGTTTTGTCTGAATTGCCAAGCGCACTTGCCCGACATTTTCCGACACATATTTTTCTACATATTCCTCAATGGATTTTTCTGGAATTTTTGGTTTGAATTGTTTGTCAGAATTTTGAGTCGATGTTGATAAGGTCGTAATAACTGCATTTTCCAGAACTAATTCGTTTGATTGTTCATTAAAATCTAAACGACCATTTTTTGAGGTTATCAGACGCACAATATTGTTATTAATATCTTCCTGATATATAAAAATATTTTTCCACGAGCCGTTTTGAATATCTCCTTCTTTGACATAAATCGTATAACCGTTGATTTCCGTGTTGAAAACACCCGGTTCGATAGGCGATTCTAATTTATAAATTGCGGTTTGAACGGCAATTTTCCGGATAATCTGCGCGGCAAATGGAACGCCTTTCAGATTTATAAAAAAAGCGAATAAGGAAAGAAAAATACCCAAAATTATTATCGGTAAAGTAATTTGTAAATCCCCTATTCCGGCAGCCCGAATAGCGACCAGTTCACTATCGCCCTGCATTCTGGAAAGCCCGATAATAACGCCGATTAAAATCGCCATCGGACAGGTGAAAGCGATGACGTTTGGAGCAAGCGCAAAAGTCAACTGCCAAACCAAACTCGCCGGAATATTGGCACTAAAAAAAATATCCGAGTAGCGACTCGCCTGCTGAACAAATAAAATAACGCTTATCAAAAGCCATGTAAAAATGAAATAAGGTGTGACTGCCTGCAGCAGATATTTTGAGATTAGCCAACTAAATCGTTTCATTGTTTTCAGGAGCCGGCAACTAACACTTTCTCTCCGACCACTTCCTTTCCAAGAATATTGGAAATTATTTTTTTGAGAATGGAAGAAATTTCCCGAACATCGCTCAGTCGGTCTTTTGTAAGGTCCGCGAATTTCAAAGGGGAAATTTTCTGCGCGGTGTTAAAAATCTCTTTTTGAAATGGCGAGATGACCCGACTGCTTTTTGTTTTTGAGCAATTAGAACAAATCAGATGAAAATTAATTTGTAAATTTGCTTTCTCTGCTTCATTTAATTGCCGTTTACAGTTGTCGCATTTGTTCCAATCGGGCAAATAACCGCCCAGGCGCAAAAGCCAAAGTTCAAAATAAAGAACGACGCTTTCAAGATTTTCTTTTATCTCCGATGCCGTTTCGAGGCAAACCTTAACCATTCTATAAAGCCGCTCATTCGGATCGTGCGGAGGAGCGAATTCAATTAACAATTCGGCAACATACGCGAATTTTTGCAGAAAAATCGGTTTACTGGCGCTTTCAAAATATGATTTGATTAATTCGCTTTCTCGAATGGAGACCAATTCCCTCTCTTCTTTCTGAAAATATGTTATTTGCGTTATGGAAAACGGCTCGAGGCTTCCGCCGTATTTACTTTTTAATCGTTTAGCTCCTTTTGCGACGCCGCGCACCAAACCCTGGCTCTGCGTGAGAAAAATAACAATCTTATCGGCTTCAGCTAAACTGTAGGTTTTTAATATCAACCCTTCTGTTTCGATTAAACTCATTATTTATTACCACGGCAGGAAATAAAATATCCACGCCAACACTAAACTGACTATCAGAAACTGAGCGAAGGTTTTTAAGCCTGAAAAAAATTTATCTCTGGAATTTCCATTGGTAAACACTCCGAATGCCATTGAAACAAATAATGCGAATCCGACCAAATATAAAAAATGAATCATTTTTTCCTCCCCAGATGAATATCGACCGCATCCAAAACCGCCAGGTAGTTGAGTAAGCCGGCAATTTCCAAAAACCTTCCGCCGTATTCAAAAGTAGACCAGGCGGCAACATTCGGCGGCGGGTTGGACATTAACCAAAAACTTATTAACGCCCCTAAGCCATTACCCACCCGCGAAAATATATTTAAAAGATAAAGCAGTGCACCGTCCTTAAATTCAAATCCGGGATAATAGGCGCCGCCGCTCAACACGGCAATAATAAACAATAACCAAATAATCGCCCCGATTATAATTCCACGTTTCAATCGCCCTTCCAATATGTGTCCAACACCCGGTAGAAACCAGGAAATAAGTCCAGTCAAATAAAAATTATTCATTATTAGCTTCTATTTTATTCTCTATTTTTCTCTAATTTTCTCTAATTTGTAGCTATACAACTTTAAGTGTCGGTAATCAGACATTGAAAATTAAATTAAGGAAAAAGCCCTAACTATGTTAATCAAATAAGTTAGCAACTTCTAGAAAACACTTTAATCAATAGAACAAGTATTTTTTTCTCGTCTCCCGAAATAATTCTACGTCATCGCTCCAGGAAAGTTCTATTTTCTCCAAACTCAAATTATTTTCAATTTGTTCTCTGGTCGTTGTTGTTCCCGCAATAACGTCAAACGGATTTCTATCGTAGACATACTCGTAAGGAGGATTTTTCCATTTGAATTCTTCTCTATACAATTCATGTAAAGTTTTTATCAACGCTATTCCGGTAATTACCGGCTTAAATTGTTTTCTATCCGTAATATGCAAAAAAATGCCGCTGCAGACTTCATCTTTATGTTTTTGAAAAGTCGGTAAAAAGTTTATTTCCCTGAAAATAACTCCTGGAAGTTTGAGTTTTGCGAGAGCTTCCTGATATTCTTTTCCATCTATGTATGGCGCACCGATAATTTCAAAAGGTTTTGTCGTTCCGCGACCTTCCGATACCTGAGTTCCTTCAAAGTAGACAGTTGCCGGAAATACTACTGCCGTTTCAACTGTGGGCATATTCGGCGACGGCATAACCCACGGGGCATCGGTTTCATCAGAATACAGATTCCTCTTCCAACAATCCATCGTAACTACTTTTAGATCACAATTTATATGAAACTCTTCATTAAATAGTTGAGCTAATTCCCCGACTGTTAATCCGTGCCGCATCGGTATCTGAAACTGTCCGACGAAAGATTCATTTCCCTTTTCTAAAGTATTACCTTCGATGATTTCACCACCGATTGGATTCGGGCGATCCAAAACGATAAACTCCTTACCGGCATTGGCGCAAGCGCGCATTGCGTTCGCCATTGTATAGATAAACGTATAGACGCGGCAGCCGATATCCTGAAGGTCAAAAACAATTGTATCGATTCTCGAAAGCATCTCTGCCGTTGGTTCTCTGGTTTCACTATAAAGAGAAAATATCGGCAGTCCGGTCTTTTTGTCTAATGTGTGAAGAGTTTCAATCATATTGTCCTGCACGTCGCCGCGAATTCCGTGCTGAGGTCCAAATAAGGAAACTAAATCAATATCAGGATTTTCAAAAAACAAATCGGCACTATGCTGATATTGATGATTGACTGAAGCCTGATTACAAATAAGTCCGATTCTTTTATTTTTGAGAAGATTTATTTCTTCAGTTAAAGTTTTTTCCAATCCTAGTTTAACCGTCTGCGGTTGAAGCAATTTCACAAGTTCAATTCAGCTCCTATCGTAAAATTTAGCAAATACAAAAATTCCTTGTTTTTTATATTCTTGTTTCTTCTATTCTTGAACATTTCCTGTCAATTTATTAATAATAGGTATAATAAACTGAATACTTACCAACCAACTTCTAAGACTTAACCTGAGCGTATTTGTTTAAAAAATTTCATATCCACAATATGCGCCGAGAGATTAGAGTCACAACTTGATATTCGTTGACTCTTCAATGTTCAAACAAGTGAGTGTCATCTGTCAATTTGAGCATTTGAGATTAAAGATTTATTATTATGTTTTTTATGATGCGTGAAAATATTAATAATGTAATTCGTTCGACGACGGTTTTACTTGTTCACAGAAACGGTCAAGTGGCGATGGCAGGCGACGGGCAGGTAACTCTCGGCGAAACAATCATCAAAAGTAACGCCAGAAAGGTCAGACGAATTTATAACGACAAGATTTTAGTCGGTTTTGCCGGCGCAACTGCCGACGCTTTTACGCTTCTGACAAGATTTGAATCAAAACTCGAACAATTTCAAGGTCAATTGGAAAGAGCCGCCATCGAACTCAGCAAGGATTGGCGAACCGACAAATATCTGCGGCATCTCGAAGCGCTGCTTATCGTCGCCGATATTAAGGATGCGTTTTTAATCTCCGGGAAAGGCGACGTTATTTCTTCTGATGAGGGATTGCTCTCGGTCGGTTCCGGCAGTATGTTTGCGCTTGCCGCCGCCCGCGCACTTTTAAAACATACCAATCTGACCAATAAGGAAATTGCGGTAGAGGCTCTGAAAATTGCCGGTGAGATTTGTATCTATACTAATTCCGATATTGTCATCGAAGAATTGTAACTTTTTCCTTTTTACTTATTTTTTTTTACTTATTTTTTACTTATTTTTTTACCAAACTAAACAATGCCGATATATCTTAGTGGCGAAACACAAAAAAATGCTCAACAGATAAAGCTCGACGATTTGACTCCGCGTCAAATCGTCGCCGAATTGGATAAATATGTCGTCGGGCAGGACAACGCCAAACGAGCGGTCGCGGTCGCGCTTCGAAACCGCATCCGGCGTCAAAAATTAACGCCAGAAATGGCGCAGGATGTTTTGCCGAAAAATATCTTGATGATTGGTTCGACCGGTGTCGGAAAGACGGAAATCGCCCGCCGTTTAGCCCGGCTTGCCAACTCTCCTTTTATTAAAATCGAGGCTTCTAAATTTACCGAAGTCGGTTATGTCGGACGCGACGTTGAAAGTATGGTGCGCGAATTGACCGATATTGCGGTAGATATGACGAAACAACTCGCATTTGAAGAAATTCAGATGCAGGCGGAACACAACGTCGAAGAGAAAATTTTGGATATGCTGATTCCCAATTCAAGTTCCGGCTACTCTTACAATTTTGAGGAATCAAACTTATTAAATACCGACGATAAACCGCACAACAGAACCCGCGAAAAATTACGTGAACAATTGCGAAGCGGCGAATTAAACGACCGCCCGATTGAAATCGAAACGCAGGACCGTTCTACTCCTATGATTGATTTTGTCGGAGGTCAGGGAATGGAAGAGATGGGCGTAAATTTTCGGGATATGTTCGGTAATATCTTTCCGCAAAAGAGCGTCAAGCGAAAGATGAAAATTTCCGAGGCGCGTTCATATCTGATCCGGGATGAACAAGAGAATTTAATCGATATGGAACAAATTACCCGTTCCGCTATCGAAAAGACACAATCTTCCGGGATTATCTTTCTCGACGAGATAGATAAGATCGCGGGCAGAGAAACCGGCGGCAACCCGGATGTTTCCCGTGAAGGAGTGCAGCGAGATTTGCTTCCGATTGTCGAAGGGACAAATGTTAATACCCGATACGGAATGGTCAACACTGAACACATACTTTTTATCGCCGCCGGCGCTTTTCACGTTTCCAAGCCTTCCGATTTAATTCCCGAATTACAGGGAAGATTTCCTATTCGCGTCGAACTTGAACCGTTAACAATAGATGATCTTAAGCGAATTCTTACGCAACCCAAGAATTCGCTTATTAAGCAATATCAAGCACTGCTTAATACAGAGGGAGTGGTGCTTAATTTCACCGAAGATGCCATCGAACTGCTTGCTCAAATGACCGAAGAAATCAATAAATCGACCGAAAATATCGGTGCCCGGCGGCTTCATACTCTTTTAGAAAAACTGCTCGAAGAAATTAGTTTTCTCGGCAATGAAATAGAAGAAAAGAATCAAACAATCAATGCGGAATATGTTCAAAACAAACTTGGCGGACTTATGCAGGATCAAAATTTAAGACAATATGTCCTTTAAATTATACTAATGTTAAAGCACTTACTTAAACTTTTCTTTTTAAGCAGTAGACCTATTATTAAAGCGGTATTAGCGTTTACACTTTTTGCATTGCTTATAACTATAAGCTGCGGGAAACGGAAGCCGCCGCTTCCTCCAAATGAGAGAGTAGCGCAAAGAATTGAAATACTCGGTTTTCAGAGAGGCGGCAGCATTAT
>Ga0136611_10003872_pt1 | contig 10485 bp, 7 predicted proteins | sample AntDrymUQ2232306_2_FD_106645 | JGI IMG/M metagenome (GOLD analysis project Ga0136611, IMG submission 106645) | Polar desert sand microbial communities from Dry Valleys, Antarctica - metaG UQ223 (23.06) | ecosystem: Environmental > Terrestrial > Soil > Desert | place: Antarctica: Dry Valley... | reverse complement strand
GTTTCGGTCATAAGGGTCAACCGGTGGAACCGGCGTCTCGCCGGTTCGGGGATTCTCGAACCGGCGAGACGCCGGTTCCACCTAGCGAACGGAACCGATCATCGCCTCCGCATACTCCCCGCGCATCAACGCGGCGACGGCCCGGAGTTGCGCCGCATCGCTCCCGTTCCTCAGCGATGCCGCTTCCTCGATCATCGGCGAAGCATCTTCTCCGCGACCCAACTTCGCCCGCGCCGCGTCCAGCAGATACTCCCTTCGGACTTCGATGGCCGTGAGCAGCGAAAGGTCCGCTTTGCACCGCCGACAGGTCGCCGTCTCGTTGCTCGCGCGGCAGCAGGGGCAGGCGATCGTCATGCGTCTTCCAGGTAGAAGAGCACATCGGCGAGGGCATTGGACGCGCTCAGAAGGTCGGGCCAGCGGCGTTCGTCGAGCGCGGACTTCACCGCGCCCGTTAGTCGGCCGAGTTCGGCTTTGTCCTCGGCGTTCGCCTTCGCGCCGACACGCTCGGCCTTCTCCAGGAGCGCCCGGGCCTGCACCGCTTCGCGCTGACCGGTGACGGCCCCGCCTTCCTCGGGGAACTGGAAGCGCGGCGCGGGTGCTGGCGTCTCCTCCACGTCCGATTCGGGCGCGGGGAAGGTTTCGTAGTCATCATCATCGTCGTCGTCTTCCTCCGCGTCTTCGTCGTACGCTTCCGGGTCGGCGCCGAGCAGGTCGGCGAGCTTCGCGGGGTCGATCGGCTCGTCGTCGCCTTCCTTCCATTCCGGCTCGGCCCACATGCGGTCGAGCCGCGATTGGGCCGCGTCCTTCTCCTCGACGGCGAACCGCGCGATGGCGCTGTCGATGGTGATGTGCTTCACCAGCCCGGTCGCCTTCTCGCGCGCCGTCACCTTCAGAATGCCGTCGAGCGTGAGGTCCATCTGCACGACGAGCTGATTCCCGGACGGCACGCGGGCAAGCCCCTCAATGAGGAACTTGCCGACGCGGTGGTTCCGCCGCACGTCGCCGCTCTCCCCTTGGAAAATGTCGATGTCCACCTTCGCCTGATTGTCGGAGACGGTGCAGAAGATCTCGCTGCGCGAGGCCGGCAGCGGCGTGTTGCGCGGAATGATCGCGACGAATTTGTACTCGTTGATCTGCCGGGAGAACGTGTCCGGCACTTCGAGCGCCTTGATGCCGACGGAGTGCGGGGCGATGTCCACGAGGACCGCGCCGACGCTCGTTCCGGCGATGATCGCGGCCTGGATCGCGGCGCCCATTGCCACGCAGAGATCGGGATGAACCTCGCGATGCGCCGGCTGGCCGAGCCGCGCTTCGAGCAGCCGCGAGATGACGGGAGAGCGCGTGCTGCCGCCGACGAGGACGACCTGCTTGAGTTCGGACGCGTTAGTCTTCGCGTCGTCGAGCGCCTTCTGGAGGCAGTCCATCGTGCGGCGGAGCAGCGGGTCGATCAGCTCTTCGAATTCGCTCCGCTCGATCTCCTTCGTGAGGTGCAGCGGCACGCCGTCCTTCTCGGCGATGAACTCCTCTTCGATCTTCGCGATGGCGTGATCGGAGAGCACCTTTTTGGCGTTCTCGACGGCCCGTAGCAGCCGCGCCCGCGTCGGCAGACTCGCGCGCAGGTCGATGGCGTAGAGTTCCTGGAACTCGTCCGCGATGCGGTTGAGCAGGAGTTCGTCGAAGTCGTCGCCGCCGAGTTGCGTGTCGCCGTGGCTGCTGAGGACTTCGAAGACGCCCCCCTCGGCCTGCACGATGCTCACGTCGAAGGTCCCGCCGCCGAGATCGTAGACGAGGAACTTTTCGCTCGCCTCGGGGTCGGGGCGGTAAGTGAGCGCGGCCGCCGTCGGTTCGTTGAGGATGCGGACGACTTCGAGCCCCGCGAGTTGGCCCGCCTCGCGGGTCGCCTGGCGCTGGGTGTCGTTGAAGTAGGCGGGCACCGTGATGACTGCTTTGTGAATGGGCTGGCCCAAATCCTTCTCGGCGGCTTCCTTCAAGCGCCGGAGGATCATCGCCGAGACTTCCTGCGGGCGGAACTGCTGCGCGCCGAGCGCGATTTTCACGTCCAGCCCCATCTGCCGCTTGACCGACTTCACGGTGCGCTCGGGGGCGAGCACGTACTGGTTGCGCGCCGGCTTGCCGACGAGGAGCTTGTCGTCCGCGCCCAGACCCACGACCGACGGTAGGATCGGATCGCCGTCGACGGCGATGACCCGCGGCTGGCCGTTCTCGACGATGGCCACTTCGCTGTTGGTGGTTCCGAGGTCGATCCCGACGATGATGTCCGCCATCCCGCTGTCCCCCACTCCTTCACCGCGCCACGGTGACCTGTGCGAAGCGGAGCACCTGCCCCGCGACGCGGTAACCCGCCCGCACGACCGCCACGACAGTCCCGGCCGGCGCGTCCGCGTCGCCGACCACTTCGACGACTTCCATCAGTTCCGGGTCGAACGGTTCCCCCTCGCATTCTATCGGTTCCAGCCCGTACTGCGGAAAGGCCCGCTCGACGCGGCGCAGGCTCAGGGTATAGCCGTCCGCCAAGCCCGCGAGAACCGAGGCGAGTTGCTCCCGCTCGGCGGCGCTCCGCTCCGCGAGTTCCGCCGCCTGCGCTTCGACCGCTTCGGCCCAAGCGAGGCTTTCGGCCGAAGGGGAACCGCGCCCCGTCAGCCGGCTCCAGAACGAGGGTGAAGCGGACGCCGCCGGCATCTCGGGCCACGGTTCGGGATCGCTTTCGTCCGCTTCGTTCAACGAATCGACCGTCCGGATCACTTCGCGCAGCGAGAGGCTCAGCGCATCCGCGAGGTCGATGAGGAGCTTGCGCGTCGGCTTCAGGTGCGCCTCCGCATCGCTTGCTGGCTTCGCCGTTTGAACCTGATCGAGAACGGCGCGGGTCGCCTTCGTTTGCAGGTTCACGTCGTGCCGGAGCGCGGTGAACTGCGCGGCGAGCGTGCAGAGATCGACGGCGGGCGGCTCCGGTTGCGGCGGTTCGACACCGTCGGGGAGGTTCTCCAGCCAAGTGCGGAAGTCGGCGAGGATGCGGTCGATGGCGTCGGCGGTCATGGCGGGGGTGGGGCCTCGGTGGCTTCGATCAACTGCGCGAGGGTCGGCCGGGGTCGCGTCGCCCCGCGTTCCGCGACTTCGATGATGGCTTCGAGCGTGTCGTCGCCCCCTCGGTCGAAGAGGCGGTGCTTGGCGCGGGCCGGCAGATCGCGGATCTTCTCGTAGGCCGCGCGGATGGCCGCGAACCGCGCCGGGTGCTGCTCCGGCGGGAACTCTTTGATGAGTTCGAGGTAGCGGGCGCGCACGCGGTCGTCGGCGAGGTCTTCGCCGTCGGGCAAACCGAGGATGGCATACGGGTCGGACATCGCGATTCGCTCACAAGAAGCCGTCGAACATATTGCGGAGGCCGATGTACGGATCGAGGTCTTCGAGCAGATCGTCGATCACCTCTTCGAGGGCTTTGATGTTCGGATCGGTCGAACCGCGGACGAGATCCTTGGCGCCGCGGAGCGCGCGGAGGATTTTGTACGGGGCGCGCTTGCCGGAGTTCTTCGCGGCCCACTGGCGCACGACGCTCAGGGGGAAGACCGGGTTCTTCGGGAAGCGCTTCGAGAGCGCCAGCGCCAGCTTTTCGAGCTTGGGCGCCGTGATGTGCGGGGCGACGATCATCACGATTTGACCGGCGATCGCCTCCGACAGGCCGGGATCGGCCGCCGAGTCCACGAGCGCATCGAGGATGCCTTTGATGAGCGATTTGCGGCCGGTGAACTCGATTCCGCCCGAGGCGAAAAAGCCGTAGGCTTCGAAGAGGGCGATCGCCTCGGCGGCGCTCGGCCCCTCCGCCAGCGCCGCCTTGTAGGCCTTGGATGCGGCCGTCTTCTCGGCGGGCTTCCGTTTGACGATCTGAGCGTTCGCGTGCACCAGGAACGCCGCCGCGACGGAGGGCAGCCCGAGTTGCGGCAGGAGAGCGTCCGCTTCTTCCGCGCGCTTCGCCTTCATCGCGAGCGCGTAGAGCAGGTGCGCCGCCATCAGCGGCGCTTCGGTGCGGATGGCCTCGCGGTGCCCGTCGAGCAGGACTTGAACGTCCTTCGACCGGCTCTCGGCGATCATGCGATACGCGAGCTTGAGGACGCATTCGGCCGTCTGCTGGCGCAGCAGTTTGTCGAAGGGCTTGGCTTTCTGGAGGCGTTCGAACTGCGGCAGGGCTTCGGCGTAGCGGTGCGTTTGGCACAGCGTTTCGATGTACTCCCACCGCAGCGCCGCGGCGTCCGGGTTCGCCGCGAGGAACCGCTCCGCGAAGGCGAGGCCCTCCGCGTGCTTTTCTTCCTCGGCGTAGACCTTCATCAGTTCGACGGCCGGCTCTTCCCAATCGGGCGCGTGCTCGAGCGCCTTCAGCAGGAGCGCGTCTTCGTCGAGGATCACATCGGGGAACTTCTTTTTCGGATCGTCGTACTTCGTCCGCGCGATGATGAGGCGACCGTCGTCGCAGCCCCCGACGAGGTCGGCCATTCTGCGGTGGAGGATCGCGTTCGCGCGCCGGCGCAGCAGCGGCGGCCACGGAGCCTTCTCGAGCCAGAGGCTGTAGCTCCACCACTGCGCGGCCGCCTTTTCCGGTTCGCCGATCCCCTCGAAGATCTGTGCCGACAGCCGGTTGAAATTCGGGTCGTCCGGCAGCCTGCCGAAGGTCTTCGCGAAGCGGTCGAGGTCGCCCGGCTCACCGCGCTTCAGCAGCGTGGAGTAGAAGACGTTGCCGAGCGGCGACACCAATTCGGGGTGATTCGCCTTCAGCACCGGCAGGAGCCCTTCGGCGATGCGGAACGCGCTGGCCAGCCCCTTCTTGCCGCCGAGTTCGGGGAGCAGGTTCCGCAGTTGCCCGGCGACATCCCTGCGCGTGAACCGGCGGTACTGCGATGCCAGCTGCTCCCGCAGCGCGGGCGGATTCGCGGGCCAAGCGGGGTCGGCCTTCGCCCGCAGCGGTGCGGCCAAGCGGTGCGGCAGCCGCTGCGGGTTCAGCCGGCCCCAATTCTCGAGCGCGCGGCCGTCGTCCCCGGCGACCCACGCGAGCAGCCCGCGCAGCCAGAGTTTCCACTCGAGCAGGGGCGAGCCGAGGCCGATGCCCGCGAGCGCTTCGCGGGCCTTGTCATCCTGCTTGGCTTCGTAGTGGCCGAGGGCGATGCGAAACACGGTGTACGCAGGGTGCCACTCTTCGGGCAGCGACTTCGGTTCGCGATCTCGCACGGCCCGGTCGACCCAATCCCCTTGCAACTCGGCGGCGTCGGCCGGCTCCGTCAGCAGCGCGACGAGGCGCGGGAGTTCGGCGGATCGCCCTCCGCGCAGGTACATGCGTCCGAGGGCTTTGATCGACTCCGGCCCCGCCGCGAGGGAGAGCGGTTCGAGTTCGAGGGCGATGCGGTTGAAATCGGCGTACTGCTTGCGGTCGAGGGCGGCTTCGGCGAGGGCGGTCAGGCATTCGCGCAGCAGCGCGGCGGTCTCCGGGCCGGGGGCGAAGCCGGCGAGCTTGCGCGCTTCGATGAGGGCGGCATCGAATTGCCGCTTGGCGAGGAGCTGCCGCACGGCCTTGGCCGAGGGCACATCCGTCAACCGCTTCTTGGCCACGCCCGCATTCTCCGCTGCGTCGGTGAGGAGGAAGGGCCATCTTACGGACGGAGTTCCGGGGGACAAAGGCAGGGCGAGTGGCGCGGCGTGATCCCGCCGTATCTGGCAGCGAACACGGCGGGCTCACGCCGCGCCGCTCGCCGAGAATGACTTCGCATGCGCTGCTCTCGGGCAACGCGGATATATTACCAATCCGTCCGCGACGTTGCCCGAACCCTCCCGCGCCCACCATGACACCACGCGAAGCCCACCTCCTTTCGCCGTACCGACCGCCGACGTCGTACCCCGTCAGCCTGAATCCGGAGGAGGCGTCCTCGTGGCTGCACGGCTACTTCGCACTCTGGCACCCGGCGGCGCTCGAGGGGCTGAGCCGGCCGCCGCAGGCGTCGAGCACCTACGATCACGATCAGCCGAAGGAGGGCTTCCTCTACACCGTCCCGGCGGGGCCGCACCTCTACCAACCCGATGACTGGCACGACCGGCTGAAGGAGGCGAACGCCGCGAGCTTCACGGCCCACGCCGATGCCGGCGAGTCGGCGACCGCCGCGCTCGACGCCTATCGCACGCTCGGAGCACCCGAAGAACTCCTCGCGCTCCCGGCGGAAACGGTCGCCCTCTTCGAGTCCCTCGGCTTCGGCTACCTGCTCGTCGAATCGCTCTTCGACGCGATGGATCACGAGCACCTCCTCGATGCGGCCGGCTTCTGGGACGACGTGCAAGCCGCCGTGGAAGCGGCGAAGCAGCCCGACCACCGCAGTGCCGTGCTCGAAAAGTTGAAGGCCGCGGGGGAGAAGTTGACCTCCGCCCGCCAGGTGCTGAACACGAACGACCTGCGCCTCATCGACATCGCGATGCCGAAGGCCGAATCGCTCGGCGGTGCATGGCCGGCCTCCCTCGCGGCCGGACTGCCGCTGACTGTGCTCGCCTCCGGCGACCTTCTCGAATCGCTCGCCGAGAATCACCCCGAGCGCTTCGCGGAACTGAAGGCGAAGTTCCTCCCCGATCTGCCCGGTGCCGTGGACATCGCCTGCGGGGCCTACCGCGAACGCGAGGATGCTCTGCTGCCGATCGAGAGCCAGTTCTGGAACTTCCGCAAGGCCCGCTCGACCGTCCGAAAGCTCTTCGCCGCCGAGACGCAGGTCTTCGCCCGCCGACGCTCGGCGCTTCACCCGCACCTTCCGGGATGGTTGCAATCGGCGGGATACGCCAACGCCGTCGTCGTGAGTTTCGACGGCGCGCTCACGCCGACGCGCAACGCCGTCGTGGTCAACTGGCCCTCGCCGGACGGCAAGTCGATGGAGTCGTTCGGCCGCGAACCGCACAGCGCGTCCGACCCGCTCACCTTCTTCAACCTCGTCTACCACCTGCATCAGGCGTTCACCCAAGACTCAACGCCCACGCTCGCCTTCAAGCACACCGGCGATGCCCCCGCGCCGGGCTACGCACAGCTCCTCGGCCTCTCCGAACTCGGCGACATCGCGGGGACGTGGTTCGGCTTGGCACGCCTGCTGAGCGAACAGAAGTACGGCGACTACCTCGGCAGCACCGGGGCCGACGAGTACTTCGCCGACTACCTCGACGACCGCGTGACGAACCTCCACCGGCCCGACGCCGTGAGCGGCTTCGCGGTGCATCAGCGCCTGCGCCGTCGGCTCGATTCCGCGTTCGCCCTCGCCGGTCTGCACCGGATGCTGACGGTGCCGAGCGAAAAGGATCTGGAATCGGTTGCGATGCTCGAATCGCTCGAAGACGAGATCGAAACGCGGGGCGCCGATGTCGCGGGTGCTCCGGAGACGACCCACGAACTCGAAGAGGCCATCGCCGCGCGGCTCGCGGAGCGCATCCTCGCGCGCTCGCCGGAGAGTCAACCCGGCTACCTCGTGCTGAACCCGTGCAACTTCACCCGGCGGATCGCGCTCGAACTCGACGGGTTCGGCGGACCGATCCCCATCGTCGATCCCGTGAAGGCTGCAGAGTTCAGCGGCACCACCGCGAAGCTCGTCGTCGAAGTGCCGAGCCTCGGCTTCGCTTGGATCCCGCGCAAGGGGCCGCCCGGCACCGCGGCGCCGAAGCCGCGCATCAAACTCGCCGACGGATTCACCGTGCGGAATGAGTTCCTCGAAGCCGACTTCGACCCGCAGACGGGCGCGCTGCGGGCCATGCGCGATACCCGCACGCGGATGAACCGCCTCGGCATGCAGCTCGTCTTCAACCCCGGCAGCAAGACGCGGGCGCGGCACGTCGCCGTCACCCATTCGGGCACGGCCCTCGGCGAAGTGATTTGTGAAGGGGACATTCTGGACGAGCACGACAAGGTGCTCGCCACCTTCCGCCAGCGCCTGCGGACGTGGGTCGCGCGGCCGGTGCTCGAACTGCGCATCGAGATCGACCCGGTCCACGCGCCGACGGGGTATCCGTGGCACTCCTACTTCGGGGCGCGCTTCGCCTGGCGCGACGACCGCTCCGCCATCTTCCGCGGCGTCAACGGGCAGAACTATCAATCGGCATACACGCGGCCCTGCTCGCCGGACTATCTCGAACTGCGCATCGGCGGGGAACGCAGCTTCGTCTTCACGGGCGGACTGCCGTTCATCCAGAAGCAGAACAACCGCATGGCCGACATCGTGCTGATCCCGGAAGGGGAATCGTGTCGGAGCTTCGACCTGCTGCTGGCGCTCGACCGCGATGTCCCGATGCAGACGGCCGCCGGCTGGGTCGCCCCGGCGCCGCTGGTCGCCACGACGAAAGGCCCGCCGCCGGGGGGCGCGAGCGGCTGGCTCGGGCACGTCGATCTGCCGAGCTTGCTGGTGACCTCACTGAGGCCGGTGGCGCCCGGCGAAGGGAAGAGTCGCGCCGTGGCGATGCGGCTGACCGAGACGGCCGGCTTCGCCGGGGCCGCCGCGATCCAGTTCGCCCGCGATCCCAGCGCCGCTTTCTCCGTTGACAACGAAGGGAAGCCCGGCACGCCGCTCGAACCGCGCGCGGGGGAAATCCCACTGGAGTTCAGCGCGAACGAGACGCTCCGCGTCCAGGCGGAGTGGGAGTAGGGGAGTAGATCCGGCGCGGGGCCACCGCCGGTGCTGACGGTCAGGAAGCGAATGCCATTGTTGGCGTCCTGCGATTCCAACGCATTTCGCTCCGAAAGGAGCGGCGAGAGTTACTGACGGTCAGGAAAGGAATGCTCTCGGGCCGCGCCCTTCTTCAGCCCGAAGGGCCGGCACAGCGTAGCCCAGGGCAACGCCCAATCGCGTTGGGCACGAATCTTGCGCACTTGCGATTTTCCATCGGATCCGTCACCGTGGGGCTTTTCCCACGCGGTCGGGCGACCCTATGGACCAGCCTTCCCTCCGGCGACTCCGCGCCAACGCCCTCTTTGCCCGGCTCCGCGACGCCGGCTGCGAACGCGACGCCGCCGGCAACCGCCGGCTCCTCTACTCCCACTACGCGTCCCTCGTCCTGCTCGGGCTCCAGTCGGCCTCGCAGCTCCGCCGCGTCCAGAAGAAGCTCGGCACCGGCCGCGTCTCGCTCGGCTCGCTCTCGGAATCGTGCCGCGTCTACGACCCCGAACTCCTCGTGCCCCTCATCCGGGAATTGCTCGCCGACCTGCCGGCCTCCCACCCCGGGCCGGGGCCGCGCCGCGCCATCCCCGACTCGATCCCCCACGATCTGGCCCGGCGGCTCGTCGCCGCCGACGGTTCCGCGCCGGCCGCCCTGCCGCACATCGTCCGCCGCCGGCGCCGGGCCGTGGAAGCTCCACCTGCAGTTCCGCCCGCTCGACGGCCGCCCCGCCGAGATGCGGATCGAACGCGAGTACGACGTCCACGAACTCGACGGGCTCGCCGAATCGCTCGCCCCCGACACCGTCTACCTCGCCGACCGCGGCTACGCTCGGTACGCCCTCTTCAACCGCATCGTGGCCGCCGGTTCGGACTCCGTCATCCGCGGCCAAGATCGCCCTGCGGCGGTCGGCGAGGAGCGACCGCTCTCCGCCGCCGCCCGCGCAACGTCCGACGCCACGGTCAGGCTGAACCTCACGAAAACGAGCGCCGCCGCCATCGACCATCCGGTGCGGCGGATCGTCATCGCCAAGCGGGATCGCGGCCGCCGCCGCAGCGACCGCGCCGACGAGGTGATCCTGTTCACCAGCCTGCTCGACCCGCCGACCGAGGTGATCGCGGCGCTCTACGAACTGCGCCTGTCGATCGAACTCTTCTTCCGCTTCCTCAAGCAGGTGCTGGGGCTGAAGCGACTCTCCTCGGACAAGCCCGAAGCCGTGGCGATCCAAGTCTACTGCGCCGTGATCGCGAGTCTGCTGCTGGCCCAAGCCGTCGGTGGCCGGGTGACCATGGATGCGTTCCGGATGCTGAGCTTCTACCTCCAAGGCTGGGCCGACGAACAAGAACTCCTCGCTTTCCTGAGCAAGCTCCGAGAGCGCGAAGCCTGACCGCAAGCAACTCCCGAGCCGAACGCGATTGGGCGTTGCCCTGGGCTGACAGCTCCCAGCCCTTCGGGCTGAACAAGGTGCAATGGCATTCGCCTCCTGACAGTCGGTACTTCGACTGTCTAAGCCGCCTTGCGTCATCGCAAGTCTTTTGTCCACACTGCTCCCCGAAGGATGGACCCTTCAAGGGAGGAATGGACTCTGGACCGGCGCTTTACACTTCGCCGAGCGGAGCTGTCGACGGGCACTTCGATCTCCCCGGGCGCGCGGGCGAACCGCTCCGCGTCCGCCCGCGCGGGCCGCTCGGCCCCGGCCCGCTTCGCCTCCGCGTGCGTCACGAGCCGGATCGTCTCGGCGTCGACGGTCCAGCCGCAGAGTTCCCGGAGCAGCGGCGCGGCCCGCTCGAACGACTCGCCCGCCCCGGCCCGCGTCGC
>Ga0136611_10003871_pt1 | contig 10489 bp, 12 predicted proteins | sample AntDrymUQ2232306_2_FD_106645 | JGI IMG/M metagenome (GOLD analysis project Ga0136611, IMG submission 106645) | Polar desert sand microbial communities from Dry Valleys, Antarctica - metaG UQ223 (23.06) | ecosystem: Environmental > Terrestrial > Soil > Desert | place: Antarctica: Dry Valley... | reverse complement strand
GGAATGCGGAGCGCGTGCACCAGCAGGTCACCTTCATCCAGGCTGGGCAGAAACTCGCTGCCGAGCCGCGCACCCATCAACGCGCTGACTACGAGTAGCGCCACGGCCGCCGACACCGTGAGAAGGCGATGCCGTAGCGCGACGCGCAGCGCCGGTGCATACAGTTGCCTCGCCGCGCGCACCAGCAGATTCTCCTTCTCCGAAATACGTCCGGTCACAAACAGCGCCACTGCCGCGGGCACGAACGTGATCGAGAGGATCAGCGCCCCGAACAGCGCCGCCAGCACCGTGAACGCCATCGGGTAGAACATCTTGCCCTCAATACCCGTGAGGGTCAGGATCGGCAGATAGACGATCATGATGATCAGCTCGCCGAACATCGTCGCGGTCCTGACCTCCTTTGAGGCGGCGAAGACGACGTCGAACCGCTCGGCTCTCGTGAGGACACGGTCCAGCTGATGCTGCCGTTCGGCGAGGCGCCTGACGCAGTTCTCGACGATGATCACCGCGCCGTCGACGATGATGCCGAAATCGAGTGCGCCGAGGCTCAGCAGATTGCCACTGACGCCGTACTCGACCATGCCGGTGATGGCGAACAGCATCGACAACGGAATGACACACGCCGTGATGATCGCGGCGCGAATGTTGCCGAGAAACAGAAACAGCACGACGATCACCAGCAGCGCGCCGATCGCGAGGTTGTGTTGCACCGTTTCGATCGTGGCGTCCACGAGCTTTGAGCGGCTGTAGACCGTCTTAGCCACCACGCCCGCGGGCAGCGTCCGGTTCACCTCGGCCATCTTGGTCGCGACCCGTTCGGCGACGACGCGGCTGTTCTCGCCCATCAGCATGAAGACGGTGCCGAGCACGACTTCGCGGCCGTCCTCGGTCGCCGCTCCGGTGCGCAGCTCCTGTCCGAGGAGCACGGCGCCGACGTCTTTCAGGTAGATCGGCGTGCCCAGGTGCGTGCCGACGACGATGCGCTCGATGTCGGCGAGGTCCTGCACCTGGCCCGGGACGCGGATCAGGTACTGCTCACCGCGCCGCTCGATGTAGCCCGCGCCGACGTTGGTGTTGTTCTCGGCGAGGGCCGCGAGCACGTCACGAAACGTCAGGCCATAGGCCAGTAGCTTTTCTGGCTCCGGCGTGACGTGAAACTGCTTCTGATATCCGCCAATGGTGTTGACGTCGGCCACACCGGGCACCGTGCGCAACTGCGGTCGCACGATCCAGTCCTGAATGGTGCGCAGATCCATGCCGGAGTACGGCTGGCCTTCGGGATTTCGCGCGCCCTCGTTGGCCTCCACGGTCCACAAGAAGATCTCTCCCAGCCCTGTCGCAATCGGCCCCATCGACGGAATGATGCCGGGCGGAAGGCTGCTGCGCGCCTCTTGGATGCGCTCGTTCACGAGCTGGCGGGCGAAATAGATATCAGTACCGTCCTCGAAGATCACGGTGACCTGCGAGAGGCCATAGCGGGAGATCGATCGGGTTTCCTGCAGATCCGGCAGGCCGGCCATGGCGGTCTCGACCAGGAATGTGATCCGCTGTTCCGCCTCCAGCGGCGAATATCCGGGCGCCTCGGTGTTGATCTGGACCTGGACATTGGTGATGTCCGGCACCGCATCGATCGGCAGCCGTTGGTAGTTGTAGAGCCCGAATGCCGACGTCGCGAGGGTGGCCGTCAGCACCACCCATCGTTGGGCAATCGAGAATTTGAGAATTCGTTCGAGCATCGGGTTCCTTGCCGCGTCCGGGTTAGTGATCGTGAGTGGCGCCGAGTTTGCCGATCTCGGCCTTGACCGCGAAACTATTGGCGGCGGCGTACTGGACGCCGGGCGTCAAGCCGCTGAGCACCTCGACCCACGTGCCGTCGGACCGACCCAGCTCCAGTGGCCGGGACTCGAACCAGTCGCCATAGCGAACAAACACCACCTGCCAGTCGCGGAAGGTCTGAATCGCTTCCGCCAGCACTGCGACCGGAACCGTCGTCGATTCCTGCACCAGCCGCACCGTTACAAACAATCCTGGACGCCAGGTGCCGTCCATATTGGGAATCACGATTCGCGCGATGGCGCTGCGAGTTTGTTCGCCGATCAGTGAACCAATGAAGCTGACGCGGCCGCGAGCCTCGCGGCCAAGATCCTTCGAGAAGACGGTGGCGTCCTGCCCCTGACGCACCAGACTAAGGTTACTGGCCGTAACGACCGCTTCGACCCAGACCGCAGACAGATCCACGATGACGAAGATGTCCCGGTCGGCGGGGACCGCTTCGCCAATCGCTACATCACGCTCGATCACCGTGCCATCAAGCGGCGCGCGGATCTCGAACCGCGACAAACTTTCCCGCGGGGCGGTGGGAATCCCTGGAAGGGCCGCGGCCGGCACGCCGAGCGCGACCAGCTTCTGCGCCGCAAGGTCCTCGGCCAGCTCCGCTTCTTCGACCGCGCGCCTCGCCTGCAGGTAATCCTGCTCGGCCGAAATCTTCTTCTTCCACAGGCTCTCTTCACGCACCAGCGTGGCGCGCGTGAACGCCAGGTGGTGGATCGACTCGATGTAGGTGCTCTTCGCGTCGGCCAGCTCGCGACTGTTGATCACCGCCATCAGTTCGCCGCGCCGTACGCGATCGCCGGCCTTTTTCAGGACCTCGAGCACCACGCCCTGCAGACGCGGCACGACGTGCGCGGTGCGCGTGTCGTCCGCCTTGATCTCGCCGGGGACTTCGATGGTCGTGAGCATCATTCGCGGACCGGCGGTCGCAATCTCAATGCCGGCGCTCTGCAATTGATCGGCGCCAAGCCGCACCTTGCCTTCGATCTGCGAGTAATCCCAGGTGTGGGCCTGGCCACTCGGCCGGCGCGAGGCGCGGACCTTGACGTCGAACGAGTGCGGCTCTTCGACCACCTCTTGGCCGCGCAGGTAGTCGGCTTCGGGCACGAACGAGATACGGTCGACGCGTCCGCCCAGGCGATGCAGATCCACCGCCAGCTGCACGTCACCCGGGGCGATCGGCCGCAGGTTCGCGTCGTACGGATACACCCGGAACTGCGGCGGCACGCCGGTTTCGTAAATCGTCATTTCGAGTTGCAGGTCGCCCTCCGACAGCAGGCGGGCGCCGCGCGGTCCGCGCGGATAATTCAGCGGTCCCGGCGCCTCGCCCGCAGCGCTCTCCGCCACCGATGCGCCGCTGGAATCCCGGCGGTTCAAGGCGAAGCCGAGGACGAGTGCGGCGGCGACAACCACGGCGACGATGATGGCGGTTCTTTTTTGCATCTGTATCTCGCTACTGAATGACTGCGGGCGGTACCGGCGCCATCGCCGCGAGCGGAGCGCCGATCAGGCGCTCCACGTCGGCGACCGCTTTGTGAAACTCAGACAGGGCGCGCAGATACTGCGCGTTGGCACTGACGAGTGTCCGTTGCGCCTCCAGCACCTCTAGGTACCCGAAGCGTCCGAGGCGGTAACCCTCGCTGGTGGCGTCGAACGCCGAGCGCGCGCCAGGGATTACGTTCGCCGTCAGCGTGGCCAGTTCGTCCTGCGCGCTGGCCAGGGTCCGATAGGCCTCCGCCAGCGTCGCGCTCACGCGCAACTGCGCCGCACGCTGCTCCGACTGGGCCTTGCTCAGCCGGACGTTCGCTTCCTCGATGGCCGCGCGGTTGCGATCGAACAACGGCAGCGGGACCGACGCACCGATCAGCAACGCGTTGCTGTCGATGTCGGTAAAGCGGCGGTAGCCGGCGCTTACCGTGACATCCGGAACCCGCTTCGTGCGCTCGAGATCGAGCGCGGCCTGGCGCTGGGCGATCTCGGCGGCCCATCTGGCGAGGTCAGGATTCTGCGCCAGCCGGCTGTGAATCTCCTCGATCGGCGGAACCCCCGGCAACACGGTGAGATCGCCCGCCGCCGATTGAAAGCGCGCGCTGTTGCTTCCCCAGAGAGCGGCGAGGCGCGACCGATCCGCGGCCAGGGTGCGCTGCGCTCGAGCCAGTTCGATGCGAACCGCCGCCAGCGATACTTCCGCCTTGGTTTGTTCTATCGGCGACACCACGCCCGCAGTCACGCGCGCGCTCACCGTCTGTTGAACCTCATCGACCAGCCGCATCGTCTGTTCCGATACTGCGACGCCCTGTTGGCTGGCCAACACGTCAACGAATGTCCGCGCCACGCGCGTGAACACATCGATCCGCGCCGCTTCGTAGTCCCACGCGGCCAGGTCGCGCGCCGATTCGGCCAACCGCTGCCGCGCCGCGCGCTTGCCGCCGAGCTCGATCATCTGACTGAGCTGGATGGTGGCTTGCGGCTGGACCACGCCGTCGGCGCCCGACGCACGGCCGCTGGCCCCGATGTCCTCGAGCAGCGTGCTGACGACCGGGTTCGGCGGCCGGGCGGCGTGAAGGATGCGTGCTTCGCGGGCGCGGACCTCCCACGAAAATGCCGCGAGCTCGGGGCTCTGCATCAGCGCCAGACCCAGGACCTCTCGCAAGGTGACGAGCCCCGCCGGATTCTCCGACGGCTGTGGCGTCGCGACCGCATCGGCACCATAGACCGGCAGATCGGCGCCGAGTAGACGCGTGGGGACGGATTGCGCGTGGGCTGAGGCACAGAACGACAGCACCGCCACAACCACGCAGGACGTGCGTGTCCTCATAACACTCCTTCAAAACAGGGAACGACCGATCGCAGCCGGTTGGCTGCGTCTTACAGGCGGGAGAGAGCCGGAGGTCCGCGAAGGAGCGAAGGAGCGCGTGGAGGACCGTGAATCAGGTCTGCGACGGAAGCGGAAGCTGCTGGGAGGGCCATCGCTGGCGGCGGGGCGAGTAAGGCGGACGCCGAAACTGGCGGGTACGTTGCGAGCAGTCCCTGCGCCGGCCGCGTGAACAGATCGGTGAGAAGCCGCAGCTCCGCACCGCCCTCGCCGGACACGGCGGCGGCGTCGTGATCCGTCGCGGCATCATGGGCCGCGGCGTGGCGATGAACAACCGAATGATGGTGGCCGTCGGCTTCGATGTCGTGTACGTGCTCCGGCGGAGCCATTGGCAACCAGCCAATGCACGCCACGACCACGATGCCAACGAGACGCCTTCGGAACACATTGCCATGGTATGCGATCGGGTAGGGATGTCACAACCGCAGCACGTGCGCGGTTGGCCTGAAGTTACTGGGGTTCCGATCTGGACGGCACGGCGACGCACGGCCTATCGCCCGGCGCCGTCCCTGGGCAGCCGGGAGGCCACGGTTGGTACGCCCGGGTGCCTTCAATCAAGAATGCGGTGAGCCTCTTGCGAGTCGAATCCTGGACCCACCACTCCGAGAAGGTTGCCGCTGCCGTGATACCGCGGCGGTGAATCACGGCATAGGTGTTCAGCAGTCGCTGGTCGCCTTCGAAGAGAACCTGCAGATCGAGGCTGCGGCGAAGTTGCCAGAACGTCGGCGCGTCGGTCAGGGTGTACGCTTGCGCCTCACCAGCATGTCGTAAGGCCTGTGCCATGCCGCGGCCGCTGACCAGCAGCCGGCGATCGTCCGGTTGTTGTCCGGCGGCCTCCCACAATGCGCGTTCGCGCTCGTGTGTGCCAGACTCATCCCCTCGTGACACGAATCGCGACCCGGAATCGGCAATCCGCCTGAACGCGTCGACCACGTTCGACGCATGGCGAACCCGCGCGGGATCCTCTGCTGGGCCGACGACAACAAACTGGTTGAACGCCCACTTGCGATACGCCCACTCCGGGTGCTTCGCGAGCATACGCTGCTCCATTTCTGGGGCATGGCTGATCACGGCATCCACGATGCCATCCGCGAGCATCTGTAACGAGCGGCCACTGCCAGCAGCATGCAGCTGCGGACTGAGCCCTGTCTCCCGCTCTAACGCGGGCAGTAAGGCGTCCAGCAGGCCGGAGTTCTGGACGCTGGTGGTCGTGGCAATGGCGATCGTGAACCGACCCGGCGCCGCGCATGCCAACAGCAGTCCGAACAACAGTGCGAGACCACTGCACTTGCGGAGCTTCACGACGCCTTCACGAAGCGCGAGTATTGAAATGCCTGCGCACTGCCCCAAGGGGTGTGATGGGTCTGCGACCTGGACTCGACCAGCTCAAATCCGGCGCCCAGTTCCTGGCTGAGCAGTTCGGGCGAGTAGCGCGCGACTGGCAACCCGCTGCACTTCTCAGGGCCGTTCAGCGCGAACGTGGCCAGGATTGCCGAACCATTCCGCTTGAGTGTCCGCCGGAGTTGCTCGACGTAGCGTTCCCGCTCATCAGGCGTGACCAGGAAATGAAACACCGCGCGGTCGTGCCAGATGTCCATCGGTTTCAGCGACCAATCCGCCGTGACATCGACCTCGAGCCAAGTCAATACCGCCGCGCGCGGGCCGAGGCGCGACTGCGCGCGCTGAAGCGCCGCCCCCGAAACGTCGAGCACGGCGATACAGTCCATGCCACGCGCGGCGAGCTGGTCCACCAGTCGCGAGTCACCGCCGCCCACATCGATCACGCAGGTTTCCGAGTTCATGCCAGCGGCTTCAAGCATGCGCAGTGATTCGTCCGGAAGCGACTCGAACCAGCTGACGTCTTTCTCGCCTTTCGTCGTGTAGACGGTGTTCCAGTGTTGCTGTCGATCGATGAGCAATGTCGTTTCCTTATCTGACGAACAGGGAGCCGCGAAACATGTTCATCCCACAGACAAACGCGATCTCTCGCCCGATTCCGGAGTGAACTCAATCGTTATCCTCTGTCGAAGGGGTAGGTCGCGGGTGATCTGGAGCGACGGAAACCCCACCGTGGGTCGCACAGGCGGTGTCGATCGTCCGCGTGAACGTCACTCGCGCAGGAATACCGGTGCGCAGCAGGCGAGAGGGCTCGAATCCCTTGTCGGACACGATCACGTCCGCTCCTTGTGGGGCCGAATCGGCGGCTGCCTTCGATTCGTTCATTCCGCTCATGCCCGCGTGGGGGTTGGCAGGTGCGGTGCCGCTGGCTTGGGGGAGGCCGAGACGTTCGCGCTCAGCACGGAGAAAGAAACTGCCTTGGGCCACGACCGTGTCGCCAACATCCAAGCCGGACAGCACTTCAACCTGCAGCCCAAGGGCTTGACCGATTCGGACGTTACGTTCGATGAACTTGCCAAGCTCGTTGGGGTTCACGAGGTACACGACCTGCCGCGAGCCAACCCCTTGCAGCGCGGTCTTCGGGATGACCACCATCGCACCGCCGGCGGGAGCGGCGAGGGCCACATCGGCGTACATCCCGAGCCGGAGCTCGCCGGCAGGGTTCGCGAGTTCGACGCGAACCTTCGCCGTCCGTGAGACCGGCCTCACCTGAGGATCGATGTAGCTGACACGCCCGCGAAACACGCGTTCAGGATAGGCGGCCGTCGTCATCGTCGCGCTGTACCGCTGACCTTCGAAAAGTCTTTTTCGTAGAGATCCGCCATAACCCACACCGTCGACAGGTCGGCGACGGTGAACAACCTCGTCGCGGAATCGACGTTCAGGCCGATGTTCGCGCCCCGCCCCAGCACGACGCCATCGATCGGAGCGGTCACGAACAACGTGGTGGTCGCGGCGACACCGAGTCCGAGCAGGAGCGAAGTGCCGACCGTCACGCCCGGGGCCCGCACCAGCGCGCGCATGGCCTGCGCCAGGTCATGCCTTGCGCCCACGAAGACCAGATCGAACAGCAGCGCCAACCCCGGTCGTCACCAGCGCGACCGGGCCACGCGCGCGAGCAGCCTTCAGCAATTGTTTGCCGTCTTCGCGGATCGCATCGCGATCGGTCATGCGCGCACCGCCTTGCGCAGCGCGCGGCTGGCGCGCGCGTGATGGACGATGGCTTCGAGCCGCCGCACTTCGGCATCGAGCACGCGCTTGCCCTGCGGCGTCAGCGCAAAGTAGCGCCGCCGCTCGTCGTCTTCCTCGGCGGCCGGCCGCTTGTCCGACTCGATGATCAGATCGAGCTTTTCGAGCTTGCGCAACAGGGCGTAGAGCGCCGCGGGCCAGAGCCGGACTTGCCCTTCAGTCCGCTCCGCGACTTCCTGCATGATGCTGTAGCCATGTCGGGGGGCGTCTGCCACCGCCAACAGGATGTGCAGCACCTTGGGCTTGAGCGGCAACAGCGGTTCAACACTGAGGAGCTTGTCGGGCATGCCGCGCAGTATATACACGAAACTGTTTATAGTCTGTTGCGACTATTGCCGGCGGAACCGAAAGCTGGGCTGAACGGCGTGAGCACCTACGGAACGTTTCTTGCTCAACCAACGCCATGGGCCGAACTATGTTCTCTGTCGCCGTCTGCGTGGCTGTATTAGTTACCGGGTGTTCGAGTAACAGCAGCGCACCGACCGCTCCCACACCCGTCGCGCCGGCGCCCACACCCGTCGCACCAGCGGCGCCCACCATCTCGAGCGTGGCGGTGACCGGCACCTCGAGCTTTACCGAGGCCGGCGCCCGGTCGCAATTGAGCGCCCGCGTGACCTTGTCCGACGGCACCACCGACGACCGAACCAACAGCGCGACCTGGCGATCGGACAACACCACCGTGGCGACCGTGTCTTCGCAGGGCATGGTGACGATTCTCGCGTCGGGTGATACGTCGATCACCGCAACCGTGTCCGACGTGCGTGGGGCGCTGCCGATCACGGTGCGCATCGCCAGGCGCACAGCCGATCCGCCCGCCGGCCAGCGCCTCCCCCTCCCCGACGTGCGGGCCTTCACGCAGCAGGCCGCGGCCGCGCGCCCCGATCTGATCGCGCAATCGTGCCCGACCGGATTGAAATACCAGAACAATCCGTGGCTCGACTACATGGTCGATCAACTGCGCACGCTGGATACGCGATGGGGCTACAACGGCAAGCCGACCAAGACGGCAGCCGACAACGGCGGGCAGCCGGTGATCGCCGCGGGCGACGAGGTCGCGTACCATTTTGGCGCCGGGCCCGACCAGAATTCGCCCGACGTTTACTTGATCGATTTGCTCGAAGGCCATTGCGGCGCGACGCCGCGGCTCACCTACCGCGAGTTCACGGGCGAGGAGCGCGGCTTCTGGACCGGCGTCGGCCGGCTTCGCTGAGGGCTTCCGTTGATGACGCCTGACCTGCCGTACGAGGACGAAACCTTCGTGGAGCTTCAGAAGCTTCCCGCTGTCACCAGGGACAACGAGACCGACCACTTCTGTTTCGTCATCCAACATAAAGGCAGCGAGGTGATCTACAAGGTGATCGCTCAGGACCGCAACGAACTAGGGGCAAAGATCGCTGCTGGCGACTTTGAAGACATAGACCCGCGCAACGACGACACTCCGGAAGACCTCGATGAGGACGCGACGGACGAATAGTTGATGTTCTCTGCAGGGCTCCCCTCCTGCTGGTGATGTGCGGGCTAGCGCTTCGTCGCAGCCTTCTAAGTTCGCCTTTCAGCGTCGCCAGATTAAGGCGAATCGCTTCGGCTACAATGCCCCAGCACATTTCTGCCGAGGGGACACGATGGACTTCGAGTTTGACGTGTTCGTCAGTTACGCCCACGTCGACAATACCTCAGCCGACCAACACCACAAGGGTTGGGTGGCGAAGCTGCATGAAACGCTCGATCGGCGCCTGACCCAGTTGCTCGGTAAGCCGACCCGCATCTGGCGGGACCCCAAGCTGAAGGGCAATACGTCTTCGAGGAGGTGCTCGTTGAGCGCGTGAAACGCGCGGCCGTCCTGAGCCCTGCGGACGGCACCAACATCGTGAATCTGAAATTCGGCGCGCGCACGACGTTCGACGAAGTGTCATCTTTCTACGTCGGCTACGGACACTCGCTGACCGACGATCGGTGGTACAACGACATCCTCCGATTCGAGTACAAGTACTCGTTTTGACCTACCCGGCTCCGCGGTGCAAGCCGCTTCCTCGGGCCTCATGATCTGACGTTGGGAGACGAACTCGTTGGGCGTCAGATGCCCCAGCGAGCTGTCCGCCGCGCCGGTACACCCAATTTTCGAGGGCGCGACATGCACTGCGCTAACGCCGCTGCGACCAGGTTGGTCCCCACCGATCGGGCACATCGAGCGCCGTGTAGATACCAACCGGCTCCATCGCGTCGACCAGTTCCGCGCGTCGGGTCTCGATCTCGTCGAGCATCGTCGAGCGTGATGTCCGATGCTGCTCGTAGACCAGCATCTCGCTCCAATACTCGACCAACAGATAGCGCGCCGACTGGTTCTGGTCGCGCATAAACGAGCTCCCAAGGTAGGACCGGGTCCGCCGGTTCAACGCCGTCCAGTCGCCATCCGCGCCGTAGAGTTTTTCGAACTCCTCTTCGCGCCCTTTCTTCACGTCGAACTGCCAGATGACTGCAATCATCGGAAGGCCATCATAGTCGAAAGTTCGCAGCGTGCGTGTGTCGCCGGGGTGGCGTGCCACGCTCTATCGCGATGCGAATTTTCGCGACGACGCGCTCGAAATCATCGAAGACGTGGCCAATCTGCAGTTGGTTCTGGCGCACGATTGCGATTGC
>Ga0136611_10003870_pt1 | contig 10491 bp, 12 predicted proteins | sample AntDrymUQ2232306_2_FD_106645 | JGI IMG/M metagenome (GOLD analysis project Ga0136611, IMG submission 106645) | Polar desert sand microbial communities from Dry Valleys, Antarctica - metaG UQ223 (23.06) | ecosystem: Environmental > Terrestrial > Soil > Desert | place: Antarctica: Dry Valley... | reverse complement strand
TTTGGTTTTCGATCTTTCCAAAACGAGAACAAGGTTATGCAGTCTGCCATCGCTGCAATAAATGCGGCTATGTATGCTAAAACAATAGCATTGAAAACCGCTTCAACATGTAAGGCTCGCGCAGCTAAATGGATTTTTCTTTCAATTCTAGTTTGTAAAACGTCGGGGTTAACCTATTTAACCTGATCTTTTTTTAAAAACCGCAAGACTTTTTTTGAAAGCTTTTTTGGCAAACGAGAAAAATTTCTTCATTATAAACTTCGAGTTTTTGAACCTAAAGGTTGAAAAAGCATTGATTCATCAGCTTCAGCTACAGAACTTTTCATACACCAACCATCTAATACTGCGTGATGGACGTTAAATTCCTCAATAACATTTATCATAAAAGAAAATCTCTTTTTAAAAAATGTATATAATAGAATTTATTAAAAAAACTTAACCCCAAGGGCAGGGTTGAAAGGGTTAAAAGCTACTTTGTCGACAAACGAAAGCTTAAAAATAGCCGTTGATTGACCCAGCTTCAACATAAGCTAAGTCTAATGGGAAGTTGTGCAAAAATTTTGACTTTTACTTCCGAAGGCTTTGCCGAAAGCCGTTTCTAAAGTGGGCTTTTTGGGCCCCTTTGAGTGTTTTGGCGACGCAAAGCTGGATCGATGAGAGCTTTTGCCCGATAACGGTCAGGATTTTTTCTATAGCGGTACAAAAGATCTCGGCTAAGATGAAGATCTTTGGCTATTTGACTAAAAGAAAGTTGCGAGTTTTCTAGATAGTCATCTATTTGATCCATTTCTACCAAGGTTAACGAAAAACGACCTGCATACATTGGAATGACTTTTTCACGAACCTCGTCAGGAATTTCCATGGATCGCAATTCAACTTGCAGTTGTTGCGCTTTTTGAATTAACCCTATGCGAGCTTTTTTTTTTTGTTGCTGTGTTAGTTTCGGTTGGCTAATTACCGCATTCAAAGGTTTTTTGACTTCTAAAATCAAATCAAAGCACTCTTTCACTTTTAAGAATGGCCTATGTTTTCGGCTTTGTAAATGATATTTAGTAAGATAGTTAATCCAGAAAGGAAGCTCAGTGTGACTTGAAAAACAAACTGAAAAGCTTGTTCGTCCGTCTTTGAAAACGGATTTGTAAACCTTTTTTTCTGAAAATAAACCTGCTATTAGGTATATTAATTCAGGATTTTTTTGACAAAAGCTTACCGTAACCCGCAAAGTCCAAGCCAACTTTTTAGACTTTGGTTGACTTAATTCAATCCCAACAGAGCCGTCGGAGTCAAGAAAACCAGCAAGCCAATGGTTATTTGTATTAATCATTGAAAGCGGTCACCATTATCTTAAACTTTTCAGCACAGCGGTCAGTCAGTTGACTTACTTTAGCCGTACCTACCAACTTACCATTGACAAGTTTAATTACTTTTTCTAAATGTTTTCCATTAAAACGCAATTTACTTGTTTGTTCTTTTTTTAAGTCTGATAAAACCCCGGCGTCTAAGGCTTGAATTAGATTTTCCATTGCTATTCGATCTTTTCTATGAAAAGCAATGCTTAGCTCACCTTTGGGTGAAAAAAAACCGTCTCCTTCTATTAACCCAGCTAAATAATGACCCATTTCACTTTCAGGTCGAACTTGGCTGGAAGTTTTTATCAGCGTCTACAAAAAAGGTATGCTGCATTATTAAGTTTTTTTATTTTTATTATTAATTCAAACTATAAAGCCTTACCCCGCCCCTTTAAAAGGGGCAGGGTAAAAGCAGGCGAGAAAGTTACAGTGGATATAGCTAAAAACTAGCCGTTGATTGACGGAGCTTCAACTGAAGCTAAGTCTAACGGGAAGTTGTGAGCATTTCTTTCATGCATTACTTCCATACCTAAGTTAGCACGGTTGATGATGTCAGCCCATGAGTTTAAAACACGGCCTTGAGAGTCAACGATTGATTGGTTGAAGTTGAAACCGTTTAAGTTGAATGCCATAGTTGAAATACCTAAAGCAGTGAACCAAATTCCAACAACTGGCCAAGCAGCTAAGAAGAAGTGTAAAGAACGAGAGTTGTTAAATGAAGCATATTGGAAGATTAAACGACCAAAGTCATGAAACCCTTATGTTTCCACAAGGCATGGACTATATCATAATTTCTAAATCAAGCAAAGCTTAGAAATCTCGGGCACTTAAACTGGTAATTAAGAGGACTATACCTCTCCAGTAGTCTCTGAACCTTCTAGCCCTGCAGGGCTAGCTTGGCTGCGGATTGCCATTAAACGAAAGAGTTGAACGTTAATTGGTTTTCATCAAAACCCATCCCGAAGCGGATTTGCGTTTTTGATTTACAACTCGACTTAAACTGCTTGCTAAACTTTGCGGCTTTGCCGTATAACTAAGGCCAAACGCTGGATAGCTTAGCAAGGTCAATGCGACGTCTGCAGGTAAAAAACACGAAAAAGCCGGAATTTCCATAAAAAAACCTGTTTTTTTATAATACCAAAGACTTTGGCTATTTAAAATCGGCTTCCAAGCGTCACTCACTTTTTGACGGTAAGTTAAACGTTTTTTTTCTTCTTTGACACTTCCTCCTTTTTTGCCGTTTAAACTTTGAGTTTGAGAGTTCCAAAAGCCATTTTGATTAACACGTTGAGAAAAATGTGACAATTGAATTCTTAACTGATAAGCGACCCTATAGTGCTTTTGACGAAAACGAAGCGCACATAAGTCACAAGGACTTTGATAAACTTTAGAAAGAAGTTCGTGAGCTCGTTGATGGTCGCTTTTAGACAGGCGCACAAGATTCCATGCTACGTCTGGACCTTTGGCATGCAAAGGAATAATGTGATGCAGTTCTGTTGGTTTTTTTAGCAACATTGAGCAAGTTTGTAAACTTTGCTTTTGGCCAATAAAATCAACATAAGCGTTTTTTTCTGTAGCTAAATAAAACCGAAGTTCTTCTTCAGTAAGAGGGCAGGGTAAGAAAGTCATAGGTAAAAAATGAAAAAAAATTAACAACCACTGTAAATAAAAAGCTTAGGTTGTAGCAAAGCTTAAGCAAAAACAAGCACAAAGCTTTCGTTTAAGAAGGTTTCCCGCAATTCACCTCGATTTTTTTCAACGCAAAGTTAAGTGCGAAGGGTCAATGAAGCTTAACCGTGAGCAGCTACGATGTTGTAAGTTTCTTCTTCTTGACCGAAACGGTATCCAGCATTTGTTGATTCGTTTTCTGTAGTTTCACGGATTAAAGATGAAGTTACTAAAGAACCATGCATAGCAGAGAATAATGAACCACCAAAAACACCAGCAACACCTAACATGTGGAAAGGGTGCATTAAAATGTTCAAATGTTATGTATAAGCTCTTTATCTTATACTCTCCTTATTTCTAAAGAGTATCGGACTATATCATAAAAATTAGTCAAAAGTTTTGGCTAATTTTTCCAGGCGCTCGTGAAGCTTCATAATCCGGTCTGGATCGTATGCTTTAGTCTCTGAACCTTTTATTTTTTCCAAAATAACTTGGCTGCTGATTGGCGTAGAATACTTGTTTAAATGACGTAAAAAAGAGCAAAATTGTTCAATAGTATTATGTCCATAGCATTAATGATCATGAAAGCTTTTATGCAATTGCGCAGTAATAACAATACCATTAGCTGGTACAAAACAGAATTTTTCATTGCTTTTAACATCCATCAAATGATGTGCAACCAGTTTTGTATTTGATTGTGCTGTAATTGCACATTGATTACTATACATTTGAAAAACCAAATTTCTCCAATTTTTATACTGTTGCGTTTTTCTCCATTTACGAGGTTTACCGTTTCTAAGCGGCCTATATAAAGCGGAGTTTTGCATTTTTTGAATGGTTTTAGATGAAAAACAACGATTTTGAAGCTTTTTTTTTCTTTGTTGTTTTGCACAGCATGGCATACCTGTTTTACATCGTAAATAATTGCAAAAAGTGGTTTTATGTTCAAAGTGGTGTATTGCACAAAAAACAGTTAACTCGGAGAATTTAGTATCATAAAAACCTTGAACAAAAAGATGATTATTAGGTTCTATTTTGATTTTTGCTTTTAATAAAAAATTTGGTTTTTGTTGTTATGTCAACTTATAAGTCATAATAAAAGCATTAATGTATTCCTTAGCTTTTCAGCAATTCACTTGGTTTAATGAGCACCATATATTAATTTAATTTAATGCTCAGCTTGGAATACGATCCTCCAGTTATATAAAGGCTCTTTATCCTTTACTCTTTAAATTTCTTTAAAGTGTCGGACTATATCATCAACATTTTAATAATTCTAAAAAAGTTTGAATTTTCTTTGTATAATTAAAAGTTGTCGGGCACTCGTGGAAAGATTATTGGTTAATACAATAAATTTCAAAAACTAATAAATTACTAACATTAAAAAGCTTTAACAACGTTAATAGTCTCATAAACTATTGAATTTTATTTATATACGGTTCCTCACTTTCTAGTCTCTGAACCTTTTCTTTTACTAATGTTTCAATATGAGTGCTTTTTTGAAAACATTTACCGTTCAAAGAGCTTGGCTGCTGATTATCATATAGGTTAATTTTTATTAAATTCCATTGCACATTAAATTGAGTTAAACAAAAATGTGAAAATTGTTTTTCGGTATTTTTTCCGTAACCGTAAATTTTATGAAACATTTTATTCATAACTGCAGTTACTACAACACCATTTGACACAACGTTACGTTTGCTTTTACACATATCGTAACTGTCTAAATGATGACATTGTAAATTACAGGTTGATTTAGTAATAATACATATATTACTGTAAATTTTTAATACCGACTTACGCCATAAATAAGCTTCTGTACTGGACCCTTTTAAACGGTTACAAGCAGAATTCCCCGTCCAGCGAGGATGTTGACTACCGGTTTTACCTTTTAATGAACCCGGTTTATTTTTATTAGCTTGAGAAATTTTTTGTTTTGTAACTAAACTTGTAATTTTGTTTTTATGGGTTTTAGAAGTATGTATTTTTTTACAGTAAGGACAACCTGTTTGTTTTGCATTTTTATATGAGTGTAATGTTGTATCAAATGTGTTTTGACAACCATTACAATATAAAGTAATTCGACTATGCACATTTTTATAATTTGTCATGCTAATTAAAACATGATTACGTTTTGGTGCTAAAATACAAATGTTTTTTTTTGTGCAAGGACTATTCATAATAAAAAAAATGGCATCTACTTAGACTCTCAGCAATTCACCCAATTTGCAATAAACCGTTACCGATTTATGTCACGTAATTCATGAAGTTGAATGTACCTGAAATCACATGTGTTCAATAAAGTTCGCTAAACTTTACCCGAAATGTATCAACCTACATTTCTGCCCTACGTTACCGTAGGGGTCAGACCATATCATGACCCTAATATCACGTTTTCTATAAGGGTCCTTGTCTTTTCGGCGGCGCTTGCCCCTACTCCTTTTAGGATGGTCGTTCGACCGTTCCCAAATCGTCTATACTCACATAATCCAGCACTAACGGATCCTGTACTTTTTTTCGAATGGTTTTTCTTGCTATACCCGTAGATCGAGAAGCGGCAGCAATACTAGGATAAGCGATTTGCTTGATACGAACTTTTTGACCAAGTAGGTCATTGGGCCGATTTTTGAGCGCTTCACTTATTTTTCTTTTCGTTTCCGGTGTTTGTACCTTTGCCCAAAAAGAATTGCTTTCCCCAAACCGAGAAGACGAAACACAAATATTATAACAAAGATCTCGATCTAAAACAATAAGTTCTGTTTCTTTACCTCTTCGTGTAAGTGGTAGTTGCCATTTATCGCCCATAAAAAGAACGGTATATGAAAAAAAGTCAGGTCCGTATTTATCATAGTCATATTGCAAAAGAAGGTTGGGATGAAGATGACGACTCAATAAAGATTTGTGCGATGCTAATCGCCCTGAAACATTTTGAGATTCTCCATAATATCGCATATCATTTTCTATACAACGAACCATGTAAAGACCGGGTTGTATGCGAGGTTGAATTTGGTTTGGTACGGAATTGCCCTTAACATTCACTTGAGATTGGCTTTGTGATGAAAAAGCTTTAGCAATGAAAGGGGATTTTCCGTTTAGACAAGTTTCCAATCTTACCTTACGGAAAACATTCTTCGCATGAAAATTTTGGTTGGTCATAAAGATTTATGTCGTGTGTTCAAGTGTTCATTAAGAATAAGAGTTTTAGAAAGCATAATCTTTCTAATAAGATGGGGCAATTCATTTACCTAAAGGCATACCATCAGAGAAAGAACCTTGACCGATTGGGTAGATGATGAATACTGCAGTTGCAGCAGCTACTGGAGCTGAGTAAGCTACAGCGATCCATGGACGCATCCCTAAACGGAAAGAAAGTTCCCACTCACGCAAAAAATCAAATAGTTTCCTATTTGCTTAGACTATACCTTCACTCACAAATGAACTTTAGCATGTTGTTTTTTCATCATGCATGATTCATTCAAACCAATGTGAGGCCGACGTATGTAAAAAAGCATTGCTTGAAAGCAGTGACGTTTTTTTACTCACTTTTCAGATCAGTCGTTACAGATGATACTTTATAACTGCAGCGCTTTGAAGCTGCTTTGAAGGTTTGGATTATAAAGCCTTACCACGGTATTGCCGTACAAGGAAAACCTTGCTTAGGGTTCACCGTTCCCCTAAATCCTCAGTTACTAGTTTCCAGTGTGAATGTTTGACTAGTCTGTTACGTATTGTTTTACGATCAACTTTAAGACATTTCCCTGGGTGGGAAATGGAATTCCAAGACTGGGTTCCGTCGGTTACTTTTTTAGCCCTTTCGCCGCCTTTAGCCTTAGCTGCAATGCTTTTTCCGTCGCTTAAGAAATCTTGAGCTACATGATTCCAAAGAGCGTTAGGCGATCTTTAAAAAAAAAACTCTAAAATCAAAACTTCCAAAGCTGCTACTAAAGTTCGATGTTTTAACTGGTAACCTTCTACTACCACTAAAGGGTAAAACCTAAAAGCTTCAACATGTAGTTGATAGCTTTCTATGTCGTGGCGCATTTTGGCATTTAGTTTCAAACCCTTTGATGAAAAAAGAGGGTTTTGAAAATGATCTGCTTTACGTTTACTAAAGCTAACTGTTTGACCTAAATAAAATTTCGGTAAAGCAGCATGCCAAAGCAAATAAAGACCTCCTTTTTTGGAAAAAGCTTTGCAAGCCCTTGTTTGGCTTGCATTTTTTCAACTAAAAAAAAGCTTTGGTCTGCAAAAGCAGAATCATTAGAACCAGTGTTTAAAAAAGTTAAAAGGTGTATCATAAGTTGCTTTGCTAAAATTTCTCCCTTGCAGACAGAATCTAGATACGTTAACCCAGTCGAAAAAAAAAGTTTTTTTTCCATAAAAAAGTAAAACTTTGAGAAATTTAAGAGTTTTTCTAAAAAGGTAAAACACTTTAGAAAAATCGAGTCGGTTAACTGAAAAAAATTTCATTTTGTGGGCCGTGACTAGTTTAGCTAACCCATGTAGCAGCAAACACCTAAGAAGAAATGGCAAACGATTAATTGGTAAGGACCACCGTTGTATAACCATTCGTCTACAGAAGCAGCTTCCCAAATTGGGTAGAAGTGTACAGCTATCCTTGAATTTATTAAAGGGCTGGACTATGTCATAATTTGAGTTCAACTAAGGTTTAATAATTAAAGCTAACTGCAAGTGTTAGCCTTATCCTTGTCGTTGAAACCCAAATTTCGGGCGCTAAATCTGGTAATTAAGAGGACTAAACCTCTCCAGTAGTCTCTGAACCTTCCTAGGGTGTACCCTAGGCTTGGCTGCAAATTACCTTATAAAGTTAAAATATCATAAAAAGAAGTTTCCACCCATACATTTGAGAACGCTCGCCATAGAAAACTTTGTAAAAAGAAGATTTATGGATTTTGGCTTTGGCAGGCAGCTTTTGGATTTGACTCCAAAAAGACAAATGAAGATCAAGCAGATCAACTAAAGCCGAAAAAGTTGGTTGGGGCAGCGAAGCAGGGGCAAGAAAAAATGAAAACTATTTATCTTTTTCTTCGTAAAACCAAAGGCTTTGCTTGGAAAGACTTTTTTTTAAACGCAAACTTTGGTTTTGACTTCCGCTTTTTGCACCGTATTTCAAGCCTACTTTTTGCCGTGCAGCTTTTTGTTTAATGGTGCAACTACGTAGCCCCCCACTTTGCCTCCTTTTTTTCCTTGTATACTTTTCAACTCTGAATTCCAAAAACCTAAAGCTAACCTTTTATTTTTTTCAACTGCTAACAACGCTCTTTCTCTACTATTAATGCTTTGATTTTTACGCATTACATAAGCAACCCAATCACCTTTTTCACATTACGCTAGATAACGATAATAGTGAGCCAAGGTATGCTTTGCTTGAGTACAGCAAACAACCAGCTTTGTAGAATACCCTGTATGTTTGGGAATAATATGATGTTTTTCAATGCCTTCGACCGGGTTTAAGCCGGCGCTTTCTAGTTTTTGTAAATAGTTAATATATTGACTATATATATCTGAAACTAGAAAAGTTTGAATTTTAAAATTTCAAAACATAATAACTTTTTTTTTGCACGAAATTTTAAGCTTACTTAGGCTTCTTGCAATTCACCCGATAATCGACTAGTCGTCAGACTAGAAGGGTCAAATACTTAACCAATTGCGTTAGAAGTTGGAATAATAGCACCAGAAATGATGTTGTTTCCGTATAATAACGAACCAGATACAGGTTCGCGGATTCCGTCGATGTCTACCGGAGGTGCCGCTACGAAAGCGATGATAAATACAGATACAGCTGTTAAAAGTGTAGGGATCATGATTACACCAAACCAACCTACGTATAGGCGGTTTTCAGTGCTAGTTACCCATTCACAAAAGCGAGCCCATAGGCTTGATGCTTCACGGCGTTCTAAAATTGCAGTCATATGTTTTGTATAATTTTTATAAATAAATGAAGGTCCCAAAGATTATTAAAAATCATTTGTTATAGAAAAGTATAGCATAAAAAAAACTTTTGTCAAAAGTTCACCTGCCAGGGTCAGACGTTCTAATTTTTTTCAAAACAATCATAATAAAAGTTACTATTTAACCCTCTCAACTACCAACTACGCTTTTTTTCGCTTTGGTTTTCGAGGGATGCTTGCATACCCCTTCAACGCAAGGACGGGACCCTGGGGTAGTAAACCCTATTTCGAGCACAACTCCAGCGTGTACGAAGGTAGACACACTTGCCGGCTGCAAATAGAAAATTTTTTATTACAAGCTGAGCAACCAAGTTGCTTTCATCTGTTGGTTCAATAACAACGCCATCAAGAGTGTATAGCCGACACGTTATTTTGGTAAGACCGTGCGCGGTACCACAAGGCATCTCATGGTTGTTTTCAATATCATCAATTAATGCAACTGAAACAAAAGCGCTAATCTTTCTCCCATCTTTTTTTGACTTGCTTGCTCATACGACTGTAAGCCAACTTAAGCTTTTGTCTCTCTTGAAAAACGTCGTCATTATCTAGAGGTCTGGCGATTAAGTAAACAGCTTGGGGGTTGGTCACCATAAAAAGAAATAAAACTTCTTCCACCACGGTGGGACGTTATCGTTTTGAACGCTCAACGCGCAACAGCTTGTAATGTATTCTGAGATTGTGAAAGCTTGGGGGCCTCAGCTTTTAATCAGCTTTTAATCAGCTTTTAATCAGCTTTTAATCGGCTTTTAAACATAATAAATAATTTTTTTTTCATTATTGAGTTAACTTTGATAGCGGAGTTGAAAGTTAACCATAAAAAAAACCTTTAAGTAAAAAAAGGCTTAGGCCAAACTTAAATAGGCAAGTTAACCAGACTATATTAACTTTTACCATCAACCCTAAAAGCTTTTTCATTTAAGAAAAGTTAACTTTTTTTATTTTAAACTTTAGCAACGCGCAGCCGGTATGATGTGATCAAGTTTATTGTATAAAAGGCGTTAAAAAAAAAGTTGTTTGCTTGCTGCTTTCCGTTTTTACCGTTTTAAGACCCTTTACCTTTCCGTTTTTATCTACTAGTGAAAATAGTGAAAAATTTCCGTCACAAGCAACCCGACTACGTCGAAACTTTGAACGTAAAACGGCAATGAAAAAAACTTTTTGATGAAAATTTGTAAAACTTAATAGTTGATATGCTTTTTTTTATGCTATAATGCATAGTTACTATCTAAACCCAAGTTGAATCTTAAAAGCTAAACCTGAGTAAAGGTGAAAAGTGAGACGTTGTTCTTGCATCAACCTACCAAAAGCGTTGTTGTAGTTGAGTCGACAAGAAAAACTTTTTCAAAAAAAACTCAAATGCCATGCAAGCTTTTTTACTGTCTTAGTTCACGGTAACTCAACCAAGACTGCTTGGATGTCAAAAACTGCTAGTTATTTGCTTTCCGTTTAAGACCCTTTAGATTTTCATTATACTATTATCACTATTATCACTATTATCACTA
>Ga0136611_10003869_pt1 | contig 10491 bp, 11 predicted proteins | sample AntDrymUQ2232306_2_FD_106645 | JGI IMG/M metagenome (GOLD analysis project Ga0136611, IMG submission 106645) | Polar desert sand microbial communities from Dry Valleys, Antarctica - metaG UQ223 (23.06) | ecosystem: Environmental > Terrestrial > Soil > Desert | place: Antarctica: Dry Valley... | reverse complement strand
GTGCTGGGCAGTGCCGCTATCGGCGTCCTGCCGGGGCTGGCGCTGAGTCTAGAGGTACTGGCCCGTCCCGTGCGCGCCGCCCGGGACGGCGGCGCCCTCAGGGGCCGCACCCGGCGGCAGCGCCGGCCGGCCGCCGCGCATCTGCTCGAGCTGGACCCGTGCTGCCATCTGCTGGGCGAACAGCGCCGTCTGGATCCCGTGGAACAGGCCCTCCAGCCAGCCGACCAGCTGCGCCTGGGCGATCCGCAGCTCGCCGTCCGAGGGCACCGTCTCCTCGGCGAAGGGGAGCGTCAGCCGCTCGAGCTCCTCGCTCAGCTCCGGCGCCAGACCCTCCGCGAGCTCCTTGATCGAGCTCTGGTGGATCTCCCGAAGCCGGGTGCGCGCGGCGTCGTCGAGGGGCGCCGCGCGGACCTCCTCCAGCAGCTGCTTGACCATCGACCCGATCCGCATGACCTTGGCCGGCTGGGCGATCTGGTCGGCCGGGCTCTGCTGGCGCGACTGGTCCACCGACCCGTCCGTCCCCATCATCACGGTGCCGACCGGCTGGCCGTCGGCGCCGGTGATGAGGACCTGCTGCTGCTCGGGCTGCTGCGGGGACGGGGCGTCGCTCTGCTCAGTCATGGTCCCGATCCTGCCCCACCGCCTCCGCCTTGCACCCGCTCGGGCAGGCTCACCGCATGCAGACCACGTACGACGTCGAGACGGTGCGCGCCGACTTCCCGGCGCTGGCCGAGGGGCTCGCCCACTTCGACGGCCCCGGCGGCACCCAGCTGCCGACCGCCGTGACCGACGCGGTGGTCGACGCGATGCGCTCGGCCGTGTCCAACAGGCACGGCCCCTTCGCCAGCAGCCGCCGCGCCGACCGGCTCGTCGACGCGGCCCGCGAGGCCGTCGCGGACCTCGTCGGGGGCGACCCCGCCGGTGTCGTGCTCGGCCAGTCGATGACCGCCAACACCTACGTCCTCGCGGGGGCGCTGTCGCGCACCTGGCGCCCCGGTGACGAGGTGGTGCTCTCCCGGCTCGACCACGACGCGAACGTCCGCCCCTGGGCGCAGGCGGCGGCGCGGGCGGGGGCGACGGTGCGTTGGGCCGACGTCGACCCGGTCACGGCGGAGCTGCCGGTGGCGCAGTACGACGCCCTGGTCACCGAACGCACCCGGCTCGTGGCGGTCACCGCGGCCAGCAACGCCACCGGCACCCGTCCCGACGTGCGCGCCATCGCGGACAGGGCCCACGACGTCGGAGCGGTCGTCCACGTCGACGGCGTGCACGCGACGCCCCACCTGCCGACCGACGTGCGCGCGCTCGGCGCCGACCTCTACGCCACGTCCGCCTACAAGTGGTACGGCCCGCACCTCGGCGCCACGGTGGGCGACCCCGCCCTGCTCGAGACCCTGCGCCCCGACAAGCTGCTGCCGAGCAGCGACGCGGTGCCGGACCGGTTCGAGCACGGCACGCCCGCCTTCGAGCAGCTCGCCGGGGTGACCGCCGCGGTCGACTGGCTCGCCTCCCACGGCGAAGGCGCCACGCGGCGCGAGCGCCTGCGTCGCGCGGCGGTCGCGATCGGCGCGCACGAGCGCGCGGTCTTCGCCCGGCTACTCGACGGCCTCGCCGCCCGCGACGACGTCACGCTGGTCGGGGACCCGGCCAGCCGCACCCCCACGCTGGTCTTCACGGTCGCCGGTCGGACGCCGCTGCAGGTCAGCGCCGACCTCGGCAACAACGGGATCTGCGTCTGGTCCGGCAACTACTACGCGCTCGAGCTCATGACCGCTCTCGGGCTGGAGGACTCCGGCGGGGCGGTCCGAGCCGGTGTGGTCTGCTACACGACGTTCGCCGAGGTCGACCGGCTGCTGGCCGCCCTCTGACCCTGCCGAGGAGCCCCGTGGACCCGATCGTCAGCCGCAAGACCTGGCGGGCGCTCGAGCCCGTGCACGCGCAGGTCTACTTCTCTCCGGACAACCAGGAGGAGTACGCCGCGCTCGGCTACGACGTGAAGACGAACCCGCTGGCCGGCTACTTCCCGGCGCGGGCCGCGGCCATGGGCGCCGTCAACGCCGCGACGGTGCAGGCGACGTTCTTCAACTTCTCCGAGGTCGCCGTCGTCTTCGGCATGGACAGGGCGTGGGAGATCGCGACGCCCGAGCAGGTGCTGGCGGCGCGCTACCGCGGCGTCGACCGGACGCTGCGCCGCATCTGCGGCGACCTGCTCGACGCGCCCGACGTCGAGCGCGCCGTCGAGCTGGCGCGCACGGCGACCGAGGGCTGCACCCCGTACGGCCGACCGCTCTACGCCGGCAACGCCGCCCTCGAGTGGCCGGACCTGCCGCACCTGCAGCTGTTCCACGCCGTGACGCTGCTGCGCGAGTTCCGCGGCGACGGGCACATCGCGGCGCTCGTGTGCGAGGGGATCACCGGCCTGCAGGCCGCCATCATGCACGTCGCGCAGGGCGACGCCTGGACCCGTGAGCCGCTGCGCAAGACGCGGGTCTACACCTCCGAGCAGTGGGACGCGGCGTGCGTGGTGCTCCGAGAGCGGGGCTGGCTCGACGAGCAGGACCAGTTCACCGAGGTCGGCGCGCAGGTCCGACAGCGGATCGAGGACCACACCGACGTGCTGGCCCTGCCGCCGTGGGAGCACCTCGGCGAGGCGGGCTGCGAGCAGCTGCGGGCGCTCGTGCGCCCGCTGTCCAAGGCCATCGTCGACGGCGGCGGGGTCAAGATCCGCTGAGCGCGGCGGGGCCGGGGGCCGTCCCAGAAGGCGCCGCCGGACCTATCCTTCGCTCGTGCTGGACGCCGAGCCCCCCGACCCGGGGCAGGACGGCGTCCCGGTGCTGGCCGCGGCCGACCTCCTCCAGCTGCTCGACGACGCGCCGGCAGCCGTCCTTCTCGTGCACGCCGACGGGCGCGTTCCCTGGGTCAACGGCCCAGCGACCCGCCTGTTCGGCCTCACCGCAGGGAGCGCCCCGGCGCTGAGCGACCTGCTCCCGACGCTGCGGCCGGGGGACCTCGCCGGGCAGGGCCGCCGCAGCACCGACGCAGAGCACCCGGTCGCCCGGCGCTCGGTGCAGGCCGGCGTACGCGGGGACGGGAGCCGCTTCCCGGCCGAGGTGACCGTGTCGGGGACCGCGGCCGGCGGTGCCGACCTCGTTGTCTTCGTGCGCGACGTCTCCGAGGAGCAGACCGACGACTCGGTCGAGCTGGCCGCGCTGCGCGAGCGCACCGACGTGGTCTTCGACGCCCTGGCCGAGGGGGTGCTGGGCCTCGACGGCACCGGACGCGTGATCTTCGGCAACCTGGCGGCGTCCCAGCTGCTGCAGCGCCGGCGCACCGAACTGCCGGGCGTCCCGTGGCACACGGTCCTGCACGGGGACGAGTGCCCGCAGGACCCCTGCCCGCTCGGCGACCCACTGGCGCTCGCCGGGCGCACGATCAGCCCGGTCGAGCTCCGGCGCCGCGACGGGAGCACCCTGCCCGTGGAGATCTCGCTGCGGATGCTGGCCGGGCGGGAGGGAGCCGCTGGGGTCGTCGTCACGCTGCACGACCTCACCGAGCGACTGCGCATGGAGCAGCTCAAGGACGAGCTGGTGTCGACGGTCAGCCATGAGCTGCGTACGCCGCTGACCTCGATCCGCGGCTCGCTGAGCCTGCTGAAGATCGGTGCGGTGGATCCCGCGAGCGAGCAGGGTCGTCGGATGATCGAGATCGCGACGACGAGCAGCGAGCGGCTGAGCCGGCTGGTGGACGACATCCTCGATCTCGGGCGGCTCCAGGCCGGCAAGCTCCCCCTGAGCATCACCCGGCAGAACGCCACCGCGCTGCTCGGCGCGGCCGCGCAGGCGGTGAGCGGCAGCGCGGCCGCGGCAGGGGTGCTGCTCAGCACGATGGAGAACGAGGAGCGGGTGCTCGCCGACGCCGACCGCGCGGTGCAGGTGCTGGTCAATCTGGTCGGCAACGCCGTGAAGTTCTCACCGGCCGGCAGCACGGTCACCCTGTCGGCCCGCCGGGAGGGCGACAGGGTGCTGCTCTCCGTCGCCGACCAGGGGCGCGGCATCGCCCCGGACCAGCTGCCGCGCATCTTCAACCGCTTCGCGCAGGCAGACGGCAGCGACACCCGTGAGTTCGACGGTGCCGGGCTCGGCCTCGCGATCGCCCAGGGGCTGGCCGAGCAGCACGGCGGCACGCTCACGGCGACCAGCGAGCTCGGCACGGGGAGCACCTTCGTGCTCAGCCTGCCGGCGGCACCGCCGCGCTGAGCCGGCCCCCCCGGCACGATCCCCTCGGGGGGTCGCCGTCCGGCGGCACCGTCCGAGCGGTCAAGGGTCAGCCGAACCTGCCGAGACAAGACCCATGACCCGACGCGTCCTCATCATCGACGATGACGCGACGATCCGTGAGATCACCGCCATCACGCTCACCCACGTCGCCGGCTACGAGGTCAGCGCCGCGTCGTCGGGCGCCGAGGGCGTCGCCTCCGCCCAGGCCGAGGCTCCCGACGCGATCTTGCTCGACGTCATGATGCCGGGCATGGACGGCCCCTCCACGCTGGAGCAGCTGCTCGGCGACGCGTCGACCCGCGACGTGCCGGTCGTCTTCCTCACCGCCAAGGTGCAGCCGTCGGAGCGGGCCCGCCTCGAGGGCATGGGCGTGCGCGGCGTCATCGCCAAGCCGTTCGACGCGATGCAGCTGGTGGGGGACCTCAACCGGCTCCTCGCCTGGTGACCGGACTCCCCAGCCGACGCCCCGTGGCCGAACCCGACCCCTTCGACGACGAGCTCGAGGCGCTGCTCGACGACGTGTGGGACCGGCACCGCCAGGGCCTGCTCGAGCGGGCAGCGGTGCTGACCAGTCACCTCGCTGCTGCCCAGCAGGGCAAGGCGGGGGCGTGGGCCCTGGCGGGCGCGGAGGCGCACCGGCTGACCGGCGCGCTGGGCTCCCTGGGCTTCGAGGACCTGGCGAGGGACTCCGGTGAGCTGGAGCGCGCCGCGGCGACCGCGGACCCCGGGGCCGGGGCCGCCCGGATGCTGGAGCTGGCCGGCAGCATCACCGCCGCGCTGCGTGCCACCGAGCAGCGCCCCCGCACCTGAGCCGTTCGCACCCGGCCCGGCTCAGACCACCGGCACGAAGCGCAGCAGGACGCCGGTGAGCATCACGCCGTACGCCGCTGCGGTCACGACGGTGGTGGCGGTGAGCGTCGCCACCACCGGCTGGCGGACGAGCTGGTAGGCGACGAGACCGGGGACGATGAAGCCGAGCGTCTCGTGGGAGAACAGCAGCGGGAACAGGTCGAGGAACACCAGGAACAGCGTCATCTGCAGGAAGACGCCGAGCATGACGACGGTCGCGAACAGCCGCTTTCCGTAGAGGATGATGTAGCGCCGCAGGGTGAGCGTGCCGCCCCACGTGGCGAGGATGACAGCGATGATGAGCAGCACCCGGCGCGGGTCCTCGACGAGCGTCAGCGCCAACCAGCCCGGCGTGATCATGCCGCCCGGCGACAGGTTGGTCACGAGGTAGCAGATCAGCGAGAACAGCAGCCCGAGCGAGATGCCGAGGACGGCGACCTCAGGGGTCAGCGTGCTCACCGCAGCGCACCGAGGTGCTCGAGGTGCTCGAGCAGCAGCTCGCCCTGGCCGTGGATGTTGCCGATGGCCACCACCGACGCCTCGACGTCGATCTCGCGCACGAGGGTGCGGAAGATGTCCTCCGCCGTGCGCCCGAGACCGCCGAGGTCGAAGCTGGCCCCCTGCCACGAGCGCGGCACGGCGTCGAGCGCCGACTTCGACGGGGAGCCGATGACGAACAGCTTGTCGGCTTCGAGGTCGCCGACGATGGCGCCCATCTGACCGTTGCGCTCGACCCGGTCCGGCCGGCAGTTGATGAGGACGAACAGCTCGCCGGCCAGCGCACCCCGGTCGCGCAGCTGCTGGACGTTCATGAGCGTCGAGTTGGGGTCGTTGGCCGCGAACACGTTGGCCAGGTGCAGTGTCTTGTCCTCGACGCGGTAGGTGTCGACGGTGAGCACACCCGGGTCCGGCGGGGCGGTGTACATCCCCCGCAGCGCGTCGGTGCGGCTGACGCCGCACTCGGCGGCGACGGCCAGGGCGATCGCGACGTTCTCCTTGAAGGTGAACCAGGTGAAGGGGTCCATCTCCTCGTCCGACACCGACTCGGGGTCGGCGTAGACCAGGCGGCAGGAACGGCGGTCCGCCTCCTCCTGCAGCACGGAGAAGCGGTCGACCTCGGCCGTGATGCAGACGCCGCCGACCGGCATGGAGCGCGACAGGCTCCTCGCCACGTCGTCCAAGGTCGGCCCCATCTCCTCCAGGTGGTCCTCGCGCACGTTGCACAGCACGCCGATGGTCGAGCGGATGAGCTTCTCCTGGTTGATCTCCTGCAGCGCCGGCATCACCGCCATGCACTCCATCACCAGGGCACGCGGTTCCTCCGCCGCGGCGCGCCGGACGATGCCCACCTGCTCGATGACGTTGGCGATGCCGAACTTGCGGTAGACCGGCTCCTCGCTCGCGTCGGGGAAGATGAAGCGCGCCGCCGTACCGGTCGTCTTGGCGACGGTGCGGACGTCGCCGCCGCGCAGCGCCCCGGCCGTCAGCCGGGTGATCGAGCTCTTGCCGCGGATGCCGTTGACGAGCACGCGCACCGCGATGCTGTCGAGGTTGGCGTCGTGGCGGCGCTGCTCCAGGACCCCGGCGACGAGCAGGCCGAGCAGGCAGGTCGTGAACACGCTGTAGAGGAAGTACATCGGTCAGCGGCCCCGCTCGGCCGACTGGAGCAGGCTGCGGCACCGCTCCAGTGCCCGTGTCAGGAGGCCGATCTCGTCGTAGCGGACGACGTGCAGCGGGACGCTGCGGTCACCGAACGCCAGCCGCTCCGCCTCCGCTGCGACGCGCCGCACGGGCGCGATGACGAACAGGTAGAACCAGAACAGGCACAGCGTCGACAGCAGGACCGTCAGGGTGCCGAGCAGCACGGCCAGCCGGCGGGCGTCGTTGGCCGGCAGGGCCAGGTCGTCGCTGTCCAGCACCGACACCACGGACAGGTCCAGCCGGCCGGCCGGGGTGTCGCCGACGACGGCCGCGAACGAGACCAGGCGGTCGCCCTCCACGATGACGCCGCTCAGCTCCCCTTGCTGCGCCCGGGCCGCGCCGTTGCGCAGTGCGTTTCCGGGCAGCGGCTGGAAGGCCTGGAAGCCCGTGGTGGCGGCGACGATGCCGCCGTCCTGCTCGACGACGTAGCCGACGCCGGGTGCCGTCTGCTCGAGGGCGGCCAGCAGGAACGCCATGTCGTAGCGACCGACGAGCACGAGTGGCGGCAGCCCGGTCCGCTCGAGCGGTGCGTACGCCAGCAGCGCCGGGACCTTGCCGGCGGCCTGCGGCTGGGTGAGGCCGGGCTCGAACAGCAGGGGTTCCGGCAGCAGCTCGGGCAGCGTGCGGCCGGAGCCGACGACGTGCCGGGTGTCCCCGCCCGGGGAGACCACGTAGAGGACCGAGTAGCGGTCGTGGGCCTCGAGGAAGTCGGCCTGCAGCCCCGCCCAGTCGCGCTCGTCGCGCTCCTCCAGCACCGCGGCGAGCACGACGAGGTCGTCAGTCGCCTCGTCGAGGCCTCGGCGCATCCCCTGCGCCGTGGCGTACGTGATGGACGCGCGCGCGTCGAGCACGGACGGCGGGACGAGGTCGCGCGTGCCGAGCCCGATGAGGGTGGCGATGGTCGCGCCGACGACCAGCAGCAGCACGGCGCTGAGCGCCCACGGCAGCCGCACCCCGCCGGGCAGCCGCCGCAGCGTCGCCTGCCCCGGGTTGGGCGGCAGGACGGGTGGCGGAGTGCCGTAGCCGGAGGGCCGGGGGTCGGGGTCGCTCACCCCGGGTCCGGCTCACGTGCGGCCAGCAGCCGCTCGACGACGGCGAGCACCTCCCGGGGGTGGAACGGCTTGGTGAGGTACTCGTCGGCACCGGACCGGTAGCCGTGGGCGACGTCCCGCTCCTCGCCCTGGGTGGTCAGCAGCACCAGCGGGATCCGGGCCGTCTCCGGCTGTGCGCGCAGCGCGGCGCACACGTCGGGGCCGTACATCCCGGGCATGAGCCAGTCGAGCAGGGCCAGCTCCGGGGAGTGCTCGTGGGCCGCTGCCACCGCGCTCGTGCCGTCCTCGACCGCGATGACCTCGTAGCCCCGGGCGGTCAGCGCGCGCTGCAGCACCTCGCGCACGACGGGGTCGTCGTCGGCGACGAGGACGGTCGGACCGCCCGCCACCGAGGACGTCGCCGAGCGCGCCTTGCGCGAGAGCCTCACGACTGCTCATCGGCAGCGGAGCGGCCGGCCTCGAGGTCTTGCACCTTGGCGCGGATCAGCGACAGGCGCAGCCGCTCCAGCGACCGGGCGATGCCCCCGACCTCGTCGTAGCGGTCGACGACCACCCGCTGCGAGAGGTCGCCGTACGCCACGCGCTCCGCCGTCCGCTGCAGCTCCAGCACGGGGCGGACCACAGCGACGTGGAGCCAGCGGAAGACGGCCACGGCGGTGAGCCCGAGCAGCAGGGAGGCGAGCACGCCGGGGACCCGGTAGGACGCGACCCCTCCGGTCGTGAGCACCGGCTGGGAGAGCACCACGGCCAGCCCGGCCTCGCCCGCGATGCCGACGCCGGTCACCGGCGCGTACGCCACGACCGTCGCGGTGCGCTCGTCGAGGCGCCGCGCCAGGGTGCCGGAGATCTGGGCCCCGCGCTCCGCGGCGCGGCGCAGGTCCTCGTCGCCGAGCGGGCCGCCCGGGGCCACCCCGGTCGTGGAGCTCAACGTGCGCTGCTCGCCGTCCACGACGGACACGCTGTCCGGAGCCGGGCGCAGCGCCGGCAGCAGGAACGTCGGGTCGTAGACGGCTGCCACCACCAGGCCCGAGCCCTCGCCGACCGGGACCGACTCGACGATGCGCCCGTCGTCGAGGACGACGACCGTCGCGCGGTCGTCCGGGAGCTCGCCGAGCGGGTCCGGGGGTGCCTGTCCGGGGGTGCCGAGGACGCTGAAGCCGGTGCGGGCGTCGACGACGGCCACGGCGAGGTAGCGGCCGTGAGCGGTGACCGTGGCGAGCAGCACCGTCGCGGCGTGCTGCTCGAGCGCGGCGCGGTCGTCGAGATCGTCTTCGAGCGCCTGCGCCGCCTGCCGCAGGTCGTCGACCCCCTCGTTGAGGCTGCGCCGCACCTGCTGCGCCACGCCGGTGGCGAGGGCCTCCTGCGCGTCGAGGGCGGCGCGCTGCACGCCGGCCTCACTGGTGTCCCGGCCGGCCAGCAGGCCGGTGACCACCGACAGCGCGAGCAGGGCCGCGAGCCCGACCAGCCACGGCAGGCGGACCGTGCTGGCCAGGCGCTTGCCGGCGGGCACCGAGGAGCCCGGCTTGCCGGCCGACGTCGGGGCGCCGACGCGGGACACCGCCACCGATCCTCCTGACAGCCGTCGACGGCCACGAACGTACCGAGCGCGACGGCTGCGCGCGGTCGGACTGTTCACCCGAGCGGGTTCAATCCGGCCCGCTGGGGCTCCGAGGACATCAGGGTGAGCACCCCGACCGCGACGCGACGCCTGCTGCGATCCCTCCTCGTGCTGCTCACCGGGCTGGCCGTGCTCGGCACTCTGTCGGGCGTGGCGGTCGCGGCACGCTCGGAGCTGGTCGTCGTGAACGCCTTCACGACGGAGCGGCTCGCCGGGCCGGCGCGGACCGTCGTGCACGACGGCGCCGGCCGGCTCGTCGCCACCTTCACCGACGGCTCGCGCTCGGTGGTGGTCGCGGGTCCGGAGCGCACGCTGCGCGAGAAGGGTACGAAGGTCACGGTGCGCAGCACGTCCCGGGTGCGCCTGCTGACGGCCCCCTTCGGCGGCACGGTGGACGAGGTCTGGCTGAGGGGCCAGCTGGCCGACAGCTCGCCCGACGTGCTGCAGACCGCCCTGCAGTACGTCGCCGGCGCGCCGACGACGACGGACGTGGACGGGGCGCTGCTGAGCGGCGACGCGTCGTACGGCCCGGTGGTCGACGACTCGCGCCAGGAGGGGGCGGACTGGAACGACTACGTCGGTACCTCCGCGACGTACGACGGCGTCGTCGACCCTCCGGAGGCCGGCCAGGCCGGTGCGCTCGACTGCTCCGGGTTCGTCCGGATGGTCTTCGGCGCCCGAGGCGGGCTGCCGATGGTCCTCAGCCCGGACGGCGTCCGGCTCCCGCGCCGCGCCGTGCAGATGGCGACGTCCGCACCCGGCACCGTCGTGGTCGCCGACACCGGCCGCCAGGTCACCGCGCTGGGCAGCCTGCTCCCCGGCGACCTGGTCCTGTTCGACGCCTCGACCGACGACGGCACCGACACCGACCACGTCGGCATCTACCTCGGCCGCGACTCGGCCGGTGGCCATCGCTTCGTGTCGAGCCGCAAGAGCGCGGACGGCCCGACCATGGGAGACCTGCGCGGTGCCTCCCGCCTCGACGGCGCAGGCC
>Ga0136611_10003868_pt1 | contig 10492 bp, 8 predicted proteins | sample AntDrymUQ2232306_2_FD_106645 | JGI IMG/M metagenome (GOLD analysis project Ga0136611, IMG submission 106645) | Polar desert sand microbial communities from Dry Valleys, Antarctica - metaG UQ223 (23.06) | ecosystem: Environmental > Terrestrial > Soil > Desert | place: Antarctica: Dry Valley... | reverse complement strand
GCGGCGTACATCACGTTCATCGTCTTCTACGTCGTCTGCGCGGTGGTGACGTGGGCCGTCTACCTCCGTGCCTCAGACACCCGCCTGGCCGGCGTCTGATCGCCCGCCGACTGCCTGCTGTGCCACGGCAGTCGTGAGGAACGGTCAGACCGGAGTCGGGCCGCCCCGCACGACCGCCCGGGGGTGGTCCAAGGCGGCATGACCGTCGGCACCCGTCGGAGCCGGGCTGACGTGGACGGTGACGTCGGAGAGCCGGGGGACGTCGTGCAGGAGCCGGTGGTGGGCCTCGACGGCGATCTGGTGTCCCCCACTGACGCTGAGGGCCCCGTCGACCACGATGCCGGTCTCGGCCCGGATGCGGTGCCCGGTCCAGCGCAGCCGCAGGTCGTCGACATCCAGGACCCCGGGGGTGGCCCGCAGGCTGGCCTCGGCGGCGTCCACGAGCTCGGGTTCGACGGCGTCCATCAGTCGGCGGTAGATCTCGACGGCGGCGCTCTTGAGGACGAACAGGATCGCGACGGTGATGCCGAGCCCCACGATCGGATCGGCGAGCGGGAAGCCGGCGAGCACACCGATCGCGCCAAACACGACGGCGAGGGAGGTGAAGCCGTCGGTGCGGGCGTGCAGGCCGTCGGCGACGAGCGCCGCCGAGCCGATCTTGCGGCCAACCCGGATGCGGTAGAGCGCCACGAGCTCGTTGCCGGCGAAGCCGATCAGCCCAGCTGCGATGAGGATGCCCACGTTCGTGACCGGCTGCGGGTCGAGCAGTCGGCGTACGGACTCGTAGCCGGCGACGACGGCAGACAGGGCGATCATGGCGACGATGAACACCCCGGCGAGGTCCTCGGCCCGGCTGAAGCCGTACGTGTAGCGGCGGGTGGCCTCCCGCCGCCCCAGGACGAAGGCGATCCACAGCGGCACGGCGGTCAGGGCGTCGGAGAAGTTGTGGATGGTGTCGGCGAGCAGCGCCACCGAGCCGGTGAGCACGACGACGACTGCCTGCAGCAGGGCGGTCACGAGCAGGGCGACCAGGCTGATCTTCAGGGCCCTGACGCCCTCGGCACTGGACTCGAGCGCCGCGTCGACCGAGTCGGCTGAGTCGTGGCTGTGCCCTCCGAACACCGAGGACAGCCAGCCCTTGACCCCGGTCGGGTGGTCGTGGCCGGCCGCGCCGTCGTTCCGGTCCGCGGCCCGGTCCGTCGAGTGGTCGTCCAGGTCGTGACCGTGCGCGCCTGCGTGCGGCCCGTGGTTGCTCATGCGTTCCTTCCTGGGCTCAGCGCGGCCTGGGTCAGCGGTCGAGTGCCTGGGTCGGCCCGGTGGTGGAGACAGATCCCGGCCCGGGTGTGGCCGGAGTCGAGGACTGCGTCCCGTACGCGCTGTCGGAGGCGACGTCGGCCCGTTCTCCTGCCACCGTCGTCGTCACGTCCTGCTGCTCGTCGACGGTGAGCACGTCGACCGTGACCTGCTCGTAGGGGCGGGTCACGAGCTGCACGACAGGGACCTCCTCGGACAGCACCATCACCATCGGCGCATGGGAACCCTCGGGCGCCCGGGTCAGGTCCTGCGACGCAGGCAGGTACTCCACCTCCAGCACCTCGCGCTGGACCGTGACCTCGATGCTCCTCGTCTCGGAGGTGATGCGCCGCCGGACGACGGCTCGGACGGCGTCCTGCTGCACCTCGATGCTGACGCGCTCCTGGTGCAGCACGACGTCGGGACCGCTGGTGGGCGAACCAGGTGACAGCGGCTCAGGCGACAGTGGCTCAGGTGACGGTGATCGAGGTGTCATGGGTGCTCCCGCAGTGCGTCGGAACCGGCACGGCGTCCCGGCGCCGACCGTGAGGTCGGGCACGGCCACCGCATCCAGTTGAGCACGGCGGTCTCATGCAGGTGTCGTGTGGTGGCAGGACGAGCGCCTGCCCTGACGTCGCGTGTACCCGCCGCTCGGGAGGGCACACGAGGGGGGCCCGGCGGTCGCCGCCGGGGACCCACGGTGGACCGAGGAGCAGACGTGCTGGAGATCCCGAACCTGCGCCGGCTGGCAGGCAAGCACGTCGTCGGACCGGACGGCGAGAGGATCGGCAAGGTCTCCGACGTCTACGAGTCCACGTCCGCTGGCGGCGGGACGTTCGCCACCGTCGCCACCGGTCTGTTCGGCTCGAGCTCGAGCTCTTCCCGCTCCACGGGGCTGAGCTGGACGGCGACGAGATCCGGGTCCCGTACAGCAAGGACTTCGTCAAGCAGGCGCCGCGGGTCGACAACAACGAGGAGCTGACGTCGGAGGAGGAGGACCGGCTCTTCGCCTACTACGAGATGCGCGATCCCGCCTCGGAGGGCGACCGCGAGATGAGCACGCCCGAGCTCGGGGCCGAGCAGGCGACCGACCCCGACGACCCGACGATGACGCTGTCGGAGGAGCGGCTCGTCGTCGGCACCGAGCGGGTCGTCGTCGGGCGGGCGCGGCTACGCAAGTACGTGGTGTCGGAGACGGTCACGCAGACGGTCGACGTCAGCCACGAGGAGCTCCGGATCTCCCGGGAGCCCGTCCCCCTGGACGTGGCCCCGCACACAGGCGGGGCGGCACTGACCGAAGAGGAGCACGAGGTGGTCCTGTTCGCCGACCGGGCCGTCGTGCACAAGAGCATCGTCCCGGTCGAGCGGGTGCGCCTCGACACCGTCACGGTCACCGGTCAGGAGACGGTCACCGGGCAGGTGCGCAAGGAGCACGTCGAGCTGGACGAGAGCGACAGCACGGACCAGCGCGAGCACCGCGAGGGTCACGGGCTCGACTGAGCTGCCCGCGGGGCACCTTGACACCCCCCGAGCCGCGCGAGCACAGTCGGGTCGCGGGGACCACTCCACGAGGTCGCGATCACCCGCGAGGCCCGACGGGCCCGGGACGAGAGGACCCGCCCACCTCGCAGAGCCTGAGGTCGTCGACGGCGGCCCTATGGCACCCGCACAGGCATTCGCACTCGTCCGCCTGGACGCGGGAAGGTTGACACAGATGACCGCTCAGCAGGATGCGAGTCCCCGCACGATCGCGCGCGGAGCGCTGTTCGTGGAGCACCGGTTGAAGCGACCGAAGGTGGCGGCGACGGCGTACGTGGCGCCGAACGCCGTGCTCTGCGGTGATGTCACGGTGGGGGCTCACAGCCGGATCCTGTTCGGAGCGGTGATCACCGCCGAGGGGGGACCGGTGACGATCGGGGACAACTGCATCGTCATGGAGAACGCCGTCGTACGGGGTGTGCCCGCTCATCCGACCGTCCTCGGCGACCACGTGCTGGTCGGTCCCCACGCCCACCTGAGCGGGTGCGTCATCGAAGGCGAGAGCCGCATCGCCACCGGTGCGGTCGTGTTCAACGGAGCGCGGCTGGGGCGGGGCGCGGAGGTCGAGTTCCACGCCGTCGTCGGGGTGAACACCGTCGTGCCGCCCGGGATGGCCGTGCCCATGGGCTGGTTCGCAGGAGGCGATCCCGCTCAGCTGATCCCCGCAGGGGACTGGGACGCGATCGCCGCTCTGCTGGGGCCGCTGGACTACCCCGGGACCGTCTTCGGAGTCGGCGAGAACGACCGCGCCATGCCGGACATCGCACGCCGTTACGCCCGCGGTCTCGCCGTGCACCACCGGGACAACATCGTCCCGGACGCCCTCCACGGCTGATCGCCCGTGTCCGCCCGGACCCGCCCTGCCGCAGTGGCAGCAGGCGTCGGTCCAGCGGTGAGGGGGTGATCATAGGATCAGTCATGAGCGTCTCCACGTACGACAGCGCCGGTGGCCCTACGGCTGACCGGCCGGCCGAGGGCGACGCGGCGGCGCTTCGGGAGATCTCGCGCCGGGTCCTGTGGCTGTCCGCGGCCATCGTCGACGCCGCCAACGCCGGGCGTCCGAACGACACGGGCGTCAAGGCGGGCGGCCATCAGGCGTCCAGTGCCTCGATGGTCGACATCATGGTGGCCTTGTGGTTCGCCGGTCTGAGCCGCCTGGACCGGGTCTCGGTGAAGCCGCACGCCTCGCCCGTGCTGCACGCCGTCAACTACCTGCTGGGGGACCTCGACGAGGCCTACCTGCCGACCCTGCGCGCGAAGGGCGGGCTGCAGTCCTACCCGTCCCGGCTCAAAGACCCCGACACCGTGGACTTCTCGACCGGCTCGGTCGGCATCGGCGCGACGGCGGCGCTGTGGGCGGCCGTGTCCCACCGCTACGTCGCGTCCCAGTTCACCAGCACCCCGCCTGCCGGCCGGTTCATCAGCCTGCTCGGGGACGCCGAGCTCGACGAGGGGGCGATCTGGGAGGCGGTCGCCGATCCGCAGGTCGCCAAGCTGGGCGAGCTGCTGTGGGTGGTGGACCTCAACCGGCAGTCGCTGGACCGGGTCGTGCCTGACATCCAGATCCAGCGCCTGCAGGCGATGTTCGCTGCTGCCGGCTGGCAGGTCGTCACGCTGAAGTGGGGCCGCCTGGTGTCGCAGCTGTTCGAGCGGCCCGGCGGTGGTGAGCTGCGGGCTCGGCTGGAGCAGATGCCGAACGAGGAGTACCAGCGGATCCTGCGGGTCGATGCCGACGAGGTCGCCGGGCGCCTCCTCGCGGACGGGGGCAGCGCCGGGCTCCGGGCACTGCTGCTGTCGATGCCCGCCGAGGACCTGGCCGCGGCCGTGCGCGACCTGGGCGGTCACGACCTGCCTCTCCTGGTCGACACCTTCGACGCTGTCGAGGCAGACCGGCCCACCGTCGTGTTCGCGTACACGGTCAAGGGCCGCGGCTTGCCGACCGAAGGCCACCCGAACAACCACTCGGCGCTGCTCACCGGTCCGCAGATGGCGGTCCTGGCCGCGTCCTCAGGCGTGGACTGCGCCGCCCCGTGGCAGCGCTTCGATCCGGGCACACCGGCAGGCGAGCTCTGTGCCCGGCGGCAGCAGGACCTCCTGCGGGAGCCCGTGCCCACGTCGCCGTCCTTCAGCGTGCCCACGTCGCTGGGCCGCCCTCAGCGCCGACCGCTGTCCACGCAGGCGTCGCTGGGTCGGCTGCTGGCCGACCTGGACCGCGACGCGCCGCAGACGGCGGCCCGGGTGGTGACGTGCAGCCCCGACGTCGCGTCCTCGACCAACCTCGGTGGCTGGATCAACAAGACTGGCGTGTGGTCGGTGCAGGACCGGCGGGACTGGTTCGCCGACGACGCCGAGCGGGTGCTGCGCTGGTCGGAGGTCAGCAACGGCCAGCACATCGAGCTGGGGATCGCCGAGGTGAACCTCGTGTGCCTGCTCGGCGAGCTGGGTGCGACGTGGTCGCGGTGGGGCGAGCGACTGATCCCGATCGCCACCCTGTACGACCCGTTCGTGCCTCGCGCCCTCGAGCCGTGGTCCTACGGCATCTACGCAGGCGGCCAGTCGATCCTGGTCGGCACCCCGTCCGGCGTCACGCTCGCCCCGGAGGGCGGGGCGCACCAGTCGATCACCACGCCCTCGATCGGGCTCGAGCAGCCCGGGTGCATCGCCTGGGAGCCGGCCTTCCCGCAGGACCTGGAGTGGTGCTTCCTGCACGCCATGGGCCAGGTCGGCGTCGAGGGCGGGACGTCGTCGTACTTCCGCCTGTCCACCCGCCCTGTCGACCCCGCCCTGGCAGCCGTCCCGGAGGACGAGGACCTGCTCGAGCGCCGCCGCCAGCAGGTCGTCGCCGGCGGCTACCGGCTGCCCGCGCCGCACCCCTCCCGCGAGGAGGAGGTGACCCTGGTCGGCGTGGGGGCGATCATGCCCGAGGTACTCGCGGCTGCGGCGGTCCTGGCCGCCGAGGGCGTCAACGCCGGAGTCGTCTGCCTGACCAGTCCGGACCTGGTGTTCCGGTCCTTCCAGCAGCGCAGTCGGCGCACCAGCGGGGTGGGCAGCGCGATCCTGGACCAGCTGCTCCCCGCTGAGCGGCCCACACCGCTGGTCACCGTGCTCGACGGGCACCCGCACACGCTGTCGTTCCTGGCCGGGGCGCGGGGGGATCGCATCCACTGCCTGGGGGTCACCGAGTTCGGGCAGTCCTCTGACCTGGTGGACGCCTACCGCCTGCACGAGATCGACACCGGCGCGATCGTCGACGCGGCGCTGGGGCTGCTCGGGACCTGACCGGCCCGATCGTCCCCGAGGCGAGGCGAGGCGAGGGCAGGCGAGGGCAGGCCGACCGGCGCAGGCCTGTTCCGGGTGCGCCCAACAGGGCAGGGTGCAGGCGTGCTGCGTCCTGTGCTGCTCGCTCTGGAGGCTGTCGAGCGAGGGGCCGCCTGGCTGCTGCTGCACCGCGGCAGCCAGGTGCACGTCCACCCGTTCTCCGGCCTGGGGGCCGGGGAACGGGTGCAGCTCGGCGGGCGCGTCCTGCACGGTGCCCCGGTGCGTCCCGGCGACGCGCGGGTCCGGTCCAGCAGATGGGCCGTCGTGCGGGCCAACCTCCTGCCGTTCCTCAGCGTCGAGGTCCCCGGCGCCGACGTACGCGTCACCCTCGGCGCCCGCAGCGAGATGGTGCAGGCGGACCACGAGGGCTACGTGCAGACGCTGCTGGAGGGCGTGCCTCTGCCGCCCGGTCGGCACGTCGTGACCCTCACCCCGGTGCGTCCGGCTGGTGCCCCGGCCCACGGCACCGTCCACGTGCCGGACCCGACGGCGGACCTCGCCGTCGTCAGCGACGTCGACGACACCATCGTGGACTCCGGCATCGCGCACGGCTTGCTCGCCATCCTGCGCACGATGCTGCTGCAGGAGCAGTCGACCCGTGTCCCGCTGACAGGGGCTCCCGAGCTGTACCGGGCGCTGGCGGGCAGTCCGGCGGGAACCGGTGACAGGCCGTTCTTCTACCTGTCGACCAGCCCGTGGAACCTGGTCGGCTTCCTGCAGGGCTTCCTGCAGCGCCACGGCTTCCCCGACGGTCCCCTCCTCCTGACGGACTGGGGACCGGGTGCGGACGGCCTGCTGAGGGTCACCACCCGGACCCACAAGCTCGTCGCTCTGCGCCGGCTCGCGCAGGACCTGCCGCAGGCCCGCTTCCTGCTCATCGGTGACAGTGGGCAGCTGGACCCGGCCATCTACGCCGAGTTCAGCCGGGAGCACCCGGGCCGCGTGGCCGCGATCTACATCCGACGTGCCCGAGCGGCTGGTCCGACCGCCGACGAACGCACCGCCGCAGCCGTGCGGCTGCTCGACGGCACGGGTGTCCCCCTGGTCCTGGCCGCAGACAGCGCGTCGATGCTGCAGCACGCCCGCGACCACGGCCTCATCGCGCCGGCCTGACGCCCGGGCTGGTGGCCGAACGGGGCGCGCGCCATCCACCCTTGCCTGGTGTTACGACGTCCTGGCGCCGGGGTCAGTTTTGCCAGGTGTAGGTCGGATCGGCGTTTCCGTACCCCCGTCGTGGACGAGGACGGACCCGACGCTGAAGGGCGACGTCGCCGGCGAGAGCGCGGGCCTGCGTCCGGAAGGCGAGCCCCCGTACCCGATGAAGGAGCCCGACATGATCGACACGGACACCCTGCGTTCCCTGGCCGGCAAGCACGTCGTCGGTTCGGACGGTGAGCGGATCGGCAAGATCGCCGACGTCTACGAGTCCACGGACGGCGGTGGCGGCACCTTCGCGACCGTCACGACCGGGTTGTTCGGCGGCGGGTCCAGCTTCTTCCCGCTGGACGCGGCCGAGATGCGCGACGGCGAGGTGGCGGTCCCCTTCACCAAGGAGTTCGTGAAGGACGCGCCGCGCGTCGAGAACGACGAGGAGCTCACTGCTCCCGAGGAGCAGCGCCTGTTCGAGTACTACGCGAAGGGCGACAGCAGGGGCATGCGCGATGGCGCGTCCGTCGGCGAGGACGCGCCCGACCGGGACCAGCAGGACAACCGGCACGGCACCGTGGGTCATGACACCAGCGGCCCGACCACCGATGACGCGATGACGCGCTCCGAGGAGCGGCTCAACGTCGGTACCGAGAAGGTCGAGACGGGCCGGGCGCGGCTGCGCAAGTCCTTAACCACGGAGACCGAGACCCACACCGTCCCGGTGTCTCGCGAGGAGGTCCGGGTCGAGCGTGAGCCGATCACCGACGCCACAGCTGGTGCGGCACTGGACGGTCCCGACATCTCCGAGGAGGAGCACGAGGTCGTGCTCACCGCTGAGCGTCCGGTGGTCGAGAAGGAGGTCGTGCCCGTGGAGCGGGTGCGCCTGGGTACCGAGACCGTCACCGACGAGGAGACGGTGAGCGAGCAGGTGCGCAAGGAGCACATCGAGACAGACGGCGTGGACGCCGGGCGTTCGGCCGATGCCTACCCGAGCGAGCAGGCCGGCCAGCGCACGCAGACCGAGATGGACAACGAACCGCGCCGCTAGCACCCGCGTGCTCACGACGCCGCCGTGCCTCCCGGGCCGGCGGCGTCGCCATGTTCACCCACGATGAGGGTCAGCCCGCACGACCCGGCCCGACCCGGCCGCAGCGAAGCCGCTGATGGGCGGCTCAGCCGCCGACGGCGAGGCGTGCCCGGCCCTGGGCCTTGGCCTCGTAGAGCGCTCCGTCCGCGCGGGCGACGACCCCGGCGGGCAGCTCTGCCGTCCGAGAGCAGGCCATGCCGATGCTGCAGGACTGGGCCAGCGGGACGGCGTCGATGAGCCGCTGCGCTGTCGCACGGGCCTGATCGGCGGTGCACGAGCGCAGCAGCACGCTGAACTCCTCGCCGCCCGTGCGGGCGAGGACGTCGTCGGTCCGCAGCACGCTGCGCCAGGCCTGCGCTGCCTGCACGAGCAGGGCGTCGCCGGCGGGGTGACCGAAGGTGTCGTTGAAGCGCTTGAAGTGGTCCAGGTCCAGGACCAGGACGGTGTACGGCGCGCCGGAGCGGGTGGCGGCCGCGGCGGCCCGGCGCAGCTCCTCGTCCCACCGCCGCCGGTTCGACAGGCCGGTCAGGGGGTCGGTGACGGCCTGCTCCGCGAGGTCGCGGGCCAGGTCCTCGCGGGACATCGCCAGGCAGGCGTCCGTCGCCAGCACGTCCAGCAGCCCCAGCACCCGCAGGTCCGCGGTCGCCACCGGCCCCCGCAGGGCGACGGCCAGGACGCCACGGGTCCCGCCCTCGTGCACAAGCGGCACGAAGATGGCCGACTGCAGCACGTCGGGGCCGCACACCCCGTCGAACATCGCCACCACCCTGGGGTCGAACGCCTCGTCGTCGCGGACGTCGGCGACGAGCTGGGTGCGGCCGGTCGCGAAGGCGAGTGCGCTGCGGGACAGGTCCCCTGTCGGGGCCGCGAGGTCGGGCGGCGCCATGCCGGTCGTGACGGTGCTGCGCAGGACCGTCCCGGTCCGGTCCGGCTCCATCAGCACCACGGCCAGCGCGCCGGACACGTCGTAGACGGCCTCGCAGAAGGCGGTGCGGGCATCGCCCCCGGCCAGGACGGACTTGTTGGCCCGCGCCACGACGGCCAGGTCGGCGTTGGTGCGCTGCAGCTCCAGCTCGCGGGCCTGCAGCGCGAGCACGCTACGGCGGAGCTCGGCCTGGACGCGGCGCTCACTGGTCACGTCGGTGAAGGCGGCGACGGCCCCGAGGAGCCTGCCGCTGCTGCTCTGGATGCTGCGCGCGGTGATGACGACGTCGGACGCCGGTCCGCCGACAGGACCGATCTGCACGGGCAGGGCGTCCACCTGCTCCCCGGCCATCGCCCGGCGCAGCGGTGAGCTCTGCAGGTCGAGCTCCACACCGGCCGGTCCCACGACGCGCAGGCCCGCAGCCACCTGCTCCGACGTCACCTCCACCCCGTCGGCGACACCGGTGATGCGCCGCTGCGCCGCGTTCCGCAGCACGATCTCGCCGGTCGCATCGCAGGCGAGGACACCGGCACTGACGGCCTCGAGCACATGCTCGGCGAACTCACGGTGCTCTGACAGGGCGAGCAGCGCTGCTTCGCGCTGCCGGACCGTCACCGCCAACGACAGGACCACCAGCGCCGAGGCGACGAGGAAGAGCTGGATTAGCAGGCCGGCAGCAGCGGGCGAGGCGACGCGACCGGCCTCGGCGAACGGCCCCGCGCCCTGCGCCGTCAGCACGCAGACGATGCCTCCGAGCACCAGCAGCTGCAGGCACGCACCCCGTACGCCCAGGCGCAGTCCGGTCCAGACGAGCACCGGCACCACCAGGAACGCGAGCGGCAGCTGCTGTCCCGGGAAGAACACAGCGACGGTGACGAGCACGGCTGCTGCCCAGCACGCGGCCATCTCAGCCCGCCGGGGGTGGTGCCGGACGCGTGTATCGGCGAGCACGAGTGGCGCGATGACCAGCACGGCGGAGGCGTGCGAAGCGGTCACCGCCCAGGTGGTCGTCAGCAGGTCGCCGCCCGCCAGCGCGACCACCCCGCCGGCCGTGACGCCGGCGGCCGCCGCCCCGAGCAGCGCAGCAGTGCAGAGCCGCAGCACATCTCGCAGGTCGGCCATCGCCAAGGGGCGGTGGCGCGTGAGCCACCACCCGGCGAGCGCCGCCTCCAGGGCGTTGG
>Ga0136611_10003867_pt1 | contig 10492 bp, 9 predicted proteins | sample AntDrymUQ2232306_2_FD_106645 | JGI IMG/M metagenome (GOLD analysis project Ga0136611, IMG submission 106645) | Polar desert sand microbial communities from Dry Valleys, Antarctica - metaG UQ223 (23.06) | ecosystem: Environmental > Terrestrial > Soil > Desert | place: Antarctica: Dry Valley... | reverse complement strand
GCCCAGGATGTGGCCGTCCTTGCCGGGCACGGTGAAGCGCGTTGCCGGGTCCAGCAGCAGCGGATCGTGCGTGGTGAGGATGCGCGGCGAGCCGGGGGCGTACGCCTCGATGAGCTGGAAGAGCGCGACGACGGCGATGACCGCGAGGGTGGCGGCACCGATGGTCCCGCTGCGGTGGCGGAAGAACCGCGCGACGGCCCCATCCTTGCGGCGGACGCGCGCGCTGGGGACCGGCTGGTCTACGGCGATCGTCTGGGCCATCAGCTACGCCCGACTCTGGCGGATGCGCGGGTCGAGGATCCCGTACAAGATGTCCACCAACAAGTTAATGAGCACGTACAGGCCGGCCACCACGAGGGTCACCCCCTGCACGACCGGGTAGTCGCGTCGCGAGATCGCCTGGATCAGCAGCCGCCCCACGCCGGGGATGTTGAACACCTGCTCGGTGATGATCGCCCCGCCGATCAGGACCGCGAAGCTGAGGCCGATGACCGTCACGAGCGGGATGAGCGCGTTGCGAAGCGCGTGGCGCATCACCACTCCCGTCTGAGCAAGGCCCTTCGCCCGCGCCGTGCGCACGTAGTCTTCGTTCAGCGTGTCGAGCATCATCGAGCGCGTCATGCGCGCCAGGAGCGCCCCCTGCGCGAGCCCGAGCGTGATCGCCGGCAGGACCAGATAGCGGAGATTCTCGCCGAGGCCGGCGCTCAGCGGCTGGTAGCCCGCCACCGGCAGCACCTTCGCCTGGACCCCGAACAGGTAGATCAGGTTGAGCCCGAGCCAGAAACTCGGCATCGACACGCCGAGGATCGCGATCAGCATCAGGAGCGCGTCGACCATGCGCCCGCGCCGCAACGCCGAGAACACCCCCGCCGGCACGCCAATCGACACGGCCACCAGCAACGCGAGGAGCGTGAGCAGCATCGTCGGCTCCGCGCGCTCGATGATTGCCGTCAGGACCGGCTGGTTCAGAAACAGCGAGGTTCCGAGGTCGCCCTGGGCCAGCCGGCCGTACCATTTGCCCAATTGGACGTACCACGGCTCGTTGAGACCGAGGCGCTCGCGCAGCTCCTCGACCCTTTCCGTCGTCGCGTCCGGCCCCAGGATCACGTAGGCCGGATCCGGGCGTCAGGTATAGCAGCGTGAAGACGGCCGCCGAGACGATCAGCATGACCGGAATGGCGGCCAAGATGCGGCGGATGACGTACCGAAACACGGATCTCTACCCCGTCCTGACTAGCCGAGTCGTGACGATAGAGGGTGCCGCCCGCGACCATTGCTGGTCGCGGGTAATCCCGCCCGAGCGAGCCGCGCGGCGTCAGACACCATGCGCGGTGGGCCGAGCGTTGCGCGCGGGAGAGTGGCCGCGACGAGCACGGACTCCCCGCACGGCGCCTGCTAGTCGATCCACGCGTTCCAGAAGAACGGGTCGCTCGGGTTCTGCGTCCCCTTGACCTTGTTGGAGCGGGCCCGTAGCGCGAAGTACTCGCCGTACTTGATGCACGGCACGTCGGTGTACTGGAGCCGCTGCAGCGCCTTGACATGATCGAGCATTTTTGCCGTGTCGGTCTCGGCCATCATCGTCGCGGCGATCTTGTCCTTCTCGGCGTTCTCCCACCAGCCCGGCCAGCCCGCCGCGACGTACGGCTGGAGCACCGGGTGCGAGTACGACTCGTGCGCGGTGACGAAGACGTCGTACTCCTTGGGGTCGGAGCGGCGGCGGACCAATGTGGCCCAGTCCATCACCTGGAGATCGACCTTGAACCCGACCGCCTCGAGCTGCTGCTTGAAGACCAGGCCGGCATTGTAGTTGTAGAAGTACTCCTTGGTGGACATCCACCGCACCGGCGTGCCGTCGTAGCCGGCCTCCTTCATCAAGGACTTCGCCTTCTCCGGGTCCGGCTTGTTCCAGACATCCTTGCCTTCGTCGGTGAACCAGGCCGTCTCCGGCGCGGCGATCCCAGGGTCGAGGCGGTAGAAGTCCTTGTTGCCAAACGCGGACTGGGCGATCGGCTCGACCGCCATCGCCGCCAGGACTGCCTGCCGCAGCTTGACGTTCGTGAACAACCCTTCCTTCTTGTTGAAGTGCGGGGTCGCCCAATAGTACGGCTTGGCGATGTCGGCCTCGACATTCGGCAGCGACTTCACCTTGTCGTAAGTGTCCGGCGCCAGGCTATCACCGTAGTGATACTCACCGGTTCCCACACCGTCCGCGCGGACCGACTCCTCAGGGACCGGGATGAACTGAATCTCATCGAGGTAGGCGACGCGCTTGCCAGCGGTTCCGTCGGCCGGACGCTCGTCGGCGACGAACTTGTCGAACCGGGCGAGCTTGATGAAACGATCTGGCTGGTGCTCGCCGAACTTGTACGGCCCGGTGCCGACGTACTCGGTCAGCTTATCTTTCGGGAACTTGTTCGCGATCTCCTCGGTGGTGATCAGCGCATCCCGCGAGAGGAACACCGGCAGGATGCCCGTCCGTGGCGCCTTGAGCTTGAAGGTCACGGTGTACTTGTCTGTCGCATCGACCGACTCGACGTCGGCAAAGATCTGCTTACCTCGTGGGGCCATCGAGCCGTAGCGCTTGAGTGAGGCCACGACATCCGCCGAGGTCATCTCCTTGTCGTTGTGGAACATGACGCCCTGGCGGAGCTTCAAGACGGCCGACTTCCCGTCGCTCGCCGGCTCGTACTTATCGACGAGGTACGGCTGCGGTTCCTGCTTGCTGTCGCGGGCGAACAGCGTCTCGTGGACGTGCCACATCGTGTTGTTCGCGACGGTGGCCGTAGTGAACATGTAGTCGAGGGCCGGCGGCTCACCGAGGATGGCGACCTTCAAGCTACCGCCGCGCTTGGGCTCGCCGGCCGGCTTGGCGCCGGCCGCGGGCTTCGTCTCGGCCGGCTTGGACGCGGCGGCTGCCCCCGGCTTAGCCGGTACTGCTTCAGTCTTGGGGGCGGCGGTCGGAGCAGCCCCGGCAGCGGCCGGCTTGCTCTCGGTCTTCGGCGCGGCGGTCGGTGCGGGGGCGGCCTGCTGGCTGCACGCGGCGGCGAGCGGCGCGACCGCCCCGACCGCCATGATCCCGACGAGGCCCTTGAGCATCGAGCGTCGCGACGTTGCGCGCGCGCGCGCCGGGTGTGGCACTCCGCGATCCGAATCTTCCGGTTGCATGGCGGGTCTCCTTCGCAGGCTGACCGTCCGGGTCCGCACCGCCGAGGCGCGGGGCCGCGAAACTGGTTCGCCGAGTATACCAGTGAACCCCCCGCCCACTCCAGAGTTGGGAAGACGACCTTAGCCACGCGAGCGTCGAACCGCGGTCACAGCCTCGTCGATTGCAGCATGAATCTGGTCTTCGGTGTACGCTTTGGCTTCTTCACGTACAGGGACGAACAGGTCGTACAGGTCTTTGAGCCACTCCGAGCGTCCTCGCGGGTCGCACGCCCGTACGGGCTTGACGTGCAGGTTCTCGCCTGTCATCGCTCGTTCCTCGGAACTCGCTCAGTCGGTGTCGTCGCCGATGGCGAAGCGGCGCGCCGGACCACGCTCGCCGCGCAGCCGCGCCAGGACCATCGGGATGTACGGGCTCGCGAGCACCAGCACGGCCACCAGCAAGATCACCAGCGAGATCGGGCGCGTCACGAACGTCGTCACGTCGCCCTGGGAGATCGCCAGCGCGCGGCGGAACTCCTGCTCAATGCGCGGCCCGAGCACGACGCCGAGGATCGTCGGGCCGATCGGGAAGTCGAGCCGCCGCATCGCGTAGCCAACCGCGCCGATCAGGTACATCACCACCAGCTCGGTGAAGCTGTTGTGCAGCGACCAGACGCCCAGCGTCGCGAAGATCAGGATGCCCGAGTACAGCAGCGGGCGCGGGATGTCCAGCAGCCGCACCCACAGCCCGACCAGCGGCAGGTTCAGCACCAGCAGCATCAGGTTGCCGACGTAGAGGCTGGCGATCAGCCCCCAGACCAGCTCGCGCGAATTCTGGAACAGGAGCGGACCCGGCTGGAGGCCGTACTGCTGGAAGGCGGCCAGCATGATCGCCGCGGTCGCGCTGGTCGGCAGGCCGAGGGTCAGCAGCGGCATCATCGCGCCGCCGGCCGCCGCGTTGTTGGCCGCCTCCGGCCCGGCCACCCCCTCGATGGCGCCTTTTCCCCACTCCTCCTTGTCCTTCGATAGGCGCTTCTCGAGGTTGTACGACAGGAACGTCGGGATTTCGGCGCCGCCGGCCGGCAGGCTGCCGATCGAGAAGCCGAGCGCCGTGCCGCGCAGCCACGGCCGCCACGAGCGCGACCATTCTTTCGCCGTCATCCAGACCGAGCCGCGCACCGACACCAGATCCTCGCGCGAGTAGCGCAGCGTCGAGGCGACCCAGAACACCTCGCCGACCGCGAACAGGCCGACCGCGATGTTCACCACGTCGATCCCGTCGAACAGCTCCGGCACGCCGAGGGTGTAGCGCGCCTGACCGGTCTGCATGTCGATGCCCACCAGGCCGATGGCGAGCCCCAGGAACAGACTGAACATCGCCTTGGGCAGCGACCGCCCGACCAGACCGGTGACCGTCGTGAAGGCCAGCACCATCAGGGCGAAGTACTCGGCCGGCCCGAACAGGAGCGCCACGCCGACGACCACGGGCGCCACCAGCATCAGCCCGAGCGTGGCGAGGTTGCCGGCGACGAACGACCCGATCGCCGCCGTGGCGAGGGCCGCGCCGCCGCGCCCGCGCCGGGCCATCTGGTGCCCCTCCATCGCGGTCACCACCGACGCGGTCTCACCGGGCGTGTTGACCAGGATCGAGGTGGTCGAGCCGCCGTACATGCCGCCGTAGTAGATGCCGGCGAACATGATGAAGGCACTGGTCGGGTCCAGCTTCAAGGTCACCGGCAGGAGCAGCGAGATCGTCAACGCCGGGCCGATGCCCGGCAGCACGCCGATCGCCGTGCCGAGGGTGACGCCGATCAGGGCATAGAGCAGATTCTGAGGCTGGAGGGCAACCGCGAACCCCTGGAGGAGGCTGCCGAAGACGTCCACCGATCCTCCTCAGCCGATCATGGGCGCGAGTAAAGCCACGTGACGATGCCGGTCAGCGCTCGAATCGCCTCCGCGAGCAGACCGGCTGGCAGCTCCAACCCGAGCACGCGCGTGAAGAGCGCGAACGTCCCGACGCTCACCAACACTCCGACGATCAGATCGCGCACGGGCGCGCGGCTCCCGAGCACCCAGGCTCCAGCGACCACGAACAGTGCCGCCGCCAGGATGAACCCGAGCGGTCGCCAGAGCACGATCAGACCGGCCAACGCCACGGCCATCAAGCCGAGCGTCCGCCAGTCGGTCGGCAAGCGTTCCGCCATGTCCGACGAGGCATTCAGATCGTCTGGCGCAATCCCGGCTGTCGCGGCGAGCACGTCGGAGGCGTGCTCGCTGGTCGCGACACGAGATGCTCCGATGGGCAGGTTTCGAGACGCGTCGATGGGCGCGGCGACGGTGGCGGGGACGCTATCGACGGGCGGCACATCAACATACACGGCATCGCCACCGCTCCGTCTGTTGCGCAGGCCGCCGACCAGCACGCTCGCGCCCGACAGCAGCAGCCCGATGCCGACGATCAGCGGGAACACGCGCGGCCCGACCGCCGCGTAGCCCGGACCCTCGCGAAGCTGCATTGCTTCCCAGAAGAACCAGGCTCCGAACAGCACTATGGCCATGCCGGCAATCGCGTCGGCGTGGCGCCCAATCCCGCCCACCATCGACCCCCCTCTCCTCCGCACCAGACCAATGCGGCCCACCGAGGCGGTGATCCGAACCCGTCAACTTTCCTTGTCATCCTGAGCCAGCGAAGGATCTCCGGACTGCCCTACGGTCGTGCGTCCGTAGATCCTTTGCTGCGCTCATGACGACAAGACGAAGAGCGGCGCTTCGGCCATCCGAGCATTTTTGCGCCGACGACTCGTTGTATTACACGAGCCCGATGTCGCGGAGCACCTTCCCGACCCGCTCGTCCTCCTGCTTGAGGAAGCTCGCGAAGCCGTCCCCGACCAGGAACGCGTCTTCCCAGTCCTGCTTCTGGAGCGTGTCGCGCCAGGTCTTCGACGCATTCATACCGGACAGCATCGTGCTCCAGGCTTGCCGCTCGTTGTCCTTCATGCCGGGCGGCCCGACCATGCCGCGCCAGTTCGTCAACTCGACGTTGACCCCCGCCTCGCGCATCGTCGGCGCGTTCGTGCCGGCGACCCGCGCCGCGCCGCTGAGCGCCAGGATGCGGACCTGACCGGCCTCGACATCGGCCTTGAACTCGCTGTATGAGCTGACCCCGGCCGAGACCTGATTGCCGATGACCTGTGGCCGCAGCTCGCCGCCGCCCGAGAACGCGATGTAGTTGATGTCGCGCGGATTCGCCCCGACCGCCTGCGCGATCAGGCCGACCAGGATGTGGTCCGTGCCGCCCGCCGAGCCGCCGCCCCACTTAATCGAGCGGGCATCGGCTTTGAAGGCGTTCACCAGATCTTGGAGCGTCTGGTACGGCGATGCGGTGCCGACCGCGATGGCCTCGTACTCGGTCGTCAGGCGCGCGAGCGGCGTCACGGAATCGAGGTTTACGGGCGACTTGTTGGTGAGGATGGCGCCGGTCATCACCAGGCCCATCGTCATCACGGTATGCCCGTCGCCGCGCGTCTGGTTGATCAGCTCGGCCAGGCCGATGGTCCCGCCCGCACCCGGTCGGTTGTAAACCTCCACAGACTGGGCAGCGAGCTTCTCGTCCTGGAGCGCCTGTTGGATCGCGCGCGACGTCGAGTCCCAGCCGCCGCCGGGCGCGGCCGGCGCCATGATGCGCAGCGAACGCGCCGGGAACCCCGCGACGGTGACCGGGCCGGGCACGACCGCGGGAGCGGCGGCGGCCGGACTGGCGCCGGCCGGGGCGGCTGCTGCTGGACTTGGCGAAGCGGCGGGTGACGTGGCCGGCGAGGGCGACCCGGCCGGCTTCGCGGCCGGCGATGCGCCGGCCGCCGGTGATGCCGACGGCGACGTGGCCACTGGTGTTGCCGGCGGCGGGCTGCCCGTGCCCACCGGCTTGGTGGCTTCGGGCGGCTTGGTCTCGGCCTTCGGCGTGGCGGCCCCACCGCCGCCGCCGCACGCCGCGAGCAAGCCGGTCGCACCGGCGGCCCCGAGCAGGCCGAGCGCAGAGCGCCGACTCAGGCGGCGAGATCCGCGTGGTATAGCGGTAGTAGAGCCGTCAACCGAGGTGGGCGTCACGTCGGAGGCAGCGGGTTCATGCTTCGGGCGATTCGCTGGCGTCAGTGACGCCGAGCGGGAAAGGCGGGGGTCCACATCGTCCTCCCTGGGTGGCACGACCCGCTCGGTTGTCCGTCACAGGTCGACCGTGGGATGCCCAAAGGCGCACACCAAGGCGACGCCATCTGCAAGAGCCGAGCCAGGAGGAGTAGGCGCCCGTGCTTGCCCCATCCGGGGGGCGCGAGGGGCACGGCAACACGGGCGGGCACCAGCAGGTGCAGGCACGAGAGGCGTGTCCCTACGACGCACTCGCTACGTGCGTCAGTTCATCCGCACCTTGTCCGGTGCGGGCGCGACGTGGCGTGCGCCCAGCGGCACGGGAGAACTGACCTGAGCCTCCCTCGCCGGATGACGCAGCGCCTCGTGCGGCAGTGGCAACTGCACGCCGCCCGTCCGACGCGGCACCTCCACCACCTCGCCCGCGATCCCTTCCTTGTGCGCCCAGACGAAGAAGATCGCGCTGAAAATCAGCAGGAAGTACAGCCCGCCCAGGATCCACATGATCAGCCCCCCGAGCTGCTGGTCATCGAGGGCGGTGAGGCCGCCTACGCGCGGCGCGAGGTCGTAGATCGGATACAGCACCGTCTTGGCATTCGTGATGAACGATCCGATCAGGAAGCCCGAGATGGTCTGGCAGAAGGTGTAGACCATCCGCAGCGGGTACGGCAGCGGCGGCAGTTCGGCAACCGGGCTCAGCAGGGGCCACCACGTGACGACCGCGAGCGCGATGAAGACAAGGTGCGATGCGATGTGCAGGGTGTGATTCTCGGACACTGGGTTGTAGTAGGCCGGCCAGTGGTAGAAGGTGAAGATCACGTTGAACAGGATCGCGGCCGGCAGCGGCCGGACGAGCGCCCGGAAGACCGGCCGGACATACCGCTGGCAGACGATCGGGCGCAAGAGCCAGCCCGGCGTCCCGAGCAGCAGCAGGGGCGGCGCGAACAGCGTCAGCACCATGTGCTGCACCATGTGGGCGCTGAAGAGGTACGTGTCGCTCAGCGCGTGCAGCGGCCCCTCCAGAGCGAGGAAGAGCAACAGCACGCCCGACATGTAGAGGGCAATCCGGCCGCGCGAGACCGGCGGCCCGAGCCGGAATCGCTCGCGCAGGGGGCCTATCCCGAGCAGGTACCCGCCCACCAGGAGCAGCAGGCCGGCGCGGAGCGTCCCGTCACCGGACCACGTGGTCCACGAGAATGGGGGGGCGCTGATGGCTTGCGACAGCAAGACCGAAATTGGTTCCATGACCCCATCCAGAGGTCACCGAAGGGTGGCCAGCCGGAGCGATAATGGATCGGCCGCTACGGCGAGCGGACGACCCCTGGTGTTTCGTAGGAATACGAGTGGCTGCTCATAGTCTCAGGCGCCACACTCGATCGTCAGAATCCCGATGGGGCGCCGTGCGTGGCGTACTGGAGGGCGAGCAGGCCGAGGAATATGGCCATCGCGAGCGCCATGCCGCCCACGAAGTAGCCCGTGAACGACGTGTGGTCGAACTTCAGGTGCATGAAGAACGCGGCGACGGTATAGAACTTCACCGTCGAGAGCGCCATCAGGATCCAGAAGAGCAGCCCCGAGGGCATGTTCGGGATGTAATAGAGCGCTACTTCGACGGCCGTAATGATCGCCAGGATGATGGCGATCTGCACGTACTTCTTGGACGTCGGATGGGCGTGCTCATTGGTTGGGATGCCGTGCGACGCCTCGGCCAGATCGGCCGAGTGGGCCGCGGCGGCCGGCCCGTGCCCGGACGACGGCCCGTGCCCGGCCGTTGCGTGCCCGGATGCACCGGGGCTCGGCGCCGCGGTAGCAACGCTCGGGGCCGTGGGCGCCGCCGGCCTCGGCGCGGCCTGCGCGGGCGCGGGGCGGGCGGGTGAAGCGGTGGGCGTCGCCAATCGAGCCGGCGCGGGCACCGGAGTGTCCTCGGCGGACGCCGGCGGGGCGGCGGGCGCGGGCGCCGCCTTGTACGGCCCCAGGCCGGCCTGCTTCAGGTCGTCTTCTCTGACGTAGAGGATCGCCCCCGCCCGGTAGCCGGCCGGAAAACGCTCCACCTCGCCCGTGCGCATATTGACGAGGGGCGTGTTGGCCGGCAGATCGGGGAAGTACCACTTCCCGTAGATCGGGATCTTGGCTTTCTTGAGCGCGGCGGTGTCCAGCCCGTGCTGGGTCGCCCACTCCATCACCTTGACATCGAGAACCATCAACGACTCCTCGGCCTTGCGGGATCGAGCCTACGGGATCAGGTAGACGACGGTGAAGATGACGATCCAGACCACGTCCACGAAGTGCCAGTACAAGCCGGCGATCTCGATGAACAGGGACTGCTCGGAGTTGAGTCTACCCCGCCATGACGCGACCGCGAGGTACATGAGCCACAGGATGCCGATCGTGACGTGGGTTCCGTGGAGGCCGGTCAGCACGAAGAAGCTTGACCCGAACAGGTTCGTCGTGAGCGACAGGTGCTCCGCGTAGAACGTGCTGAATTCGTAGTACTGGCCGCCGATGAACACCAGGCCGAGGGCAGCCGTCGTGAACAGCCAGATCCGGAGCCGGACGGGATCGTTGCGCTGGATCGCGGCGAGTGCCAGCACCATCGTCAGCGAGCTCATCAGCAGCACGAACGCGCTGACGGACGTGTACGGGATGTCGAAGATCTCGATCGGCGAGGGGCCGACCAGGCTTCGGCCACGGTACGCGAGGAACGTGCCGATCAGCGCGCCGAAGAACATGCAGTCCGACGCGAGGAACAGCCACATCAGCAGCTTGCGATTATCGACGCCGATCGTCGATGGCGGGTGATGCCCCGCCGGCGCGGAGTAGCGGCCGTCCGGCAGCGCCGGTAGCGCATGGGAGTCGGCGTGGCCCGCCTCGTGGGTCGTGGGCGCATCATGCACCATCGTCATCGTGCGTACCCTCTGTGTAGGCTCACGTTCCCTGTCGCCTGTCGGTCTGCATAGCTCATGCGCACGTCTAGCCTGTCGGCTCGAGCGACCAGCCGCCGATTGCTACCACGAAGTAGATGGCGCCCGCGATGGAGACGACGTAGCCGAAGATAAAGCCGGCCATCATCATCGTGAGCCCGAGCGCGGCGATCATCGGGAAGAACGACGGGTTGGGCAGGTGGATGTTGTGGCCGCCGCCGTGGCCGTCCTGGCCGTTCTCCTCGACGTCGCGGGCCTGGAGCTCCTCGGATGGAACGTCCTCTTCG
>Ga0136611_10003866_pt1 | contig 10493 bp, 12 predicted proteins | sample AntDrymUQ2232306_2_FD_106645 | JGI IMG/M metagenome (GOLD analysis project Ga0136611, IMG submission 106645) | Polar desert sand microbial communities from Dry Valleys, Antarctica - metaG UQ223 (23.06) | ecosystem: Environmental > Terrestrial > Soil > Desert | place: Antarctica: Dry Valley... | reverse complement strand
TCCTCTTCGTCGAGACGTGCTTTGTCCATCCAGGGCGGCGGGCCGGGTGTTTCGTTGACACGCCACAACGGCGACTCGTAAGCCCGCTCTAAAACCGCATGGCTCCAGTGAGAGGGCTCACCGGCGCTGGTGAGGCAGACCATCCGTGCGCCCTTGACCTTGTGCATCGATGTTGTTGTTGCATTCCATACCTGAAGCGCAGATGTGGTGGCTTTCCATTGAGCGACCTCATCGACCACGAGGAACGAAGGGCGGAGGCCGTACGCACCTGGACCGTCAGCGGCGAGAACTTCAAGCACCGCACCAGTACGGCTGGCGGTTACGCGGTACTGGTCGATTTTCAGTTCGCCGCGAAGTCCAGGAGTGCGACCGGCGAACTCCTCGATGGAATCCAACAGCAGACGCCCTTGATCGCGATCCGCTGCTACGGCGTAGAGACGGTCACCGCGACTCGACTGCGTGAGCATGACGGCAATGAGCATCCCGCCAAGGTCGGTCGTCTTAGAGCGACCACGACTTCGGGTGATGAAGTGGAAAGGAGTTTCGCTATCGGGATCGAGCACCGCCTCGGCATCGGCCCACTGTGCGGGTTCTGCTTTCTGGCCCCACGTGTGCTCGTTGTCGTCAAGGACGAGACTCGCCAACACGGCCAGAGCCGCTTCGGCTTTCGGACGAACCGTTGCAGCGACGGTCATAAGGCACCGCCATAACCGGGTTCTACGAAGTGCGAGCGGCTATACGGCGCACCGTCTCCGGCTTCCAACTTGCCGCTCGGCGCGGCCTGTGTCCGCCATCCTCCAACGCCTTGCAGATGTCCCGGTACGAAGTGCCACCCTTGCGTAGCTGTCGGATCAGAGCGACCGCTGCTGCCTCGCCGGCATCGGTTCTCAGTGACTTGTCTTCCGCTCGCATGCCGTAGCTCGGAACACCGCCGACCCAAGCGCCTGCCGCTTTCTTGACTGCCTTGCCTTGCCGCAGGCGTTGAGTAACCGTCGATCGGTCCAGTTGTGCGAAGACGCCCATCATTTGCCGAATGGCAGTACGCATCGGGTCGTCGGGGTCGTCCTGCCGGATCTCTCCGGAATCCACAGAGAAGACCGCTGCCCCCGCACGCCATGCAAGGGCGAAGGTTGCCTCTTGAACGTGAAGGACACGAGCCAGTCGATCGAGGCGGTGAACGATCAGCCCTGACGCCTGCCCCGCTCGTAACGCCTTGATCGCTGCCTGCAACCCTGGGCGTTTCGCGGCCTCCAGCGTTCCACTGACGCCCTCGTCCCGAAGGACCTCGACGAGGACGAACCCTTGATCCTTGGCGAACTTTCGGATGGCCCGCTCCTGCACTTCGAGCCCGGCGCCTTCCTCGGCCTGGCGCTCGGTACTCACTCGGATGTATCCAACTACCTTGCGTCGGCTCATCATCATGGGGCCATTGTGTCACAACTGTACTGACACATGTGACACAGCAGGTCAGAGACGTGGACCGATTTTCGGCCCATTCGAGCAGCCGCGTCACTCGGCCACTCCGTCGTCAAGCGCTTTGGCATCTCGCTGAGCCAGCAATTCGCGCCCGGTTGCGAGCATCTGGTCGAGGGCATCGGCACCCTCGGGACCGATGCCTGCCATTGAAGCTACGAGCCTCGTCCACGCTGACGGATCGAGCCCGATCTTGTCCCGCAACGTCGCCGCCCGCTTCTCGTATCGGTCCCACATATCGAGGCCCGCTCGTAGCTCGCCGTCTTCGGTCCATAACCCGCCTTCTGTAAACCACTGACGGAACAGGACGCAGGAGGCTTCGGCCCAGGCCCAGGCGTCAATGGCGGAACGGAACAGCGGGGACCCCAGCCACGGTGATACGTCGATCAGCTCGCTCGTCAGGTTCTCCGCGATTGGTCGGAGCTGACGAGGACTACGCCCGCCATGCTTCATGGCCGCGGTGTTGTTTTCGTTGAACGGCTCCCAGGAGTAATTGCGTGCCTCACCCTTGCTGCTTTCACGCGCATCGTTCGTGCGTGCCACTACAAGACCGCCCGAAATGGGGGTGCGGTGGTGTCTTCGATGACCTGTTTTGAGGGCATTCCTTCCGGCGTCCCATCCTCCGGCGTCCCTAAGTACGGGACGTTGGGACGTTGGAACGTCCCCAACGCCCTACCGACTACTTCGAGCGTCCTCCGGCGTCCCGCTCGGGACGTTGAACTTACGACCTTCACCTGCACTTATTCGACCTCCATGTCTTCCGGCGTCCTCTGCCGTCCGGGCTCGGACGCTGGACCAAAGGCCCAATGCTTCAACGTCCGCCCGTCTCTACCGGGACGGTGGATGAGCCGGGATTTGAGTTCCTTTCCGTCCATCTCTGTGATGAGTTGGCGGAGGTCTTGAGCCCTACCTCCAACCGCCTTTACGATCTCCTCCTTGGTGAGCTGGAACGGGCTCTCCCACACAACGCGGAGCACCTTGGCTTTCGGGTCGTCGGCCGCTTGTGCTTGCTCCTGCGTGACGCCACCAATCAGGTAATGGAGGCGGCTGTCGAGCTTGTCGGGATCTTCTGCCCATACCTTCCGACAGAAGTGATGCGTGGTCTCCGGTATCTCATCCCCGGTGAATTCGAGCCTGATCGTCGCTGTTGTCGCTTGTGTCTTGTTGTCTGTGTGCTTCGCGACCGCTGACGCCGAGACGAGGACACGTCCCCATTCCGCCGGACCTGCTCCGCTCAGGCGACCCGAACCCGTACCGCTCCCGGTCTGGTTGAAGTGATGAACCACGACGAGCGCAGCCCCCACGGATTGGGTGACGTGTTGCACCGTTTCGAGGTGCTCACCCATTGCATACAAGTCCGACCCTTTTGCCCCACGAGCGGCAAGGTACAAAGGGTCAACAACCACGAGCACGGGCTGAAGCTCAACCACTTTCCGAGTTATCTCGTCAATGTGCTCTTTGTTCGTGAGATGGGGTACCCGCATCGAGAGATGTATCGGTAAGTCCTCCACTGCAACGTTCTTCGCAGCACCAATGGCGCGGAATCGTCGAAGCATTTTCCGTGGCCCTCCTTCACCAAGGAACGCCACAACGACACCGGGCCGCTCTACCGGAAACTGTTCAAGCCATACGCCGTCGCTGGCCACCGAGACAATCAGGTCACCGACCATCCACGTCTTCCCTAGTTTCGCCTCGGCACCGATGACACCGTAAGCATCCGCCGGCCATACCGGTCGAGCAAGGAATCCGGGATGCGGACGAGCATCTACTTCGACCGCAAGCTCGCCAATCGTCTTGAACTCCAGGACCGGCTTGCACTCCACTACCGCTTCAGGGGGCGAACTGCGCCCCGGCTCAAGATTTTCGACTCCAGTCGCGTCAACGAGGTTGGCGATGCGTGCCACTGCGCCGTTATCGTCGATAGTCATGCCGCATGCTTCACGACGCCACCGCCCGGGGTTGGTGAAGGCCCTTGTTAAGCCCACTGGCGATTGTCTTTTCGGCTTCGGTAGTTGCATGGCCACGGGCAGAACTAGCCGCGTGCAGCTCGCCCGCTACGAGGTCGAGTGGCAGTATGCCGGCGCCCACGAGTTGGCCGAGCGAGAAAGCCGCCCTATTCAGCGTGTGATTCCACGCTCCTTTGGGAGCTGCTGCAACCCTTCTGCACTCGTCATTCAGCGCTTTGGTTCCGTAGGCGGACAAGTCACCTGAAGGCCGAATGGGCGCAGCCGCCTGGCACTGCGGCTCTCTCGGTGCAAGCGCCAGTGAAATCCAGTCCGGAAGATCGGGAAGAGGCAGACGGATGTGCCCGTTCTCAGCCCAGCGATACTGACGCCCGCTGACATGCAAGCTTGGTGGCGCTACGACATAGCCACGCTTGCCGCGAATATCAACGCCAGAGACAACAGCGGCTCGATTACCCACGTTTGACGGTGCGAAGTAACGATGCTCACCCTTGCCGGTAAGTACATAGGGACCGAGCGGCCATGGCCGGCCGTCTCGAAGTGTATTGACGCTGTTGTATCCATCGGGTCCATCTACATCGACGACAACGAACTGATCACCCGTCGGCACGCCGACGTTGGCTGTCGGCCACTTCGCTCCCCAGTCGCGCAACTGCTCCGCACTCGTGGTCGCGTCGTACAGACCCCGAGAGGTTCGGGGATGTTTGCCGGGGCTTCCGCATTTCGGGTTGCGACATTCGCAGTCCGCAAGAATTGAGTTCTTGCGGATTCCGTACAGCGGGAACACCGGAATCCCGTGACGATCGGCGTACGCCAAAGCGATCTCGGAGAAGGCCGGAGTGCTCACGCTGCCTCGCTTAACTCCAAAAGCCGCTCGGCGCGCTGAAGCATTCGGGCTGAATCGAAGATGAGATCAGAGGCATCTACGTCGAATGCGCCGGCCGCTGATGCGCTGAGGTTTTTCGCAGCGGCACGGACAAGCTCATGTGCTTGCGTCCGCCATAACATGCGGTCATCGTCAAACTGTCTCAGTGCGTGAGTAGAATTCATTGAGGTCGCCTTCCCTGGCTTGTGAGTAGGTCATTGGATTGGTGTTGACGCCCGATCGTTGGTGAGCGGTCGGGCGTCGTCGCGTCAGGCGGTCAGCGGGTCAGCTTGTGCTTCCAGCCACGCTTCGATGTCCGATTGGCGGAACCGAAGGTGCCGCCCGACGACAATCGCACGAGGTGCGCGCTTGGCGTAACGCCAGGCATAGATCGTCTTCTCTGGAACGCGAAGCCGTTCTGCAACCTCGCTTGTGGTCAATAAGGGGTCAGTTACCATCCGCGCACTCCAAGCGTGTCGATTTCGCTCACTTGCATTCTTATCATCAATTCGGGCAAGCGTTGCAAACTCGCACGCTAGAGTGGGTAGTGTCAGGACGTGACACGCAAACGGCCTCCAACACTCGCTGATCGCTTGCGAGAAGCACGTGGCAGCACATCGCAGGACAACCTCGCCGCCGCTGCTCAGGATGTCGGGTTCCGGTGGAGTCGTACGACGGTCGCTTCCATCGAGACTGGGCGCCGTGATGTCACGGCGGAGGAATTGCTGGCGTACCCCCTGGTGCTCGCCATTGCGAATGGTGAAGAAGTCCGGCCCTTGCCACAGCTGCTCGGTGACCGCCTCTCGCTATCTACCGAGATGGAGCTTCTCGATGTCGGTGAGTTGTTGAGGCCAACCGAGTCGCCAGCGAGGTCCGAGAAGCTGTATTCCTTCCGCCGCCCCCTACGCTGGTTCGTCACGGACGGGGACTGGCGCTTGGCAATCGAGAAGTACCGGCCGTTCTGGCCTGAAGCAAGTGATGAGGTCTTACAGAAGATCGTGGACGATCCGGCCCGCGAAGCTGAGCACAAGGCGGCACGGAGGCTCGGCATATCGCCACCGGAGGTCATGGTTCTATCGCATCGCCTCTGGGGACACGGCCTGACCACAGAGCGGGAGAAACGACTGAAAGCGGGCCCGACACAAGCGCTGGCACCCCGTGAGATCCAAGCACGTCGAGGAGCGATCACACGAGCGCTTCTTACGGACCTGACCGATGTACTACAGGAAGTCGAGGAGTAGTAACCGTGGCCAGCATCAAGAAGCGTCCGAACGGCCGATGGAGGGCCCGCTATCGCGACTCCAACAACAAGGAACACGCCAGCCACTTCGACACCAGGGCGGCAGCTCAACAGTGGCTTGATGCTGTAACCGCTGACCTAGTTCGCGGCACTTACGTTGACCCCAAGGCGGGCAAAGTGACCTTCGGGGTATTCGCCGAACAATGGTTAGCAAGCCAGACATTCGACGACAGCAGCCGCGAAGCGGTGATGTCTCGGCTCCGGGTCCACCTGCTCCCTCGTTTCAGCGGCACGGAGCTGCGAGCGATCCGGCCATCAGCGATTCAGGCATGGCTTCGTGGACGCCAAGAGAAATGTGCTCCGACCTACGTGCGCGTCCAGCTCGCAAACCTGTCGGCGATCCTCGGGGCGGCAGTCGATGACGGCCTCATAGCCAAGAACCCTTGCGCCTCCCGGTCAGTTCGGGCGCCGGCAGTCGAGCAGAAGCTGATCATCCCCTGGGGCCATGAACGGACAGCAGCCGTCATCGCTGCTCACCCGGACCGTTATCGGGCTATGCCGATCGTCGCCGCAGGCTGTGGGCTGCGACAGGGGGAGATCTTCGGCCTCCGCGCTGAAGACGTTGACTTCCTTCGTCACAAACTCAGCGTCCGCCAACAGGTCAAGCTGGTTGGCGGGAAGCCCCGAACTGCTCCCCCGAAGCGGGGAAAGACCCGAGAGATCCCTCTGCCGGAGTCCGTGGCGCTGGCCTTGGCCGAACGCCTACGGGCAGTACCGGCCGGCGACGATGGCCTGATCTTCAAGAGCCGGGAAAACGGCCTGATGAACCGCTCGTATTACAACACTCATATTTGGAAGCCAGCCCTGAGGGTGGCCGGTGTAGCGCCGACCCGCGAGAACGGGATGCATGCACTGAGGCACTTCTACGCATCAGTGCTTCTGGACGCAGGCGAGAACATCCGAGCCCTGGCCGACTACCTCGGGCACTCAGACCCCGGCTTCACGCTTCGGGTTTACACGCACCTCATGCCAAACAGCGAGGACCGAGCAAGGCGTGCAGTAGACGCCGTTCTCGGTCCTCCTGCGGACTATTCGCGGACTACCGGAGCTGAAAAAAACTAAAAGCGCAGTTCAGGCCACATTCCGTCTAAATGTCGTAATAGAGCATGAACTCCCATGGGTGGGGGCGCAGACGTACGGCGTCGACTTCGTAGAGCGTCTTGTACTCGACCCACGTGTCGAGGAGGTCGTCAGTGAACACCCCGCCGGCGCGGAGGTATCCGTTGTCGTCGGCCAGTGCCTGCAACGCACCTTCCAATGAACTTGGAACCGTTGGAACCTTTTTCAGTTCCTCGGGGGGAAGGTCATAGAGGTCCTTATCCATTGGGGGTGGCGGCTCGATCCGGTTGGCGACACCGTCGAGTCCGGCCATGAGGCAGGCCGAGAAAGCAAGGTACGGGTTCGCCGACGGGTCGGGACAGCGGAACTCGACACGCTTGGCTTTGGGGCTTTGCGACACGAGGGGGATACGACACGCCGCCGACCTGTTGCGCTGCGAATACACCAGGTTCACAGGCGCTTCGTAGCCGGGGACAAGACGCTTATAGGAGTTGGTCGTCGGTGCACAGAACGCCATCAGCGACGGCGCGTGCTTGAGCAGACCGCCGATGTACCACCGACCGATATCGGACAGTTGCGCGTAACCGGTCTCGGCGTGGAACAAAGGATTGGGCCCGTTCCAGAGGGACTGGTGAATGTGCATGCCAGAACCGTTGTCCTGGAACAATGGCTTGGGCATAAACGTCACGGACTTTCCGGCCCGGTGGGCGACGTTTTTGACCACGTACTTGTACAACATGAGCTTGTCGGCCATACGCACAAGGGTGTCGAACTTCATGTCGATCTCGGCTTGACCAGCCGTGGCGACCTCGTGATGCTGGACTTCGATCTCGATGCCGACGCGCTCCAGTTCCAGCACCATTTCCGACCGGAGATCCTGGAAGTGATCAACAGGGGGAAGCGGGTAATAGCCACCCTTGTAACGCGGCTTGTGACCCAGGTTCGGATTCTCGTCCTTGTCGCTGTTCCAAGCGCCCTCGACCGAGTCGATCTTGTACATCGCCGAGTAGGCGTTCTGACTGAACCTGATGTCGTCGAAGATGAAGAATTCGGCCTCGGGCCCGAAGTAAGCCGTATCTGCGACCCCAGTGGTTTGAAGGTAAGCCTCGGCCTTTGAGGCCACGTAACGAGGGTCCCGACTGTATGACTCCCCCGTCACCGGGTCCTTTACCCAACACGTCATGTTGAGCGTGCTGTGCTGCGTGAACGGATCGATATAGGCAGTCGATGCGTCCGGAAACAGCAACATGTCAGATTCCTGGATCTCCTGGAATCCGCGAATTGATGAACCGTCGAACCCCAGCCCTTCGTTGAACACGTCGTCCGTCAGCGCATGCGCAGGGATGGAAAAGTGCTGCATCATGCCGGGCAGATCACAGAAGCGAAGATCGATCATCTCGACCCCTTCACCCCTGACCATTCCGAGGACATCGTCCGAACTCAACTGCTCCACTAACCCTCCTAAGGATTGCGACCTCAAAACAGGTCGCCCGAACCCTCGCGCCTCGGGGGCACTCCGTCAAACGCTCCGTGTTAACTCTCGATGAAAGTCACCGTGCGCAGCTGACTACCAACGGCTACCAGGCGATCCACCACTAGGTTTGGGCCATGGAGCGACCACAGGATTACGTGTTGCGGACCGTTGAGGAGCGGGGTGTGCGCTCGGTCCAACTCTGGTTCACCGACGTTCTGGGAACGGCAAAGGCCTTCACCATCACCGCCACCGAGTTGGAGAACGCTTTGGAAGAGGGGATGACTTTCGATGGATCAGCCATCGAAGGCTTCAGCCGGGTGACGGAAAGTGACATGTTGGCCCGGCCCGACGCCGAGACCTTCCAAATACTCCCATGGAAGGAACTCGACAGCGCCGTAGCGCGCGTTTTCTGCGATGTAACAAGACTCGACGGCTCCCCTTTCGAAGGGGACCCCCGTTACGTGCTCCGGCGGGCACTCGCTCGGGCTCGCGATCGTGGTTTTTCGTTCTTCGCATCGCCCGAGATCGAATACTTCTACTTTTCCGACAGTGATCCTTCCCATGCCCCCCAGCCCCTTGACTACGGGTCGTACTTCGACCTCGAGCTGTCGGGTCAGAGCGCCGGCATCCGCAAGCGCACCGTGCTGGCGTTGGAAGACATTGGCGTGCCGGTTGAGTACAGCCAGCATGAAGATTCACCGAGCCAACACGAGATCGACCTTCGACACACCGACGCGCTCACCATGGCGGACACGGTCATGACCGTGCGCTTGGTCGTCAAGCAGATGGCCAACGCTGACGGAGTACACGCCAGCTTCATGCCCAAACCCCTGTCGGGCGTACAGGGCTCCGGAATGCATACCCATTTCTCGTTGTACGAAGGCGAGACCAACGCGTTCTACGACCCCGACGACGAGCATTTGCTTTCGCCCGTTGCCAAATCGTTCATAGCCGGTTTGCTAACGCATGCCCGAGAGATGTGTGCTGTTACCAATCAATGGGTCAACTCCTACAAGCGACTCGTCGTTGGTTACGAGGCACCGATCTACGCAGCTTGGGCACGCAACAACGGGTCCGTGATCGTCAACGTGCCCCATGCCAAGCGGCCCGATTCTACGCGAGTCGAGTACCGCGCTCCCGACCCGGCAACCAACCCATACCTTGCGTTCGCAGCCATCTTGTCAGCCGGAATCATGGGCATCGAGAAAGGTTACGAACTGCAGCCCGAGACACAGGCCAACCTCTACAACTTCACCGCATCTGAGCTAATGGCCGAGGGCATCGCCACACTGCCGAGTTCCCTGGCGCTTGCCGTGAACGAAATGGAGAAGTCCGAGCTCATGGCCGACGTATTGGGTGAACACGTCTTCGAGTGGTTCATCCGAAACAAGCGGGCTGAATGGAAGGCCTACGAAACCGAAGTCACGCAATTCGAACTTGACCGTTACCTACGGCGACTTTGACCGAAAGGCCGTTGTGGCTCTTCTAATGGTGTATTGCGATGCCGTGCCCACTGTTGTCGCCAACGCGCTCGACATGACGGGTTATCCGTGGAAGGCGGTTTCGTCGATCGATTCCGCCGAACGCCTTGCGCCCGAAGAAGGCTGGGTGGCTGCCCTGGTTCTGGCCAACGAGTTCGAGCAGGCCACCCTGTTCTGTCGAGCCATGCGCGAGCGAAACCGTCCCAATACGCCGCTTTTGCTTACCTTGGGTCGCGAACAGCTAAGCCACCTCGATGTTGTTGACGACCTGTTCGATGACTTTCTCGTTCTACCGGCTCAAGAAGGCGAGCTGGAGGCCCGTCTCCGGCACTTGATCTGGCGAGCGAGCGGAGGGACGCACCCGGAGCTGATCGAGTACGGCGGGCTGGTGCTGAACCTTGCTACGTACCAAGCCACGGTTAAAGGACGACCGCTCGATATGACGTACATGGAGTACGAGCTCCTTAAGTACTTCGCGACAAATCCCGGCCGCGCATTCTCGCGTGAGGAGTTACTGAGACAGGTGTGGGGTTATGAGTACTACGGCGGTGCTCGCACCGTCGACGTTCATGTCCGGCGCCTTCGGGCCAAGCTTGGCGAAGAGCACGCCCAGCTCATCCAAACATTGCGGTCGGTGGGCTACATCTTTGGCCGCCCCAGCGGTCTGACGTTTTGAGGACCGCCTAGAGGTCTGCAGCCACGAACCCGAGTCTATGAGTCGGCAAAGTGACTGTCGCACCCTCTTCGTAGGCTATTGCCGTGTTCGATGTTGACCAGTTCCGACAACTTGCGAAACAACTGAAGGCTGCTGTTGGGTCATTCGATCCCGATGTGGTGCACGGTCGAGATGCTGCTGTTCTTGTTCAGTTGTTCTCGG
>Ga0136611_10003865_pt1 | contig 10494 bp, 8 predicted proteins | sample AntDrymUQ2232306_2_FD_106645 | JGI IMG/M metagenome (GOLD analysis project Ga0136611, IMG submission 106645) | Polar desert sand microbial communities from Dry Valleys, Antarctica - metaG UQ223 (23.06) | ecosystem: Environmental > Terrestrial > Soil > Desert | place: Antarctica: Dry Valley... | reverse complement strand
TCCTCGGCGTGTGGGGCCCTGGCGGCGCTGTCGATGTCCTTGCGGGTGCAGATGCACGGATAGGCGAGGCCCTTTTCGTGCAGGCGGGCGAGCACTTGCGCGTAGAGTGGGCTGCGCGAGGCTTGGCGCAAGTAAGGCATTTGGCACACGTCGGCGCACTGGGTGGGTGCCACTTCGGTGCCCAGACTGCCCACACGCCAGAGGTCATGCGCCGCGGGGCCATCCCAATCCAGACCGAGCCAGGCCAAGTCCGCGAGCAAGGCAGGCAGGTGCAGCTCGCCGTCAGGCAGCAAGTCCTCGATGCGCAACAACAAACGCCCGCCGCCCGCGCGCGCCGACAGCCACGCCAAGAACAAGCTGCGCGCATTGCCGACGTGCAGCAGGCCCGTGGGGCTGGGCGCGAGGCGGCCGACTATGGGGAAGGGCATGGGTTTCGTGCCCCCGCAAAAACAACATCGTTGTTTGGTGAGCCCTATTTGCTGGGCCGCCAAGCTCGCGAAAGAGTTCGACTCGCGGCGACGCTCGTGCACAACAACTCGATCGAGTTGTTTTTCCACGAGCCCTTACAAGCTAATAGCTCGACAACTTGTAGCCACCGCGTGCCACGGCATCCGCCGCGATCTGGCGCTTGAGGGCCACGAGGTCCGCGGCAAGGTGCCCGCCGAGTTGCGCCACCTTGCCCAGCCACGATTGCAACGCCTCGCCGGTGAAGCAGGCTTCGAGCAAGCGCCGCGCCGCCACCGTACCCCGATCCATCGCCTCGCAAGCCGCCACCGTGCACACGGCCGCTGAAACCACAGCATCGGCACCGCTGCGCTGCTTGCACCGCGCCACGCCCGAGTCCAGCGCATAGCAGTCGATGATCAGGTTCGACAGCGCGATCAAGGTCTCCTGTTCGCCGTCCAGCGCCACGCCGTGCTTGGCTGACGCCGCCTGGGCCACCGTCAACGTCAGCCACTTGAGCCGTTGCAGCGCGAACTCCGCAAGCGCCGTGCCGTCGGTGGCGGTGGGCGCGGTGCCCAGATCGCCGCTCGCCAAGCGTTTCTCGAGCGCGCCGATGCCGCCGTACAGGTTGAGCCGACGCTGCACCGCGCGCTTGAACAGCGTGCCCGGAATCAGCAAGCGGTTGATTTCGTTGGTGCCCTCAAAGATGCGGTTGACCCGGGCGTCGCGCACGAACTTCTCGACGTTGTAGTCCTCGACAAAGCCGTAGCCGCCGTGCCACTGCAGCGCGCGGTCGGTCACGCGATCCAGGGCTTCGGAGCAGTAGACCTTGGCCACCGAAGCCTCGATCGCGTACTCCTCGATGGCGGCCATCTGCTTGTCGACGTAGTCCGCGTCCTCGTGGCTCACCCCGGCCAGGCGGCGGTCGATGTTGCCGGCGATGCGGTAGACCAGCGACTCGCCCAGGTAGGTCTGGATGATCGAGTCCGCCAACTGCTCGCGAATGGCGCCGAAGTCCGCGACGCGCGTGCCGAATTGCTTGCGGTCCGCGGCGTATTGCAGGGCCTCGCCGATGGCGCGCTTGCACATGGCGATGACGCCCACGCCCAGCTTGTAGCGCCCCAGATTCAAGGTGTTGAAGGCGATGCGGTGGCCCTTGCCGATCTCGCCGAGCACGTTGCCGACGGGCACCTCGGCGTTCTCGAAGATCAGTTGGCACGTCGAGCTGCCGCGCAGGCCCAACTTGTGCTCTTCGTTGCCGATGGTGAAGCCCGGCGTGCCGCGCTCGACGATGAAAGCGGTGAACTTGTCGCCGTCGACCTTGGCAAAGACCACGCCGACGTCCATCCAGGCCGCGTTGGTGATCCACTGCTTGGTGCCGTTGAGGATGTAGTGCGTGCCGGCCTCGTTGAGGCGAGCGGTCGTGCGCGCGGCCAAGGCATCGGAGCCGGAACCGGGCTCGGACAGGGCATAGCACGAGACGTTTTTGCCCTCGGCGATGCGCGGCACGTACTTCTGCTTTTGCGCGTCGGTGCCGAAGTAGAGGATGGGCGCCAGGCCGATGCCCGAGTGCGCGCCCCAGGTGACGCAGAAGTCCCCGGAAGTACCCAGCTTGTCGGTGATCAGGAGCGCCGTGACCTTGTCCGCGCCGATGCCGCCAAACTTCTCGGGCACCTCGACCTGGCAAAAGCCCTGATCGCAGGCCTTGCGCAAGACCTTGACCATCTCCTTGGCGGCCTTGCCGTCCTTGGATTCCAGGCGGCGCTCGTAGGGGTAGACCTCTTTCTCCATGAAGCGTTGCGCCTCACTGGCCATGGCCCGCTGCTCTTCGTTCAGGTCCTCGACGGTGAAGATCGGCTGGGCGCCGGCCACATCCAGGAGAAAGCTGCCGCCAGCCGGGGCGGTCTGCGGATTGAGGCTGCCGGAATCTGCCATGACGTCACTCCACCCGGGGCGCAGGTTGCGGGAATTGCCTAAGAAAACCAGGACGCCCACTGGCCGGGCGCGCACCTTGCCGGCCAGAGGGGGCCGAGAGCGTAGTCAAAGCGGGAGGCGAGGGCAACGCGCACCTTGGCCGAGCTTGGCCCACGCGAGGCATTCGCTGTGCCGACGACCAGACCCGGGCGCCGCGGGCCCCCCTTTGCAAGCACGCGCGCCTGCTCTATACACGCCCGGCGCCCCTCGCCCCGACGTTTGGCTCCGGCTTTTGGTCAACCGTGCGCGAGCATTCGGGAAACTTCCACGGGTCAGGGCCGAACGCCAGCCCACGGGGACTACGGACATGCTGCAAGAACTCCCCCCAACACGAGGAAACCGCTCCATGGCACAGACTGCAACGATTCGCGTGGGCGACAAGACCCTCGAATGTCCGCTGGTCATCGGCACCGAGAACGAAATCGGCATCGACATCGCGGCCTTGCGGGACAAGACCACGGCTGTGACGCTCGACCCGGGCTACGGCAACACGGGCGCCTGCGAGAGTGCGATCACGTTCCTGGACGGCGAGCTGGGCATCTTGCGCTACCGCGGCTATCCGATTGACCAACTGGCCGAAAAGGCAGGGTTTCTCGAGGTGGCGTGGCTGCTGCTCAAGGGCGAACTGCCGTCGCGCGCGGAACTTGCCGGGCTGTTGGCCGCCGAGAAGCCGCTGCGCCGCCTGCCGGGCACTTTGCGCGACCTGATCGGCCACTTTCCCGAGGACACGCACCCGATGGCCGCGCTGTCGGCGGTGGTTCTGATGATGTCGGGCCACGACGAGGGCGACGAGGGCGCGCACGATGGCATCGCGGGCGAAGACCTGCGTCTGCTTGCGCGCTTGCCGACGATCGCCGCCTACATCTACCGCCACGGCAAGGGCCTACCGCTGGTCGATCCGCGCGAGGACCTGAGCTACAGCGCCAACTTCCTGAACATGCTCTTTCAGGGCACGGAGCACGAGCGCAACGACGAGGCGATCGCCCACGCGCTGGACCTGCTGTTCATCCTGCACGCCGATCACGAACAGAACTGCTCGACCTCGACCGTGCGTCTGGTCGGTTCGTCGCAAGCGAGCCTGCTGGCCAGCGTCGCCTCGGGCGTTTGTGCGCTCTGGGGCCCGCTGCACGGCGGCGCCAACCAGGCGGTCATCGAGATGCTGGACGAGATCCGCGCCTCGGGCGGCGACGTGTCCAAGGCGGTGCTGCAGGCCAAGGACAAGAACTCCGGCTTTCGGCTCATGGGCTTTGGCCACCGCGTCTACAAGAACTTCGACCCGCGCGCCAAGATCATCAAAGGCCAGTGCGACATCGTGCTGTCCAAGCTCGGCCAGGAAGACCCGCTCTTGCGCATCGCCGAGGGCCTCGAGAACGCTGCGCTACAGGACGACTACTTCGTGCAGCGCAAGCTGTACCCCAACGTCGACTTCTACAGCGGCATCATCTACCGCGCGCTCGGCTTCCCGTCCGAGATGTTCACCGTATTGTTCGCCATCGGCCGTTTGCCGGGTTGGATCGCACACTTCCGCGAGATGAACGCCGGCAAGGCCCGCATCGGCCGCCCGCGCCAGATCTACACCGGCAGCACCGAGCGCGACTTTGTCGACCTCACGGCGCGGGGGTGAGGCCCTGTGACAAAATAACTCGATCGAGTTTTTTGCAAGGCGTTGCCGCAAGTCCGCATCGGCTTGCTTGGCAACCCCAGCCAACAGTGCGCCAAATCGTGCGATGATCATGGCACGAGTCCTGAACGGATCGCGCGGTACGCAGGCGCTGGCCTTTGCCGTCTGTGGCCTGGGTCGGGCCGGTGCCGCGCGGGTGCGCGACTTGCAGGCGCTGGCCGGCGTCGAGCTTGTGGCGACGGTCTCTCGGCGTGCGGGCATCGGCAGCCACGCGTGGCCGCAGGTCCTGGCTGACCCGCGCATCACCTGCGTCATCGTCGCCACCGAAAACGCCACGCACCCGCAATTCGTGGGCGAGGCGTTGGCGGCGGGCAAGCACGTGCTGTGCGAATTTCCCCTGGCCCCAAACGGCGCTACAGCACGGCAGTTGTTTGCCCAGGCCCGGTCTGCAGGGCTTGTGCTACATACCGAGTTCATCGGCCTGTTGACGCAAGGGCACCAGTGGCTGCGCGATCAGGCCCGGCAACCGCTGGCGCGCCTGGACCTCGGATTCACCGGCGATTTCCACGGCTGGGTCGAGTCCGAGGCGCTCGCCGGTCACCACGCGACGCTGGCGGTGGCGCGGTTGCACACGCTGTGGGATGTGCTCGGTCCGCTGCAACTCCAGGATGCGACGCTGGAAACGAGCGCGGACGGCTACCGGCTGGTGGCAGAGCTGTCGACCTTGGCACCCCGGCCGGGTACCGCGCCCCCCAGCGCCAGGCTCATCGAAGTACGGGCGCGCGGGCTGCCACGCGGGCGCACGCTCGACCTCACCTTTGCCGACGGGACCCGGGCGCCAGCGCCACCGTCAGAAAGCCACGGCGGCTTGTTCCTGCGCGATCTCGAGTGGTTCTGCGCGAGCGTCGGGCAGGGCGCGGCAAGCTACGTGAGCGACGAGGCCGTGCTGGGCGTGCTGGACCTCGCCGACGCCATCACCGCCCGCATCGGTCAACACCCCTGACCCCGGCCGTCATTGCCGCACGTATTCGCCGCGCATGAAGACGGCCCACGTTCCGCCCTTGGGCCGCAACTCGATGGTGAACACGTAAAAGCCCGGCTCCTGAAAGTCGTACACATAGCGGTAGTCCGCGGATTCGCTCGGCATCTCGAAGCTGAGGCGATCGCCCTGCCAAGTTCCCGTGGCCGGCAGCAGCAGCGGACAGGGCGTCTGCGAATCGAACCAATACATGCGGTAGGCGCCGCTGCCCTGGTCCCAGGCGTAGACCCCGTGGCCGCGAAATACGATTTGGCCATCGCGTTCTTCCGCGTAATCGCTCGTGATCACCTGGCCGTCGAGGCCCGCGCGGGCCTGGGTGCGGCCGATCGCGGTGCCGCCCTTGGGGTCCCAGGGCGACGGGTAGAGCTCCTCCTCGCCGAGCCACGTGCCCGCCATGGCGTCGAGCAGGCGCTGTTGTTCAGGGGCGACGGCCATGGCAAAGCTCCGGCTAAAAGGGGCAACTAGGGCTTCAACCGAAATAAATCAACAGATTTTTTCCGGTCGACGCCCTCTTTTTGTTGGGTAACCAAGCGAACCGATGCGGATTCGCGGTTACGCCCCTAAACCAACTTGATCGAGTTGTTTTGCACGGGGCACATAGGGGCGCGGATGCTGGCCGCGGGGGCGCGGTGCTGTCAACGCTGGCTGTGGACCGTGCGCGCCGACCTGCAGGCTGTGCTACGGTCGCAAGCGGAGGTGCCATGTCTGCTCGTCTGCGCCCGTTCTCGGTGGGCTACCTGCTGTTTGCGCTCGCCGGCTGCGGCGACGAAAAGCCCACGTCCACCGCAGATGCACCCGACGCCACAAAGCTATCGTTTGATGCGGGTGGCAAAAAAGACGCGCTGGTCCCAGACGCCAAGCCGAACGACGCCAAGCCGACGGCCACCGACGCCCAGGCCGACACAGCCGCAATGGACGCCGCAGCGGCACAAGACGACGCCGCGACCGCAAACGACGGGGCAACCGAAGGCCCGGACGCGGCGCTCGACGCGGAGCTCCCGGATCAGTCCGACGCTCCTCCCGCAAAAGACGCAGCCGATACGGGCGGTCCGGCCACCGACGTAGCGGACGCGGGCGGCCTGTGTGGCGACGGCACCTGCGCGCCCGGCGAGACACCCTGGGGCTGCGAGCAAGACTGCCCGCCACCCCCGGCTGTGTGCGGTGACGGCTGGTGCCAGGAGCCCGAGAACGGCTTTCTGTGCCCGATCGACTGCGACCCCGGCGCCACGGGCCCCTTGGCCTGCCTCAAGAAAACGTGCGGCGGCGTCACCGGCACCTGCCTCGCCAATGCCGAGTGCGCCGACTTCCTGGGCAACGCGTTGAGCTGCCTGACGGGCTGTGGTCAGGGCGAGGATTGCGTGTCGCTGTGCTCGGTGCAGCTCAAGGGCATGGCCAAGACCGTGGCCGATTGCGGACTTGCCAAGTGCGGCGGCGCCGGCGAGGGGCCGGTGTGCGGCGACGCGGCGTGCGTGCCCGGCGAGAGCCCCGCGCTGTGCCCGCAGGATTGTCCGGGCAAGCCCTGAACGCCCAGCCGTATACGCGAAGCCCTGAACACCGGGATCTCAATCGGCAATCGGCCGATCCAGCGCCGCCACCACGGCTTTGGGCAGCAGCGTGCCCGCGATCAGGCGCTCGACCAGACTGCGCCCGAGCTCGGCCGCGGCGATCAGCCCCTCCAGCCGCCGCAAGCGCAAGTTCACCGCCGCGTCCGAGGGCGCTTGTGCCCGCAGCTCCGCCAGCGCCCGCTGTAGCGTCTGGGCAAGCGTGCGGATCTGCTCCATTTCGCGCTCTTGGAAGACCTTGGTGATCATGCGGAACAAGTTCAGCTCCGGCCGGTAATAGGTGCGCCGTTGGCCTGCGGTCTTGATCGGGTGGATGACGCCCCACCGCTCCAATTCGCGCACAGACATCGACACCTGGCCCACGCTCAGGTGCAAGGTGGCCGTGATCTCGCCCGCGTGCAGCGGCCTTTCCAGCAGGTACAGCAGCGCCCAGATGCGGCCGTGCGAGCGCTGAAAGCCCCAAAACGCCATCAGGTCGCCCAACGCCTCGCACACCGAATGCGCGGCTGGGCCGAAGTCGGGCAGCGGTGTCGCTTCGGGCGTGGCTTCGCCCGCTTGCTCGTCGCTGGACTCGGGCGCCCTGCTTGCGGTTTCTCTTGGCTTTGTCATCGCTGTTGCCCCCGAGAACCGCCTTGTACCGCAATGCCGCCGCCGCTCCCAGGGCCGCTGTTTGGCCGGCCAATGCGGGAAAGGGCAGCGACGGCCACCCTTGCACGCCTTTCTCATAGCGGGCATGGTAACCGCCCATGTTTGACGGCGACCCCCTCCATTGTCCGATGCTGCCCCTGCACCCGCTGCCCCGCCTGACCGCGGACCTGCCGGGAATTGGTGGCCAATTGCGAGTGTTCGTCGAGGACTTCGAGGTCGAGGAGATCCCGCTGTACGAGCCCGCCGGCGTGGGCGACCACCTCTACTTGTGGATCGAGAAGATCGACGTCGCCGCCCGGGATGTCGAGCGCGCGGGCTACGTGGCGGCGACGTCGGCATGGCCGGCATGAAGGACCGCCGCGCGATCACCCGGCAATGGCTCAGCGTGCCGCGATCTTGCGAAGCCCGCCTGGACCGCATCAATTCCGAGCGCATCCGCGTCCTCGACAGCAAGCTGCACCGCAACAAGCTGCGCACCGCCCACCTCACCGGCAACCGCTTTCGCATCCGGCTGCGGGGCACGGTGCCCGAAGCCGAGGTGCGCGCGGCGGCCAAGATCGAGCGCCTGCTGCAGTTCGGCATGCCCAACCTCTACGGCGCACAGCGCATGGGCCACGGCGGGTCGACGCTGGCGGCCGGTTGGGCGCTCACCCGCGGGGCCAAGCGGCTGACGCGGGTGCGCACGCCCGACGACACGGTGCACGCGCTCAACCTCTCGGATCGACCCCTGCGGCGGCTGGCGGCGTCGGCGGTGCAGGGCGAGGTCTTCAACCGCACCGTGGCGCGGCGGCTGGCCGAGGGCGTGTTTGCGCGCGTGCTCGACGGCGACGTGTGCAAAAAGTCCGACACCGGCGGCACCTTCGTCACCGACGACTTCGCCCGCGAGCAGCGGCGGTTGGAGGCGGGCGAGCTCGGCATCACCGGGCCGATGTGGGGCAGCAAGATGATCCGGGCGCTGCGCGAGGCGGCGCTGCTCGAGGCCGCGGTGCTCGCCGAATTGGGCTTGGACGAGGCGGGCTTTGCCGAGCTGGGGAGTCTTGCCGAGGGCACCCGACGGGTGGTGGCGGTGCGGCCCGAGAACATCTCGCTGCATGCCGAGGACGACGGCCTGACCGTGGCGTTTTCGCTGCCGGCGGGCGCGTTTGCGACGGTCTTCATCCACGAGCTGGCCGGTCCGCTCACGCCCGAAGAAGCGCAAGCCCTGGCGCCCGTCACCGAGCCACCGCCCGACACCAGCCTGGCAGAAGAATATGCGCTTGAACCTCTGGAACCCTAGAGACGCGACCAAAGTAGAAAAATCCCAGTGATCCGGCACCGCGGGGCCTTATGCGTCTGAACCTGAGCCTTCTGGAAAGCAGCATCGGCAACCGCGAGCGCGTGGCAGGCGCCGACGCCTTTCGCCGCGGCCAGGTGCAGCGCATCGTGCGCGTGGTCCCCGACGAGCACCGCTACCAGGTGCTGGTGGGCGCCGACCGCGACTCGGCGATGACCGTGGCCATGACGCTCGACCCCACGGCCGAAGGCGCGGTGCTCGACAGTTGGGACTGCACCTGCGAGGACGGCGATGACGCCTGCCTGCACGCGATGGCGGCCGCGCTCGGCCTGCAGCACAACCTCGAGTCCGGCAGCATCGGCGACGGCCCGCGTCCGGCCACCCGCGCCACCTGGCGATCGCTCGCGGTCGGCGCCAACCAAGCCGCGGCCAGCCAAAAAGCCTCGTGGATCTGCTACGATCTGACGCTGCACCCCGGCAACGAGCTGACCGTGAGCATCGTGCGGCGGCGGCGCGCCATCAGCGATCGCGGCAAGAAGTCGTCGGGCACGCTGCTCGGCTGGACACCCTCGGCCGTGGGGCACTTCGGCTACCGCACCCACGACGACCAGGCCGCCAACCGCGACGACCTCATCCCCGTGCTGTGCCTGGTGAACCGCCACGACTTGCGCGTGCGCACCATCCAGCCCGGCTTCATTGATGTGTTTTTGCGGCTTTTCGTCGACGCCGAGCCGTTCACGCTGCGCATTGACGGCGAGGACGCGCGCGTGGACGGCCACCAGCGGCCGGTGTCGGTGCTCATCCAGGACACGCCGGGCGGCGGCATCGAGTTGCGCGCGCAGGTGCAGACCCAGGTGCCCGGCCGCGGCAGCGACGACTACGTGCTCTTGCCCGGGCCCGTGTCGTGGCTCTACCTGCGCGCCGAGAAGTGCATGGTGCGGCCCGATTGCAGCGCGGCGGCCGTGCTCAACTTGCTCAAGACCGGCCCCGTGCAGCTAGCCGCGTCCGAAGTGCCCGATTTTTGTCGGGAAGTGCTGCCGTCTTTGCGCAGCGACGTCACGCTGATCGAAAAGACCACGGTGCTGCCGCAAGCCCGCGTCGCCGTGGCCGTGCCGATCATCAAGCTCGACGAGATGGAGGAGGCCCTGGCGGTGTCGCTGGTGTTCGCCTACCGCGCCGACGACGGAGAGGGCGGGCGCAAGGACCGCGAGGTCATCGAGTTCGCCGCCGGCACCGGGCCCAAGGTGTTTGCCCGCGCCCACCACGGGCCCGACCCGCTGCGCCCCGGCGGCGCCCAGTCGCTGCGCGGCACGCCGACGCTCTGGCAGCGCGACCACACCTTCGAGCAGCGGTGGGCCACGCGCGTGTCGCGGGCGGTGGGTGCGGTGCTGCCGGCCAGCCTGCCGCTCGACGAGGCCCTGGACTTCCTGGTCGACCACCTGCCGGCCTTTGAGCGCGACGGCGCCGAGATCCTGGGGCAGGAAGCCCTGGTCAAGATCCGCCCCAGCCGCCAAATCGTGGTGGCCCAGGTCAAAATCCGCAGCGGCATCGACTGGTTCGGCGTGCGCGTGGACCTGCGTGCGGGCGACGAGCAGTTGCGCCTTGAGGACGTGATTGCGGCCTGGCGCGCCGGGGCCCGCTACGTGCGGCTGGAAAGCGGCCAGATGGCGCGGTTGCCCGTGGCCTGGCTGCGCAAGCACGCGGCCGCCCTCATCGATCTGCAGGAGCTCGGCCGCCTGGACCCGGAGACCGGCGAGCGGCGGGTCGAGCACTACCTGGCGCCCGCGCTGCTGCAACTGGCCGCGGAGCACGAGGCGGGCGACGAGGGGTGGCTTGCGTTCGTGGCGCGGCTGCAGGCTTTCCAGGGCATCGTGCCGCGCGTGCTACCGGCGGGTTTTGCGGGTGAATTGCGCGAGTACCAACAGCGCGGCTA
>Ga0136611_10003864_pt1 | contig 10494 bp, 16 predicted proteins | sample AntDrymUQ2232306_2_FD_106645 | JGI IMG/M metagenome (GOLD analysis project Ga0136611, IMG submission 106645) | Polar desert sand microbial communities from Dry Valleys, Antarctica - metaG UQ223 (23.06) | ecosystem: Environmental > Terrestrial > Soil > Desert | place: Antarctica: Dry Valley... | reverse complement strand
TTGAACACTTTTTAAACGAAATGAACGAAACCGAAATAAAGGTTCAGCGCGCGGCAGTGGTGCATCGCGCCTTGTCGCGGGTGGGCCTGCCCTTCTCGCACCAGCAGATGCACCCTGACATTGGCTTTGATTGCGTGGGCTTGTTGCGGGATGCGCTGCATGAGATTGGCTGGACGCCTTTGGATGAAGGCACGCCAGCCCTGTGGACGGCCTACGCCCAGCGTCCCGAAGATGGCCTGCTGACAAGCGCCTTGCTCAAAGAGTTCGTGCCCATCCCGCTGGACGATGCGCTTGAGGGCGACGTCATCGAGATGGCTTATGGTGGTGCGCGGCGCCATCTGGCGATTGTGGCCCGCCGTGCCGGAGTGACGGCCCCGCCTTCATTACCGATGAGCGTGCCGCCGCAGATAGTCCATTCGACGGAGTTGTTCGGCGTGGCTTTGCATGACCTTGACCCGCACTGGTGGGCGCGCGCGACGGGATGTTACCGGCTGAAGCGATGGGCTTAGGTTAATTCTTAGAGACTAATTATGGCAGCAGTGGCACTGGCTTTCTTTGGGGCGGGCACCGGCACGGCAGGACTCGTGGCAGCCGGACTGAACCTGCTCGGCCCGGCGCTTGGTCCCAAGCAGCCCAAGCCGCGCAACCAGAAAGTCACCATCTCTGAAGAGGGCGCCGTCATCCCGCATACTTTCGGCACCACGCTTTTGGCGGGCAACATTATCTGGGCCTCCAAGATTAAATACAGGGAAGGCGACAGCACTAAAGGCGGGCTTGGCCCGCCCGAACCCGGCACCTACTACTGCTCGTTCACGGCGCTGCTGACGAACAATAAAATTACGCGAATACTCAAGATTTATAAAGTGGGCAAGCGCGGGCTGCAAACCATTTACGACTACAACGGCGGCACCGAGAAGGGCATGAGCTTTACTCACAATGCCCCGACGCATACATGGACAAGCTCCAAAGGCAAGTGTCGAATACGGGGCGGCAGCTTCACGCAGGGCGCAGAAACACTGGAGCAGGCCGACAAGGGCGCGTCGCGCACGCCTGCCTATTTGGGCCGCTCGACAATTACCTGGGAAGATGTCGAGTGTCCCGGCGGCCAACTGCCGACTTATCTCTATGTGGTGCAGGAAGAGACTACTGCCGCTGACGCCGTAGCGCGCAGGCTCTCGGTCATCGCGCGGCACGGCCACGACATTACCGACCTTTCGCCTGCGGGCATCTCGGCTCTGTCTGAGGCCGGTGAAGTGAACTACGCTGCGCTTGCGGCCTATGTCATAGATGGGCTGCGCTGCGATGCAGGCCAGAGCGCACGCTCTTATCTGGAGCAAATGGCGGTGCTGCTGCCGATTGGCTTTGCCGACATAGACGGCAAGACTACGGCGGTCGTCCTGGACGGCCAGACAGCCATTGTGATTGACCCCGGCGACGTGGGCGTGGAGGAGGGTAACGGCACAGGTCTTGGCAGCGAAGAAGAGAGCGCCTCGGATTCGGCTCTCGTCACCACGCGCCGCGCCGAAGAGCAGACGCCTGCGGTTTACACCATTGGTTTCCAAGACCCGGCCCGAAAATATCGCATCAACTATGTGCAGGAGTCTATCAGTCAGGGAACCACGCACCGCCGCGCCGAGACCGTGATGCCTTTTACGATGACGCAGACAGTGGCGCGTCAAGTGGCGGGCAAGTTGTTGTTTGGCGCGCAGGACGAGCGCCAGACGGAGGCGATGGTGACGTGGTGGAAGCATCTGGATGTTTGCCCGACCGACCTGCTCTCGCTTACATTGCGCTCGCGCGAGCATCTGATTCGCGCCCAGACGATTCAGGCGGGCAGTCCCGGCCCGGTGCGGATTGAGGGCAACCACGTGGATGGCGGTAATATCTATTCGCAGCCCGCAGCCGCAGTGACGGGTGTTCAGGCTGACCCGCGCGTGATTGCCTATGTGCTGGGGACACCGGTGATATTCGAGATGCCTGCTGATAGCGACGTAGACAAGGCCTCGGCTGCTTTTTACGCGGGCTTCTGGGTGCCTGCGGGCAGCAGCTTTACCGGCGTCGCCATGACCGCCAGCGAGTTTGGCACGGTGCTGTTTGAGGCCGAAGCGACGGTTGGCGTCATTACGGCGGGCAGCAGTTTGGCTACCTTTGCCGGAGGGGCGGCTGCGTGGGATAACACCAATACGGTTCAGGTAAATGTTCAGAGCAACGGCACGATGGTCTCGCTGACCGATGCCGAAGTGCTGGCTGGTGGCAACCAACTGAAGATTGACAGTGAGGTTATTGGCTTCGGCACCGCTACGTTTGTCGGCACCTTTGGCGGACTGCTGAGATATACGCTGTCGCATTTGCGGCGCGGCCAGCGCGGCACGACCGCAGCTTCCCATGTGGCGGGCGCTTCCTGGATTGAGCTGGACGACGGCATCGTGAGGGTGCCGCTGGACGACAAGTATTTGAACGTGCCTATCACTGCGACTTACACCGCCGAGGGCGACGAGGACGTGGCGCTCTCAGGCACCGTGACCTTCACCGTCACCGGCCTTGCGCTGACAGCCCCATTGCCCGCACAGAGCGGCCTGCTGGATTGGGCCGCGACGCTGGACATCTTTGACAATACGCTTATCTCTTCTGGGACGTGGACGAATGTCGGCCCGGCGCACAACTTTACGGTGACGGATGCGGCTGCCGACATCGCCATTATGACGGGCGGCAACATCGTCATCGAAAGTCCGGACGGATCGCCCGGAGAAATCTCTGTGCGCTGGGTGTTGGACGGCACGACCAATTATCGCATTACCGGCAACCGCATCTCCGATGTGCGGCGTAATGCCCTGTCCGGCGCGAGAGAGATACACACTACGTTGGCATTGGGAGTGCATACGCTGCAAATGCAAATCATGCCCAATGTGAGCGGTTGTAGGGCGTGGTGCCGACCCGCCACCAAAGCTGACTATGAGCCGCTTTATGCGCGGGTGATTGAGGATAAAGAGGGTGACAGCACCAGCGCGAGTTCGAGCGGCGCATCGGGCAGCCTGACGCACTGGGTCAATGTGGCAAGCACTGGCGGAACGCAGGCGGCGATGCAATATCGCATCTTGCGCGGCGCTACCGAAGTCATCGCATGGCGGGCGCTGGAGTCGGCCTCAGCGGGCTGGAACGCCTGTCTGGACAACGACACGACCCCGGCCAAAGCGCGCGTCACGCAGCCTGCGGGCGCGACGGCAGGGGCGCATACGGTATATGTCTCGAATGGCGCGGGCAATGTCTATACCGGCACGTTTACGGTTTCGTAAAACTGTTTCGTAAAACGCGAGTGTTCAAATTGAACACTTTCATTAAACAAATCAAATGGCTTGCACTACCGACTTTGACGCTTCGACTGCCGCTACTACTGCGGCGTCGGCATCTGCTGCGGCGGCGACCGTCAACGAATATCACAGCGGCTACTCGGACTATGCTCAGATTGCATCGCCTGTGGCTCCTGCCGCGTCGCGCGTTCGCTTCTATGCCAAGTCGGACGGCAAGTTCTATCGCAAGACGCCGGACGGCACCGAAGTCGAAATAGGCGGCATCCAAACTCAGATTGCCAACGGGGGCGGCACAGCCTCAGTGGATTCGGTCGGGCGTATTGTTTTGGCTCCGGCTGCGGGCCTTGCAACGCACGCGACCGGACGGCTGGGTATCAACATGGCGGCGTTGGTGCAACCGGACGCCGCGCTCCATATTGTTAGCGCGGCGACGAATGTGCGCGGCGTAATTATTCACGGGCTGTCCGGGCAGGTCAACAATCTGCTGGAAATTTTTGCGGACTTAACAATTGGCTCGCCCACATTCTATGTTGCGCCTAATCTAACGCTGAACGTCCCGGCACTAAACATAAATGGCGTGGCGGCCATGACGCAGACGGCGGGCGATGCGCGCTATGGGCAGCTTGCAGCCGCGAACACTTGGACGGGCGGCAACATCGCACAGATAACGGATGCGGTGACGGCGGCGCAGTCAATAGTCAGGACATTCCGCCATCGCAGCAGCGGCACGCCCACTGCGGGCTTTGGCATCCGGCACCTATTCCAGCTTGAAAGCGATACCACTGAGGATCGGGATGCGGCGGCTATCTCGGCAGTTTGGTCAACAGTGGCCGACGCCACGCGCGTCTCCTATCTTGGCATTTCAGCCACGCGTGCCGGAGTGTTGCAGGAGCGAGCGCAGTTTGGCGGCGCAAGCGCCAACGGTCTGTATCTGCCTTGGCTGAGCGGCGATGCCAACACCACGCTGCACGTCGGCTCCATCAACGCCAGCAATAACCAGATCGCGGTGCGCGGTCAGAGTTATTCTCAGTCGGGTGTGCGCGGCGAAAGCACGACGAGTAACGGCCTTTATGGATCGAGCAGCAGCGGGCCGGGCGTCAATGCGATTAGCACGACTGGCGCCGCAGTTTCCGCAACGACAACGAGCGGGGCAGGATTTTCGCTGGCCACCACAAGCGGCATTGTCATTGATTCAACGGTGACGGGCGCGGGCGCGGCGGCTATTACCGACTATTTGAGGTGGCGGCAACGCACGGCGGGCACAGCAGCAGATGGCTTTGGATTGCGCCATGTGTTCATGCTGTCGTCGTCCACCGCCAATGACCAGCTCGCCGCCTACGATGAAACTTCGTGGGCGACGGCGGCGCACGCCACGCGCAAGGCCCGGCGCAGCTTCAAGATGTTCGACTACGGTGCCGTCGCGCGCGAATGTCTGCGGCTGGAGGCGGACGGCACAGCGGCGATGATTGGCTTCTTGGGCGCGGCTGCCGTTGCGCGGCCGGCTGTCAGCGGGCCGCGCAACGGCAGCGCAGCCATGACCTCGGCGATGACGGCGCTGGCTTCGCTTGGCCTGATAACCAACTCAACAACTGCGCCGACGATGGACATTCCCGGCTCGTTTGAGGGCAAGCCAACCGCGTCTCAGGTGGTCTTTCGCATGGTGGCCGGGCGCGCGTTTGACCTGCCTGCATCGATGACCGGCTCGAATTTCAAGGCCGATGTAGCGGCGACGACATCCACTGTGTTCTCGATCCGTAAGAACGGGGTTGAAGGGGCGACGATGACGATGGCGGCGGCGGGCACGACCGGCACGTTTACCAACGCTGCGGCAGATTCATTTGCCGCTGGCGACGTGCTGACGGTTGTGGCACCGGCCACGCCGGACGCCACGCTCGCGGACATGGGCTGGGTGCTGGTGGGGACGCTGACCTGATGATGCTCTACCCGTCATGTCGCCGCAATACGGTTGTGCCGCCCGCCGCCGCGCCTGCCAACTTCGCGCGTTCGGCATCGGGCACGGACATCGTGTTTACATGGGATGCAGTGGCAAACGCAGCGACCTATCGTTTGCAAAACTCGCTGAACGGAACAAGCGGTTGGGCGAGTTTGGCCAGCGGCATCGTTGGGCTGACGTATACATTGGTGGACGGCACGATTGACCCGCCCGCCTATTACCGCGTGCGGGCCGAAAACGCGGGCGGCAATGGCCCCTGGTCGAGCAGCATCCAGTATCCTTAAGCAACGCATATCCCGCAGGAGAATATCATGGTGAATGAACAGTTGATGAACTTTGTGAGCCGGTTGAGGCAGCGCACTAACGAGATGGTGGTGACGCGCAAGGAATTGAAATCGCTCAAAGAAGAGTTCAATGAGCTTGGAATGGCGTCTCGGTTTGACCCGGCAGTGTGGAACGGCGATAACCCCGAACTGGGCGAGCATCGCCATATCCGAGTGCAGGATTTAGGTGCGCTTGTGGCCGCGCTGGACGAAATAGAAGCGGTGCTGGCGAACGGACATCTGGCATCGCTGCTCAAAATGAAATAGGGAGAAGATCATGGGCGGAAAGATAAGCTGGCCGCTGACGCTGCTATCCATTGGGTTTGGCGTGGCACTCATAGGCGAACTGTTCGGCGCCGCGCGCAAAGAGCGCGGGGATACGCTCAGTGAGTGGTTTAGGGCCTTGCCGGGCTGGGTCAAGCATCTCATCTCATGGGCTCTTGGAGCGGTCTGCGCTCACCTATGGGAATGGCAAATTGGCGATGAGCCGACTGTCGAAGTGCAGGGCGATCTGAATGTCGAAAACATTGAGGTCAAAAAAGGAGACGGGGCATGAATCAGGAATACATGAACATGCGAATGGCTGCAATGCTGGCCGAGAAAGACGAGGCCTTGCAAGAATTGAACGAGCGGCAGCAGAAGTTCGCGGAAATGTCGCAAATGCACAACAACCGGATGATGGAACTGGCAGCACAACTCAACGGCATCGAGCGAGCCAGAGAAGAGTTTGAGAAGTTGATGGCGGCAGCGGGCGAAAGCGCAGATACAGGCGCAGAGCAGCCTGCCTCAGCCCCGCCTGTCTGAAGAATCTCTGCCCCCATCAGAGGCTCACTTGAAGATACAAACTGTCGGAAATAATGTTCACGTCCTCAGCTTCGATGATGTGCGTATAGGATGGGAACAGTGGATGCTGCTGTCGGGCGACCGGCACCATGACAATGCCCACACCGACCGCGCACTGGAAAAACGCCACCTCGATCTGGCGCGCGAGCGCAAGGCTTTGGTAATAGATGTAGGAGACCTGTTCTGTGCGATGCAGGGCAAGTATGACCCGCGTTCATCCAAGTCGGCGCTGAGAGACGAGCACAAGCGCGACGACTATCTTGATGCGCTGGTGGAAGAGGCGGCGAAGTTCTACGGGCCGTATGCCGATTTGTTTGCCGTGCTGGGGCAGGGCAATCACGAATCGTCTATCCTGAACCGGCTGGGCACCAACCTGACGAACTCTCTGGTGCGCGAGTTGAACGGCATCAACAAGGCGAATGGCTCAGAGAGAGTAGTGAAAGCAGGCGGCTATGGCGGCTGGATTAAGTTTCAATTCAAGATACGTAAGACGGTGGGGCAGAACTTGAACATGAAATACTTTCATGACGCTGGCGGCGGCGGGCCGGTGACGCGTGGTGTGATCCAGACCAACCGCCAGGCTGTTTATTTGCCGGATGCGGACTTTGTGCTGACGGGCCATGTCCATGAGGCGTGGGTAGTGCCCATTACTCGTGAGCGTTTGAGCACTCAGGGCAAAATCTCGCAAGACATCCAGTGGCACATCAAAGTCCCGACCTACAAGCAGGAATACGGGGACGGCAGCGGCGGCTGGCACGTCGAGACCGGCAAGCCGCCCAAGCCGTTGGGCTGCTGCTGGATCAGGCTGTGGCTCGAAGGCAGCGAAGTGCGGCACAGTGTCAGTCTGGACTTGAGATAAATGGCGGGGGTAAATAAATGATGCTTTTTGGATGCTTAGTCGTCAAGTCATTACCCCCGGCCAATCCCCAATCCGATACGAAACAGTGGCACCGCGCGGTGCCACGCCCTTACCAGTCATAAAGTGTTCAAATTGAACACTCGCACAGCGCGATGATTTGCTGTGCGATGAATCTTAAGATTGAAAGGAGGGTTTATGGGCAAAGAAGAACGACGAAGTTTGACGCCAGCGGCACAAAGCGAGAACGCCGACCGCTTCACCAAGCAGGTGATTGTCTACACCCTGTGCGGCATCGGCGCCGTGCTGACGTCTACTGTGTGCACGCTGGCTCTGTATCAGGTAGCCATCCCCGAATATCTGAATACATTAGTGACGTTTGTGGTCGGCAACCTGTCGGGTGCGCTGATTAAAACCAGTGTCGAGAAGAGTTTGGGCGATAGCCCGGTCGAGGTCACGAACGCACCGGGGGACGAGATCGAAGTAACGACAAGCAAGGAGAAAGACAATGGCGAAGTTACTGAAACTGATGGCGTATCTTGAATACGTCGAGTTGTTCCAGAGCATCGGCTCTGCAATTCGTCAGGGCAAGAAGGGCGAGGATGTCAGCGTGGTCAAGAACATGAGTGTGAACGGTCGCAAGAAAATCGTCAGCGTAACGGTGGTGGATGCTTAAATGAATAAAGAACTATCGGCACAAGCGAAGGCGGCATTGAAACATCCGAGCTTTGAGTCTGAGGCTGGTATGTGTCAGAAATTCACGCGCCAGTGTATTCAGGCGGTTTACGGTTCGCGCTTTGATAAGTATTTTGAGGGCAGTGCCTATCTCACCATGCTGGCCTTCAGGCGTTCGCCTTACGCCGTGAGTCCCGAAAGCGGTTCGGTCGTGGGCGACATTCTTTACAAGGGGCGCAAGACTTCGGGCAAGCACGGCCACGTCGGTATCCGTATTGCGGGTAATTGCGTGGCAGAAAACTCAAGCAGTCATGTTGACCCTGACTCTGGCGACCGTGACGCGCGCGGCACGCGCAGCATCAATGGTTTCGGTGCTTACGAGCTTATTGTGCGCCTGCCTGCACCTGGGAAGAAATGACCATGCGCAACGTAACTCAACAGCCAAACAAGTTCAAAGCGGTTATGCGCCTGCGTCTTGCCACCGCGCTGGAAAATGTTTTCGAGCGCGGCCTTGAAATCGCGCTCGCGGGCAATATGATTATTGATGGGCGCTCGGTGTTTGCGATGCGGCAGAACGGCGAGCCGCTGGCACCGTTTCTAAGCTCGGCCTTGAAATTTCTGTCACCGAATCCGCAAATCGAAGCGTTTTTCCTGATTATGGTCGGTTGCCTGCATCTGATAATTTTGGGTTTTTCGGTTCGTTCGGACAAATATACGGGACGCGCTCTCATGTCGGCGCTTGCGCTGTTCACTTATGTGGCTGTGGCATTTGCCGTTGTGACCGGACTTGAACCCAACCAAGCCGCCGAGCGGTTCGCATGGTCGGCGGTTATGGCCTTTGTTTGCGTGGTTTATCTTGGTTCTCGCGCCGTCGCCAAAGCCTGTAAAAAAGGCGGCGACATCGAATGACCTCAACACTAATGGCCGTCGCCGTATTTGGAACGTTTGTGGCGTGGCTCGCTTTTTTTATTTTCAAGCGAAAAGACCGCGACGAAATCATCAGCCGCTTGGTGAGCATTGAAACAGATGTGGCGGAACTGCGTAAAAAAGGCGTCAATTAACATGAACTGGACACCTATTGCCGTCGCCGTCATTGGAACTTTTGCGGCGTGGCTCGCGTTTTTTCTGTCACCGGCGAGCGAGCGGCTGGCCTTCAAACGGAAAGACAAAGACGAGATTATCGTCCGTCTCGTGCGGATTGAAACAGAGGTGGCCGAATTGCGCCACAGCAATCGCTTTCTGACGGCGGGTGTGACTGCTTTGCAGTGGCACAGCGACGAGTTGCGGCGCTCCGTGATGAGAACCGACCCGTCTGCTGTGATACCGACGGCGGCGCAGATTCTGTCGGAAGTGCGCGCCAACATAGATATGCTTGACAAGGAATGACGGACTTGGCTCGCCAATTCAGTTCAGGCCATGCTCCGGCGTGTAGGTCAGAGCGTTCGGTAGTAGTTGCAGGACGGCCTCCACGAACATGGCGGCGCACTCGTCTACGTCTCCCTCGAAGTGCCAGTAGCCTTTGTCATCGCAGTCCAGTGAGCCAACCTCCTGCCCGCTGTCTAAATCGATGAAAACGATGACGCGGCTATCTTTGCGGGAGCCATCCTGACTGCCTTGCTGTGCTTCGACTTTCATTCGCTATTTTCCTCCTGAGAAGTCTCGTGTAATCCAGCGTGTCTTGCCGCTATTCTTGACGCATCCCCATTGGCCCATTCCAGCGCAGATGGGTAGTCGTCAAATACCATCAGAAAACCCACTGAGCCAGGCACCGGGCAATCTGCGGGGTTTTCATCCACCACCACACTGCTCCATTTGTGCAGGCTGAGATCAATCCATACGGTTTTATTCACTTGGCTTCCTCCTCTTTCGCAGTATGCGAGTGTTCAATTTGAACACTTTATGACTTCTTCTTCTTGGCGCGTGGCTTGGACAGGATGTTATCGCCCGACAGTTGCAGCGAGAGCAGCATGAGGGCGTCGGCTTCGTCGCCGCCATCATCTTTGTTCAAATCGTAATGCTCGAAACGTCGCCTTGCCATCTCCTTCATCTCGCTCTTGTCGGCCCTGCCGTTGCCGATGGCCCATTTCTTGAGCGAGACCGGATAGACGCCGCGTGTCGGCACGCAATGAATGGCGCACATCTCCAGTATGCGGGTCTTGATGCCGACTAAGGCATCGCGCTCACGGCCCCGCCCATGCACCGCGTTCTCTTCATAGATAACGATGTCGGGCCGGTTTGTCTCCAGCACTGAATCCAGCCACAGCCTGAAGTCCCTGAAGCGCAGGGCGGGTGACTTCTCTCCGTTGCGGTCGGCATAGATAGGAAAGCGAATCACCCCGCTCTGGATGCCGGTCTCATCGCAGGCCAATGCCCAGCCGCAGCCGTTAAAACTTGGGTCTATCGCAAATGCTTTCACTCTTCATCACCTGCCTCCCAGTCTATGCTGACCATGCCCATGCCCAAAAGCACAGCCTCGCGCATGGCAATCTTCAGCACTTCAATCTTATCGCCCGCCGCATCATCGCTTGAGAAGCG
>Ga0136611_10003863_pt1 | contig 10496 bp, 8 predicted proteins | sample AntDrymUQ2232306_2_FD_106645 | JGI IMG/M metagenome (GOLD analysis project Ga0136611, IMG submission 106645) | Polar desert sand microbial communities from Dry Valleys, Antarctica - metaG UQ223 (23.06) | ecosystem: Environmental > Terrestrial > Soil > Desert | place: Antarctica: Dry Valley... | reverse complement strand
CTGGAGCTTTTGTGAAATCGACGCTGTCTCCGCCTGACCTCGACGCTGGAGCGCAGGTGACACTACCGGCAGTGCATGTGCCCCGCTCCATTCTCGTTACCGGCGGCGCCGGATTCATTGGCGCCAACTTCGTTGAATATGTGCTTGCCACAGATGCGGAAGCACGCGTCACGACGCTCGATGCACTGACATATGCAGGGTCGCTCGACAACCTCGATGAGGTCATCGCCAATCCCAGGCACGATTTCGTTCGCGGTGACATCACTGACGCGTCGATGGTACGATCAGTTGTTGCGGACCGTCGAATCGACACCATCGTGCATTTCGCTGCCGAGTCGCACGTCGACAGATCTATCTCCGGGCCCGCTGCGTTCATCAGCACCAACCTCGTGGGCACATTCACACTTCTCGAAGCAGCGCGAAGCGAGTGGACGGGTCCTTCGAGTGCGAGGCCCGTCCGTTTCCATCATGTATCAACCGACGAGGTGTTCGGAAGCCTGAACGAGACCGACCCGCCCTTCGCCGAGTCCACTCCATACGCCCCCAACTCGCCGTATTCGGCGAGCAAGGCAGGCTCGGACCATCTCGTCAGGGCATACCATCACACGTATGGGCTCCCATGCGTCGTAACCAATTGTTCGAACAACTACGGGCCTTACCAGCATCCTGAAAAGTTCATTCCAACGGTCATTCGATCCGCGATCGCCGGCCGGCCGATCCCGATCTACGGCGCGGGCCTCAACATTCGTGACTGGCTCCATGTCTCCGATCACTGCCGTGCGATCGACCGCGTTGTTCGGCGCGGCAGAGCCGGCCAGACCTACCTCGTGGGTGGCAGGAGCGAGCGCCGGAATATCGATATCGCACGGCAGATATGCGGCATTCTGGACGAACTGAAACCACGCAGCAGCGGCACGTACGACGAGTTGCTGACCTCCGTCACGGATCGGGCCGGACACGACTTCCGGTATGCCATCGATTGCGGATTGATTGAGTCAGAGCTTGGCTGGCGCGCCGAGGAAACGTTTGACAGCGGCATCAGAAAGACCGTGCAGTGGTATCTCGCGAATCCGCACTACCTGGAGCGGCCGCTTTGAGCGGTCCGACGACCGCGGCGCTCGTTCTTTCCACTGGCCTCATTGGCTGGGCCATCCTGATGCGGCTTGAGGTGGGCACGTGGCTGCAGCCCGCGGCGTTCTTCCCCCTGTGGTGGTGCTTCGCGGGCATTTCCCCGCTGATACTTGCACCACATGAGCCGGTGGGTACCAACGCCATCGTATGGCTGATGGCCGCCAGCGTCGCTGTGAGTCTGGGCGGTATCGCCGGAAACGGTGGTCTGCGTTCCCGCATGCTCGTGCGATACCAGCCAGCGACGGACCGCGAGCTCCGGATATTTGGAGCGGTCCTCGTTGTATCGATCGTATTTGGCACAATATCGAACATGGCCTATCTCACCGGCTCTGGAATTCCGCTGACCGAGGTGCTGGACATCGAGCGGCTGGTGGTGGTGTCAAATCAGCTTTATGTCGCACGCTACGCCGAAACGGGAGTTGCATCACCGCCGGCGATAAGCCAGGCACTGCTCCCGTTTGTGTACCTCGCCCCGGCGGTTGGTGGCGTTCTTTTCATTCTCCGCAAGGAGCGCCTGTGGAAGACGCTCTGCCTATTTTCATTCGTTCCGGCAATCATCGTCACTATTCTGCAGACCACCAAGGCCGCAGTGATTTTCAGCTTGGTGCTGTGGCTTTCCGGCTATTTCGCCGCACGTATTCGCTTCGGGCGGCTGTCCGTTTTCACGTGGCCTCATCTTATCATCGCTGCCGCACTCGCATTGGTTGTAACGGTATTCTTTTTTGCTGTCGGCCTGGCGCGAATGGCATCGACCGACATTGCACTCCTAAACATCGTCCTCGTAAAGCTGGTCACCGCCGCATTCGGGCACATGACGGTATTCTCGCAGTGGTTGGCCGAGTATACGTCACAGCCCCTTGATCCAGGCTTTGGACAAGTGACATTTGCCGGACCACTGGAACTGTTCGGATATCAGCAGCGCATTCCGGGGATCTTTTCAAACGTCATCGAACTCATCGCTGGCGAATCGAGCAACGTCTACACTGCGTTCAGGCCACTTATTCAGGACTTCAGCATCCCCGGGGCGCTGGTCGTTCTGGCGCTGGTCGGCTTCGCGGGAGGAACGGGCTTCAGGCTGGTAGCCGCCGGAAACTGGAGTGCATTGCCGCTGTTGATCGGCGCCTATTATACTATCGTCTTGTCTCCAATCACTTGGTTCTGGATATACAACAGTTTGACCGCTACGCTGTTTGCAGTCGGCTTGCTTGCCTGGTTCATCAGAGCCTGGCGCGGCAGTCGGCAAACGGCGTTCTCCCCAGGGATATAATTTGGCGGTGCAACTGAGAGAGACTTACGTGGAGGAGGGAGTAGACGCGCTGACATTGCTAACGCCGCTGATAGAGAGGCGGCGTCAGATCGTGCTGGGCGTTTTCCTGATATCAGCCGTCGTGGGAGGATGGGCGTTCGCGATGCCCCGCAAGTACAAGGCTGAGTTATCACTGACACCGGTAATGAACAACAGGTCTTCACCAGCGCTTGGTGGAATTGCCGCGCTTGCGGGGGCGACGTTGAATACAGGATATCAGCTAACCCCTGCAAGGATGGTGGAACTGCTGAAGTCGCGAAAAGTGCTTGCCCGCGTGGGTTTCTCGCCAGTAAAACCCGGATCGGATCAACGCCTTGTCGACCGAATGCTCGACGAGCGATACGTGCTGAACGATGACGAAGATGTTCAGAAGCGAATCAACAGATTAATGACGGTCGGCTCAAACAAGGAAACCGGCACGATCACGTTGTCAGTGTCCCATCGCGATAGCGCGCTTGCAAGGATGATTGCCGCACGTGTTGTCGACACCGCCAGCCAGATTTTCGTTGAAACCTCTCGCGCGCAGGCCCAGCAGCTGCGGCTGGCGCAGGAGGCACGGGTTGCCAGCGCAGGCTCACAGTTGGCAGCGGCCGAGAACCGGCTGCGGGAGTTCAACTTCGGTAATCGCGCGACGCCGTCATTCTCGGTTGCCGGGCTGGAGCGGGAGCGCATCACGCGCGAGATCCGGTTTGCGGAGCAGTCGTTCACACAGGCGACGACAGAACGCGATGCCGCGTTTGCGAGGGAGCTGGAAGCCACGCCGACCGTTATCGTGCATGATCCGCTGCCGGGCAAGCTCCCAAAGGTGCGGAAGCGCGTCATCGTCAAGACCCTCATCGCCGCGGTTGCCAGCTTTGTCGCGTTGTCGCTGCTGGTGCTGATCACGGACATGATTCGCCGCCGCCTGCGCAGGCGGGACGCAGAAAGCGACCGCTTTCGCCAGGCGGTGTCGACGCTGCCTCGCATTCGTGGCCGCACCCCTGATAAATTGTAGCAGTATGATACTAAATCTGCTGCTCGGGCTTCCTCTGCGTTAGCCCCTCCCACGCAACACGTGCGTGGCGACCTGCGGCCTGGACATCTGAGCGATCCCGCCTTACCCATCCAATAGCCGCGCGTGCGCCAGTGATCGCCAGAATTGAAGCGCAAAAGATCCTGAACATCGCTGGCCGTGGGCCCGTCCGAAAAAAATATACGGCGGCTCTCAGCTTCTCAGGCTGGATGTGACCCGAACCGGTCCTGGCTGACTGGATACCATAATCGATGACGCTGGCATCAGAGAGCAGCACCACTTTCCAGCCGTTGTCTTTGAAGCGACGGTGCCACTCTTTTTCGGCTCCGTCCAGCGCCTCCTGGTCATTCATAAGGCCGGTCTGCCTGATCGCTCTCATCCTCACCGCGAAGCAGGCGGATGGTAGCGTGTCTACTTCCGTGGCGCGGTCGGCTGCTCGCACCCGGACCCTTGGTGCGAGTGGCAAGACTTGCGGCAAACCGTGCCGTCTGCTTGCTCCGGCCTCAGAGAGACGGCCTGCACCTGCCTGCTCCAGCAAAATCTGCCGCATTGATGGAAACGCGTAACCTGACGGCGCTGGCAGGCCATCAGGATTGAGCATCTGGGGACCAACCAGGGCCACCCGCGCGTTCTCAGGACGGTCCATGAATGTCGTTATTTTTTCAATTGCCCCTGCCAGGAACACGACATCATCGTTGAGAAGCCATACGTACCGCGCCCGGGATCTGCCGAGCACCCTGCTGTGGCCGTTCAAGTTATCGGGAGTCGGATCGCTGGCGATGATTCGCACGAGTGGAAACTGACTGCGCACGCGCGCCGCGAAAACCTGGTCCGACGGATCCTGGCATGAAACAGTCACCGACCATTTGCAGCTGGTCGCATATCTCATTGCCGAGTGCAGCGAGTCGAGACATGCGAAAAGCATCTCTTCGCTCGATCCGCTGGCCACCGAAAACTCGAGGTCCGTGTGCTGCAATGCGCGTCCCCCAGCGTTGGCGCAATCCCGTGATACGGAGTTCGGGCAGCGGAGCGGCGCTACCCACATCCAAAACGATCTACCCGATAAAATGGAACACTTCGAGACCGGGCCCTAGCATTACATCCCTCTCGCAATTATGCCTATACATCCCGATGCCCCCAGCCTTCGCATGACCATTGTCGCCCGCCTGTCGCAGGCTCCTGAAAGCAGCATTTCCGACCTCAACCGCCTGACCTACTTCCGTGGCCGTGTGGCACTCGCAGCTATTCTGCGAGGGCTCGGCGTCAAGCGGGGCGACGAGGTCATCATTCAAGCGTTCACCTGCATTGCCGTCCCGGAGGCGATACTGAGCCTGGGTGCAATTCCATTTTATGCGGATGTTGCGGCCGGGTCTCCGAACATGGATCCTGACGATTTGCGTCGAAAAATCGGGCCGCGGACGCGCGCGATAGTCATCCAGCACACGTTCGGCCTGCCGGCAGACGTCTCGAGACTTGCTGCCGTCGCCAGCGCGATGGATATCCCGATAGTTGAGGATTGTGCGCACACGATAGCCTCGCGCGTCGACGGGCGTCGGGTGGGATCATTCGGAGCCGCGGCGTTTTATTCCTACGAAGCATCCAAGCCCGTTTTCATCGGCATCGGGGGTAGCGCCGTCAGTAATGATGCGGCGCTCTCAGGGGTGCTGATGCGCGACTACGAGCGGCGATATGTCCAACCTTCGAGGCTCGTGCAGCTACAGCTCGACGCCATGCGCCTTGCTCACCGCGTAGCATACCGGCCGTCGACGTACTGGACTGTACGCGCGGTTTTCCGCGCCGTCGTGGCCACTGGCATGATCCGGGGGAATTACAACAAGGTTGCGGCCGTCGCCGCGCCTGGCGGATCCGAGTCGGCGGCGGGGCACGTTACGGGGTCGCCGGATTTTACTCTGCGCATGGGCGATCGACAGTCGGCGTTGCTGCGCGGCGAGCTGGCGGATATTGACAGGCAGAGCGCACACCGCCGATGGGTCGCCGAGCAGTACCGCGCGCGCATTAATGCGGAAGACGTGGCGCACCTGCCGCTTCCAGCGGGAGCCGAACCGGTGTTCGGCCGCTATCCGCTGCTTGCCGACGATCGTCCGGAGCTCCTCGCACGCGCGCGCAACGCGAAAGTGGAGCTTGCCGATTTCTATTCGACGCCGGTGCATCCCCTCAAAGGCGACGCATTGCGTGATGTCGCTTACGAGCCGGGGTCATGCCCGCGGGCGGAATGGATCGCTAACCGCATTGTATCGCTGCCAACGGGTATGCAGGTCAACGACGCGCAGGTGCGACGCGCCGTAAACTGCCTCAATGCCTATTCGATGGAGTCGAGCGCGTGAGAGTGTGGCTGGTTCACGTTGGCGAGCCGCTTCCCATCGACGCGCTCAATGAACGCCAGCTCAGAATGAGCCTCTTTGCAACGACGCTCGCCCAGCTCGGGCACGACGTCGTGTGGTGGTCGTCGACATTCGACCATACTCACAAACGCCAGCGATTCATGAAGGACACGATTGTTCCTGTGGGCAATCGGCTCATCCTTCAATTGATGCATGCCAGACCCTACATGTCCAACATCTCCCTCAGCCGACTGGTGAATCATCGGCAGCTGGCTCAGGCGTTCGTGCGCATCTCTGGCCAGGTGGATCCCGGAGCAAGGCCGGATGTGATCTTTGCCAGCATGCCGACGCTCGAGCTTTCTGCAGCGGCCACAAAATACGGCCGCAGGCTCGGAATTCCGGTGGTCGTCGATGTGCGAGATCTACACCCCGATATCTATCAATCGCTCGTGCCAGGCATCGCCAAGCCGCTCGCCAGGCTAGCGCTGGCCCCGTTGTACCGGGATCTGAGAACCTCGGTGCGTCTTGCGACAGGACTGATTGCGATTGCGCCCTCGTTTCTTGCATGGGCACTTCGCCATGCTAACCGGCCCATCAGCACAACGGATGCTGTGTTCCCCCTAGCCTATCCGGATCTCGAGACATCGGACCACGAACTTCGTGAAGCTGCCAATCGGCTCGAATCTGCCGGGGTTCGATCCGACCGTAAAATTGTGTGGTACGTCGGGACGTTCAATCGCTGGATCGATCTGGAGACCCCCATCCGCGCTGCGCGCATTCTGGCGGAACAGGGCCGCACCGACATTCAATTCGTGCTCAGCGGTTCCGGAGGCTTCGACTCCGAGTGGCGAGCCCTTGCCGCCTCACTGCCAAATGTCGTGTTCACTGGCTGGATCGACATTCCCGGTATCGCTCACATGCGGAGCATTGCGTGGGCTGGTCTTGCTCCGTACAGGCCCGGCTTCAACACCGTTGGCAACAAGCTGTTCGAGTACATGGCTGGCGGTCTGCCCGTTCTGCTCAGCATTGCCGGCGATGCCAAAGAGCTTATTGAGAAGCACGACTGCGGCATTGCCTACGCCGGTGCCGACCCGGATAGCCTTGTGGATGCAGTCAACCAGCTGGGGAGTGAGGGGGTGCAGCGTCGTCTGTCGGCGAACAGCCTCAAGGCATACCGGAGTCATTTTTCAGCCGACAAGGTCTACGCCGACATGGCAGAATTCGTCCTGAGCTTCGCAAAAAATCAGGTCGCCGATGCGCGCTGATCCTGCCGCGACTGCTCATCTCATCGGGCCGGCGATAACGGACGTCGCCGGTGAGCCCGCAGGTTCTACCCAGATTGCGCGGCTTGTTGCGCGGTATCACTGGACAGCCGGTTATTGCAATGATCGCGTCGTGCTCGAAGTGGCATGTGGCACCGGCCAGGGATTGGGCCTGCTGCAATCACGCGCGCGGAAGGTTTATGGATGCGACCTCAGCGCCGAAAACCTGAGCAGCGCCCGCCAGACGCACGGCACCAAGGTCGCTCTGATTCGAACGGACGCGGAGCGCCTGCCAGTGGCGGACGAATCGCTCGAGGTGGTCGTGCTGCTTGAGACGATATACTTCCTCCCGTCAGCGTCCGAGTTTCTGAAGGAAGCGAGCCGCGTGCTCGTGCCTGGCGGTCATCTTCTCGTGTCGTCCATCAACAAGGACTGTCCGGATTTCAACCGCAACCATCCGCTGTATTTCGAGCGATACGGGGTCATCGATCTCGTGCGCGAGTTCCGTAAATACGGCTTCACCCCGGAATGTTTCGGTATCATTCCCATGAACAAGCCGTCCATAAGAACCAAGGCGTTTCGGCCTTTCAAGCAACTTGCGGTGCGTCTCAACGTGATTCCGGAAAGCATGCAGGCCCGGCGCGTCCTGAAACGGATCGTCTTTGGCCGTCTCCAACCGATGCCGAGGGACATTGCATTGATTCCGGGCCCGAGTGTCGCACCGGTGCAACTCGAGATCGATCGCCCCGACGCCGTGCACCAGGTGATACTCTGTGCTGGCCGGCTGGGGTAGCGCTCGACCCGTGACACTCGACAACCAGCCAGGCGCGGAAACGGCGCCGAACATCGTAATCATCACGGTGCAGTATAAAAATGTTGCCGACACTGCCTCGTTCGTTGCATGTCTGGGTCTCATCGAGGGTATTGCCGGTTGCGAGCTTATCATTGTGGACAACGATTCGACCGGAGCTGATTCGGCGGAACTGCAAAAAATCTGCGATAACGCGCCTTGTGCGCTCCGCCTTATCCGGCCGCGGCACAATCTCTACTACTGGGGCGGGGCAGCAGTCGCAATTGAAGCCTTGTCTGGATCGGGATTGCCACCCCCGCATTGGGTGATCGTCTGCAACAATGACGTCGACATCGAGGATCCGTGGTTTCTCAGACGGCTCCGATTGCTGGATCCGTCCAGCTACCCCATTGTTGCGCCCACCATCATTTCCGAAGCGACCGGCAAGGACCAGAATCCGTTTCTGATCGAGCCAGCGGGCCCCCTGAAACGGCTGAAGTGGCGCATTTACGATGTCGATTATCGCGTCGCTACAGCTATGCTTGCGACACATCGTGTCCTGAAGCACGCGACGATGGGGGTTGCCGCCCGGTTTTCGCCATTTCGTCGCGCGCGCCAGGGCGAAGCGGCACAGCGAAAGATCTATGCACCCCACGGGTCGTTTGTCATTTTCTCGAAGGCGTTCTTCGATTCGGGGGCAGTGCTCGACACGACGGTGCCGATGTTTGCGGAAGAGTTGACCCTTGCCGCCGTGGCGCACGATCTGAAGCTGGGGGTCTGGCACGTCCCCGATCTCAAGGTATCTCACCGCGAGCACAGCACCACCGGCGTGGAGTTGACGGAACCCAAGTACGAATTGGAACGCATGGCTCGAAAGCACTACTTCAGCCTCACGGTTTGAACGGGTACACTGGCACTCCCGGCCTCGGGTGAGATAAATTGCAGCCTGACAAACAGTTGGCGAGTTGAGCACTTTCTCGCGAAGCGTCGCCGGGCTCTCCGCCACTCGTTTCGGAAACTGATTCGCATCAAAGCATGACAGCCCCCTCGTCCACCTCGATGTCGATTCCCTTTTTCCGGTACCCTCATCTTTTCGCTCAGCAGCGAGATGAGATACTTGCTGTCATGACGGCTGTCATGGACAGGGGTGCGTTCATACTTCAGAGCGATCTTGTCGAGTTCGAGACTGCGCTGGCAGGCTTTACGGGGACGAAGTACGGGCTTGGTGTCGCCAACGGGACCGATGCGCTGATCATCGCGCTGAGAGCAGCGGGAATCGGTTCTGGCGACGAAGTCATAGTGCCATCACACACCTATGTCGCATCAGCGGCTTCCATTCACTTTGCCGGGGCCACGCCTGTCCTCGTGGAATGTGGAGCCGACCACATGATCGACCCCGCATCGGCAGCGGCAGCAGTGACTTCGCGTACACGTGCGATCATGCCCGTCCAGCTGAACGGCCGCACCTGCGACATGGATGCGATCCAGACGATTGCCGGCCGGCACCAGCTCCTCATCATCGAAGACGCGGCGCAGGCGCTCGGGTCCAGGTTCAAAGGCCGTAACGCCGGGAGCTTCGGCGCCGCCGCCGAATTCAGTTTCTATCCGGCGAAAATCCTGGGGTGCTTCGGTGATGGCGGGGGTTTGACGACGAACGATCCGGAGATGGCGAGAACGATGGGATTGCTGCGTGACCACGGTCGCGACGACGGCGGGACAGTCGTCACCTGGGGATTGAATTCACGTCTCGACAATCTCCACGCGGCAGTTCTCAACGTGAAGTTTCGGCAGTTGGAGAGCGAGATTGAGCGCCGCCGTCAAATTGCGCGACTCTACCGCGAGGGCCTCGGTATGATTGACGATCTCGTCCTGCCTGCCGGCCCGGATAACGATCCGGATCATTTTGACGTCTACCAGAACTACGAGGTCGAGTCCGGTCGTCGTGACGAGCTCCGCACTCAGCTCGAAAAGGATGGGGTTCGGACGATAATCCAGTGGGCAGGCAAACCCGTGCATCAATTCGAGGGGCTCGGCTTCAAGAACGTCCGACTGCCGTTCACGGACCTGCTCTTCACGCGATGCTTCCTCCTGCCGATGAATACGTCCCTCACGGACGATGAAGTGGAATACATCTGCGACCGCGTAAGGAGCTTCTATCTCAGTTAGCATCGGCTCCAACGCTCACCGTGATGCATCGTCGGTTGGGATTCTCGCCGATGCAGAACGGTACCATGAACCCATCTCGATAGACCAGGACGATACGGAAGCGCTGTTGCCGGGATTGCAACGGATGATATTGATCCGGGTTGTAGAGGAAAAAATTGGCGATATGGTCTCGCAAGGCGTTGTGAAATGCCCCTGTCATCTTGCCATCGGGCAGGAGGCGCCGGCGGTTGGCGTAGCGGGATTTGTCAGGCAGGGCGACCGTGTATTCGGGGCCCATCGGTCGCACGGGCACTATCTCGCTCTCGGGGGCTCACCGCACGGCTTGCTTGCGGAAGTTCAGGGCAAGGACACAGGGGTGTCGCGCGGAATGGGTGGATCCATGCACCTTATCGATATTCCGAACGGCTTGTTCGGCACCGTGCCAATTGTCGGGGCCACCATTCCGATCGCCGTTGGTGCCGGCCTCGCCGCGAAGATGGACGGTCGG
>Ga0136611_10003862_pt1 | contig 10496 bp, 10 predicted proteins | sample AntDrymUQ2232306_2_FD_106645 | JGI IMG/M metagenome (GOLD analysis project Ga0136611, IMG submission 106645) | Polar desert sand microbial communities from Dry Valleys, Antarctica - metaG UQ223 (23.06) | ecosystem: Environmental > Terrestrial > Soil > Desert | place: Antarctica: Dry Valley... | reverse complement strand
TCGAGCTGGTCGGCGGTCAGCGCCGAGATCGCCTGCGCGGCAGCCTCCGGCACCAGCCCGTACGCGGCCTGCGCCCGGGCGAGGGCACCGAGGACGTCCAGCCAGCCCTGCAGCCGGCCGGGTTCGTCGAAGACGACGCGCACGGCCGGGGTGCCCCACAGGTGGGCGTACATCTGCGAGTCCGCGAGGCGGGCGGTCACGGCGGCGTCGCCACGGGGTGCGCCTGCGCCACCGCACAGGACAGGGCCTCGCGCAGGTGGCCGAACGACGCACCCCACGGCACGACCACGACCTGCCCGTCGGTCTCGACGTGCTCCTCGAGCAGGCAGCACTTGGTCAGCAGCACCTCGCCGGGACCGAGGACGACGCCCGCTGCGAGGGCGCGCGGGCAGGTGTCCACCTGGGCGACGGGGGCGCCGTACAGCGCCGTGTGGATCGCCTGCGACCGCGCGCAGCCCAGCAGGGTCCAGTCGCGGCGGGGCGGCACCTCGTCCAGGTAGTGGACGGTGGTTCCGGGGACCTCCATCCCGCCACCTCGGCACGGCAGGAGCACATCGCCGGTCGTCCCCGGCGGGACGAGGTCACCGAGCTCGACGACGTGCGGCACCGGGAGCAGCCCCGGCAGGTCCTCGGCGGTGTCCAGGACCCGGCGCACCTGGTCGAGCAGCTTGGCCGGGTGCGGGGGCGCGACGTCCAGCACGTGCAGGCGCACGGGAGTGCTGTCGAGCACGAAGCTGATGTGGCCGTAGCGCCCCTCCAGCACGACGCAGCGCGCGGCGGGCTCGTCGGCCGCGGCGCGGGCCAGGTCGCTGGGGATGCCCGGGTCGAGCTCGGGGCGCACGACCCAGGTGGTCTCGTCGGGCCGGGCCAGCAGCTGAACCTGCGTCACGGCGGCGAACAGCTCCTTGGTGTCGGCGCGCACCACCTCGACGAGCGCGGCCTGGCCGGCGCGACGCACCACCATGTAGCGCGTACGGCGGTACACCGGCCGCGACATCAGCAGCTCGCGCAGCGGGCCCTGCTCGAGCGGCACCTCGACGTCGGTGACCGAGACCTCCCGGTAGCGGTCGGGGATGGTGGTCACCTCGTGCGCAGGCCGGTGCCGGCGGGCGAGCTGTCGAAGGTGTCGGCCCGCAGCCCGAGGCGCAGCGCCTCGACGCCGAGCGCATCGCCCGGGGCCACGTTGGCGAGGTTGACGTCGGCGCCGAACCGCCGGATGAGCCATGCCTGCTGCTCCTTGCGCGGGGCCTCGAACACGGTCGTGCCGAGTCCGACCGCCTCGACGACCGCCTCGACGACGTCGCCGCGGACGCTGCCGTCGGGCTCGTACATCCCGACCGTCCCGGACTCCCGGCCCTCGGCGATGACCCACGTGGCGCCCGCCGCCAGGTCGGCGCGGGCCTCGGCGGCCCAGGCGCTTGGCGCGACCTCGACGTCGGGGTCCTTGGCGCCGACCTCGGCGAGCACGATGAAGCGCTCGGCGGCCCGCTCGACGAGCGCCTGCTTGTCTGCCCTGGACATGGCCGCGACGCCGCACGACACCTCGACGCACGGGAAGCCGACCTGCGCGCACCAGTCGAGGTAGTCACCGACCGCGCCCTGCTGCCAGGCGACCTCGAGCAGCGTGCCGCCGGCGCAGCCCAGCACGCCGTGCCGGTCCAGGACCCGGAGCTTGTCGGCCAGTCCCGGGTCGAGGTAGGCGGTGCCCCAGCCCAGCTTCCAGACGTCGACGACGGCGCCGCACACCCCGAGCAGGGCCTCGACCTGGCTGACCGGCAGCCCGCTGTCCAGCACGTGGGTGATCCCGCTGCGCCGCGGCTTGACGGTGCGCGAGGGCAGGTCCAGGAAGGTCGGCACGACGTTCACGATGGTAGACACCGGGCCCGACCGCGACGCTGCCCCCGGAGGACCGGATGACCGATCTGGACGCTCTGGCCCAGGGCGTCCGAGACCTGCCGGGGGTGCGCGCCAAGGCCGACATCGGCCTGGTCGCGGAGGTCCTCGGCGGTGGGGACTGGTACGCCGGGCCCGGGGACGACGGAGCGGTGCTGCCCGCCGGTGAGGGGTCGGTGGTCGTGGGCGGCGAGGCGATCCTTCCGGCCTTCGTGGCCGCCGACCCGTACGGCGCAGGGGTCGCTGCGGTGCTGGCGAACGTGAACGACCTGGCTGCCATGGGTGCCCGACCGGTCGCGCTGCTCGACACCGTCGTCGGGACGGCAGAGGTGGCCCGCGAGGTGCTGCGCGGGATGCACTGGGCGGCCGGGCTGTACGACGTGCCGGTCGTCGGCGGGCACCTGACGCGCACCGACGGGCCGCCGTCGCTGTCGGCCTTCGGGGTGGGTCGGGCGGACCGCGTGCTGTCCGCGACGCACACAGCGGCAGGTCAGGTGCTCGTGCTGGGCTGCTGCCTGGAGGGCCGGATGCGCGAGGACTTCCTGTTCTTCCCGTCCTTCGACCAGCGTGGCGCGCAGCTGGCAGGTGACGTACGGCTGCTCGCCGACCTCGCCTCGAGCGGTGCGGCGGTCGCGGCCAAGGACGTCAGCATGGCGGGGCTGGTCGGCTCGCTCGCGATGCTGCTGGAGCCCCACCGGCTGGGGGTGGCCGTCGAGCTGTCCGGGCTGCCCGTTCCCGACGGGGTCCCCCTCGCCGACTGGCTCGGCTGCTTCCCGTGCTTCGCCTTCCTGCTGACCTGCACGACCGACCGACTCGAGGAGTGCCTGGCCGGCTTCCGCGGCCGCGGCCTGACCGCCGAGGCGATCGGCGTCCTGGACGACACGGGGCTGGTACGGCTGTGCGAGAACGGCCGGACCGCGACGGTGTTCGACCTGACCGCCGAGGGCGTCACGTACCTGCACGGCTGAGAGCTGCCTCATCGCAGCAGGATCGACATCGGCTGGTGGGCCATGCCGAGGTGGTCGGTGACCTCACCGGCGAGCGACCACCCCAGGTCGAGGAAGAACGTCGTGTTCACCGCCTGGACGGTCGCGTCCATGCGCCGTCCGCCCCGCCCCGCCGCCAGGGCGACCGCGAGCCGGACGAGCGGGCCGCCGATCCCGGACCGGCGCTGGGCGCGCAGCACGGCGAGGCGGTCGCCCTTCCAGACCTCGCCGCGGGGGTCGAGGGGGTAGAGCCGCACGGTGCCCGCCGGCGCGCCGTCGACCAGTCCGAGAACGTGCACCGTCGAGGCCAGGTCGTCATGGGCGTCGCGGTCGTCGCAGGAGAACAGACCCTGCTCCGCGACGAAGACCGCGCGTCGGATGCGGTGGTGCTCGGCGAGCTCGGCCGGGTCCAGGACGGGACGACAGCGGAGCGCCTCAGACGGTGAACAGCGGGAGGGGAGCACGGCCTTCACGCAGACCTCCTTCGGCTCCCGAGGCGGTCGTGGCGGCAGAGCGCTCGAAGGCACCCAAGCCCGAACAAGCCTGGCAGCGAGCGCATCCCGCGGCCACGCCAGAGGCCGACATGCCTCTGAGGGCGAGGTGGGGGACGACCTGCCGGTAGACCGCCTCGACGGCCTCCTTGGGTGGCGGCAGCAGGTCCTGCATCAGGCTGCCGGGGACCGGTCGCAGCGGCACGATGAACGGGTAGACGCCCATGTCGATGGCGCGCTTGCAGCCCTCGACCGTCGTCCTCTCGTCCTCGCCCAGTCCGAGGATGACGTAGGTGGACACCTGCCCGGCGCCGAAGGCCCTGACGGCCCGCTCCCACGCGCCGAAGTAGGCCTCGATGCCCCAGCGGGCCTTGCCCGGCGCGACGCGCGCGAGCACGGCGGGGTCGAAGGTCTCGACGTGGATGCCGACCGAGTCGATGCCCATGGCGGCAACCCGGTCGATGACGTCGAGGTCGGACGGCGGCTCGAACTGCACCTGCACCGGCAGGCCTGCGGCCTCCTTGACGGCCTGCCCGCAGCGCCCCACGTACATCGCGCCCCGGTCGGGGGTGGCGGTGCTCCCGGTCGTCAGCGTCGCGTCGACCGCACCGTCGAGCTCCTTGGCGGCCAGCGCCACCTCCGCCAGCATCGCCGGCGTCTTCTTGGCGATGGTGCGACCGGCGGCCAGCGTGACGCCGATCCCGCAGAACGTGCACTGGTCGGCGTTGCCCCAGTAGGCGCAGGTCTGCAGGACGGTGCTGGCCACGGAGTCCAGGTGCAGCAGGGCGATCTGGTGGTACGGGACGCCTTCGGCTGTCGTCAGGTCGTAGTAGCGGGGGCGCGGTGCCAGGGCGGCCTCGGCCAGGCGCACGCCGTCCCGGTAGACACCCCAGCTGCCGTCGTCGTCACCGCGTAGCGCGTACGGGGAGTCCTGGACGTAGGCGGCGGTCGTCGGCACGGTCGTCTGGACGCCTTCGACGTAGAGCATGCCGGCGTCCGCCGGTCCGGCCCCGCCCGCCCGCGCGGCGAGCGGCACCTCGACCCGGAGCCCGTGGCTCTGCAGGGCGGTGAGCAGGTGGGCCAGCTCGGTGGCCGGGAGCGAGGTGCGCACCTCGTCGGCCGCGGTCGTGATGGTCATGCACGTCGCCCTTCGTCCGGTTGTTCAGCACAGGCCGAGCGGACGCGACGCTGCGTTCACTATCGGAAACACTCCGACGTGCTCAGGCGTCTGTCAAGCACCGGCCGGGGGCTCGCGAAGGACCGCCACGTGGGCCTCGCGTGCTTCCGCGCTGGGGTGGAACGTCGTGGCGACCGCACCTCCCGCGGGCTCCTCGACCGAGCCGGCCTCGAGGTCCAGCCGCAGCTGCTCGACGCCGTGCAGGACGGTCCGGAAGTCCTCGTCGGCGCGGGTCGTGATCAGCAGGGCCCGCCCGGTCGCCACCTCCACCTCGAGCCGGGTGTAGGGCACGAACAGGTCGCCCTGCGCGTAGCCCTTCTCCTCGAGCACCACCCAGGCGGCGCCGGCCCGGCGCCCCTGCGCCACCAGGCGCAGCCGTCGGCGCGCGCCCTGCTCCGCCGCGACCTCCCGGTGGCGCATCGCCATGGCGGCCCTGGCCAGCAGGTCCAGGTCGAGCTCGTACGCCGACAGGCCCGCCTCGCTCATCACCTCGCTCACCAGCGCCGGCCCCTGCTCCGCGGCGGCCAGCAGGGCCCCGGTGGACGGGCCGAGGGCCCGGAGCCGGTCCACCGTCAGCCGCACGACCGTCAGCACCCGCTGGTACAGGTCCGGGCGCGTGGTGACCGCGGGGTAGAGCTTGGCCTCGGCCTGGTCCCAGGAGGCGGCGAGGACCATCGGCACGGGTCCGTCGTCGTGCAGCAGCGCGTCATCGGCCTGGGCGTCGGGACCTGTCATCGGCTGCTCCTCGGTCGACCTCGCGGCGATCATTGCTCAACGCCGCTGCGGGGTTCACCATGGTGCACATGCCGTCTCCGATACGACACACATGACCGGCCGTGCGGTCGTCGCCGTCGGAGGCAACGCCCTGACTGCGCAGGACCAGCAGGGGACGTGGGAGCAGATCGCCGCCAACGCGGCGGCGGTCGCCGCTCCGCTGGCCCGGCTGGTCCGGGACGGCTGGCAGGTGGCCGTCGTCCACGGCAACGGGCCCCAGGTCGGCGCGCTGGCGCTGCAGCAGGACGCTGCCCTGCGCACGGTGCCGGCCCAGCCGCTGCACCAGCTCTGCGCGATGACACAGGGCCAGCTGGGCAGCGTCCTGGTGCGGGCCGTCGACGCGCAGTGCGGGCCGGGCACGGCCGTCGCGCTGGTCACCCACGTCCGGATCGACCCGGACGACCCGGCCTTCGACTCGCCGAGCAAGCCCATCGGGCCGTTCCTCGGCGCCGGTGAGGCCCGTGCACTGGCCGAGGAGTGCGGCTGGTCGGTGGCCGAGGACTCGGGGCGGGGGTACCGCCGCGTCGTCGCCTCCCCGTTGCCGCTCGCGGTCGTGGAGATGCGTGCGATCAGCACCCTGCTCGAGGCCGGCCACGTCGTGCTCGCCGCAGGCGGCGGGGGCGTGGCGGTCGGTCCGGACGGCATCACCGCGATCGACGCGGTGATCGACAAGGACCATGCCGCGGCAGTGCTCGCCACCGCCATCGGCGCCCGCGAGCTCTACCTGGTGACCGGCGTGGACTGCGTGCTGCTGGACTTCGGCACGCCGCAGCAGCGGCCGGTGCACGAGCTGACGGCCGACGAGGCCGCCCAGCACCTGGCCGACGGGCAGTTCCCGCCCGGCAGCATGGGCCCGAAGGTGGCTGCGGCAGTGGCATTCCTGCGCGACGGCGGGCAGCGCGCCGTCATCACCTCCGCCGGGTTGCTGGCATCCGCCGCGGCCGGCGAACCCGGTGCGGGCACGAGCCTGCAGCCGGTCGCGGCGCGGGTCGTGCAGGCGTCGTGACGGTCACCGCGCTGCGCGTCGTCAAGGGCGCCTACCTCGACTCCATGCTGCTGATGCTCGCGACGGCGACGATGGACGCCGACGAGGGCGTCAGCTGGGCCGGCGCCACCCTCGCCGGGGCGCGCGGGCTGGCCGACCTGGCCGCGGCCGGCTTCTCCGGTGGGGAGCTCGACGGTCTCACCGCCAACGACCTGGTGCTGGCGGTCAAGGCGGTCGACCAGGACACCGCCCAGGCGGCCCTGGACGCCGGTCGCGAGGCGACCTCCGGCGAGCGGCGGGAGTCCGCCGCAGGGGCGCAGGAGGCCGGGCCGGCTGACCCTGCCGACCTGGCCGAGGCGACCCGCCGGACCCCCGGCGCCAACGTCGCCATCGTCTCGGTGCCGGGGGAGTACGCCGCGCTGGAAGCCCACCACGCGCTGACCGCCGGGCTGCACGTGCTGCTGTTCAGCGACAACGTGCCCGTCGAGCAGGAGGTCGCCCTCAAGGAGCGCGGCGCCGAGCTCGGCCTGCTCGTCATGGGACCAGGCGCCGGCACCGCCGTGCTGGGCGGCACCGGGCTGGCCTTCGCCAACCACCTGTCCGCGACCGGCGACGGCGCGGTGGGTGTGGTGGCTGCGGCGGGCACCGGGGCGCAGGAGGTGTCGGCGCTGCTCGACCGCTGGGGCGTGCCCGTGTCGCAGGTCGTCGGGGTCGGGGGTCGGGACCTGTCCGCGTCCGTCGGTGGCCGCACGGCTGCGCTGGCAGCCAGGGCCCTGGACGCCGACGAGGCCACCACCGCCGTCCTGCTGGTGTCCAAGCCCCCGTCCCCGGACGCCGCCCGGGCGGTGCTGGCGGAGTGCACCGGGACGCCTGCGGTCGCGGTGTTCCTGGGGCTTGCCGAGCTCGACGCGCCGGACGGTGTCACGCAGGCGCCGACGCTCGAGCAGGGTGCGCTGGCGGCGGCGCGGCTGGTCGGCGTGACTCCGCCCGACGTCACGGCCGGCCTGCGCGAGCAGGTCGCCGCGCGGCTGGACAGGCTCGACGCCGCCCGGACGCGGGTGCGCGGCCTGTTCTCGGGAGGAACCCTCTGCTACGAGGCGCAGTACGTCCTGGAGGGGCTGCTCGGCCCGGTCTTCAGCAACGAGCCGCTGCGCGAGGCGCACACCGTCGAGGCCGCGCCGGAGGGGGCCCACCTGCTGCTGGACCTCGGCGCCGAGCAGTACACCGTCGGTCGGCCGCACCCGATGATCGACCCGAGCGCCCGCACGGCGATGCTGCGCGAGGTCGCCGACGAGGCCGACGTCGCGGTCGTGCTCATGGACGTCGTGCTCGGGCACGGGGCGCACGCCGACCCGGCCGGGCAGCTGGCCGAGTCGTGCACCCTGCTGCAGGCTGCCGGTGTCGTGGTGGTGGCGTACCTGCTCGGCACCGAGTCGGACCCGCAGGGCTACTCCCGTCAGCGGGCCGTGCTGGAGCAGGCCGGCTGCCTGGTCCCGGAGACCAACGCCCGCGGTGCCTACGCCGCAGCAGCCCTGGTGCGCCGCGACGCCGATCTGGCCGTGCTGTGAGGCGTCCGGTCGCGCTGCTGACGTACTCGACGAAACCCCGCGGCGGCGTCGTGCACACCCTGGCCCTCGCCGAGGCGTTGGCCGATCTCGGGGTCGACGTGCAGGTGCTGGCCCTCGGCGAGCCGGGCGGCAGCTTCTTCCGCACCGTGCGCGTGCCGTTCACCCTCGTGCCCGGACCCGTAGGCGCCACCTCCCTGGAGGAGAAGGTGCTGGGTGGGATCGACTGTCTGGAAGGCGCTCTGAGCGACCTGGTGCGCCGGCGGCCGGACGTCGTCCTGCACGCCCAGGACTGCATGAGCGCCCGTGCGGCGGCCCGTGTGCGCGACGCGGGCAGCGGCGTACCGGTCGTGCGGACCGTGCACCACGTCGACGACTTCTCCACCGCCCTGCTGATGGACTGCCAGCGTCAGGCGGTCCTGGAGCCGGACGTCGTGCTGGCCGTCACGCAGGTGTGGCGGCGCACCCTGCGCGAGGACTACGGCGTGGACGCCGGCGTCGTGCCGAACGGCGTGGACGTCGCGCGCTTCGCCGCGGCCTCGCCGGTCCGGGCCGCCGAGCTGCGGGCGTCGGTGGCGCCGGACGGCCGGCCGCTGCTGCTGTCGGTGGGCGGCGTCGAGCCACGCAAGGGCACCGACTCGCTGGTTCGTGCCCTCGCCCGGGTCCCCGGCCGGCCGGTGCTGGCCGTGGTCGGCGGCCACTCCTTCCAGGACTACGCCGCCTACCGCGACGCGGTGCTCGGCGAGCTGCCCGAGCTCGGCCTCGAGCTCGGCCGGGACGTCGTGCTCGTCGGCACCGTCCCGGAGCAGGACATCACCGCCTGGTACGCCGCTGCCGACGCCCTGGCCTTCCCGTCCGTGAAGGAGGGCTTCGGCCTCGCCGTGCTGGAGGCGATGAGCGCCGGCGTGCCCGTCGTGACCAGCGACCTGCCGGTGTTCCGCGAGTACCTCGTGGATCGTCAGGACGCGCTGCTCGTGCCGGTCGGCGACGTCGACGCCCTGGCTGTCGCGCTGGACGCGGCGCTCACCGACGACGTGCTGCGGGCCCGGATGGTCACCACCGGCCGGGAGGTCGCCGCCCGCTACACCTGGCAGGCCAGCGCCCGCCGACACCTCGAGGTGTACGCCGACGTGGCTGCACAGCAGGCTCTCTCGGCCTAGCGCGTCGGAGGCCACGGCCTCGCGGCTGGGCTGCTCACCCGGCCCCGGCTGCCACTGGCCCGCCGGCTGGGGTGATCCCGGCGAGCCGGTCGCAGGCCGCGGCGACCGCGTCCTGCAGGCCGGCGTCGCGCAGCCGACCGGGCACCGTGGCCGGTGCGCGGTCCTTCCAGTACGGCGCCTCCTGCAGCGGCGCCTGCACGCAGCACCAGGCCAGCGTGTCGGCGCCGTCCTCGACCTCGCCGGGAGCGCCGGAGGAGGCGAGCTTGGTCTTCACCCACCCGGGATCGACTGCTGCCGAGGGTAGTCCGAGTCGACGCCCCCAGGCCAAGGCGAGCGCGATGTCGCAGGCCTTGCTGTCGGCGTAGGCCTGACGGGGCTCGCGCTCGCCGCCCAGCGCGGTCGGCTTGGGTCGGCCCGAGCCGGCCATCCCGGAGCCGAGCCAGAGCAGCCGGCCGGACAGGTGCCCGGCGAGCAGCGAGGTCAGCAGGTGCGGCGCGAGCACGTTGACGGCGAAGGTCGTCTCGAAGCCGTCCGCGGTGATGCCCGGGGTGTCGCCACGGACCCATACGCCGGCGTTGTGAGCCAGGACGTCCAGCGGTTCGGCCCGCAGCCGCTGTGCCAGCGCGCGGACCTCCGTCAGCGAGGCGAGGTCGCCGACGACGAGGTCGACGTCGCCGGTCAGGGCGTCGACCACCGGCCGGCCCCGGGTCTCGCTGCGCGCGTGCACGAGGACGCGGTGGCCGTCGGCGAGCAGGGTGCGGGCGGCGGCCAGTCCGATCCCGTCGGTCGAGCCGGTCAGGCAGATCGTGGTCATGGCGACCAGCCTGCCAGCGGCACCGGTGCGCCCGGCTGAGCGCTCGCCGGGGCCGCCCGCAGGGACCTCCGCACGCCGCTGCGAGGTCCCCGATCTGCGAGGTCTGCGCTACTACGCTTCGCTCACCTCGACCTGGGAGTGATCGTGAGCACCGCCGACTACCCGGACGCACTCACCCGACGCATCGAGCAGCTCGCTGCGTCGTCGGTGGACGAGCCGGACAACGAGGGGGCCGCCCTCGCGGCGCTCGTCGGCACGCTGCGAGCCGACATCGGCGCCGTACGGGGCGAGCTGGGCGCCCTGCGGTCGGAGACCGGGGCCGTGCGCAGCGACCTCGACGGTCTCGGGGGACGGCTGAGCGGGTCGGTGGCCGCGAGCCGGAACGAGACCGGCGCGCTGGTTCGTCGGGTCGCCGAGCTGTCCACGCGCGTCGACGGCGTCGGCGGGCGCGTCGACGAGGTACGCAACGGCCTGCCGAGCCTGACGCGCGAGCTCCGCGACGGTCTGAGCGACGTGCCGGTGCGCACCGGTGCCCGGCTGGACGAGCTCACCGGCACCCTGACCGACGCCGTCGGCCAGCGACTGGACGCGGTCGCCGCCGACGTGCATCGGACCCTGACCTCTGCGATGGACCGCGACGCCCGGGCGTCG
>Ga0136611_10003861_pt1 | contig 10500 bp, 10 predicted proteins | sample AntDrymUQ2232306_2_FD_106645 | JGI IMG/M metagenome (GOLD analysis project Ga0136611, IMG submission 106645) | Polar desert sand microbial communities from Dry Valleys, Antarctica - metaG UQ223 (23.06) | ecosystem: Environmental > Terrestrial > Soil > Desert | place: Antarctica: Dry Valley... | reverse complement strand
ATGCCGGTCTGAAATTGTCCGGCATAACCTCTGCCTTTGAACGGCAAACCCGAAGCAAAACGCAAACTCGTAACCGCCATTCCTTCGCAGTGTCCGCCGTTCATTCCTTCGAGCGATTGGTTCATCCATTCACGCGCAGCGGCTTTTAAAACACAATTTTGCGGCGTGTTTCCGACCTTGCAGACGGCTTTCGCGCCGAACATTTTTATCAGATCTTCCGCGCCCAAATCATCGTGCCAATTCCGGTTATCATTGCCGAAATTTTCAAAGCTGAAACCGTTCGGCTTCGGCGCGAATTTGTAGCTTGCCACTATATTTGCCTGCGAAAAAATATTTGCCGGAAACAAAAAACACAAACAGCAAAAACCGAGTAACGAAACCAAATAAAAGGGAATTTTTTTCATCATTTTCTCCAAGTTTTAAATTATTAATCCATACAAAGCACTTTAGACTTCAATTTACTAAACGATTTTTATTTACAAAAAAGGTCATCGGGAGAAAATTTTATTTTGAGTGGATGAATGGAACACAGGCATTTCACCTGCAAGAATGCGTTTATACTCCGACAGTTTTGAATTAATTTCAACGTGAAGACGGATTTATTTTTTAAAAGCAGAAACGCGACCGAAAGAATTATATCAATAATTTAAGTTGACACAACCTTTACAGCCGCGTTTCTACTGTCCTCAATTTTATATTTCTACTTCGTCAATCTGTGCGCTTTTTGCAGTTTGCCCGAATAATTAAGCGGCAATTTTTTCTTGCTCTTTCTCAAACTCGATTGGGTGAATTGAAAGATACTCGTGAACTTCCGTGTTCATCTTTTCAATCTCCGCCAAAAAACCGCCTGCCGAATCTCTGTAATTAGACGGTTTTTTTTCGGTTTGACGAATTGCTTCTACAATTTTCCAAAAATGATTGATCCTATCTTGGGTAACTTTCAGTTCAGTTTCGTTTTTAATCATTTTTTATTACCTCTACAATTCCTCGTTTCGTATTATCGCGTTTGCTTTGCCAACCTTCGATAAAAACCGTTTCGTTCACGGCGACAGAAACTTCCAACATCCAAAAGATGCTTGCTTTGATTTTATTTTCGGTTTGTAAATGCTCAAAAATCCGTCGCGCATCGCCCTGATATTCATTTTTACCGAAATCATCTTTCATTACAAGAAAAACATCAATATCGTTAGGATTTTCTTTAGACGTAACGAATGAACCATAAATGATAAAACGCGACAGTTTGCCCGTACCGTCAGCCAGTTTGTAAATTTTGGCTAATCTTTTTGCAACAACTTGACGCTGCAAAGAGCCTTGCCCGAAATGCTCAATAACTTCTTGCAACGTCGCTTCGTAAATATCAACCGGCAAATCGCCGTTTTGGTTGAATTCGGGAAAAGTCATCAAATTTCGACCGCGTCAATCTGCGCCTTTTGCAGTTTGCCGGAATAGTCAATTACGGTTCAATGATAAAACCTGCTTGTGAAAAGTGTTTATCAAATGTCAAAACCGTATCCAAACTTTTTTGAGTCATCACAAGAAACGAAATGCAATCGGTCAATGAATAATCTTTATCTTGATGCTGCTGAAAAAATTCCCAACCTTCATAAAACAAATTTTCGTCAATATGAACAAGCTCGATTGAAGGACTTTGCAAAATCATTTCGCCAATTTTGACTGCTTTTTCGTGAAAACCGCGACTATTAAAATAAGTAACCGTTTCGTCAAAAACGTAAGATGTCGTGACCAGCGCGAAAGGAGATTGCACAAAAATCTTCCAGTGCGCTTGCGCCGATGCGTGGCTTTGGTCGTTTTTCAATTCCAAAGCCAGCCAATAACTCGTGTCAACAAAGCGTAAATTCATCAATAAATATATTTGTCGTGATTAACCGAAGCGTCCGTTACGACATCTTCAATCGGTTCTTTCCCGAACTGTAAAATCGGGTCTTCTTCGGAAATTGGAACAATGACGATCACGCTTTTCTCTTTGCGAATCTCGACTTCCTTCACGCCTTCGAGCATTTGTTTGGGGATAAAAATTCCTTGTTCGGTTACTTGTGTTCTCATAAATTAAGTTTTAACCGCGTCAATCTGCGCTTTTTGGAGTTTGCCGAAATCACTTTACTTTGAACCTTTCCTTAAATTCTCAGTTTTGGTCAGTAATTGCAAGTTTTCGATAACCGTCAATCCACCGTTTTTCATTGATTTGATATGGTCAATGTGGAAATTGAATGTACTTTTACTTCGATAATTACCTTTCGCACTAAAATAAAATCCGTCTTCATCCTTAAACTTTGCAAACACTTCATCTTTCAACTTTTTGTGATATTCAGGAAATCTTTCGCGTAGTTCGGGTATCGAAAGTTGAGTGAGTTCAAGTAATTCCTTTTTATCAGTCGGCAAAAGACTCGGACGCGCAAACAATTCGGGTTCGGCGAGACGGCGCAGAGCCAAATCAATTTCGCTTGAAAAAAACTGTTTGTGGCTAAAGCCGAAAAAAGCCTGCCATTGATTTACGCCTTTTTCCCAAAGTTCATCAATGTATATTTTCTTTTCGCTGACACGCAAATCTTTTGCTTGAATTTCATCGGCAATCTTTGTCAAATCGAATTCTTCGCGTTCCTTAAATTCAATAAACGGCGGCGCGGTTTCAGTGTTGGCGAAAAATTGCAGAGCGTTTTTAATATCTTTAATATCATACGCAAAATATTTCAAACAACCGTGAAAGAATTCCGCTTCGGCTTTTTCACTTAATTTTTTCAACTCTTCTTCGGTCAATGAATCTTTGTCTTTCAATTTGTTAGCGGCGAAAAATTCCGCAAGTGAAGCGATGAAATCTTCGTAAGATTGACGGACATTATCGTAAATAAAAATCTCACAAATTTTTTCCTGCGGTTCGGTCAGCGAAAACTGATAAATGCCGAGCGGAATGCGTTCGATAAAATCAAGACTTTCGATTTGCGAACGCTTTTCGTCATCAAGCATTTGGTTGGAAAGCAAGGCGAATTCTTCGATTTTGTTGATTGAAATCAAGCGCACGAATTGTTCGCGGGTTTCGCGCGATTTATCGTTAAAATCAATATTCTCTTCGATGAAAAGTTGTTCGGGATTAACCCAAGAAATTTTGTTTTGCCAGTTGTCAATAAAACTGACGATGTAAGTTTTCGCCGTTCCACCCGCTTTTTCGCCGCGCAAACCGCGCCCAATCATTTGCGTCATCAGAATCGTTGAAATCGTCGGACGCGCCAGAAAAACGCTTTGCACCTGCGGCAAATCCGTGCCTTCGGTCAAGATGTTGACGTTGATTAAAACTTCCGTTTCACCACTACGAAAACGTGCGATTTTTTCAGGGTTTTCTCTGTCCGAAAGTGTGATTCCGAGAAATCCATCTTTGATTGCCGACAGAACGTAATCGGATTTTACGCCTTTGTCGCGGAAAAGTTTGTTGAGCGCAATGGCGTTGTCCTGATTGAGCGCGAAAACGATTGTCTGCCCGTATTTAGTTTTGTGTTCGACGTAACGATTGACGATTGCCAAATTTCGCCTGACGTTTTTAGAAATCGTTTTGACCGTTTCTTTGGGAAGCAAATCAAAGTTAAAATTCTTTTGTTTGCTCTTTTCAACTATTCGTTCAAACTCTACTTCATCAAATTCCTGTGAAAAATCAACTTTCGTGCTAACTTCTTCAAAAATCGGTTCGGACAAAATGCCGCGGCTGATGAGCGTTCGCAAATCAATTTTGTAAACGATGTCGTCGGGGAAAACTTTTTTGAGCAAACCTTGTTCATCGTCCGCCGTGCGAAAAGGCGTGGCGGTCAAGCCGAGAATGTTTAGCTTTCGGCATTGTCCGCGCAGATTTTCGATAAGTCGGCGGTAAGTTTTCGCCGTCGCGTGATGCGCTTCGTCAATTACCAGAAAAATCTCGTTCTCGTCTTTTTTCAGCCAGTTTTTGCCGAGATGTTCGAGATTGGTATTCAAACTGTCTTTGGAGGCGAAAATTATATCGTCGTTAGCTTTGATATTAACGGCGCGGTCGTGAATGCCTGAAACGACGCGGTAATTGAACGATTCTTTTTGTTTGAAAACATCGGCAAAAGCAAGTTTTTCGTGAAAGGCTTGTTTGGCTTGGTTGAGCAGTTCGTGGCGATGAGCAATCCAAAGAATTTTCTTGTTTTTGTCGAGATAGTTTTTTGCCAACCAATACGCCGCCGTCAGAGTTTTTCCGCCGCCCGTTGGCAAAACCAACATTCCCGCAAACGAATTTTTATCCTTTCTGTCAGTTTTGCTTTGCAATTCCGCAATCGCTTCGCGCTGATGTTTATACAAATTCAGACGGCTTTCATCACGCGAAATTTCGATTGTTCCGGCATTGTCATTTTTGGCTTTCGGCACACTTTCAGTTTTATCTTCGCCATCCGAAGTGCGAAAAGTAATTGTTTCACCGCGACCGAAGTCGTAAACCGACTCTCTTTCTTCTTTGCCGCACCACAAACTTATTTTGTCTTTGCGAAGTTGATAATCTATCTGCCGAACAATTTCAGTATTGCGGCGTTTTTCCATTCCGAACCAGCCAAGAAATGTTTCGTATTTTCGATAGATTAAATTCTTGCCGTTACTTTGAAGTTCGCTGATGATTTCTTCCGACAGAATTTCTTTAATTTCTTTGAGTTCCATATTGTCGTGAATGCGGTTACGCTACAATAAAAAGAAACTGCAAATCGGCAAATCCTCCGATTCGCAGTATCAAAAAACTTAAATTTCTACTTCGTCAATCTGCGCCTTTTGCAGTTTGCCCGAATAATTTAAGCCGAGATTTTTTCGCGTTCTTGCTCAAAACGAATCGGGTGAAGCGACAAATATTCGCTTACCTCAAGATTCATTCTGGCAATTTCCGCCAGAAAACCGCCTGCCGAAAGTTCGTAAGCAGTCGGGTTTGTTTCCACTTCGCGCAGATGTAAAACCTGTTTGCGAAAACGCTCGATTCGATTTAATGTTCCCTGTAATTCCTGTGCGTTATTGATCATTAATAATCTCCACTATTCCGCGCCGCGTTTCATCGCGTTTGTATTGCCAATCTTCGACGGCGTTTTGTTCTCTGCCGATAGCCGCAAAACTTCTCAGCCAAAAGACGCTTGCGCCTTCGTATTCCTGCGCCGCCAGGTTGCTGAAAATGATGGCAGATTCGCCTGAAACCTGATTCGGGTCAAACTCATCATCCATTAACAAAAAGATGTCAATATCGTTCGGATAGATTTTTTCGGTAACAAACGAACCGAAAACTATAAATCTTTTCAAATATTTCGTCCGAATCGCTAAATCATAGATTCTGACAAGCCTTTGGGCAATTCTGCGACGCTGCAAGTTTAGAGTCCCGAAGTGTTCGACAACTTCCGGCAGCGTCGCCCGATAAACATCAACCGGCAAATCGCCGTTTTCGTCAAATTCGGGAAACGTCATTAAATCTCAACCGCGTCAATCTGCGCCTTTTGCAGCTTGCCCGAATAGTCAAATTTAGAATATTTGTAAGCCACTTAATTATACGATCTCAACTCCCAAATACTTTGCCAAAGCTATAAAATTATCTTTGTGTTTCTTTAAATTTCTACGAATATCAACGCATTTTCCATCATTGAATTCCCAAAGCGTTCCGTCAGATGCCTTAAATGAAAAATGGTGCTTTCCGTCTTTTACAGTATGTTTCAAATGGGCTAATTTATTTCTGATTTCAATTATCTCTGGCTTATAAGCCTTTAGTGTATCTACTGAAAAGTTTTCAATTTTCTCGTCTTTAACTATTTGTCTCAAAATCTGCCATTTTCCCTCTACGTTTGATGATTTGACAAAATCTTCGCAACGATTTTCTGTGAAACACTTTTCAATTATTTCCGCGACTTCTTTGAAATATTTGGCACTACTTTGACTAGTTTTCTCAAATACTGCAACTTTTTTCTTATCCATCTCAGGTCTGTTTATGAATTCGATAAGCAATTCTTCCATCAAACTATCTAATCCGCTTGTCTCAGCCATCATCAAGCCGCGCATTGAAGTTAGTTCTTGTAATTTTGAAATTGTCTGCGTAATTAATTTTTCAGTTTTATCAATGAGTCCGTTGAAACCCTGTGAAAGTTGGTAATATGAAAGCCTGTCAACCGGAAATATTTGCTTTGCAATTTCTAAAAAGTCCTCAACTGCAGAGTAAAGCAGAATTTCTGTAAAGATATTTCCTTCACGAATATTTTGAATAATGATGTTACCGTTGGTATCGTCTTCGGCTAAATTATAGTCTGTTAAAATTAAGTCGAAGGTTTGATTTTGCAATAACTCCGCAAGTCCATCATCGTCTTCGCGCCCAACAATCTGTGGCACAAAACCAAGTTCAGTAAGAAAATTTTCTATCCTTAACAAATGTCCATCTCTCCGACGATCATCAATTCGGTCATCTATCCAAAGTATCCGATATTCCATTTTCATATTTGTGAGTTCTCCTATCGTTACTTGTTGAAATTTAATATAAAATCTACTCCTTTGCTTAGTTTGTTGTTGACCTCAATGTTTCCGTCCATTTCCTTGATAATTTGCGAAACGTGAAAAAGCCCTAAACCTGTGCCGTTTGTCGTCGTCGTAAATCCAAAATCAAAAATGTTTTCGACTAAACTGTCTGAAATTCCTTTTCCATTATCAATAACATGCAATTTAGCTTGTGAATCAGAAACTTTTTCCCACTTAAAAATCACCTTTTTTGCATCGGCTTTGGCGGAATTATGTAGAAGGTTATCAAAAATAATTGTTATATCAATCGGGCGAAATTTTCTGATAAGCGTTAAATCCGGCGGAGTTTCTATTTCAATTTTTAGCTTTCCACTATTAACTTGCAAATGTTGGTATGCTTTGTAGACATTTTCCAAATATTCATTTACAAATTCGACCAAATCTTTTGTTACTTTGACCGGCATTGTATTGAAATTGGTTTTTCTGAAATACTTTGAGAAGATTGCCGCTTTTGTATTTTCCAAACTAATAACTTCGATAAATTCAAAAAGTTCTTTCTTTGAAGCGTCACGCTCAACAGCTTTGATAAGATTGTTAATATTTGTTTCGATTCTCTGCGTTGCGTGATTGATGTGATGGTTGAGGCTTAATAATCTTTCTTTATCAACGTCAACGGCTTCTTTTAAAAAATGATTTTGCCCAATTGTGTATTCTAATTTTGCTTCGGCGTTATTTGCTCTTTCACTTTCTTGGTCGGCTTTTTTCTCGGCTTTTTGAGTATCTTCGGTTATTTTTTTGAATTCGCGTTTGAGTTTTTCAACATCTTTTTTTAAGCCAACATCACCTGTTCTAGCAATAGCCTTTTCAAAATTTCTAATGGTTTTGCTGACACTTTTTTCTTGCCTTTCCTCTAAAATTTGAAGAAAATCTTTGTCGTAATCAACGCTAAGAAATTCTTTTGAATTAACTAAAGTTGAAATTACTTCTAAGATTTTTTCTCTTACATCTTCTGGATTTAATGCAGGTAATTCATTATCTTCTATCTTTCTTGGATCGCCCCAGCTAATAACTTCAACCACATATTTTTCTAATCTTTTTAATGCCTTCTCATAGAAGAAAGTTATCAATCTTTCATAATGTTCATTTTTTATAAGTCCGCCATCCCGACTTGTGGATTCTATAAAATCAGGATTGTCGCCATAAATTTCAATTCTACCGATTAAATCGCGTGAGCCTAAAAAACGGTTATAGCCTTGCTGTTTTCTGCTGTCAATTCTCAAGAGGTCTTCACCGTCTTCGCCAAAGGGATAGATTCTAAATCCATTTTTGTAGAGAAAAATCGAGCCAAATTCTCTCGAAGGCATTCCCATCATTTTGGTAAAATTTAGTTTTGCTACTCTGTTTAATTGAAAAAGATAAATTTCTATTGCGTGAAGTTTCTCATTACCAACCTGATATGTATTTGTCTCCTTAACTTTATAAATAGTTCTGCCTCTATCAATTAAAGTAGTTGAAAGCTCTTCGCCGTCATCTGAGATAGAAGCAGTTAAATAAGTTGTTTTAAGCGAGAGTTGTTCAAAAAGGAAATTCTTTACTTCGCCATTTACTTTATCAATTTCTTTTTTGTCTAAATCTTCAAATTTTTCATCATCAGCAATAATCTCAACTCTAAAGTTGTCGCTATCGTCTTTCTGATTTGGATTTACAAGTTTTTCCAACGACCTTTTTAATTTAATGAGTCTTTCTCTGTCCCAAAAATCTCGTAATTCTGAAATTTCCAAAACAGTTCCGTGTGGAAAAGTATATGAATTCGTTTTTAATGTTTCGTGCTGAACATTGATAGAAACAAACTCTTTATTTGGGTCTTGCTCAAAGTCTTCCCAATTTATTGTGAGTTGTTCAATTTTTGATTTCGGCTGTTTTTTTACAGTAATAAGATTTAACTTTTTTCCCAATCGGTCGCAAGAGAACCTACCAACACCTTTTGCTCCGGCAAATACTCTTTTAGTTTGAATTTTATCTCGATAGTCAGGTTCAACTTTATCTTTTTTGGCAGAGTAGGCAACGAAAAGCCATTTATTTAATAGGTCGGCTTCATCCATTCCAACGCCGTTATCAATAATACTAATTTTGTCTTTGGTTCTATTTCTATTATTCTCGAATTTAATTGTTACTTGGGTTGCATTGGCATCAAAAGAGTTTTTTACCAATTCAAAAATCGCAACAAATTCATCGGTGATTAATTCTTTACCGATCAGATTTTTCAAGGCGGAACTGATTTTAAATTTTTCTATGCTCATTCGAGAATTTCTTTGAGAACAATTGCCACGAGTTCGGCAAACAAAGGCGGGATTGCATTTCCTACTTGAGTATATCGTGGGACTTCAAAACGCCGTAATTTTCCGCCTGTTGTATATTTTTCCTTGAATTCAAACCAATCGGGAAAAGTTTGTAATCTAGCGTATTCCCGCACGGTCAAAATACGAGGTTCGCAATAATGAATATAATCGTCAGGATGCGTTGTCAACGTCGGACTTTTTGATTTTCTGTCCATTACCGTAATGCCGCGTTTTTTAAGATTGTATTTTTCTCTTTCTTTGCCGTTAATTTTGACATTTCTTTTAGCTTCTTTCAGAAGCCGTTCAAAGATTTCAACATTTTCTTTTCTGTGATTGGTAAAACGATGACTATCAACAACTTTGCCGGAATCTCCATTTTGAGAGCGAAGATATTTTTGTAGATTGCTTTTCGGCTTTGAGTAAACGCCCGCGAAATAACTTGGTGTGTCAGGCGATTGAACTTGTCCGTTAGAATAAAGGAGGTCAGAAATTGCGTCTTCTATCTTGCTGTCAGAAGTTAATTTTTTGCTTTTTAAGAATTCATCTTTTTTAGATTCAAGCAAATCAAAAAATATCTGCGGGTCTTTATCTTTAAAGCCAACAATAATAAATCTTTTTCTTCTCTGCGGAACACCAAACTCTCCAAAGTCAATAAGTTTTGGTTTTGCTTTGTAACCTAAAGATTTGAGTTTTTCTAAAACTATTTCGGAATAAGCAGTATTTTCAATTTCTTCTTCGTCTTTGAAGGGCAGCGAGAAGCCTTTTACATTTTCAAAAAATAAGGCTTTTGGCTGAACTAATTTAATAAAATCAATATACGAATAAACTAAATTGTTTCGCTCATCGCTTTTTTCTCTTTTACCAGCAGAAGAAAATCCCTGGCAAGGCGGACCACCGACTACTAAGTCTATTTTCCCCTGTAATAGCTCTAATTTTTGTGTATGATTTTTAAGAACATACTCAATATCATTTTCTTTAACTTCCAACCATTCAACCCATTCAAAATGTTTTTTATTATCTATTAAATTATGCTTGAGAGTGCTAAAAGCAAACGGACTTTTTTCGATAGCAAAAAGGGCTTTCCAATTTGCATTATAAAAGCCTAGTGAAAGCCCTCCACATCCTGCGAAAATATCAATATATTTGAGCATTTAATTTTCTACATTTTATTGTGAATTTAAAGACAAAAAATCCGCCCAAATTCTATCACAAAAAACTTAAATTTCCACTAAATCAATCTGCGCCTTTTGCAGTTTGCCCGAATAGTCAATATAAAGCGATTTCCATTCGGTGAAAATATCTAAAACCTGCGTTCCGGCTTCGCGGTGTCCGTTGCCGGTGCCTTTCGTGCCGCCGAATGGTAAGTGAACTTCCGCGCCGATGGTCGCCGAATTGACGTAGCAGATTCCGGTATAGAGTTCCTGCATCGCGTAGAAGGATTGGTTGACATCCTGCGTGTAAATCGCCGACGACAAGCCGTATTTTGAGTCGTTTACGATGTCTATCGCTTCGTCCAAAGTGGAAAACGGAATGACCGAGGTCACAGGTCCGAAGATTTCTTCCTGCCCGACGCGCATCTTTGGCGAAACGTCGGCAAACACGGTCGGTTCGATAAAGTAACCGTTTTTATAAATTCCTTTAGTCAGGCGATTGCCGCCGCAGGCGAGTTTTGCTT
>Ga0136611_10003860_pt1 | contig 10504 bp, 12 predicted proteins | sample AntDrymUQ2232306_2_FD_106645 | JGI IMG/M metagenome (GOLD analysis project Ga0136611, IMG submission 106645) | Polar desert sand microbial communities from Dry Valleys, Antarctica - metaG UQ223 (23.06) | ecosystem: Environmental > Terrestrial > Soil > Desert | place: Antarctica: Dry Valley... | reverse complement strand
TTCGGTCATACCTTGCGCACGAGACCTGCGGCTTCTTCGAGCGTTTCAATGACAGCATCGGTATCGAGGCTGCGCACATCGAGCCCTTCGTTGTACCCATATGAAACGCAGAACACGGGGCAGCCTGCCGCGCGCGCGGCCTGTGTGTCGTTGAACGAGTCCCCGATCATCAGCATGTCCGCAGGCGCAATGCCGAAGATCTTGCAGGCGTGCAGCAGGGGCGCCGGGTCGGGTTTCTTCTGGCTCAGTGTGTCGCCCGCGACAACCTGCTCGAAGTGCGCTGCAAGCCCGACCATGTCGAGGAGCGGCAGCGTGTAGCGCGTCGACTTGTTCGTGACGCACGCAAGTCGAAACCCCTGCGCGCGAAGCAAGGCAACGCCGGCTTCTACGCCCGGATAGATCGTAGTGTGTCTGCCGTTCACCTCAGCGTAACAGCGCTCGAAAATCGCCAGGCCGCGGGCTAAGAATCCGGCATCGACTTCACCATCGAGCGAGCCCGCCAGCGTACGCTGCACCAGATTAGCGATGCCTTTGCCGACGAAAGTACGAATCAGGCTCTCGGGCAGCACCGGTCGCTCGAGCTCACGAAGCATCAAGTTCGCGGCGGCGGCGAGGTCTGGAATCGTATCAAGCAGGGTGCCGTCGAGATCGATCATTACGGCTTTGATCGCGAGCGGAAAACGCACTGGCATCTATTTGCCCGCGCGCGCGAGCTCGGTGCGCATTGCAGCGAACGTTGCCGCATAGTCAGGGGTGCTGAATATGGCAGAGCCCGCGACGAAAGTGTCCGCGCCTGCTTCGGCAATGCTTCGAATATTGTCGACCTTCACTCCGCCGTCGACTTCGAGCAGGATCTCGCGGCCGCACTGCTTGATACGGCTTCGCACGGCGCGCAACTTGTCGAGCGCTCCGGGAATGAAGCTCTGGCCCCCAAAACCCGGGTTCACCGACATAACGAGCACAAGGTCGAGCTTGTCCAGCACGTGATCTAGACATGAAAGTGGTGTAGCGGGGTTGAGGACGAGTCCCGCCCTGCACCCGAGATCCCTGATGAGCTGAATAGTGCGATCGACGTGGTCGCTCGCCTCCGGGTGGAAGGAGATGATGTTCGCGCCCGCCTTGACGAAATCAGGCACGATGCGATCGACCGGTTTCACCATCAGATGGACGTCGATCGGCACCGTGCACAGCGGCTTGATCGCTTCGCACACGAGCGGGCCGATGGTGAGGTTGGGGACGTAGTGATTGTCCATCACGTCGAAGTGAATAAAGTCCGCCCCCGCGCGAATGACCGCCTGCACTTCCTCACCCAGTCGCGCAAAATCGGCTGAAAGTATGCTCGGTGCGATTCGACAGGTCATGAGCGCTCCATGGGATGCAAATTGTACTCGTTCTCCTGATAACGCAGGTGCGCGCACTGGAGCTACTGCTTCCACACCTTTTGGTTTCGTGCTGGAATAGGTACATGCCATCGAAGAAACACGACATCAGCGTTTCCGCGCGCGTCGCTTTCATCCCTGACCAGTCGGATCCGGCGGAGGAACGCTACGTCTTCGCGTACACCATCGCGATCAAGAATACCGGTAAGGTCGCTGCCCGCCTCGTGAGCCGGCACTGGGTCATCACGGACTCCAATGGCGCGGTTCAGGAAGTCAGGGGGGCGGGCGTGGTCGGAGAGCAGCCGCTGCTGAAACCAGGAGAAGCGTTCGACTACACGAGTGGCACTGTGATCGCGACGCCCGTGGGAACGATGCGCGGAAGCTACCAGATGGTCGCGGACGATGGGGAGCAGTTCGATGCCGTCATTCCTGAGTTCACGCTTTCAATGCCACGCATTTTGCACTGACGCGCACCACGGCCGGCTTCGCACGTGCAGAGCCGCTTAACGCAATGTCCAGCGTCAAAGCATCAAAGAGGACCCGACCAGGGGGAGCGCTGAAGCGCAGCTATACGCTGCTCGCTCCAATCTACGATCTCGTTGCGGGTCCCGCATTCCGCCGCGCACGCAAGGCGAGTCTCGCCCCGTTGCACCGGCTCGCGGGTCAGGATGTATTCCTGAACGGGATCGGTACCGGACTCGATCTTCAGCACCTTCCGCGGGGCCACCGCTACACCGCGCTCGATCTCACTGATGCGATGCTGAGACGCGGCGTGCGCCGCGGGAAAGACCTCGATCTTAATTGGGTGCAGGGCGACAGCCTGGATTTGCCGTTTCGCGACGACACCTTCGACTGCGCTGTGCTTCACCTCATCGTTGCGGTCGTGCCGCGACCCGTGCAAGCATTAAGTGAAGCTGCGCGCGTTGTAAAAACCGGCGGCACCCTGCTCTTGTTCGACAAGTTTCTCGGCGCAGGATCGACGGCACCGCTGCGGCGATTGTTGAGTCCCGTGCTGTCGCGCATCGCGACGCGCACCGACGTCGTCTTCGAAACGTTGATGCATGCGCAGCCGCGATTGCGTGTAATCAGTAACGAGCCGGCACTGGCGCGCGGGTGGTTCCGCCGAATCGTGCTCGAAAAAATCTAGTTATTTTTCTCGAGTCGAAGCACCTTTATCCTTGCGCGCCTGACGCGGCCAGGTCCACCAGACGATTCCCAGCAATAGCGACAGCGCCAAGCCGGCCTCGAGCAAAAACCATAGAAGGTCCATGAAAAAACGCGACGTTATACTTCGCTTAATCATGAACGATTGCCGCCGAAAACTCCATTCAATGCTGTTGAAGCTGCAATTATGTGCGGTCGGTTTGCTTTTTACGGCGTGCGCTGCGCCCCCTCCGACCACACCGACGCCGCCAGCGGCCCCCGTCACGGCACCCGCCGTAAAACCGGCGCCTTCTGCGGCACCGGCCCCGGCGGAAACCGCCGCGCCGGCAACTCCCGGGAGCACGTCAGGCGCGACCTTCAGGGCAGCTTCGTTCAGCGAATTGCCAGGCTGGAGCGAGGACAACGTTCACGAGGCGTGGGGCGCTTTGCTCGCAGGCTGCGTGAGTCTCGGAACGCGCGCGCCGTGGCGCGAAACGTGCGCGAGCGCGAGGCGCCTCGACAGTCCCGGTGCCGATGTTGCGCGGATCTTTTTCGAGCAGCACTTCACGCCATACCAGATCGCGACCATGGAAAGTGGCTCCGAAGGGTTGATCACCGGCTATTACGAACCCCTCCTCCAAGGCAGTCGAAAGCCGTCTGCCAACTATCGACATGCCGTTTATGGCGTTCCCGATGACCTCATCATCGTCGAGCTCGCCGACGTTTACCCGGAGTTCAAGAATATGCGAGTGCGTGGGCGCGTCGAGGGGCGGAAGCTCGTGCCATACCCGGACCGTGCGCAGATCGAAAGGGGGCACGCGGCGCCGCGCGGCAAGGAGATCGCGTGGGTCGATAATGCGATCGATCTTTTTTTTCTGCAGATCCAGGGGTCCGGGCGTATCGCGCTCGATACCGGCGAGACAATACGCGTCGGTTATGCGGACCAGAACGGCCGCCCTTATCGTTCCATCGGGCGGGTGCTGGTCGAACGCGGCGATCTTCCGCTCGAGCACGCTTCGATGCAAGGCATCAAAGCCTGGGCCCGTCGACACCCGGAGCAACTCAACGATCTTCTGAACAGCAATCCGAGCTACGTTTTTTTTCGTGAGCTACCGGCTGGGTTGAATGGTCCGTTGGGCGCACTTGGCGTGCCGCTGACAGCGGGTCGCAGCGTCGCAATCGACCCGCGTCACGTGCCGCTCGGCGCCCCGGTCTTCGTGGCGACCACGTGGCCGAACACCCCGAAACCGCTGAACCGCCTGATGCTCGCGCAGGACACCGGTGGTGCGATTCGGGGTGCCGTTCGTGCTGATTTTTTCTGGGGCTATGGCGAAGCGGCGGGCCGCGAGGCGGGCCGCATGAAACAGCCGCTACGCATGTGGGTCCTGCTGCCGCACGGGTACCCGGTGCCCGGCGCAGCGGCGCGCGAATGATCAGCGTTTCGCGCTGTCGCTGTAGTCGACGGCTACGAGCAAGCGGCTTTTAACCGGCCGACCGTTTTTGAGTGCAGGGGTGAAGCGCGCCGCCTGAAATGCCGCACGCGTGTGCTCTTCGAAGACGCCCGTCGGCTCCGCTTCGACTACGCTGACTTCGTTCACCAGTCCCTCGGCGTCGATCAGCACGAGTAGCAGGACGCGTCCGATCCCCGCCGGTGTCGGCGCACCCTCCCGATCACCCAGCCTGAGCGTGCTCGCGAGCACCGGGTAAACGTCGAGCTGACGCGCGCCGTAATACGTCGGATCGGGAATCTCAGGGGGTCCGGCACTCGCCGGCCGCGGTGCGCCTTCGACGAAAACGGCTGCTGCTCGGGATTCCTGCGCTTTCCTTCGTTCGATGCGCGGCGCCGCGACCGTGAGTGACTCGGCCCCCGCGGGCGCCGAGACAACCGGCGGTTCAGGTGTCATGTCGAGAAGCTCAACCTCGAGTGCCCGAGACGACGACGGTGCGTCGCCCCCGCTACGTCCGCGCTGTCCTGGCGGAACTCCCGCCGTGATTAGTGCGTGAAAAGCGAGCGAGCAGGCGATCGCTGCAACGAGCCGTGCGCGTGCTCGCGAATCGGCATCGCGAGCTGTCCGAGCAGGTGTTCTTGCACAGCGCCGCATGCCCCAATAACGCAGGCTTTGCGACGCTGTTGACGCGGCAATTTTGCGCCGAAGCGCGTGGGAGCTTCTATCTACTCACTGTGAAGCTCCAATACGTTGTTTCGGTTATTCGGACTGAGTCTGAGAGACTGCCGAAGGCGCGGTGGGTCCCAAGCACCGGTGCACTACGCGCGGAAGCTGCTTGCGACGGCAGAGCCGAGCCGTTGCGCCGACGTGTGAAGCAGTCCGTCGAGCGCGCGGGTTCAGCGCTTGACGCACAGGGGTTGCGGCACCAGGAGGCGAGGCGGATGGGCTCTGACGCCGCACCCTTGCGCGCAGCGCGTCGTCGCTTCTACTTCCCGGCGAGAACAGCCTCGAGCTTCTCGGCCGGCACGTAACCGCCGACCTGCTCGCCACTCCCGATATAGATCGCAGGCGTTCCACGCAGCCCGAAGCGCTGCGCAAGCTTCGCATTGCGTTCCAGAGCCGAAGTGTCGCAGTCCGTCTTACCTTTCAATGCAACGCCTTTGATCATGTAGTCGTCCCACGCCTTGGCCCGATCGCGTGCGCACCAGATGGTCTTGGATTTTTCGACCGAGTCGGCCGAGAGGATCGGCCACAGGAAGGTGTAGATCGTGACGTCGTTCAGCTTGACAAGCTCTTTCTGCAGCTCCTTGCAGTAACCGCAGTTCGGATCCTCGAACGTATAGAGAACCCGTTTGCCATTTCCGCGCACCCGCTTCACCGCGAAGTCGGTCGATTTAGCCAGCGCTCCAGCAGCAAGGCGTCCCGTCGTCTCCTGGGTCAGATTGCGCGGCTGCTGCCCGCGGACATCGAGCAGGTTGCCGCTAAAGAGGTACGAAAGCTTGGCGTCGGTATAAAACACCTGCCCGTCCACGACGACCTCGAACATTCCGGCAAAAGGCGTTCTGCCCACGCTATCGATGCTCATCTTCGGAAACTTCGCCTGGAATGCCTGGCGAACGCCGGCTTCGTCGGCATCTGCTGCAGCGGCTAATGCTGTAAAGCTCGTCATAACAAGCGCCAACGCCACAATTTGTCTGTGCATGATCATGTGTTCTGCGTTCCTCGCGTCACGCGGCAGCGTGCCGCACCAGTAAGTTTTTGAGCAGTGCCTGGGTATCGAGAGCGCCCATCCCGGCATTGCGAAGCCCCGCCATCCAGACCGCCGGGCTCGCGAAAAGTTTCTCCAGGCCATCAGTTGCATGGTCGAGCGCGGCGATATCTTCCCGGCGCGCGCGCTCGTAGCGGCGGAGCAGCGGATAATCGCCACAATCGCGGCGCGCACCGCGGCTGCGTAGAACGGCAGTGAGCACGCGCGCGTCGCGAAAACCAAGGTTCACACCTTGCCCGGCAAGCGGGTGGATATTGTGAGCTGCGTCCCCGATCAGCGCCGCGCGCGGCTCGACGAAGCGCTCGATGCGCTGCCGCCGGAGCGGGAACGCCGCGGCCGGCGTAATCAGTGAGAGCTCACCCAGCGCACGCTGGCTCGCGTCGGTGACTTGTGCGGCAAGAACGGACTCAGAAGCATCGAGAAGATCACGGGCCCGGCCCTCCATCGCGGACCACACCATCGACACCCGCGCGCCCGGCAGAGGCAACAGGGCGAGAACGCCATCGGGCCTGAACCACTGGAACGCGGTGCCGTTGTGAGGACGGGCGATTGCGAAGTTCGCAACGACACCCCTTTGTAGATACTCGTGGGTAGAGGCACTGACGCCCATCTGCTCGCGAACCCATGAATCCGCCCCATCGGCGCCGACGATAAGGCGCGCCTTCAACATTCGCCCGTCGCTCAGGGTGAGGCTCGCGGCATCGCGCTCCCACGTGATCGATGCGCACCGAGCCGCTGACATGACCGTGACGTGGCCGGCCGACGCAAGTCCCGCGTGAAGCTCGCGCTGCAGTGCCCGACTTTCGAGAATCCAGGCGAGCTCACGCAATCCCGAATCGTATGCGCTGAACTCGAGCTTCGCGTGTGCCTGGTCGCCGTAGATGCACATGCGCTCGACGCGCTGCAGCCGTTCTTGGGGCAGTCGCTGCCAAACGCCGAGCTTGCCTAGCCACTCGGCGTTTCCCGGGCTTACAGCGTAAACGCGGCTGTCCCAGCCGTCGGTTTGCGGCTCGGGCAGCGGTCCTCGAGCCTCAACGATTGCGACGCTTGTATCGCCCGCAAGGGCAAGCGCGAAGCTCGCCCCCACCAGACCCGCGCCGACCACGACGACATCGAGTACGTGCATCTAAAAGTAGGTCTCCAGTAGACCCCGAAGTGTACGCGTCCGGTGATCGGCGCGACAATGCGCAGGTTGCCTTGCGCGAAATCGCAGATCGCGAACTTTCCTTGGTAAATCAAATAGCTGGCGAGCTTTGCCTTGACAACAATAGGGCGCCTCTTTAGACTGCCGCTCCCCGTGGCGAGTTAGCTCAGTGGTTAGAGCAGCGGAATCATAATCCGTTGGTCCGGGGTTCAAATCCCTGACTCGCCACCATTCTCTTTAACGCCGCTTGAAGCCCCAGCCGCAGCCGCACCATCAGCCACGAATCCAAAGCACTTGTCGCCGCCTTAATTTGCCGCTGAGTGCCCCGTATGCTATGGTGAACTATGCGTAAGTTGCTGCTTCTTATAGCTTTATGGTATGCGAGCGCGATGCCGGCTTCGGCGCAGTTTATTCAGCAGCGCTACTTGCCGCTCAACGGTGAGCGAGGCGTGACGGGAGAGCAACAGCCGTATCCCGGCGTGCAGATCAACCGGCGCCTGTTGCGCCTCTCACCCGGCGCTCGCATCTACGACACGAGCAACCGTACCATCGTGCATGGGCAACTTCCGCCGGGCGCGGAAGTGTTCTATGCACGAGAGCAAAGCGGCGACGTGCAGCGCATATATATCCTTACCGAGCAGGAAATCGTGGCGCTGAAGCAGGCGGGCAAGCGCTGATGGCCGGCAAGCTGTATATCAAGACATTCGGTTGCCAGATGAACGAGTACGACTCCGACAAGGCGGCTCACGTCCTCGGCGACGCCCATGGCATGGTGACGACTTCGGATCCGTCAGACGCTGACGTGATCCTGTTCAACACATGCTCGGTGCGGGAGAAGGCCCAGGAAAAGGTTTTTCACGATCTCGGGCGCGTGAGGCATCTCAAGATCGCGCGACCGGACGTGCTGATCGGGGTGGGCGGATGTGTGGCAAGCCAGGAAGGCGCCGCGATCGTATCCCGTGCGCCATACGTCGATCTGGTTTTCGGTCCGCAGACGCTGCACCGTCTTCCCGAGATGATCGCCGCACGGCGCGCCTTCGGCACGCCCCAGGTCGACATCACGTTTCCCGCGCTGGAAAAATTCGACAACCTACCGCCGGCGAAGGTCGAGGGCGCGTCGGCCTTCGTTTCGATCATGGAAGGTTGCAGCAAGTACTGTTCGTTCTGCGTCGTGCCCTACACCCGCGGTGAAGAAGTCTCACGCGGCTTCGATGACGTACTCACCGAAGTGGCGGAGCTCGCGGCGCAGGGCGTCAAGGACGTCACTCTGCTCGGCCAGAACGTAAACGCTTACCGGGCGCAGACACAAGATGGAGACAGCGCCGATCTAGCCTTACTCCTGGAGTATGTCTCGGATATTCCGGGCGTCGAGCGTATACGCTACACCACGTCTCACCCGCGCGAGTTCACGCCGCGTCTCATCGAAACACATGCCAGGCTCGCCAAACTCGCGGCGCACGTTCACCTGCCGGTTCAGTCGGGTTCTGATCGCATCCTTGCCGCAATGAAACGCGGCTACACCGCGATCGAGTACAAATCGATCGTGAAGAGGCTTCGCGCAGTACGTCCCGATCTCAGCATCACGTCGGACTTCATCGTCGGGTTTCCCGGCGAAACAGATGAAGATCACGCTGCTACGCTGGCGCTCGTCGATGAGCTTGGCTTCGACGGAAGCTTCAGCTTTCTGTACAGCGCCCGTCCCGGGACGCCTGCCGCGGCGCTGGCCGACACCACACCTGACGAAGTGAAGCGCGCCCGCCTGCAGTCACTGAAGCTAAAGCTCGATGCGTCAGCTCGCCACATCAGTGAAGCGATGGTCGGCACGCGTCAGCGCGTGCTCGTCGAAGGTATTTCGAAAAAAAACGCCACCCAGCTCGCCGGTCGCACGAGCAACAACCACACAGTCAGCTTCACCGGCGCGTCGGGCCTGATCGGCGAATTCGTTGAAGTCGTAGTCACCTCCGTGCGGCCGCTGCGCGGAGAAGTCGCTTCAGTACTTTCCCCTGTAATTCATTAGGGGCTCCCTTGGAAATCAGCTTCACGCCGGTGGACAACCAGCGGCTCGCCAATCTTTGCGGTGCTCTCGACGAGAATCTGCGTCAGGTCGAAACCGCCCTCGATGTGAACATCGCACGGCGCGGCGAGCATTTTTCAATCAGCGGTAAACCGGCGAAGATCAAGGTTGCCGCAAAGCTCCTCGAGAGTTTTTACGAACGCGCAAACGAGAACCTGAACCTCGAGGACGTGCAGCTCGGGCTGATCGAAGCCGGTGCAGAGAAGCCGAGCGAAGCGGCAGCCGCTGCAGCGCCTATGCTGCTGACGCGGCGTGCAGATCTGCGGGGGCGCACGCAGCACCAGATCCAGTACCTGCAGAACATCCAGACGCACGACATCACCTTCAGTATCGGGCCTGCGGGGACGGGAAAGACGTATCTCGCGGTCGCCTGCGCTGTCGACGCACTCGAGCGCGATTCCGTGAAGCGCATCGTCCTCGTGCGGCCTGCCGTGGAGGCCGGCGAACGTCTCGGCTTCCTTCCGGGCGATATGGCGCAGAAGGTCGATCCGTACTTGAGGCCGTTGTACGATGCGCTTTACGATCTCATGGGCTACGACAAAGTGGCAAAGGTGCTCGAGCGCGGCGCAATCGAGATTGCCCCCCTCGCTTTCATGCGCGGGCGCACGCTGAATCACTCGTTCATCATTCTCGACGAAGCTCAGAACACGACGCCCGAACAGATGAAGATGTTTCTGACGCGCATGGGTTTCGGCAGCCGTGCGGTAGTCACCGGCGATGTGACGCAGGTCGACCTCGCAAAAGGACAGAAAAGCGGCCTCATCGACGCGCAGGAGGTGCTGAAAGAAACCCGCGGCATCGCCTTCACCCGCTTCGGCACAGAAGACGTGGTTCGCCATCCGCTCGTGCAGCGTATCGTCAATGCCTACGAAAACCGGGAAGCCCGCGTCGCGCGCGCGCCCGAAAAAAAGTAGCCGGCAGCGCCGGCGCGCAGTCGTGGATTTAAAGGTCCAATATGGAACCCGCTCGAAGGCCGTACCTTCGCCCAAGGACTTTCGGGCGTGGGTCGATGCCGCAGCGACGGCTGACGCGCGCATCACCGTACGCCTGGTCGGACTCGAAGAAGGGCGCATGCTCAATCGCGATTACCGCGGCAAGGACTATGCCACCAACGTTCTTACGTTCGTGCTGGACGAAGGTAACGTCCGCGAAGGCGACCTCGCGCTGTGCGCCCCGGTCGTTTCGCGCGAAGCGCGCGCACAGGGAAAGGCCTTGCTCGCGCACTACGCGCACCTGACCGTGCACGGCGTCCTGCACCTCGAAGGCCATGAGCACGAGCGCGAGCCGGAAGCAAAGGACATGGAAAAGCGGGAAACGCGGATTCTTAAACGTCTTGGTTTTCCCGATCCCTATGCACCCACCAAGAGCCTGTAACAGGCTCTAAGGCCATGGAAGACACACACAGTAAACCTTCACTGCTCGAGAGGCTTTCGACGTTTCTCATGCGAGAGCCAGAAGACCGCGAGCAGCTGATCGAGCTGCTGCACTCCTCGCACGAACGTAATCTGCTGGATGCCGACGCGCTTGCGATGATCGAAGGCGTGCTCC
>Ga0136611_10003859_pt1 | contig 10504 bp, 4 predicted proteins | sample AntDrymUQ2232306_2_FD_106645 | JGI IMG/M metagenome (GOLD analysis project Ga0136611, IMG submission 106645) | Polar desert sand microbial communities from Dry Valleys, Antarctica - metaG UQ223 (23.06) | ecosystem: Environmental > Terrestrial > Soil > Desert | place: Antarctica: Dry Valley... | reverse complement strand
CCCCACCTGACCACCATCACGTCACGGAAGGAACCACATGCCCGAGAACCACGACGCCGTCGTCGGAGACATGAACTCGGAGGAGAGCGAGGCCCAGTGCCCGGTCGCCCACACCCGGGTCCCCAATCACCCGACCGAGGGTGCCGGCAACCGTGACTGGTGGCCGAACACGCTGAACCTGAAGATCCTGCGCAAGCACCCGGCCGTGGCCAACCCCCTGGGTGCGGAGTTCGACTACGCGGCCGCGTTCTCGAACCTCGACCTCGGCGCGCTGACCCGCGACGTCGACGAGCTGATGACCACCTCGCAGGACTGGTGGCCCGCGGACTTCGGCCACTACGGCGGCTTCTTCGTCCGGATGGCCTGGCACAGCGCGGGCACCTACCGGATCAGCGACGGCCGCGGCGGCGCCGGTGCCGGCATGCAGCGGTTCGCCCCGCTCAACAGCTGGCCGGACAACGCCAACCTCGACAAGGCTCGGCGCCTGCTCTGGCCGATCAAGCAGAAGTACGGCCAGTCGATCTCGTGGGCGGACCTGATCGTCTTCACCGGCAACCGGGCGCTCGAGACGATGGGTTTCACGACCTTCGGCTTCGCCGGCGGTCGCGCCGACGTCTGGGAGCCCGACGAGGACGTCTACTGGGGCCCGGAGAGCACCTGGCTCGGCGACGACCGCTACACCGATGACCGTGAGCTCGAGAACCCCCTCGCCGCCGTCCAGATGGGCCTCATCTACGTCAACCCCGAAGGCCCCAACGGCGTGCCGGACCCGCTCGCGTCGGCCCGCGATATCCGCGAGACCTTCGCCCGGATGGCGATGAACGACGAGGAGACCGTCGCGCTCATCGCGGGTGGCCACACCTTCGGCAAGACCCACGGTGCTGCCGACCCGGACGAGCACATCGGCGCCGAGCCCGAGGGAGCGTCGATCGAGGAGCAGGGGCTCGGCTGGTCGAACTCCTACGGCAGCGGCAAGGGCCGGGACGCGATCACCAGTGGCATCGAGGTCACCTGGACCTCCACGCCGACGCAGTGGAGCAACCAGTACTTCGAGAACCTGTTCGCCTACGAGTGGGAGCTGGTCAAGAGCCCCGCCGGCGCGAACCAGTGGCAGCCCAAGGACGGCGGCGGAGCCAACACCGTGCCCGACCCCGAGGACGGCTCGCTGGCGCGTCCGCCGACGATGCTGACGACCGACCTCTCGCTGCGCGTCGACCCGGTCTACGAGGAGATCTCGCGGCGCTTCCTCAACCACCCCGAGCAGTTCGCCGACGCCTTCGCCCGCGCCTGGTACAAGCTGACCCACCGAGACATGGGCCCCATCCAGCGTTACCTCGGCCCGCTGGTGCCCCAGGAGACCCTGCTCTGGCAGGACCCCGTCCCCGCCGTCGACCACGCCCTGGTCGGCGCGGACGACGTCGCGGCGCTCAAGGAGCAGGTCCTCTCCTCCGGGTTGACCGTCTCGCAGCTGGTGTCGACGGCGTGGGCCTCGGCATCGACGTTCCGAGGCAGCGACAAGCGCGGTGGCGCCAACGGGGCGCGTCTGCGTCTCGAGCCGCAGAGCGGATGGGAGGCCAACGACCCCGACGAGCTCGCGCAGGTGCTGCGCACCCTCGAGGGCATCCAGGAGCGCTTCAACACGGCGCAGGCCGGTGGCACCCGGGTCTCCCTGGCCGACCTGATCGTGCTCGCCGGCTGCGCCGGCGTCGAGCAAGCCGCCCGCACTGCCGGCCACGAGGTCTCGGTGCCCTTCGCGCCGGGCCGCACGGACGCGTCCCAGGAGATGACGGACGTCGACGCCTTCGCCCCGCTCGAGCCGTCGGCCGACGGGTTCCGCAACTACCTCGGCAAGGGCCACCGACTGCCCGCCGAGTACCACCTCGTCGACCGGGCAAACCTGCTCACCCTCAGCGCGCCCGAGATGACCGTCCTGGTCGGCGGGCTGCGGGTGCTGGGCGCCAACACCGGTCACAGCGAGCTCGGTGTCCTCACCCGGACACCCGGGGCGCTCACCAACGACTTCTTCGTGAATCTGCTCGACCTGGGCACCACGTGGAAGTCCCGGTCCGAGGAGCAGGAGACCTTCGAGGGCCGCAACTCCTCCGGCGAGGTCGTCTGGACCGGCAGCCGCAACGACCTGGTCTTCGGCTCCAACTCCGAGCTCCGCGCGATCGCGGAGGTCTACGCCAGTGACGACGCCGGTTCGAGGTTCGTGCGCGACTTCGTGGCGGCCTGGGACAAGGTCATGAACCTCGACCGGTTCGACCTGAGCTGAGCCAGCACGCGCGAGTGCCCCGAGGACTCGTCCTCGGGGCACTCGACGGGGGTGCGGGTGGGGTGGTCGACCAGGGGTCGATCACCGAAGCGGTCAGGGCAGGTTCACCGGGGTCAGCTCGGGGCCTTCGGCCACGACGCGGGCGTTGCCCCGGCTGAGGCAGCCGGCGTCGCGACCGCTCTTCTTCAGACCGGTGAGGTCACCGTTGCCGAACAGCGCGGGCTTCTCCGGGTTGGCGTACGGGTACATGATCTGCAGCGGGTCGTTGTCGGCGTGACCGAGGCCGGCCGCGTGGACGAGTTCGTGCATGTGCACCGCGCCCAGCGAGGAGCCGTTCTCGAAGCCGCGGAACGCGTAGACGTCACTGGCGTCCATCAGCAGACCGGTCTTGGTCAGCTTGTAGGTGCGACGCTTCGGGACCCACTGGGCGTCGGTGAACCCACCGCGGGCCAGCACGCCGCCGGCAAGGTTGGAGGCGTCGGTCTCCGCCGTGCTCCAGGCCACGGACAGGTTGGCCTTCTTGTCCTCCTCGCGACCGCTCGTGGTGCGGAACGGGATGGCCTTGGTGGTGCCGGAGTACTTGTAGCGCAGCCCGGTGGCCAGCTCGATGCGGAAGATCGCCTCATTGAGGACCGCCACGCCGTCGGCGGGCAGCATGCTCGGGTTCACGGCGTACTTGATGGTCTGGCACGGGTTGTAGCGCGTCTTGAAGTTGGTCAGGCGCGTCCACGACCGGTTGGCGCCGAGGGGCACGTAGCCCTCCGTGACCTTGACCGTGACCTTGTTGACGTCACCACGAAAGCGGCGGGTCGGCGGCGCGAGAACCCGCATGTTCTTCTTGCCGTACCACTTGGTGGGAACCTTGAGGGAGTACTTCCCCCGCTTGTTGGTCCTGTCCCCGTCGACCTTCTTCCAGCCGTAGGCGTTCTTGAGCTCGAGGAAGACCTTGCGCTTGCCGCCGTTGACCTTCCCGGTCACGGTCGCCTTCTCGAGGGCGATCACGGACCTGGACGAGGCCTTGGCGGTCACCGTGGTCCTGCGCTTGCCGAGGGCGGCGTTGGAGGCGACGCCGGAGACGGCTGCCCGGCTGATGCCGGTCGACGTGGTCGGGGCGCTCTGCGCGGGAGCGGTTGTCATGACTGTGGCGGTCATGGCCATCGCGGCACCCGCCGCCACCACAGAAAATCGTGTCCTCTTCATGCCTTGATCATGCACAGGGGGACGCCCCGCTAAACCACCCGGGGTGGCAAATCTCGGCGTCTCGGCGACCTCGCTACTTTGGTCGTATGACCCCGCCGGCGGTGCCCCGCCCCTTCCGCGTCGGCTTCGTCACCGGCGTGACGCCCGACAAATGGGCGCGCGCCTGGCGCGAGCAGCGGCGTGAACCGCTGGAGCTCGTGCCACTCGAGGAGGACGCCGCGGAGGCAGCCCTGCGAGGCGGCAGCCTCGACATGGCGCTGGTCCGGCTGCCGGTCGGACGCGACGGGATGCACGTCGTCTCGCTCTACCGGGAGGTGCCCGTCGTGGTCGTGGCCTGCGAGCACGTCGTGGCGGCGTACGACGAGGTCGCGCTCGCCGACCTGACCGACGAGCAGTTCGTGCTCGGCCCACCCGCCGGGTTCGAGCCCGACACCGCCCAGCTCGACTTCGTGTCGATGATCGTGGCCGACGCGGTCGAGGTCGCGGCCAGCGGGACCGGCGTCGTGGTGCTGCCGATGTCCGTGGCGCGCCTCCATCACCGCAAGGACGTCGTCCACCGACCGGTGCTCGGTCTGCCCGGGACGGAGGTGGGGCTGGCCTGGCTGGTGGCGCACGACGACGAGCTCACCCAGACCTTCGTCGGGGTGGTGCGGGGCCGCACCGCCCGCAGCTCGCGCGGCTGAGGGGTCCCCGGCCCGGGTGTGCCCCGGTGTCCCCCCGGGGTCACTAGGAGGACGACAGCGGCCGACCCTCGTAGAAGCCAGCGGCACTCTGGACACCGACCAGCGCGCGGTCGTGGAACTCCTCGAGGGTGGTGGCCCCCGCGTAGGTGCAGGCCGAGCGGAGCCCGGAGCAGATCTCGTCGAGCAGGTCCTCGACCCCCGGGCGGGCCGGGTCGAGGTACATCCGCGAGGACGAGATTCCTTCCTCGTAGAGCCCCTTGCGGGCCCGGTCGAAAGCCGACTCCCTCGACGTCCGGCTGGCGACCGCCCGCGCGGAGGCCATCCCGAACGAGCGCTTGAAGGCCCGGCCGTCGGCATCGTGGAGCAGGTCCCCGGGTGACTCGTGGGTGCCGGCGAACCAGGACCCGATCATCACCGAGGAGGCGCCGGCGGCGAGGGCGAGCGCCACGTCGCGCGGGTGGCGTACGCCGCCGTCGGCCCAGACGTGGCCACCCAGCCCGCGGGCCGCGGCCGCGCACTCGAGGATCGCGGAGAACTGCGGCCGGCCGACGCCGGTCATCATCCGCGTCGTGCACATGGCGCCGGGTCCGACCCCGACCTTGACGATGTCGGCCCCCGCCTCGAGTACGGCGATCGTGCCCTCGCGGGACACCACGTTGCCGGCGACGACCGGCACCAGGGGGTCCAGGGCACGGACGGCCCGCAGCGCCTCGATCATCCGCTCCTGGTGCCCGTGTGCAGTGTCCAGCACCAGGCAGTCGACGCCGGCCTCCAGCAACGCCGCCGCCTTGCCCACCACATCGCCGTTCACGCCGACCGCGGCCGCAATGCGCAGGCCGCCGTCGGGGTCCAGCGCCGGCTGGTAGAGCGTGGCGCGCAGCGCGCCGATCCGGGTCAGCACGCCGACCAGCTTGCCCTCGGCGTCGACGCCGACGGCGAACGGAGTCCGGGCATGGCGTTCGAGGGTCTCGAACACCTCGCGCGGATCGGAGTCGGCCGGGACCGTGACCCAGTCGCTCCCCATCACCTGATGCGCCTGGGCGAACCGGTCCACCTCGGCGCAGTCGGCCTCGGCCACCACCCCGAGCGGACGGCCGTCCGCTCGGGGTGGTGGCCGAGGCCGACTGCGCCGAGGTGGACCGGTTCGCCCAGGCGCATCAGGTGATGGGGAGCGACTGGGTCACGGTCCCGGCCGACTCCGATCCGCGCGAGGTGTTCGAGACCCTCGAACGCCATGCCCGGACTCCGTTCGCCGTCGGCGTCGACGCCGAGGGCAAGCTGGTCGGCGTGCTGACCCGGATCGGCGCGCTGCGCGCCACGCTCTACCAGCCGGCGCTGGACCCCGACGGCGGCCTGCGCATTGCGGCCGCGGTCGGCGTGAACGGCGATGTGGTGGGCAAGGCGGCGGCGTTGCTGGAGGCCGGCGTCGACTGCCTGGTGCTGGACACTGCACACGGGCACCAGGAGCGGATGATCGAGGCGCTGCGGGCCGTCCGTGCCCTGGACCCCCTGGTGCCGGTCGTCGCCGGCAACGTGGTGTCCCGCGAGGGCACGATCGCCGTACTCGAGGCGGGGGCCGACATCGTCAAGGTCGGGGTCGGACCCGGCGCCATGTGCACGACGCGGATGATGACCGGCGTCGGCCGGCCGCAGTTCTCCGCGATCCTCGAGTGCGCGGCCGCGGCCCGCGGGCTGGGTGGCCACGTCTGGGCCGACGGCGGCGTACGCCACCCGCGCGACGTGGCGCTCGCCCTCGCCGCCGGCGCCTCCTCGGTGATGATCGGGTCCTGGTTCGCCGGCACCCACGAGTCACCCGGGGACCTGCTCCACGATGCCGACGGCCGGGCCTTCAAGCGCTCGTTCGGGATGGCCTCCGCGCGGGCGGTCGCCAGCCGGACGTCGAGGGAGTCGGCTTTCGACCGGGCCCGCAAGGGGCTCTACGAGGAAGGAATCTCGTCCTCGCGGATGTACCTCGACCCGGCCCGCCCGGGGGTCGAGGACCTGCTCGACGAGATCTGCTCCGGGCTCCGCTCGGCCTGCACCTACGCGGGGGCCACCACCCTCGAGGAGTTCCACGACCGCGCGCTGGTCGGTGTCCAGAGTGCCGCTGGCTTCTACGAGGGTCGGCCGCTGTCGTCCTCCTAGTGACCCCGGGGGGACACCGGGGCACACCCGGGCCGGGGACCCCTCAGCCGCGCGAGCTGCGGGCGGTGCGGCCCCGCACCACCCCGACGAAGGTCTGGGTGAGCTCGTCGTCGTGCGCCACCAGCCAGGCCAGCCCCACCTCCGTCCCGGGCAGACCGAGCACCGGTCGGTGGACGACGTCCTTGCGGTGATGGAGGCGCGCCACGGACATCGGCAGCACCACGACGCCGGTCCCGCTGGCCGCGACCTCGACCGCGTCGGCCACGATCATCGACACGAAGTCGAGCTGGGCGGTGTCGGGCTCGAACCCGGCGGGTGGGCCGAGCACGAACTGCTCGTCGGTCAGGTCGGCGAGCGCGACCTCGTCGTACGCCGCCACGACGTGCTCGCAGGCCACGACCACGACGGGCACCTCCCGGTAGAGCGAGACGACGTGCATCCCGTCGCGTCCGACCGGCAGCCGGACCAGCGCCATGTCGAGGCTGCCGCCTCGCAGGGCTGCCTCCGCGGCGTCCTCCTCGAGTGGCACGAGCTCCAGCGGTTCACGCCGCTGCTCGCGCCAGGCGCGCGCCCATTTGTCGGGCGTCACGCCGGTGACGAAGCCGACGCGGAAGGGGCGGGGCACCGCCGGCGGGGTCATACGACCAAAGTAGCGAGGTCGCCGAGACGCCGAGATTTGCCACCCCGGGTGGTTTAGCGGGGCGTCCCCCTGTGCATGATCAAGGCATGAAGAGGACACGATTTTCTGTGGTGGCGGCGGGTGCCGCGATGGCCATGACCGCCACAGTCATGACAACCGCTCCCGCGCAGAGCGCCCCGACCACGTCGACCGGCATCAGCCGGGCAGCCGTCTCCGGCGTCGCCTCCAACGCCGCCCTCGGCAAGCGCAGGACCACGGTGACCGCCAAGGCCTCGTCCAGGTCCGTGATCGCCCTCGAGAAGGCGACCGTGACCGGGAAGGTCAACGGCGGCAAGCGCAAGGTCTTCCTCGAGCTCAAGAACGCCTACGGCTGGAAGAAGGTCGACGGGGACAGGACCAACAAGCGGGGGAAGTACTCCCTCAAGGTTCCCACCAAGTGGTACGGCAAGAAGAACATGCGGGTTCTCGCGCCGCCGACCCGCCGCTTTCGTGGTGACGTCAACAAGGTCACGGTCAAGGTCACGGAGGGCTACGTGCCCCTCGGCGCCAACCGGTCGTGGACGCGCCTGACCAACTTCAAGACGCGCTACAACCCGTGCCAGACCATCAAGTACGCCGTGAACCCGAGCATGCTGCCCGCCGACGGCGTGGCGGTCCTCAATGAGGCGATCTTCCGCATCGAGCTGGCCACCGGGCTGCGCTACAAGTACTCCGGCACCACCAAGGCCATCCCGTTCCGCACCACGAGCGGTCGCGAGGAGGACAAGAAGGCCAACCTGTCCGTGGCCTGGAGCACGGCGGAGACCGACGCCTCCAACCTTGCCGGCGGCGTGCTGGCCCGCGGTGGGTTCACCGACGCCCAGTGGGTCCCGAAGCGTCGCACCTACAAGCTGACCAAGACCGGTCTGCTGATGGACGCCAGTGACGTCTACGCGTTCCGCGGCTTCGAGAACGGCTCCTCGCTGGGCGCGGTGCACATGCACGAACTCGTCCACGCGGCCGGCCTCGGTCACGCCGACAACGACCCGCTGCAGATCATGTACCCGTACGCCAACCCGGAGAAGCCCGCGCTGTTCGGCAACGGTGACCTCACCGGTCTGAAGAAGAGCGGTCGCGACGCCGGCTGCCTCAGCCGGGGCAACGCCCGCGTCGTGGCCGAAGGCCCCGAGCTGACCCCGGTGAACCTGCCCTGACCGCTTCGGTGATCGACCCCTGGTCGACCACCCCACCCGCACCCCCGTCGAGTGCCCCGAGGACGAGTCCTCGGGGCACTCGCGCGTGCTGGCTCAGCTCAGGTCGAACCGGTCGAGGTTCATGACCTTGTCCCAGGCCGCCACGAAGTCGCGCACGAACCTCGAACCGGCGTCGTCACTGGCGTAGACCTCCGCGATCGCGCGGAGCTCGGAGTTGGAGCCGAAGACCAGGTCGTTGCGGCTGCCGGTCCAGACGACCTCGCCGGAGGAGTTGCGGCCCTCGAAGGTCTCCTGCTCCTCGGACCGGGACTTCCACGTGGTGCCCAGGTCGAGCAGATTCACGAAGAAGTCGTTGGTGAGCGCCCCGGGTGTCCGGGTGAGGACACCGAGCTCGCTGTGACCGGTGTTGGCGCCCAGCACCCGCAGCCCGCCGACCAGGACGGTCATCTCGGGCGCGCTGAGGGTGAGCAGGTTTGCCCGGTCGACGAGGTGGTACTCGGCGGGCAGTCGGTGGCCCTTGCCGAGGTAGTTGCGGAACCCGTCGGCCGACGGCTCGAGCGGGGCGAAGGCGTCGACGTCCGTCATCTCCTGGGACGCGTCCGTGCGGCCCGGCGCGAAGGGCACCGAGACCTCGTGGCCGGCAGTGCGGGCGGCTTGCTCGACGCCGGCGCAGCCGGCGAGCACGATCAGGTCGGCCAGGGAGACCCGGGTGCCACCGGCCTGCGCCGTGTTGAAGCGCTCCTGGATGCCCTCGAGGGTGCGCAGCACCTGCGCGAGCTCGTCGGGGTCGTTGGCCTCCCATCCGCTCTGCGGCTCGAGACGCAGACGCGCCCCGTTGGCGCCACCGCGCTTGTCGCTGCCTCGGAACGTCGATGCCGAGGCCCACGCCGTCGACACCAGCTGCGAGACGGTCAACCCGGAGGAGAGGACCTGCTCCTTGAGCGCCGCGACGTCGTCCGCGCCGACCAGGGCGTGGTCGACGGCGGGGACGGGGTCCTGCCAGAGCAGGGTCTCCTGGGGCACCAGCGGGCCGAGGTAACGCTGGATGGGGCCCATGTCTCGGTGGGTCAGCTTGTACCAGGCGCGGGCGAAGGCGTCGGCGAACTGCTCGGGGTGGTTGAGGAAGCGCCGCGAGATCTCCTCGTAGACCGGGTCGACGCGCAGCGAGAGGTCGGTCGTCAGCATCGTCGGCGGACGCGCCAGCGAGCCGTCCTCGGGGTCGGGCACGGTGTTGGCTCCGCCGCCGTCCTTGGGCTGCCACTGGTTCGCGCCGGCGGGGCTCTTGACCAGCTCCCACTCGTAGGCGAACAGGTTCTCGAAGTACTGGTTGCTCCACTGCGTCGGCGTGGAGGTCCAGGTGACCTCGATGCCACTGGTGATCGCGTCCCGGCCCTTGCCGCTGCCGTAGGAGTTCGACCAGCCGAGCCCCTGCTCCTCGATCGACGCTCCCTCGGGCTCGGCGCCGATGTGCTCGTCCGGGTCGGCAGCACCGTGGGTCTTGCCGAAGGTGTGGCCACCCGCGATGAGCGCGACGGTCTCCTCGTCGTTCATCGCCATCCGGGCGAAGGTCTCGCGGATATCGCGGGCCGACGCGAGCGGGTCCGGCACGCCGTTGGGGCCTTCGGGGTTGACGTAGATGAGGCCCATCTGGACGGCGGCGAGGGGGTTCTCGAGCTCACGGTCATCGGTGTAGCGGTCGTCGCCGAGCCAGGTGCTCTCCGGGCCCCAGTAGACGTCCTCGTCGGGCTCCCAGACGTCGGCGCGACCGCCGGCGAAGCCGAAGGTCGTGAAACCCATCGTCTCGAGCGCCCGGTTGCCGGTGAAGACGATCAGGTCCGCCCACGAGATCGACTGGCCGTACTTCTGCTTGATCGGCCAGAGCAGGCGCCGAGCCTTGTCGAGGTTGGCGTTGTCCGGCCAGCTGTTGAGCGGGGCGAACCGCTGCATGCCGGCACCGGCGCCGCCGCGGCCGTCGCTGATCCGGTAGGTGCCCGCGCTGTGCCAGGCCATCCGGACGAAGAAGCCGCCGTAGTGGCCGAAGTCCGCGGGCCACCAGTCCTGCGAGGTGGTCATCAGCTCGTCGACGTCGCGGGTCAGCGCGCCGAGGTCGAGGTTCGAGAACGCGGCCGCGTAGTCGAACTCCGCACCCAGGGGGTTGGCCACGGCCGGGTGCTTGCGCAGGATCTTCAGGTTCAGCGTGTTCGGCCACCAGTCACGGTTGCCGGCACCCTCGGTCGGGTGATTGGGGACCCGGGTGTGGGCGACCGGGCACTGGGCCTCGCTCTCCTCCGAGTTCATGTCTCCGACGACGGCGTCGTGGTTCTCGGGCATGTGGTTCCTTCCGTGACGTGATGGTGGTCAGGTGGGG
>Ga0136611_10003858_pt1 | contig 10505 bp, 10 predicted proteins | sample AntDrymUQ2232306_2_FD_106645 | JGI IMG/M metagenome (GOLD analysis project Ga0136611, IMG submission 106645) | Polar desert sand microbial communities from Dry Valleys, Antarctica - metaG UQ223 (23.06) | ecosystem: Environmental > Terrestrial > Soil > Desert | place: Antarctica: Dry Valley... | reverse complement strand
TGACCGGCGCGTGCTGTTCGCCAGCTCGCACCAGGTGCCGCTGTATCCGGGCACCGGGGCGCGCGAGGAAACCGGCGAGGGCAACATCATCAATGCACCTTTGCCGCCCGATGCAGGCAGCGCCGAGTTCCGCGCCGCCTGGAGCGGGCGTCTGTTGCCGGAAGTGGAGGCATTCCGCCCGCAACTGCTGTTGGTGTCTGCCGGTTTCGACGCCCACCGCCGCGATCCCTTGGCCCAGCTGCAGCTCGAGACGGAGGACTTCCGATGGATCACCGCGGAGCTGCTGGCGCTGGCGAACCGGCATTGCAGCGGCCGCATGGTGTCGATGCTGGAAGGCGGCTACGACCTGGAGGCGCTGGCGGACTCCAGCGTTGCGCACCTGGGCGCCCTGCTGACCTGATCGGCACTCAGCCTGCTGTCGCGCAGCGAACGCAGGCGCCATCCTCCGCTTTCACATCCTCGCGGTTTGCCCGCATGGCGGGGTTCCGGCAAGCTAGCGGTCGGATTCTGCCCGATCGGACCCCACGTGCACCCAGCCCTGCGACTGCTTCCCCTGCCGCTGTGCATCGCCTTCTCGCTCAATGCGCATGCTGCCGACGACCCCCCACCCAACTGGGCCCTGTGCCCGGTGCAGCAGGTGGTCAAGCCGTTCACCGACGCCCAGGCGATGCCGGAAGGCATCAACATCGTCAACGCCAACGAAGCCACCGACATCGAAGGTGACGTCCTCAGCGGCACCCAGGAAAACCCGGTGTTCAACGGCAATGTGACCCTGCGCCGCGGGTCTCAGTTTCTAGGCGCCGAGCAACTGGTCTACGACAGGGAAAAGGAACGCTACACCGCCGAAGGCAGCGTTCGCTACCAAGGCTCCGGACTGCGCCTGACCGCGGACCGCGCCGAGGGCGATCAGGCCAAGGACACCCACATGCTTGAGGGCCTCGACTACCAGCTGCTGGACCAGCGCGGTAATGGCGGTGCGGACAGCGTGGTGATGAATGGCAAGATCGGCGTGCTGCGCGGCGCTACCTATTCCACCTGCCCGCCGGAGGCCCGGCACTGGGAAGTGCGCGCCAACCGCATAGTCGTCAATACGGAGGAAGGCATGGCCGTGGCACGCGGGGCCACCCTGCGGGTTGGCAGGGTGCCAGTGATCTACCTGCCGTTCTTCATATTTCCGATCGATGAACGTCGCCGCACCGGCCTGCTGTTCCCGTCGATCTCCAATTCAGGCCGCAATGGCTTCGACTGGCGGCAACCTTACTACGTGAACCTGGCGCCCAACTACGATGCCACCATCACTCCGCGCCTGATGAGTGCGCGCGGGGTGATGCTCGGTGGGCAGTTCCGTTACCTGATACCGGACGGGGCCGGCACCGTCGAAGCGAACTTCATGCCAAACGACAGGCTGCGCGATCGCGATCGCAGCCAGTTTCGTTACCAGGCGTTCCAGAACATCAGCTCGAATTGGCAGGCCCGCGCCAACCTCAACTGGATCAGCGACACCCGCTATTACGAAGACTTCAGCAACAGCATCGATGGTCTGGGGCAGTACGCCGCGTTGAGCGAGATCGGGGTGTACGGCCGCGGTCGCGGCTGGGATGCCGGGATCAGCGCCGACCACTGGCAGCTGGCCGATTTCACCCTGACCGACGCGATCCTGCCCTACGACCGATTGCCGCGCGCCTTCGTACACTGGGAGCGTGAGATCGGCAGCGGTTTCGTGGGCGGCGTCGATGCGGAAGCGGTGCGTTTCCAGCATGCCAGTTTCGATGCCGGTTCTCGCCTGGACCTCAAGCCGTGGATCAGCTATCCGCTGCAAGGCGACAGCTGGTTCCTGCGCCCAACCGCCGCCTGGCGACACACGTCGTACCAGCTCGATGACGGCTTGGCACGGGCGCTCGGCGGCGGTTCGTCGCCCTCGCGCAGCCAGCCCATCTTCAGCCTGGACGCGGGTGCCTACTTCGACCGCGATACCCGCATCAAGGGCGACGATTACCTGCAGACCATCGAGCCGCGCCTGTTCTACCTCAAGGTTCCCTACAGCGACCAGAGCGACATGCCGTTGTTCGATACCCAACCGCTGACGTTCAGCTGGGGCCAGTTGTTCCGCGACAACCGCTATTCCGGCGCCGACCGCCAGGCCGACGCCAACCAGCTGACCCTGGCGGTCAGCAGCCGCATGATCCGCCAGTCCGATGGCCGCGAACGCTTTTCCACGAGCCTCGGGCAAATCCGCTATTTCGACGAATCTCGGGTTCGGATTCCCGGCGAGCCGATCACCGAGCGTGGCCGTTCGGCATGGGTCGCGGACGCCAACTACGCCCCTACCGACCGCTGGACCTTTGGCGCCTCTTACCAGTGGGATCCGAAGTTCAAGCGCACCGACCTGTCCAGCGTGAGAGCGCGCTACCTGCTTCCGGACGACGGCGTGTTCAACCTTGGCTACCGCTACCGGCGTGCGCTGCTGGAACAGGCGGACCTGTCGTTCCTGTATCCGATCAATCCCACCTGGAGCGTCGTTGGACGCATCTACTACTCGCTGTTCGACAGCAAGGCCCTGGAAACCCTGGCTGGCGTCCAATGGGATAGCTGTTGTGTCGCCGTTCGGCTTGTAGGTCGCCGCTACGTGCACAATCGGGCTGGCGAACTCAGCAACTCCATCATGCTGGAGATCGAATTGAAGGGGCTTGGCTCGGCCGGCCAGGACACCAAGCGCGCCTTGCGCCGGGCCATCCTCGGCTACAATCGGGACGACATCTACCTGGTGCCGCCGCAGACCGCCACGGGCCGCCCCACCCCGCCGCCCGACCCCAACGCCGCTGCCGACACCACACCATGACCCCAGTTTCCAAGACGCGTTCGACCCGCACCCTCCTCTCACTCGTGCTCGCAGGATTCCTGCTCGGCGCCAACCTGGCGCAGGCACAGACGTACGCCAGCACCGAGCCGGTGGACCGCATCGCCGCGGTGGTGAACGAGGAAATCATCCTGCGCAGCGAGCTTGACCGCGCGCTGGCCAATATCCGCACCCAGTACTCCGGCAATGCCGCTCAGCTGCCACCGGCCGAGGTGTTGGAGCGACAGGTCCTGGAGCGCCTGGTTCTGTTGCGCCTGCAATTGGCCCGGGCCGCCGACGCCGGCATCACCGCCAGCGATGAAGACATCGAGCGGGCGCTGAAGGGGGTGAGCGAACAGAACGGCATGACCGCCGACCAGCTGCGCGCGCGGATTGCCACTGACGGCATGTCGTTCACCGAGTTCCGCAACAATCTGCGCGACGAGATCGTGACCCAGAAGCTCCGCCAGAGTTTCGCCCAGGGGCGGATCAACGTCAGTGAGGCGGAAGTCGACGCCGCGCTGGCTACCGCGTCCGCCACCGCCAGCGTGCAGTTCCACCTTGCCAACATCCTGGTGGGCACGCCGGACGGTGCCACCCCGGACCAGGTTGCCATCGCCCAGAAGAAAGTCGACGGGGTCAAGGCCCTGATCGACAAGGGCGAACTCACCTTCGCCGCGGCCGCGGTGCGCTATTCCGACGGCCCCAATGCGCTGGAAGGCGGCGACCTCGGCTGGCGCGGGTTGAACGAAATCCCGCCTGCCTTCGCCTCCAGCATCCAGCAGATGCAGCCCGGCCAGCTGATCGGTCCGATCCGCGGCGCGAGCGGCTTCCAGTTGCTGCAACTGGTGGAAACCCGTACCCAGGCCGCCGATGCCGGGACCATGGTGACCCAGTTCCAGGCGCGCCAGATCCTGGTCAAAGTCGACGCCGAAACCGATGACGCTGCTGCCAAGTCGAAGGCCGAAACCCTGGCCGCACGCATCGCGGGCGGCGCCGATTTCACCAAGCTGGCGGCCGAATCTTCCGATGACGAAGCCAGCAAGCGCCGTGGCGGCGATCTCGGCTGGTTTACTGCCGATGTCTACGGCAGCGCGTTCGGCATGCAAGTCGCCTCGCTTGCGGACGGCGCCAGTTCGGCCCCATTCAAAACCGACGCGGGCTGGTTGATCGTGCAGCGCAGCGGCAGCCGCCAGGTCGCTGCCGGCGACGACAGCCGCCGCGCACAACTCCGCGAGACGATTGGCCGGCGCAAGCTGGAAGACGAGTGGAACCGTTTCCTGCGCGAAATGCGCGGCGAAGCGTTCATCAACGTTCGCACTGCGACGACTGCAGCAACGCCTGCCACCACGCCCGCGCCGGCTCCGGCGCCCAGCGGCGGCTGACGTCGGCCACGCCCTGCATGCGCCCGCGGCTGGCCCTGGTCCCGGGCGAACCTGCGGGCATCGGCCCGGAACTAGTGGTCCGCGCCGCCCAGCAGGACTGGGCTGCAGACCTGACGATCTTCGGCGATAGCGCAACCTTGCAGCGTGCGGCGCAGGCATTGGGTTTGCCTCTGCAGCTTCATGCCGCCACCGAGTCCCCACCGCATTCGCGCAGTCTACCCGTGGTCGAAGTTGCGAACGCTGTCATGCCGCCATTCGGCGTGCCGGATCCTCGCAACGCGTTCGCGGTCATCGGCGCGCTGACCCGTGCAGCGCAGGGTTGTCACGACGGCCACTTCGACGGCTTGGTCACCGGGCCGGTGCACAAGGCTGCCATCAATGCGGGCGGCATCGCCTACACCGGCACCACCGGATTGCTTGCGGCGCAGGCCGGATGCGACGTGGTGATGCTGCTGGCCAACGGTGTGCTACGGGTGGCACTTGCCACCGTGCACCTGCCGCTGCGCGCGGTGGCCGATGCCATCACCGAAGAGCGATTGGCCAGCACGTTGCGGATCCTGCAGGCGGGGCTACGCGATGACTTCGGCATCACCGACCCGGTCATCGCCGTGCTTGGCCTGAATCCCCATGCCGGCGAGGATGGCGTGCTGGGCCGCGAGGAAATCGAGGTGATCGAACCCGTGCTGGCGCACCTGCGCGCACAAGGCTTCAACTTGGTCGGGCCGTTGCCCGCGGATACTGCGTTCCTGCCGGACAAGCTGCGCGGCTTCGATGCGTTGCTCGCCATGTACCACGACCAGGGCTTGCCCGTGCTCAAGCATGTGGACTTCGCCAATGCCGTGAACATCACCCTGGGCCTGCCCTACACGCGCGTGGCCGTGGATCACGGCACCGCGCTGGAACTCGCCGGCAGCGGACGTGCGGATCCGTCCAGCCTGTTTGCCGCGATCCGCACCTGCACCCAGCTGGCCTGTCGCCGAGTCACCGCATGAGCAGGGCATCTGCCCGGCCCCACAAAACCGACGCTGCCGGCTTTTCCTCAGAGGCAAAAAAACACCTTGGCCAGAACTTCCTTCACGAGCGCGGGGTGATCGACAAGATCGTGCAGGCGGTGAATCCGAAGCCGGGCGACGTGCTCGTCGAGATCGGTCCCGGCCAGGGCGCGCTGTCCTTCCCGCTGCTGAAGAAACACGGCGAACTCACCGCGATCGAGTTCGACCGCGACCTGCACGCGCCGCTGCAGGCGGCCGCCCGCGAACACGGCACCTTGCACCTGATCGAAGGCGACGTGCTCGGGGTGGATTTCAGCGCGCTTGCTGGGCGCCGCGCGGATGCCGACGGCCGCATCCGCCTAGTCGGCAACCTGCCCTACAACCTCAGTTCGCCGATCCTGTTCCACGCGCTGGAGCACGCCGCCGTTGTCCGCGACATGCATTTCATGCTGCAGAAGGAAGTGGTGGAACGCATGGCCGCCGGCCCTGGCAGCAAGGTGTATGGCCGCCTGAGCGTGATGCTGCAGGCGTACTGCTCGGTGACCCCGCTGTTCACCGTGCCGCCGGGCGCGTTCCGCCCCGCGCCCAAGGTGGATTCGGCGGTGGTGAGGCTGCTACCGAAAGCCGCGGACTCGATCGAGGTTGCTGATCGCCGCATGTTTGCCAACGTCGTGCGTGCGGCCTTCGGACAGCGCCGCAAAACCTTGCGCAATGCCTTGAATGGGGTGGCTGATGTCGCCCAGATCGAACTTGCAGGCCTGCGTACCGACATGCGCGCGGAACAGGTCGAGGTTGCCGGTTTCGTGCGGCTTGCGAACCTGCTTTCGGCCCAATGAAAGCATCGTGATGCGTGGCCACGCGCGTCGCAGCTAGAATGCACGCATGAGCACCACCGATTACCTGTTCGATATCGATGTCGACACCTGCTTCCTCGACGACCAGTCGGCGCCCGAGGAAGGCCGCTTCGTGTTTGCCTACACCATCCACATCCGCAATGGCGGCAAGGTGCCCGCGCGCGTGCTGGGCCGCCACTGGCTGATCACTGACGGCAATGGCAAGGTCCAGGAAGTGGTGGGCGAAGGCGTGGTCGGCGAGCAGCCATGGCTGCGTCCGGGCGAGGGTTTCGAGTACACCTCGGGCGCCGTGCTGGAGACCGACATCGGTACCATGCGCGGCAGCTACGACGTGCTGGCCGACGATGGCACGCGTTTCGCCGCGCCAATCCCGCCATTCACCCTTGCCGTCCCGCGCACGTTGCACTGAGCGCTGGCGGCTGCGATGAGTACCTGGGCAATCGGCGACCTGCAGGGTTGCTACGACGTGACCCAACGCCTGCTGGAAAAGATCCGCTTCGACCCCGCGGTGGACCGCCTGTGGTTCTGCGGGGACCTGGTCAACCGCGGCGGGCAGTCGATCGAGACCCTGCGGCTGGTGCATTCCCTGCGCACAGTCAGCCACGTGGTGCTGGGTAACCACGACCTGTCGCTGCTGGCAATCGGCGAGCGTTCACCGGAGGACCAGCGCAGGGTCAATCCAGACCTGCAGGGCGTGCTGTTCGCGCAGGACGCGCCTGAATTGCTGGCCTGGTTGCGCATGCAGGAACTCGTGCACGTGGACCGCGAGCTAGGCTGGATGATGGTGCACGCCGGCCTTGCGCCGAAGTGGACCACCCAGCTGGCGGAGCGCCATGCCCGCGAAATCGAGGCCACCCTGCGCGGCGAGCACTACCGCAGGCTGCTCAAGAACATGTACGGCGACCGCCCCGACTGGTCGCCGCGCCTGCAGGGCGCCGAACGCGACCGCGCGATCATCAACATCTTCACCCGCATGCGCTATTGCAGCCCGCGCGGGCGCATCGCCTTCGAGCACAAGGGTGAGCCTGGCAGCCAGCCGCCGGGCTTGTACCCCTGGTATTCGGTGCCGGGCCATGCCGCGCGCGACCTGAAGATCGTTTCCGGTCACTGGAGCACCTTGGGTCTGTTCATCGGCCACGGTGTGCATGCCATCGATACCGGCGCGGTGTGGAGCGGCAAGCTCACCGCCCTGCAACTCGACAGCGAGGATCTGCGCGTCGTGCAGGTGCCAGGCCGCGACGTGGCGGCACCCGCCCCGCGCCAACGCCCACCGAAATCGCGGCCGCAGGGCGAGCGGCGTCCTGAGCATCGCCGCAACCCGGACTGTGCCGCCCCGAGCGCCTAAACGATCCGCCGGTAATCCACGAACGCGAATGCGAACCCATGTGTTGCGTCCAGCGCATGCGCGCTGCGTGCGATCTCGCTCCACTGACCTGCATCGAACCGCGGAAACCATGCATCCGCGCCGTCGACCGCGGTATCGACGTGGGTGAGATGCATGTGCGTCGCCTGCGCCAGCGCCAGCGCATAAACCTCGCCGCCGCCAATCACGCACAGCTCCTCGCCATCGTCCGCGGCGATACGCAGTGCTTCATCCAGCGAAGCAACCGCCTGCATGCCATCGAACGGCGAGCAGCCATTGCGGGTCAGCACCAGGTTGCGGCGCTTCGGCAACGCGCGCCCGAGCGACTCCGCGGTCTTGCGCCCCATCAGGAGCGGCTTGCCCAGCGTCAGCGCCTTGAAGCGCCTGAGGTCGTCCGGCAGGTGCCAAGGCAAGGCGTTGCCCTTGCCGATGGCGAAGTTGCGGTCGATTGCGGCGATCAGCGAAATCCGCATCGGTGCGTATCAGACGGCGACCGGCGCCTTGATGGCGGGCAATGGCGCGTAACCCTCGATGGCGATGTCGTCGAAGCGGAAACCGAAGATGTCATCCACCTCCGGATTGAGCCGCAAGGTCGGCAACATGCGCGGTGTACGCGCCAGCTGCTCGCGAGCTTGCTCGAAATGATTGGTGTACAGGTGCGCATCGCCAAGCGTGTGCACGAAGTCGCCGACCTGCAGCCCGCAGACCTGCGCCACCATGTGGGTCAGCAGGGCGTAGCTGGCGATGTTGAAGGGCACGCCGAGGAAAATGTCGCCGCTGCGCTGGTACAGCTGGCAGCTGAGCTTGCCGTCCGCCACGTAGAACTGGAACAGGGTGTGGCACGGCATCAGCGCCATCTTCGGCAGGTCGGCCACGTTCCACGCGCTGACGATCAACCGGCGCGAGTCCGGGTTGCGCTTGATCTCGTCAACCACCCCCTGGATCTGGTCGACCACTTGCCCGTCCGCGCCCTGCCAGCTGCGCCACTGCTTGCCGTAGACGGGGCCGAGCTCGCCGTGTTCATCGGCCCATTCGTCCCAGATGCCGACCTTGTTGGCGGTCAGGTACGCGGTGTTGGTCGCACCCTGCAGGAACCAGAGCAATTCGTGGACGATCGAGCGCAGGTGCAGTTTCTTGGTAGTGACCAGCGGGAAGCCTTGCGCAAGGTCGAAGCGCAGCTGCCAGCCAAACACGCTGCGGGTGCCGGTGCCGGTGCGGTCCGCCTTCTCGCTGCCGTGCTCCAGCACATGGCCCAGCAGATCGAGGTATGGCTTCATTTTGGCGCTTCGACCGGCACCGGCATCAGGGTCGTCGAGGTGTGCGACTTCCACAGCCAGAACAGGCCCAGCAGGATCAGCGGCACGCTCAGCACCTGGCCCATGGTCAGCCAGCCGAATCCGAGATAGCCAAGCTGCGCATCGGGCTCGCGCACGAACTCGACCGCAAAGCGGAAGCAGCCGTACATCAACGCGAACAGGCCGGACACCGCGTAGCGTGGCCGTGGCTTGCGGGAATACCAAGCCAGCACGCCAAACATGACCAAGCCCTCCAGCGTGGCCTGGTAGAGCTGCGAGGGGTGTCGCGCAAAGCTGTCGAGGATGCCGCCGTCGAACTGGGCGCGCAGGCTCGCCAAGTCCATTGAGGCGAACGGTTCCGGCAACGAACGCGAGAACACCACGCCCCAGCCATCGAACGCGGTGCCCGCGGTGGGCTTGCCCCATAACTCGCCGCCGATGTAGTTGCCTAGCCGCCCGAACCCGAGTCCCGCCGGCACCAGCGGGGCCACAAAATCGACCACGTCGAAGAAGTGCAGGCGCTGCTTGCGCGACCACCACAGCACCGCCACCAGCACGCCCAGCAGGCCGCCATGGAAACTCATGCCGCCTTCCCAGACCTTGAACAGCATCAGCGGTGACTGCACGAACTCCGCGAAGTTGTAGAACAGGATGTAGCCGATGCGCCCACCCAGCACCACGCCCAGCATGCCGTAGAACATCAGGTCGCCGAAGCCGTTGTCGTCCACCCCGGGCAGGCGCCCGGCACGCACCCGGCGGCGCCCCAGCCACCATGCAACCGCGAACGCCAGCAGGTACATCAGGCCGTACCAGTGGACCTTCAACGGACCCAGGGCCACGGCGATGGGATCGATCTGGTGCAGGACGATCTGGTGGGGAACTGGCATACGGCAACGCGTTCCGTGCTTGTGGGAGGCTTATTGTGCCGCAGCGGCGGCTGCTGCCGGGTGTTCGCGAAGCGGCATTTCGAGCGGCGAAGCGAATTCCCGGCGGTAGCCGCCGCAAGCGATTACAGGAAGACCGGTCTGTTCGGCAACTCGTCTTCGTCTACGCCCCCCGGCCGTTGCGGGTAATGCGCGGCCAGCAAGTCGCTTGCGGCGCGGATGCCGTCGATCACGGCCTCTGCGAATTCGCCGGCGCGCAGCCGCTCTTCCATCAGCAGGCACACGCCGCGCCATTGTTCGTCGCTGACCAGGCCCGCGAGCCCGCGGTCGGCCACGATCTCGATGCGGTGGTCGGCCAGCAGCAGGTATACCAGCACGCCGTTGTTGGCGGCGGTATCCCAGACCCGCAAGCGGCCGAATGCGTCGAGCGCACGCGCCCGGGGCAGCACGCCACGAAGCACCTCGCCCACGCCCAACGCACCCTCGACCGCGAAGCAGACCTCGCCGCGGTGGCGGGTTTCACCCTCGGCAATGGCCGCGGCGATGCGTTCCATGTCCGCCGCCGGGAAGCGGCCGCGCGCATCGCCGGTGCACAGGTGAGCGAGCAGTCGCGGGAGCATGCGTGCCATCACCATCCTCCCGAGGCGCCACCGCCTCCGGACATGCCACCACCACCCGACCAGCCGCCGCCAGAACTGCCGCCGCCGAAGCCACCTCCACCGAAGCCACCGCCGCCAAAACCGCCACCCCCAAAGCCACCCCAATCGCGATGGCGTGCATAGCGCCCGCCTCCGCCACCGGACAGGATGCCGACCAGGAATCCGATCACCGCGCCAATCCCGCCCACCAGCAGCGCAGACGACAGCAGCAGCGCGATGCCGCCACTGGCGGCCCCG
>Ga0136611_10003857_pt1 | contig 10505 bp, 9 predicted proteins | sample AntDrymUQ2232306_2_FD_106645 | JGI IMG/M metagenome (GOLD analysis project Ga0136611, IMG submission 106645) | Polar desert sand microbial communities from Dry Valleys, Antarctica - metaG UQ223 (23.06) | ecosystem: Environmental > Terrestrial > Soil > Desert | place: Antarctica: Dry Valley... | reverse complement strand
GTTATGTGAGTTCGAGGCGACCGTTGTCCTTGAGTTGCTTCACCACTCGACGAACGTCTTGCGCCCGTTCTCGACTGGCGATCAAGAGGGCATCGGGGGCGTCGACGACCACGATACCGTTGATTCCGACGAGCGCCACGATCCTGCCGGTCTCCGACCAGACCACATTGCGGTTCGCCTCGATCTCGACCAAGTCGGAGGAGATCGTGACCCCCGGAACGGCGTCCAACAACTCACCAAGACCGTGCCAGTCCCCGATGTCTGACCAACCCATCGCTGCCGGTACGACCGCGACATTCATCGCACGCTCCATCACCCCTTGGTCGATCGTGCTGTCTGACAGTTGGGCCCAGACATCGGCGGTGACTCGTTCTTGATCGGGTAGCCCCCATGCATCGGCGATCCGAGAAATGCCGTCATGGAGTTCCGGCTGGAGGCGCGCCATCTCATCCAGCAGGGCGCTCACCCGCCAGACGAACATGCTCGCGTTCCACAGGAAGCGCCCACTCTCGATGTAGGCCGTCGCCGTGGCAGAGTCGGGCTTCTCGTGGAAGGATGCGGCTCGGAACGCCCGTCCCTCGGTCGTGTCGATCACGACCTCGTCTGTCCGCTCGATGTAGCCAAAGCCCGTTTCGGGTCGGGTGGGGGTGAGGCCGATCGTCACCAGGTGGTCGTTCTGGGCCGCCCGTATGGCAAGCTGCACCGCGCCCCGGAAGGCGACCTCGTCGCGGACGTCATGGTCGGCGGCGAAGCTCCCCATCACGGCGGTTGGGTCTTGGCGGGCGATCAGGGCGGCCGCGAGGCCGATGGCGGGACCCGATCCCTTCGGCGCCGGTTCGATGATCAGGTTGGCCTCGGGTATATCGGGAAGTTGCCGCGCCACGGCCACCGCGTGGGCAGGTCCACAGACGACGAGCGTTTGGGAGGGTTGTGCCAGGCGTCCGAGTCGGTCCGTCGTCTGTTGGAGCAGCGAACGCTCGCCGATCAGGGGGAGGAGGAATTTGGGTCGAGCCGCGCGACTCAGCGGCCACAGACGGGTCCCGGCTCCTCCGGCCGGGATGACCGCCCAGAAACGCGGTTCAGTTCCGGCGCTGGTGCCGGACGGTGCTTGAGATGCACGTTGGCCGGGTTGCCTCACCATGGCTGAACTCCCACGGGAACTATGCTACGGGACGAGTCGTCACCACGACGACCATACCATTCGATTCCCCGCCTGGATGCAGGCTTTGCTGAACATGGAAGGACATCTGTTCCCGCACCGAGGCGCAGGGTAGAGCCGAGTGGGGAGTGCGCCACTCTTAGGAGGTGACGAGGAGTGACGTCCAGGAGGTGACCTTTCGTCGGTTCGTCGCTGTGATTGAGACTATCGAGCGCAACCCGCGCGTGGAGAATCCTTAATGCTGTGGCCGTTCATTGGTAGTGCCGGTGGGGTTGTCTGACAAAGGCCAATCATCTGCCATTTGCCGTCCCCAGCGGGGGTCCGGAACGTCGGTCAGGCGATTCACCACGAGTCAACGACTGCCGCCAGGCGGGGACCCGTCGTGCCATCCGGCCCCTCTAGGACATGGTGTCGCACGTCCGCGATGGGCACCGGGAGTTGACAGTTGACGGAAGTGCTCCGGCATAGACATGGCCGACTAAACGCAGCTGTGGGGATGTACCGAGCGGTGCCAAGCGGATATGTGCACTCGCGTACTCTGCATGGGTCGAAGCCCGGGCCGGTCTTCATGACATTTGAAGAGGGATCATTCCGACGGCCGACGTTCGTGCTGAGCTCCTGGTCTCGAGGGTCATCCTTTCGGCTGCCCTGGTCGCGACGCCGCTGGGAATCGCCGATCTTGGCACCTGGCGGAGGAGGAACTGAAAACGTTTCCCGATCAGTCTTGGGGCGGAGCATCATGACTATCGGTCCATGGCCGGGAGGGTGAACCTGCCATAGTTTGACTTGAGAAGAGTAGGCAATTTGGTTCGCGAAGTGGGGATGAGCCGTCTCGGTGGCATGGTTGTCTTGACCGTGCCGTTGATGATTCGATCGGTGCCACGTACCAAGGAGCTTGAGATGCGTCCCGTGCCCGCGGCGATCTTGTTGCTCATCATGCTCGCCGCCATCCTGAGCCAGTCGACACTCGTGACCGAGGTAGCGGCTCAGCAGGCAGATCCGACCGCACCGACACGTGAGCGTGGCGCACCGCCCCAGGACGGTGGTGAGCCAACCCAGGTGGCTCAGCCACCCGGGTTGGCGATGACGCGCTCCGGGTTGGGGCTGAGCCTCCCTCGTCCGCTCCTATGCCCCCGGCCGCCCCGGCGCCAGGGGCGTCGGGTTCGGTACCGATTCCTTCCGGCGTGAGGGTACCCGCCGGTGGTGTGGGCGGACCTGCCTTCGGACCGGACGACGCCCCGCTCTTCGGTTGGCCAACGAGGATCGGTGGGATACCCCTAGCCTTTCCACCCGGATCAGCCACTTGGGCCACTGCAGACACGGTGGTGGCGCGGATCGACGCGGGAAAAGATGTCCCGGCAGGACCATCGCTCGGAGTTGATGGGCGGATCTGGGACGTGGATGGCGGGTTTACGGCGGAAAGCGCTCCCACCCGGCCGCGTGACACGGTCCTCGAAATGCTCGACACCGATGACGGTGCACTGTATCTGACCCAATGGCGGGCACGACTCGATACGGACGCTTTCGGCTACACCATCGCGGTCCCCGCCCCCGGCGTGTATACGGTCCGGCTCCACCTCGCCGAGATTTGGTGGGGTGCGCCGGGCGGTGGGCCTGGCAAGGTCGGCCAACGCGTCTTCGACGTCTGGGCCGAAGGCGTCCCGATCCTCAGCGACTTGGATATCTTTGCCATGGTTGGGGCGATGACGGCGACGGTCGTCGAGGTCGATATCACTCTCACCGACCCAGGCTTGGAACTCTGGTTCGCGGCAAGTGCCGACGTCCCGTTGGTAGCGGCGGTCGAGGTAATCGTGCCAGGGAGTGGCGCGGGTGAGGCGATGGTCGCGTTCGCCCGGCAACACCTGGGCGCTCCCTATGTCTGGGCCACCAGTGGACCAAACAGTTTTGACTGCTCGGGCTTCACGAACTGGGTCGTCTCCAATGTGTTGGGCATCTCGATCGGCCTCAACCAGCTCGAGCAGATCGCCTACGGGATCGCCGTGGCGTGGGAGGATCTCCGGCCCGGGGATCTGGTTTTCTTTCAGGGCACCCACCCATATCTGGCCGGCGTATCCCACGTCGGGATCTACGTCGGGAATAGTCAGTTCATTCATGCGTCGGCCGGGGCGGGTGCCGTGGTCCTGAGTGATTTGACTGAGGGGTACTATGCGAGTCTTTACTATGGCGCCGTTCGCCTGGTCTGACGGCGCTCGACGCGAGGTGCCTCCTCAGCTACCTGCAGGTGTTCTTGGCGAGGCCACGGGGTAGGGCGCCACGATTCATATTCGCCATGTGGTCATCATCAGGGCATAATGTGCTTGTTGCAGAACAGTTGGGCGGTCACCCCGGGATTAGGAGCCTTCGACCAATCGTGTAAACAAGAGTGTCTCGGCCTGGTCACAGAGCGGGTAGTCGCGCCCGCATCCTGTCACGGATACATAAGCTGCCGCCGGACGTGTGGTAAACGTTCCGTTCGAGCCACTCACCTGGACGACCCATGCCGTCGCCGAGAGACCATCGCACGCAAGGCGTTCGCCCGCGCCGTCGCCTGACACAAGTTCCCGTTTAACCCGCTGCTCGAGGTGGATGAAGACATCGAAGTCACCCGGACCCGAGCAGACTACGCTGCCGTGGGCCGTAACGATGCCCAATGCGGAGTCCAGCAACACCACTCGTTCCATGGTCACCGTGAGCACGAATGGTGCGATCGCTCCGTCTTCGATCTCAGCGCATGAGACGATCTTGCTAGAGTCGGCTCCAACGCCAAAGACCACGATCGCATGAGGCTCTTGAATGAGTTGATGATAGGTAACGCCATCGACGAATGTACCGCTGTATCCGCCTGCATCGATATTGTGCAGTGAGAAGGAGTTCTCACCGGGAGCGTCACATGTCCCGGTGCGCGCCACCGCCGTTTCACCGCCCGTGGCGCTGTTCATGACCAGTAAAACATAGACTTGGTCGACGCCGCTCGCCTCCACCCGCGCGACGCCGCGCACGCCGGAGCCGTCGACATCGTCCATCGAGAATGAGACTTGCTGCCTCTCGTCAAGGGCGGAACCATCAACACTGGTTCCGCACAGGACCGTGACGAGGGCGTATATCGCAGCCTGACGAAGGAATCGGGACACCACCAACGACTTCATGGCAAGCCACTCCACTCAGATGATGACCGCAGCCAGCTCGTTAAGCACAAACCCCGGCCTGGGACAACTCTCAGCCGGGTTCGCCACTCGCTCCACCGCGTGCATGGGCGAGCCAGGCTGCACACGCGGTTTCATCGCATCTGAGGTAAATACAGTCTATGGGTCTTACCGCACCGCGTCAATCCCATATATTAAAAACAATCAAATAAGTTGCATGCGATGATCGATTGTGATGGGATATTTTACCATCGATCCTATCAGTCACCCGTTGCTAAGGGATTGAGCCGTTGCGATGACCGCTCGTGCTAGCGGGGTCGCCAGACGATCGGGTCGGCGGTCTGGCGGACCGGGCAGATGGTTCCTTCCGATCCATGCGACCCAAGACCCCAAGCGCTGTCGATGCAGTACGCTTCCGGTCAGACGCAGTCAAATGTTGTCCCGATGATTTGCGCGACGATGGCTCACATTATTATGTGGCTGGTCCGCTGCCGAATCCTTGGAATCCCAGCGATGGACACCCGGTAGGTGGATCCTGGACGATCGGCAGCCCACGTGTGGGCCAACGGGTACCGATCCGGAGGTGTGCTGCTCTCTTCCCTCGTGCCCGTGCGGGGAGGCGTAGAGCGTCAGGGAATCAATGATGGACATCGTTCTCCTTACCGCACGCTTAGTGCTCGTCGCCGTCTTTGCCGTGGCCGGTTTCACCAAATTGACCGATCGTGACGGTACGGTCCAGGCGATGGTGGATTTCGGCCTGCCACTACGCTGGGCTCCGTCGGCCGCGCTACTCCTTCCGTTCGCGGAACTTGCCGTTGCCCTCGCGCTCATTCCGGGGCGAACGGCGGCGTTGGCTGCGAGCGGAGGGATGACGCTGTTGATCGTGTTCTCTGCGGCTATTGCGGTCAACCTGGCACGTGGGCGTCGGCCACGATGCCACTGCTTCGGTAACCTTGATGCCAGCCCGATCGGGATGGGGACGCTCGTCCGCAATGCGGTCCTGACCATGGTGGCCTTCATCGTCGCCTGGCAATGGCCGGGGCGTCATGATCCCTCTGGAACTGAACTGCTCCTGGTCCTGGGAACCTTTACAGGATTTGGCTTGGTCGTCGGTGAGGCGATCGTCGCTATCCGACTGCTCTGCCGCAATACGCAGCTCCTTGGTCTCGTCGCCGCGCTCCAGGGTCCGAAGCCGGTCGCCAACGACGAACGCTCACCGCTTGTGGGCACAAGCGCACCGGCGTTCACCTTGCCGAGTCTCGACGGGGCCAACCATACGTTAGCGTCGCTCTTGAGGGGGGGGCTCCCGTTACTCCTCATCTTCATCAGTCCAAACTGCTGGTATTGTCGAAGACTGGTGACGGACCTGCGCTACTGGCAACGCGACCGCGTATCAAGCCTCCACATCGTCTTCGTGAGCCGCGGCGACCGGGAATCGAACCAGGAAGCGTTTGGTGGCCTGGACGGCTTACTCATTGAATCGAACATGGAGGTGAGCTTGGTCTACGGCGTCAGGTCTCATCCCGGTGCGATCCTCATTCACCAGGACGGAACCGTCGACGGTCGCAGTGCCGCCGGTCTCGATGGCATCGTTGAGCTTGTGGAGCATGTGTCCGGCACTCGGGTAAGGCGACGTCAGCCCCCTGAGCTCAAGGTGAGGGTGCGACGCCTGATCGTGCAGAGGGCCTGCCAGAGCAACAGAATGTCAGGGACTGGACCGGGCACCAGTCCTCCTCGGTCGTCGACACGGTGATGCGGTTGACGCTCACGCGCCGATGCTTACCACATCGGTGAGAGGGTGCGACCATACCGGGGGGAGGACCACGTCGATGCACGCGTTCATGGACGCTCGGGGTCCGCGAGGGCGGTCATCACCGTACCAGGTCCCGTCGTCAGTATCGCTAGCGGATAGACGGTTAGACGGTGATGACGCACGCCGCTCGAGAGCGTGGCCGAGCTCGCTCACGTTGATCCGATAAGTGCACGAAAACCGCAGCCGACGGCGATACATTTACCATTCGGAATTGCGATTGTCTGCCTATGCCATAACCAGCTCGGACGGCGACGATGAGCCCATGGAAGAATGTCTGAGAGGATCTGATCCAGGAGGAATCGGATAATCGTGTGATTCGTCATTGTGGACCTGCTGATTCATGACAACGCCCAAGATTCGACCGTTACTCTGACGCAGCGCCGCGGCGGCGGCTCGAAGTGCTCCTCTTCGTGTCCGAGAGGCTCGACACACCAGGATAATGCCGTCGAGCATCGGCGCGATCACCGCCGTATCGCTGACCGTGAGTACGGGTGACATGTCAACCAGGGTGACATCAACGGTCTTGCTGACCTGGCCCAGCAACTGGCTGAATCGGTCGCGAGCGATAAGTTCCGCCGGATTACTAGGCGATGGACCACTGGGAATGAATGTCAAATTCTCAACAGCGTCGGCTCGCTCCAACATGGGATGCCATGCCATGTTCGGATGGAGCAGGAGGGATGATAGACCCTGGTCATTGTGGCCACCGAGGATCTCATGCTGGCTGGGATGGCGGAAATTCGTGTCGACGATGACGACCCGTAACCCACCCCGGGCCAGGGACGCCCCAAGATTTGCGGTGATCGTGCTCTTTCCCTCCCCTGTCCCGGGGCTGCTGATTCCGATGATCGCCGGCTTACCGGGGGTCAACGTAGACTCGACGTTGGTCCGAAGCCGGAGGATCGCGTCAGCCGCAACCGTTTGTGGTCTCTCGACGACGAAGAGTTGCCGGGCTCCACTCCCGATCCTCGCGAGTCTCGGGACGCGGCTCAATACGGGAGCCGCCACGAGGTTGGCGGCGGCCTCGGCCGTTCTGACGGAATTGTCGAGGTACCCGAGGAGGAGTACGATGGCACCCGCGAGGATGAACCCGGCGAAGGCAGCGGGGAGCGTCGGGTCTATGCCTCGGCTTGCGAGGAGCGGCGCCGCGGGTACAGTCGCCTCGTCGACAAACGTGACGCGGGATTGAGCGCTCGCTGCTTCTAGGTCCATCGCTTGACCGGTTAGGAGGAGCTGCGATAGTGATTCCCGTAGACCGTTCAGATAATCTCGAAGTGCCGAGAGCTGCGCTTGTTGTGATGCGTCACTGGTGCCGGGAAGGAGTTGAAGGTCGGCGATGTCTTGTTCGGCTTGGGCGATCTGCTGCTCAGTGGCTGTGATCGCATCGTCGAGCGTCTCACGAGTGGGCCCGGTCAGCAGAAGTGCCTGTTCACCGATATAGTCGACGAACGCGCGTGCCACAGCATTGGCAATGGTAGCGGCCCGTTGTGGTTCCGTGTCGAGGGCACGAATCCGTAATAGCTCTGTCGAACGGCCCGTCTGATCTAAAACAGGTTCGCTCGATACGCGGGATCTCAACGTCTCGGCATCGAACGGCAGATCGACATCTGCCAAGGCCGTCTCAAGCACGGGTTTAGTTAAAAGCAACTCGCTATAGGTCGTTAGGCTGTAGTTGAGTCGTCCTGTGCTCTGGATAGGGTTAATGAGGAGGGTGGCGGTGGCAACATAAAACGGGGTCGTCTTCACCTGATTGCGAGTCAGGAAGATCCTCGCGGTGAAACCGGCGACCAGCGGTGCCAGGAGGAAAAGCCACCACCACCGTCGACCCAGGCGAATGATTTGTCGAAGATCGAGCTCCAACCTTGAACTCCTTATCACCGGATGATCAGCGGACCTGATCCTGGTTCAGGTGGTGGTCCACCGCCACCCCATAGGAGTTGCCCGTTTCCACTGAGTATACTACTGGTGGGGGAGGACGACCATCGAGGCGTGACCCAGTTTTTGGTGGGAGAGGAGCAGGTTGGTCGGAGCCATGTCAACGGAGGCTTCGTCCGATTCGTGAAACGTGTGGTTAGCCACGTTGTGTGGCCAGAAGCTGATGGTGGAAATACTCGATCGTTAGCTGGAGGCCGTTACGCAGATCTACCATGGGCTCCCATCCGAGGAGGGATCGGGCCCGCGTGATGTCTGGTTGCCGACGGGATGGGTCGTCCATAGGCAGCGGCTCAAGATGAACCGTGGACCGGGCTCCCGTCAAAGCTAAAATCATCTCGGCGAACTCGCGGATGGTGATCTCACGTGGGTTTCCCAGATTCACCACCTCGCCCTGCAGCCCATCCGTCTCCATAAGTCGAATAAGGCCCGCCACCAGGTCGCTGACATAACAGAACGAACGGGTTTGAGAGCCATCCCCATAGAGGGTGAGAGGTTCCCCGCGTAAGGCTTGGACGCAGAAATTGGGCACCACGCGTCCATCCGCAGGATGGGAGCGCGGGCCGTAGGTATTGAAGATGCGAGCGATGCGCGCATCGACGCCGCGCCGCCGGACGAATTCCATGACGAGGCTCTCGGCGAACCGTTTGCCCTCATCGTAGCAAGAGCGCGAGCCGTTCGGGTTAACGTTGCCCCAATACGTCTCCACTTGTGGGTGGATCTCCGGATCACCGTAGACCTCGGAGGTCGAGGTTTGCAGGAAGCGGGCGCCGGTTCGTGACGCGAGTTCAAGGGCCTGTAGAATGCCGCTCGAGTTGACGAGCAACGTCTCGATCGGGTACCTGCCGTACCCGCGCGGACTGGCGGGGCTCGCCAGATTATAGACCCGCTGATATGTGTAGCTGGAGACCTCGTGCAGAAGCGGCTTGGTCATATCCTGATGGAGGATCTTCAGCCGCGGATGGGACTCGACATGGGCGAGGTTGACATAGCGGCCGGTCAAAAAATTGTCGGCGACGACCACCTCGTGACCTTGATCCAGAAGTCGATCGACCAGATTACTCCCGATGAAACCCGCCCCGCCCGTGACCAAGATCTGCATCTGTCCCTCACTCGTGGCACGTCGTTCGCCTCTCGAGGCGCAAGAGACCGCTGCGAAGAAACGTATGATACTGCGTCTCTCGACGTGAGGGTGTATGCTTTGGCGCGCCCAAAAGAATCTTATACCTGGACGAGGCATTTGAGCGGAGAGGTGGGGCTTGGTTCGTGCTGGGAGACTGCGAGGTGGTGAAGGACGCTGGAATTGTGGTCCAAGGAGTGACGAAGCGGTTCCGGACGGTGCAAGCCCTTGCCGGCGTTGACTTGACGGTCGCCCCCGGTGAGATCGTTGCACTTCTTGGACCCAACGGCGCCGGCAAGAGTACATTGATGCGAGTCCTGGCCACCACGGTCGTGCCGGAATCTGGCAGTGTCTGGGTAGGAGGGAAGGACGTACTGGTTGACCCTGCCGGCGCTCGGCGCTCGCTGGGGCTCGCACTCGGCGATGAGCGGTCGTGGTACTGGCGACTGAGCGGGAGGCACAACCTCGAGTTCTTCGCCGCTCTCTATGGATTTCGCCGTCGCGCGGCTGCGGAACGGGCGGATGACGTTTTGACCTCGGTCGGCCTCGATCAGGCGGCCGACCGACGCTTCGACGGCTACTCAACGGGTATGCGGATGCGGTTATCGCTCGCGCGCGCCCTTCTCCCGGATCCGCCTGTGATGTTGCTCGACGAACCCACCCGTAGCCTGGACCCCGTGGGCGCGGCGAGCTTTCGGGATCAGGTGGTCGAACTCGTCCGTAGCCGGAATGTGGCGGTGCTCTATGCCACCCATGATCTGCACGAGGCGGCCGCTATCGCCCACCGTGTCGTCGTACTGGCCGCTGGTCAGGTATCTGCCGTGCTGCCGCGTGGCACATCGCCCGTCGTGTTGGAACAAGCACTCCTGCGCGCGGTGGGCCGATGATCGCCCCGGTGATCCTGGCCGCCTTTTTACGACGCGAGTGGGGCATTTCCCGCTCGTACCGGCTGGCCTACGTACTCAGCATGGCTACTACCGTGATCAACCTCACCTTTTACTTTGCCCTCGGCAGACTCATCGATGGCTCCGGAGCGGCGCCGACCGCCGCACTCGAACAAGGGTACTTCACGTTCGTCATTGTTCCCTTGAGCCTGCTCAACTTGGGCACGTCCGCGCTGACGTCCTTCTCGGCGAGCCTGCGCGCCGAACAGCAGGTCGGTTCTCTCGAGGTGCTGCTGACGACGCCCGCACCGGTTCCCCTCATCGTTCTGGGCACAGCGGCGTACGGCTTGATCCAGGCAGCGATCTCCACGGTGATCCTCGTCTCGCTGGCGGCGCTCATCTTCGGGCTGAACCTCGATGTCGGGCTCTGGTCAGGTACGGCGGCCGCGGCCGC
>Ga0136611_10003856_pt1 | contig 10505 bp, 5 predicted proteins | sample AntDrymUQ2232306_2_FD_106645 | JGI IMG/M metagenome (GOLD analysis project Ga0136611, IMG submission 106645) | Polar desert sand microbial communities from Dry Valleys, Antarctica - metaG UQ223 (23.06) | ecosystem: Environmental > Terrestrial > Soil > Desert | place: Antarctica: Dry Valley... | reverse complement strand
GCTCGCCAACGTCGCGACGTTATACGCCAAGGAAGGTTATTTGTCGCGGGCGTCGTCCTATTGGCGGCAGGCGTTTGACCTGACCCACGATGCCGTGGAGCCCGGGCCACGCGCCATCGCCGACTACGCGCTCGGCGAGGCGCTCTTGCAAATGGCGATGTTCGGCCAGTTGGATCGCATGGGGGAGTTGTTCGCCCAGATGCAGGGCCGCAACGTGCGCGGCACGGCCGCGACGAGAGTCGCCTTCGCGCGAGAAGCGCTGACCTTCCTCAGCACCCACCATGAGATGGCGACGTTCTCCGGTCCGGCCGCCTTGCAGGCGTACCTCAAGGTGGCGCCGACACCCGATCCGGAGCGCAGCATCATTGCGATCGCCTCGTATCACGGCCACGCCAGTGGCACGAGCCTCGCGGACCTGCAGGCCTTGTCTTGGGACGCGGGTGCGCCGCTCGAGATGGTCCACTTGGCGGTGATCGGAGAGATCCCAGTGCCGTCGATCGTGCACTTGCGCAGCCAGCATTAGTCGGCGATCGTCGGCCAGAAGGGCGATCGTTACGTCGTTCGCGATTCGGCCATGGGCGGCGAGGTGCTGCTGACCGCGGCGGCGATCCGCGACGAGTCGTCCGGCTACTTTCTTGTCGCCGCACAACTCAATGCGACCTTGAGCGGGCGAATTGTTTCGGAGTCGGAGGCGGCATCGATCGTCGGCCACTGCATGCCGGGAGGGCCGGCCGCGAATGATCCTCCATGCCCGAATTGCGCGGGCGGAGGCCCAGGTGGCGGGAATGGCCCCGGTATGCCCGGTTATTCCTTCCATCCTCAAAAGGTGAGCGTCTTGATTGATGACGTGCCAGTCGGATATACACCGACGGTCGGACCTGTGATGAATTTTCAGCTGTCATACGACCATCGCGAGAGCCGGTATCCGCAGACGTTTACGTTTGGCAACGCTGGACCAATGTGGTCACACAACTGGATGTCGTACGTCACTAATGGCACGCTGGTCCACTGGCGAGGTCACGGCCAGGAGAACTTTCAGACGTGGGTACAACAACCTTTCACAGGCGCCACGCTCGTCAAAGTCGCGGACGAACCCGTGCGGTACGAACGTCGCCTTCCAAACGGCAGCATTGAAGTGTTCACCGCTGCGGATCGGCCATCATCGCAGCCAAATCAGAAAGTGTTCTTGACGGAAGTCATTGACCCGCAAGGCCATTCCGTCACGCTGACCTACGACAGTTCGACTCGCCTGGTGGCGTTGACCGACGCGATCGGTCAGGTCACGACGCTCGATTACCTCGACAGCGCCGATCCGCTTCACCTCACCAAGGTCACCGATCCCTTCGGGCGCATCGCGACGCTGACCTATGACAGCGGCGGTCGGCTAGCGAGCATCACCGACGCCGCCGGGATGTCCTCATCATTCGCCTACGGTGAGGGCGATTTCATCACGGCCTTGACCACGCCTTACGGCACGACCACGTTCCGCCATGAACCACAGTTTGCCGGCCGCGTGATTGAAGCGACGGATCCAGCCGGCGGCACCGAGCGGCTCGCCTACTACTGGTCGAAGGGGGATATCCCGACGGCGCTTCCGGCGGAGACGGTGCCGACTGGCTTCAGCGCACTGAACGACGACATGCACAAGTACAACGTCCTCTATTGGGACAAGTTGGCGATGGCCGCCGGGCCGACGACCGCCAATGCCACGATCACCAGCCTGCTGATTGCACCTACCGACATTGGGGGCCATGGCTGGGCACGTAATATCCCACACAGCGTCAAGCGGCCGCTCGAGAGTCGCGTGTGGTACGCGTATGCGAACTCGACGGGACGCTCGATCGGCGGGGCTGCCCAACCGGTCAAGATCGGTCGGGTGCTCGACGGTGGCGAATCGCAGATTACCCAGATAACCTATAACGCTAAGCGCTTAGTCACATCACGGATCGATCCTGCTGGCCGTCAGACGAACTACACCTACGCGTCCAATGGCCTCGACCTGTTACAAGTCGAACAAGTGCGAAGCGGCGGAACGGATGTTCTCCAGGCGTATGCCAACTACAACGCGGATCACTTGCCTGGAACGATCACCGACGCAGCGGGCCAGGACACCGACTTCACCTACAACGCGGCCGGCCAGCCGCTAACGGTGACGAACGCTAAGAACGAAACGACCACCTACACCTACGAAACCGGCACGAACAACCTGCTCACGGTGACCGGTGCCGTCACCGGCGCCACTACCACGTACAGCTATGACGCGTACGGCCGCGTCGAGAGCGTGGAAGACGCTGACGGCTACGTCGTCGTTTCTGACTACGACAATCTTAACCGCCTCACACAACGGACCTACCCGGACGCTACTACGGAGACGCTGACATACAACAAGCTCAGTCTGGCGGAGCAGAAGGATCGGTTGGGACGCATCACGCGACATTTTTACGACGCCTTCGGCCGACGCATCGCGACGCGCGATCCCGCGGGACGGGCAATCTCGCAGGTGTGGTGCGACTGCGGAGCGATGGAAGCGCTAGTGGACGCCAACGGCAACCGCACGACATGGGAACGCGACGTTCAGGGCCGCGTCACGCGAGAAGTTCGCGCCGATAACATCACCGACACTCTTTACACGTACGACCTTTCGGGCCGACTCAAGACCGTCACCGATCCGAAGGATCAGGTGACGACACACAGCTACAACATCGACGACAGCCTCAGCGGCACCGCGTACACGAGCGAACAAATCGAAACTCCGAACGTCTCCTACACCTACGACACTTACTACGCGAGAGTTACCACAATGGTCGACGGCATCGGCACCACTAGCTACGCTTACGTAGTGCCCGGCGCGAACGGGGCCGGCCAGGTCGCTAGCGTTGATGGTTTGCTGTCGAACGACACCCTTACGTATTCGTACGATCAGCTAGGCCGGGTGATTCAGCGGACTATCAACGGGTCCGCTAATGAGGTGGACTGGACGTTCGACGCGCTGGGTCGCGTTACCTCGGAAGCGAATCTGCTCGGTGAATTCACCTACGCTTACGCGGGCGTGACGAGCCGCCTCGCTACGTTGACGTATCCGACCGACCAGACCAGCACATACAGCTATTTCGACGACGAAGGCGATCATCGGCTGCAGGCTATTCACCACAAATATCCGAACGCTAGCACGCTGTCGAAGTTCGATTACACGTATGACGCCGTCGGCAACATTTTGAGCTGGCGGCAGCAGGCGGATTCGACCGCCGTCGCGTGGAAGTATGGCTATGACTATGCGAATCAGCTCACGTCGGCCGTGAAGCACGCGACTGACACTCTACAAACGATGCTGCAGCGGTTCGCATACGCGTACGACCCAGCCGGCAACCGTACGGTGGAACAGATCGACGATTCGATCACATTGTCTGCTTATGACAATTTGAATCGTCTTACCTCGTTGGCGCCGGGTGGGCCGATGCTGATCATGGGTTCGCTGAACGAGGGCGGGACCGTGACAATCTCCGGAACGCCCGCCGTTGTGGATCCCAACAATAGCTTCAGCGGCACGGTGCCGATGAGTGTTGGAACGAACACGTTTACGATTGTGGCAAGGGATGCGACCGGAAACGCGACAACGCAGCAGTATGAAGCGGATGTTGCGGGCGTGTCTAAGACATTTGCATTCGAGGAAAGTGGTAACCTCACTGGGGATGGCACACGCACCTTTGAGTGGGATGCCCGCAATCAGGTGGTAGCCGTCACGGTTGGACCGCAGCGATCAGAGTTTACTTATGACGGACAGCAGCGGCGCGTCCGATTAGTTGAGAAGGTGAACGGCGCCGTGCAGTCCGATACGAGGGTCATCTGGTGCGAGATGGTCATTTGCGAGGAACGGGCTGCAGACGGCACGACAGTAAACCGCAGGGCGTTCAAGCATGGCGAGCAGGTGGGAGGTGCGGCGCGGTTCCTCGTCACTGATCACATCGGTTCCATCACCGAGGTTGCGGACACGTCCGGGACCGTACTTGGCCGATATGCCTACGATCCGTGGGGCCGACGAACCGTGACAGCTGGTGCCGGCGTGACGAGCGAATCTTTCACCGGACACCAGTGGCAGTCGAATTCTTCGCTTCTGCTGAGCTTTTATCGCGGGTACGATCCGGACCTCGGTATCTGGATTAGCGAAGATCCGATTGGGCTTAGCGAGGGTCCGAATTTCTATAGATACGTAGCCGGAAATCCAGTCCGGTATCAAGATCCGCTGGGACTCGCAATCCATTGCACTGTGTCAAGCATCCGGGAACAATCCGTCGGAGGAAAATGCCCGCCGGGGGCTGGCGCCTGCACCGACGCGGCGATGCGAGCGTCGGCATCGGGATGCAGGCAATCATCGTGCGGAACCTGGTCCTTTACGGGAACCACCGATATCAGATACACGATCACGTACCTCCACCCGAAGCGAAGTAAGGGTGCGGATGGCAACCCGTACGAAACGCACGAATGGTCGCACGTCGGAGATCTGCAAGGCTGGTGCTCGGGCCTATCGTCGAAGTACCCAAGTGAAGGTTTCAGCTCGGTGTCTGAATGCAACGCCGCCCGTACGCGGTTTCTTAGCGCCGTTAGACAGGGCTTCCGAGACGCGCGAAATGATTCGAATATAAAGCGAGACAAGTGATGGACCTTCGGACCCTGGCGTTGATGTCGATCGCGGTCGTTGCCGTCGGATTCCGTCCGCCGCTGAGTGCCCAAACTAGAGCGTATGAACTGTCCGTTGAAGCTTTCTTTATAGATTCGCCAAAGGCAAAAACGCCAACGAGGTTGTGGCTGCGAATCACAAACGGAACTGGACGCGCGCACGTTCTCTGTCGATCATCGTGGGGCTACACGTGGATCTCTGATGACCCGCAAGAAGAGGCCGCAATCGAGGAGAAGTCGAGTTTGCATGCCTGCGGTGATGAGAGTCATGACCCCTTCTGGTTGCTTTTGCCAGGTGAGAGCCGCTTCGATTCCTACGAAGTCACAGGACCAGCTAGTGTGAACGCGACCCTTGAAGTAGGCGTTGATCTCATGCGCTACCGGATAGGAGCGGCCGGTCCGGGCGAACGCGAGACATTGTCGTGGAAGGGTCGTGTGGCGGACGCGATAGCGCTGGGGGCGAAGCTAAAAGGACGCTAAGTTCGCTGCCTGCCGAACCAAGTAAATTGGGAGTTTTGGGGGGATGTCCCGCCCGCTGTTGAAATTCGGCGGCGGCTCGGTTGACATTCTACGCGACGTGCTCGGCTGACACACCGAGACCGATCCGTTGATCGCGGGCCCGCAGGGCGGCGACGAGTCTGGGCATGTCAGCATGGCCCTTCAGCCGCCGAAAGCCTTTCACGGCTTCGAGCACGCCGGCCGCGACCCAGCGGAGCATCATCTGCCCACCACGCCATCGCTTCACATTCCGCTTCACGTGGCGGGTGCGACTCAGCAGACTCTCGGCGGCGTTGGTCGTCGCGAGCGACCGCTGCAAGCGCACCGAGAGCTGCAGCGTGAGGACGGTCAGCGTTTCTTCGAGCCCTTCCCGTACGCTGCCGGCGGCGCTCGGATACTCCTCCTCCAGGCGCTTCGCGAGATCCGTGAGCAGCCGCGTCGCCACCTTCACGTCGGTCGCCTGATAGGCGCGCCGCACGATCGCCTGCACCCACGGGCGTTGCCGTTCCGGCAAGTGGTCCAGGATGTTGCGGAGCTTGTGGACCTGGCACCGCTGCAGGAGCGCGGCCTCGCCGAAGACGGCGCGCGTGGCTTTGTGCAGCGCCGCCGCCCCATCGAGAATCACCAAGAGGCTGCGGTCCGTACGCAGTCCGCGGCTCTGGAGATTCGCGAGCAGGCTGTGACACACGGCCGCGTTCTCGGTCGCCCCCTCCCACAGGCCGAGCGCGTGTTTGTGGCCGTCGGCGGCAATCCCGAGGGCCACGATGAGGCAGTGCTCCCCGATGTGCACGCCGTCGAGGATCAGCGCGATCAGGTCGAGGCCGTCGAGCGGGGCGGCCTGCCACGCCCGCAGCTGCGCGGTCGTCTTGGCCACGAACCGGCGGCTGACGCTGCTCTTGCTCGTGCCTCGGCTCACGACGCCAGCGGGGACCGGCTCCAAACTCCGCGCGTACTGGCGAGTCGCGACGCCCACCAGCATCTGCTCGACGACCCGGCGATTCAGCGGGTCCGTGTGGGCCAGGGCCTGGAACGTGGGCAGCGGGATCTCGCGACCGTCGGCGCGCACACGCGGCCGCGGCACGGCCACCTTGCGGCCACCGGGCACCACCTCGCTGGGGACCGTGTCGGGTCGGTGAGTGCGCGCGCGGCTGAGGCGGTCGTCCCAGCGGCCGAGTCGATCGAATCGGCTGTCCGAACTGTCGTCCACATCGATCACATCAATCAGTGGAAGCCCGTCGAGCTGGTCGCCGTCGCGCTAGATCCCGATTCGATCCGCGTGAGCTAACCTCGGATCAGAAACTTGTAGGCATCTATCACACTCATGGTGATGACACTTGGTTCTTCGACGATTCAAAGTTCTCGGATGTTGACAAGAGCGTCGCAGATCGATTCAAGGTTCCCAGTTATCTCGGAACTCCTTGGGATGCGGTGTTGGAGTATGGAGTTGATCCGGTTCGGTGGACATCTTTTGAAAGGCAGATACGATGTCCCCGAGCAGGAGGGACCAATCGGTGTTTAGTCTTCGGCCGCATTTGCATTTTCTTTATACTCACCCGATGCGTCACGTTCTTGCTCTCCTCCTCGCGATCGCAACGACAGCATCAATCGTGGCGGCGCCGACCGCCGACGTGCTTCGCGTCCGCGAATGGCGCGCGAAGAACGAGCAGCAGATCCTCGCCGAGCTGTTTCAGCTGATCGCGCTGCCGAATCTGGCATCGAATCGGGCCGACATCCGACGCAACGCGGAGCTGCTCACCACAATGTTCGAGAAGCGCGGGTTTGCGGTGACGTTGTTCGAGACCAAGGGCAACCCGGTGGTGTATGCCCGCAAGACAGCTGCCGCCGCAAAGGGCACGCTGACGTTCTACATCCACTACGACGGCCAGGCCAGCGACCCGAAGGAATGGACGCGCGGCGCCCCGTATGCGCCGGCGGCCTACCGTGGCGACACGCGCGTGGATCTTCAGGTGATCAGCGGCCCGATCGATCCGGAGCTGCGCGTCTACGGGCGTTCGACCTCCGACGACAAGGGACCGATCGTCGCGTTCCTCGCGGCCATCGACGGCCTCGCGGCGGCCAACGCGACCGTGCCGTGGAACATCAACGTCGTTCTCGACGGCGAAGAGGAGGGCGGCTCGCCGAACTTCACGCCGGCCATGAAGGAGCACGCCGACAAGGTGCGCGGCGATCTCGCGGTGATCGTCGACAGTCCGCGGCATCCAAGCGGCCTGCCGACGGTGTTCTACGGCAGCCGCGGCGGCGCCAGCGCCGTGATCAAGGTCTACGGCGCGAATGGCGACTTGCACAGCGGCAACTACGGCAACTTCGTCACCGATCCGACGATGGCGCTGGCGAAGCTGCTCGCGTCCATGAAGGACGACAAGGGTAACGTCGTGGTCAAGAATTTCTACGATGATGTGGTGCCGCTGACGGCGGTGGAGCAGCGCGCGGTTGCGGAGATCCCGAACGTCGACGCGAAGCTGCTGGAGGAATTCGGGTTGATGCGCCAGGAGCATCCCGAGAGCCGCATCGAGCTGCAGCACAATCGCCCGACGCTGAGCATCCTTGGCATCGAGGCCGGGAATGTCTACACCGGCACGCGCTCGGCAATTCCGGGCTCGGCTTCGGCGCGCATCGAGATGCGCCTCGTGAACGGGCTGAACTCCTCCAAACAACTCGATCGGCTCGAAGCCCACGTGCGCGAACAGGGCTTCCATGTCACGAGCGAGGAACCCGGCGCCGCGATGCGGCGTAAGTATCCGTTGATTGCGCGGTTGACGCGCAGCTCGGGCGGCTACGGCATCGCCAAGACGTCAATGGAGGATCCGCGCACGGTGATGGCGGCCAACGCGATTCGCGCGCTCGATCAACGCCTGGTGCAGATGCCGACGATCGGCGGCAGCCTGCCGTTCTCGACCTTCAGCGACACCCTGGCAATGCCGACGATCGGCTTGGCCGTGGTGAACTTCGATAACAACCAGCACGCTGCCAACGAGAACATCCGCGTCGGCCACTTCTGGGAAGCGATCGACATCTTCGCAGCGTTGCTGACTATGCAGCGCTGAAGGTCCGGCTAAAGCCGGACTCCACAGGGATTGCTATGGGACCGTGTCCGTCTTTAGGCGGACAAGTCAGCGAAGGCGACCAATGTCTGCTCGATCACTTGCACTGCCGACCAGTACTCATCGAGGGAGAGATGTTCATTGGGCGTGTGATCGAGTGAGCTGTCGCCGGGTCCGTAGGCAACGATTGGGCACCGCCACACCGGCCCCACGACATTCATGTCGCTGGTGCCGGTCTTCAGGACGAAGCCGAGCTTTTCTGCCGCCTCCACTGTGCGAAGGCCGGCGAGGAAACTCCTCACCAGCGGGTTATTGCGATCGCCGCGCCACGCTTGCTCATAGCCGCGGAATCTCAGGTTGAAAGTCGTCTTGTTGGCCTGTTGGCCTGTTGGCCTGTTGGCCTGCTCTTCGAGCTCCTGCCTGAACTGTTCGGCGTCAAAGCCGACCGGCAGGCGCCATGCGAACTGCGCGTCGACGGTGTCGTGCATCTCGTCGTTGGTCGAGGTGATGAAGCGGCGGAGGCTCGGGCTGAGCTGATCGAACACCTTGTCCTTGCCGTCGTTGACCGTCGCGGCATGCGCGGTCACCCAATTCCAGAAGTCCACCACGACCGACGCGACGCTCGCATCGGGACCGGCGGTGTGGGCCATTGGCTGATCGGTGGTGAAGTCGAGCAGCAGCCGTCCCTTGTAACCCAGCGTGATGCGATTCCAATGACTGGGCTCGCCGATGATGCACGCGGCCGGGATCGGCTCGGTCTTCCCATTAAAGCGCGATGCGACGAAGCGCGCGCCCTTGCTTGTGGCCGCTTCTTCTTCGACCGCACCAACCACCACGATATGGAGATCGGCGGCGGTCGCTGCTGCTGATCCGAATCGCGCCGCACCCGCGACAAAAGTGGCGAGCGGACCCTTGGCGTCGACGCTGCCGCGGCCAAACAACAGATTGCCCTCTGTGCCTTCTGCGCCTTCTGCGGCCTCGATGCGAACGGGAATGTTGCCGGCGACGGTGTCGATGTGCCCGAGCAGGACGATCGTCCGTGAGGCGGATGGAGCGCCGAGCTCACCCACGGCATTGCCGGCGTCGTCGACGAACGCGCGCTCGTAGCCGGCGCCGCGCATCCGCTCGACGAGCCATGATGCAGCCGGCGCTTCATGACGCGACAGCGACGGGATTGCTACCAGCCCGCGTACCAGCTCGGTCGCAGCTTCCCGATCCATCAGGCTGACAACTCCTTGATCGCCTTGGCGATGGCCTGCACGCCGAGATTGATCTCTTTCTCAGTGACGACGAGAGGCGGCAGCAAGCGCAACACGGTCGGCCCCGCCGGCAAGGCAATCACGCCGTGATGGACCATCAAGCTCTTGAGGATTGGCGCGACCTTGGTGCGTAATTCGACGGCAATCATCAAGCCGAGCCCGCGGATGTCGCGCACCATCGCCAGGCCTTCAAGCGCTCCCCGCAACTGGTTGCGCATGTCTGCGCCTAGGACAGCGCTGCGCCTGATCAGGTCTTCATCGCGGTAGGCCTCGATCGCGGCCAGCCCCGCGGCGCACGCCAGCGGCGAACCGCCGAACGTGCTGCCGTGCGCGCCGGGCGTCAATACGCCGCGGATCGCCTTCGTGTACGCGAGCGCGCCCATCGGGAATCCACCGCCGAGACCCTTTGCCAGGCACATGATGTCCGGCTCGATGCCGGCGTGCTCGATCGCGAACCACTTGCCGGTCCGCCCGAACCCGGTCTGGATTTCGTCGACGATCAACACCGCGCCGCGCTCGTGGCAGACCTTCTGTGCGGTCTTCAGGAAGTCCGGGGTGCCGACGTTGACGCCGCTCTCGCCCTGGACCACTTCTAGCACGACCGCGGCGGTCTGATCCGTCACCGCCTTATCGAGCGCCGCCGCATCGTTGAACTGCACGTGCGTGGTCTCGAACAGCGGGCCAAACCCCTCGCGATACTTCGGCTCCCACGTCACCGACAACGCGCCCATCGTCCGGCCGTGAAACCCCTTGGTGGCAGCGACGAACGCCGACCGCTTCGTGAACAGCCGCGCGAACTTCAGCGCGCCGTCGATGGCTTCCGCGCCGCTGTTGGCGAGGAACACGTGCGGCAAATGCTTGGGCAGCACGCCGGCCAGCGCTTTGGCGAACTCGGCACGCCGGTCGTTATAGAGATAGCTGGGGCACAGCGTCAGCGTTTCAGCCTGTGCCTGGATCGCGGCCGTGACGCCCGGGTGACAGTGGCCGAGCATCGCGACGCCCTGGGCGGATC
>Ga0136611_10003855_pt1 | contig 10507 bp, 8 predicted proteins | sample AntDrymUQ2232306_2_FD_106645 | JGI IMG/M metagenome (GOLD analysis project Ga0136611, IMG submission 106645) | Polar desert sand microbial communities from Dry Valleys, Antarctica - metaG UQ223 (23.06) | ecosystem: Environmental > Terrestrial > Soil > Desert | place: Antarctica: Dry Valley... | reverse complement strand
GGATCGCCAGCTGGCCGTCGATCTGCGCGCATCGTTTCTGTTCTCGCATGCCGCCGCTCCCATGATGCGGCGCAACGGCGGCGGACGCATCATCAACTTCGCCGACTGGGTCGTCGCGAGCGGGCGGCCGCGGTATCCAGGCTATCTCCCGTACTACGTCGCCAAGGCCGGCGTGAAGGCGCTGACCGAAGGGCTCGCGCTCGAGCTGGCCGCGGATCAGATCCTCGTGAATGCGATCGCGCCCGGACCGATCCTTGCGCCGCCGGAGATGTCGGCTGAAGAGAACGACGCCGTGGTGAAGAGCACGCCGCTCGGCCGATGGGGCGGTGAAGACGAGATCGCAAAGGCGGTGATGTTCCTCGTTGACTCCGGTTTCGTTACCGGCGAGACCATCCGCGTGGATGGAGGAAGGCACGTCAAGTAATGGCCGCAACAATCTGGGATCACTCGGTCCGCACCTCGATCGCCGATCGCGCGCAGCGGGTCACCGCTGATGCAACGCCCGGCTGGGGCAAGATGAACGCCGGTGCGATGATGGCGCACATCAACGACAGCCTCCGCATGGCGCTCGGCGACCTGCCGGTCAAGTCCAAGAACCTGCCGTTGCGCTACAAGCCGATTCGCAAGCTATTCATTTATTACCTGCCGATGCCCAAGGGTGCGCCGACGGCGCCGGAGTTGATCGCGCGCTGCCAGAACGCCGTGCTGGAAGACGAGAAGAAGGCGTTCGCGGAATTGATCAATCGTTGCGCAACCATCCAGCCGGGCACGATGCTGGGTGAGCATCCGGCTTTCGGCGACTTGTCATACGACGAGTACGGCGCGTTGATCGCCAAACATACCGATCACCACCTGCGCCAGTTCGGAGTGTAGACCTGGAGGGTCCCCTCCAGGGTGCAAACGGCTGGATTAGAGGGTCGCGACGCGCGAAAGCGCTTCGTTCATCGACGCCAGAGCGCCCGTAAGCTCTTCGCGCGATCGACACGTGCAGAAGCGGATGTAACCTTCACTCTTGGCTCCGAAGTCCACGCCAGGCACACAGCCAATCCGCGCGTGCTTGATCAGGTATTCCGCCATCGCCCACGACAGCGAATCGCCGGTAATGCCGGCGCTCTTCGCCGCCTCCGGATTGATCTTCACGAATGCGTAGAACGCGCCGTCGGGTGGCGTGCCGGAAAACATCCCGGGGGCGGCTTCCTGCAGCCCCTTGTAGAACATGTCGCGGCGGAACAGCAGCTCGGTCTTGAAATCCGCGATGCACTGCTGCGAGCCCTCGAGCGCGCCGACGGCGCCGTACTGGGCAATCGACGACACGTTGCTGGTGGTGTAGAGCACGAGCTTGAGCGCGCGATCGCGCAGCGCCTTGTCCTTGATCGCAAAGTAGCCGACGCGCACACCGGTAATCGCGTACGACTTGCTCAGCGTGTAGACCGGGATGGTGCGGCCGTACATGTCCGGCAGCGACGCGATGCTGATGTGTTCGCCGTGATAGACGACGTCCTCATAGGCTTCGTCGGAGACGACCCAGAGATCGTGCTGCTTCGCAATCGCCGCCAGGCGCTCGATGTCTGCGCGCGTCAGCACCCCGCCCGACGGGTTGTTCGGCGAATTCAGGTAGAGCACGCGGGTCTTCGGCGTGATCGCCTTTTCCACTTCGTCGAAGTCCCAGCGGAAACGCAGATCTTCGCGCAGCGGCACCTGCACCGCCTTCCCGCCCGCCGCCTGGATCATCGCCATCGTCGGCGGCCATTCCGGATCGGGCACGATCACTTCGTCGCCGGGCTCGAGCAACGCGTGAAACACCGCGTAGAGCCCGTGCGTGCCGCCGTTGGTAACGAGAATCTCATCGTCGGATTCGATCGGGATGTGGTTCTTGTTCCGCATCTTCTCCGCGAACGCCTTGCGCAGCGGCGGGATGCCGGCGGTCGGGAGGTAGTGCGTGCGGTTCTCGGTCATCGCCTTCGCGACGGCCTGTTTGAACGTCTCGGGCGCGTCGAAGGAGACGTCGCCTTGATCGAGACGGAACGGATCCTTGACGGTGTACATCATGTCGCGGATGCGAACGATGGCAGAGACGGGGACGGAGTCGTAGAACTTACCCATAGGATTTAAAAGTTTAAAGTTAAAGGTTTAAAGTTGAATTCAAGTTTACGCCCGCTCGTTCCAGGATCGCAGTCAAGGTCTGCGCGGTTCTTTTTGCGGGCAAGTTACTCACATAAAAGTGACGCGCGCCGGTATCAATTAAGCATCGAATCGTTCGGGCGCAGACATCGATCGGCGTGGCGCCGGCGGCGAACTCCGCCTTGAGCTCCTCGACCGGAACCGGCAGGAACTGGCTCAACATCTCGAGGGTCTTGACGTTGGCGCTGCGATAGTGAAACACCCCGAACACCCCGGGCATCGACAAGCCATTTGTCTTGCCGGCCTCGAGGAATGCGAGGACGCGATCGACCTGGTGGTGCGAGACGATCTGTGTCAGGTAGAAATCCGCGTTGACCTCGGGATGCAACAGGAAGTCGATTTGCCGCGCCGGGTCGGCGATCGGATTGGCCCAGCCACCGAGCTCCAGACCGGGATGGCGCTGGCGAATCAGGCGGCGCAGCTGCCAGGCGTGCTCGAGCGATCGGGCGCGGCCGACGTGCTTGTCGCCGCCGAGCACGACCAGCGACGGGAAACCGTTGTGTACGGCCTGGTCCGCATATGCCAGGCAGAACTGGAGCGAGTGCTTGGTAGTCAGGAACGGAATCACCTTGTGCCGGCCGACCGAATCGCCGAGATTCGTGACGAGATGGCGCAGGTTGTTTTCTTCCTGTGCGCCCACCGCGCTATCGGTCAGCATCACGCGCACGTCGTGGCGCGTCAGCGATCGGATCGCGTGGTAGGTGTCGATCCACGCGTCCATTCCTTCGGCCGCTTCGAGCTCCGCCCGCGGGGGACGGAGCTCGACGGCCACGACACTTGATGACTCGCTTTTGAGCAGTGAAAGGTAGGAAGACAGCACACCTATTTTACTGCTGCTGCGAAGAGGTGACCCGCGGCTTGGCGTTCTTGGCCCATTCGTTCGCCCAGTTCAGCATTTCGGCCACCGTGTGCAGCACCGATTCGCGGGCGGCGTAGCCATGCGCTTCATTCGGCAGCGTCACGTAACGGACCGTCGCGCCGTGGCCCTTGAGCGCCATGTAGAGTCGTTCCGACTGGATTGGGAACGTGCCGCTGTTGTCATCGGCTTCGCCGTGGATCAGGAGGATCGGTTCGTTGATCTTGTGCGCGTAGTAGAACGGCGACATTGCCGCGTAAATCTGCGGCACCTCCCAGAAGGTGCGTTGTTCGTTCTGGAAGCCGAACGGCGTCAGCGTGCGGTTGTAGGCGCCGCTGCGCGCCAGGCCGGCGCGGAAGATGTCGGAATGCGCCAGCAGGTTGGCCGTCATAAAGCCGCCGTAACTGTGGCCGCCGACGACGACGCGGTTGCGATCGGTAACACCGAGGTCAACCGCGCGGTCGACCGCCGCCTGGGCGCTCGACACCAGTTGCTGAAGATAGGTGTCATTGGCGGTCTCGCCCGGTCCGACGATCGGCATCGTCGGGTCGTCGAGGATGGCGTAGCCCTGCGTCAGGAACAGCAGGTGCGACGCGCCGCTGATCCCCGTGTAGCGGTCGGCGGAGCCGGTCACTTGTCCCGCGTTGGCCGGGTCGGTGAACTCGCGCGGATACGCCCAGAGGAGCGTCGGCAGCGGACCCTGCGCCGGCGTCCAGCCCGGCGGCGTGATGAGCGTGGCCGAGAGCTCCACGCCATCGGCCCGCTTATACGTCACGAGCTGCTTCTGGATGCCCTTGAGCTGCGGCGCGGGGTCGACGTAGCTGGTAAGAGCCACCCGCGTGCCGGCCTTGAGATCGCGCACGTAGACGTTTGGCGGATCGTTACGGGTCTCGTGGCGCGTCAGGATCTTCGAACCGTCGTCCGACAGCACGCCGATCACGGTCTCGTAGGAGCGTCCCGTGGTCTGGAACAGGCGCTCGCTCTTGAGCGTAGTGAGGTCGAGCCGATCGATGAACGGCCGCGCGCCTTCCGGCGCGGCGCCGGTGCCGGCGAGGAAGATCGAGTTGGCGTTCTGCTGGATGGTCGAGACACCGGAGGCGCGGTCATGACGCTGCGGCGTGCCGGGATTGCCGTATGAGTCTTCCTGGCTGCGGTCCCACAGCTTGCGGGGAGCGACGCCCGGCCGGTCGATCACCCACGTGCGCGTCCATCGCCGTGCGCGATCGTTCTCCGTCAACAGCACCGCACCGGCGTCGGTCCACGAGACGTTGCCGACGCGGTATTCGGTGCGGGCCAGCTCGGATGGCGCGGCCGTGAACGGCGCGCTCATCGCCACCACCTTGTCGCGGTGCGCGACCTTGATCCTGGGGTCGCCGTTGTCCAGCGCCTCCGTCCACACCACGGTCGCCGGCGCCAGCGGCTGCCATTGGAAGTTGCGCGGCCCGGGCATCACGCCGCCATTCGGCACGTTGTCGGCAACCGGCAGCTGCGCGACCTGTTTCACCGACGCGCCCTGGCGATCCCACACTTCGATGTTGGCCGCGAAGTTCTGGTACGGCACCAGCCATGAATACGGACGCTTCGCGCGGCGGACAAGGATGAACTGGCCGTCCGGCGACGGCGCCGCCGTCACGAAGACCGCTGGGGTTCCGACAGGGGTGCGTTGACCGCTGGTGGTGTCGACGAACGCGAGCTGGCTGGTCGCGTAATAGTCAAACAGCGCTTCATCATGCGCGCTGGTCAGCAGATCCTGGTAGGTGCGGACCGGCGCGGTGCCGCCGCGATGTTCCTGGATGTTAGGACCGGTCGGCACGCCCATCGTTGGAGCTGCACCACGGCCGGGCGACACGAACTCGCACAACATCGAACCGCCATCGCCGACCCATTCGCAGGGCGTCCCAAGGGTCGCATTCAATTGTGCGGTGGTCACCGACTTGGCCTGACCGCTGGCTGAATCGCCGATCCACAACTCGATGCCGTTGTCGCGCTGCTGCGTGAACGCGAAGCGCTTGCCGTCGGGCGAGAAACCGATCCACGACAGCGTCGGATTGGGCGGGAGCGTCACCTGCATTTCACGACCGTCGGCGATCGACTTCAGCGTGATCGCGCGCGACAGTTGCGCGCGATGCGGGCCGTTGGTTCGCGGGTTGATGCGAACGCCCGCGAGCCGATGCATCGGCTGCGAGAGCTGAGCGATGCTCGGCATGCTCGCGCGCTCGAGCAGCGCGACGACGTGGCGCGTCGGGCTCAATTCAACGGTCGGCGGCGGCGCCGCGTCGAGGATGTCGACAATGGCTTTGGGTGGCAGGAGGTAGCCCGCAGAAGGCGCAGAAGCCGGGGCCGGAGCCTGCGCATTGAGTGCGGTGGATGCGACGACCACGGCGACGACGGCGAAAAATCGGTTACTCATAAGCCTCCCACAAGAGGCTTGATTCTAACGCTTGTCGGTCCGGCTAAAGCCGGACTCCACAGAGGTGGTTTTGACTAGCTCAGCCGCGGCCCCGGCGCCCGCGGCCCGACCGGTGGCCCAGGCCCACGAGAAGTTATGGCCGCCAATTGGGCCGAAAGCGTCGAGCATTTCACCGCACATGTATAGCCCGGGAACCCGTTTGCTTTCGAGTGTCTTCGGATGAACTTCGCTGAGCGCCACACCCCCGCCGGTCACCTCGGCTTTCTTGTATCCCTCGTTGCCACTCCAGGGCAGTGGGTACGAGGTGAGCATCTCGATCAGGCGAATGCGTTCCGATCGCGTGAAACTGCTGGTCCGTCGATCGAGCAGCACGCCCGCTTCGATCATCAGTTGCTCGGCAAGACGTCCCGGGATGTGGCGGTTCAGGATGGTCGCGACCGACGCCGAACGCGCGTCGAACGCCGACCCCCAATCGGCGGGGGACAAGGTTGACCATTGCGCGCGGATCGTCGGTTCCGTCCCTCGCTCCGTCAAATGTGAGATGTCGAGGACGCTCGGGCCGCTGTATCCGCGGTGGGTAAACAGGAACCCGCCGGATGATTCGATGGTTTTGGATCCACTCCTGCCCCTCAAGCGAACGTCCAATGACACCCCGGACAGCGATGCGTGCACCTCGCCCTTCGCGAGCAGGGGCGTCAGCGCGGGATAGGTATCGACCATCGCATGGCCGGATCGTTGCGCCGCGGACAGGCCAGCGCCGTCACTGCCGGTCGCCGGGACCGAGAGGCCGCCGGTTGCCAGCACCACCCGGTCGCATTGCACTTCGTCGCCTGAGGTGCTGACCGTGAACCCCGCCGCACCGATCGACAGATCGGTCACCGTGGTGTCGAAACGAATCTCGACGCCTTTGGCACGCGCGTAGGTGACGAGCCCGTCACGAATGTCGCGCGCGCGGTTCGATCGCGGGAACAGCTTGCCGGATTCCTCCTCGAGCGCCAGCGGGATCTCGAGGTCGCGCTCGAAGAACGCGCGCTGTTCGTGCAGCGGCCAGGCGCGCAGCATGCCGCGCAGCAGGTGCGAGGGTGAATCGGTGACGAAGCGTTCGGGCGCCAGCGCTGACGGCAGCACGTTGCATCGGCCGCCGCCGCTAATCAGGATCTTGCGGCCGCCATCCTTGGTACGTTCGATCAGCACCACCTGCGCGCCGCCTGCCGACGCGAACGCGGCCGCGACCAAACCGGCGGCCCCTGCGCCAATTACCGCAACCGTAGGCACAGGCCATTATCCACGTGCTAGGCTGACGCGCGTGAAAGCGCGCGCGAAGGAAGCGGTCGCGGTGGGATTCACCATCAAGTCAGGCTGGGCGGCCGCTGTCCTGCTCGACGGCTCGGACGCGGTGCCACGCGTCCTCGACAGCCGCCATGTCGCGATCAGCGATCCGGACGTCGCCGATTCGACGCAGCCCTATCACGCCGGGTTCGGCACCGCGCGTGATGCCGGCGACGAGCTCAAGCGCCTGGTGTCGCTGGTGAAGATTTACGGACGAAAATCCGTGACGGCGGTACTGCGTGAATACCAGAAGCAAGCGACCCTGCGTGGCGCCGGAGTGATTGTCGGCAGCCTGATCGATCCAGAAACGATCGGCAGCGATCACATCCGGATTCATGCGAGGGAAGGGCAATTGTTCCGGACGGTGGTAATCGAAGCCGCGGAAACACAGGGATTGACGTGTTCGGTTTGCCGCGAACGCGACCTGTATGCGGATGCCGCGAAAGCGTTGAAGAAGTCCGAAGCGGCGATTCGCAAGACGTTGTCGGAAATTGGCCGTCATGTTGAATCGGGCTGGCGCGCCGAACAAAAAGCCGCCGCTCTTGGTGCGTGGATGATCGTGAAATGATTGGGACGGAAACTCGCCTGATGTCGGGAAATCGTTTGGTGTCGGGAAGAGCCTTTCAGTCGGGAGCGCTGCTAACCCTCCTCGCCATCGCTTCGTCGGCTCACGCGCAAGATCGCGTGATAGGCCTGCTGTCGCTTCCGGAAGTGTTCGGCAGCGGTGTGTGCGCGACGTTCGAGCCGGAACCGGTCGCCCTGCATCCGTCTCCAAAGGGCGGCACGCCAACCGCGTTCATCCGCGTCGATCGGAATTGGTCGTTCGCGCCGCACGGCGGGTGTGAAGGACTCAAGGTCAGCGTGCACGAAGGGGCACAGCGTCACGAACTGCCGACGCTCGAGTTCGATTACGAAATGCCTGGAGCAATCGTGCTCGAGCAGCGCGATCGCTGGTTCAAGGTGCGGCTGGCATCCGGCTCCGGCTGGCTCGAGGCCTCGCCGGCGGATCGCTTCATGCCTCTGTCGGAGCTGTTCGAGGAGTTTGTCGGCGTGACGGCGATCACCAAGTCGTTCAACGGGCGCCTCGTTGCGGCGCCTGGCCGGCCTGCAGAAGCGTCAGGTCCGCTGGTGAGCACGTTGCAGCCGGCGCGCGTGATCGAGATTCGCAACGTGTTCGGACAGTCATGGGTCCACGTCGAGGTGCTGAATCATTCGATCTGCAGCGCCGCCGAACACGGCCCTCCCGACGTGGTTGGGACCGGCTGGATGCCGCTGCACGCCGCCGACGGAGAACCAACGATCTGGTTCTCCTCGCGCGGATGTTAGGTGCCTGAGGTAAGCGCCATCGTTTCAATTACTGCCTACACTCGCAGTTATCTGCGCTTTGCTCTGTCCCCAATCATCCCAGTGGCAGGGAGAAAATGGGGGACAGGCACCGGTACTAGCGGAACAGCTCGTCGATGGTGATGTGGGTGATCGGGCCGAGATTGAGCTGGCGGAGCGGCCCTTCGATCGCGTTGCGATCGCCGACCACGACCACGGCCATCTTGTCGGCCTGGATGTAGCGCGCCGCCAGTCTCTGGAGGTCGGCCGCAGTCACCTTCGTGACCAGCAACACGAAGTTCGAGAAGGTGTCTTCCGGCAGGTTGTAGACGACCAGCTCCTCGAGCTTTCGCGCGAGGTCGCCGGTGGTCTCGAACTCGCCGGGGAAGCTCAGCGCAACATAGTTCTTGGCCTTCGCGAGCTCGTCTTGCAGAATGGGTTTGACGATCGCATCGAGCTCGTTGAAGAACTCTGCGACGGCCGGACCGGTCTTGTCGGTCTGCACGCCCGCCGCGGTCAGGAACGGACCCGCGGACAACCGCATGTCGAACGTCGAGCTCGCGCCGTAGCTATAGCCATTCTTTTCGCGCAGATTCTGATTGAGCCGTGACGTGAACGAACCGCCGAGGATGGTGTTGAGAACCTCGAGTGCTGCATAGTCGCCCGTCGATCGCGCCACGCCGACCCAGCCGATGCGGATTTGCGACTGCGCTGCTTCGGGCTTGTCGACAATGTAGATCTGGCGCGACTTGAGTTGCGGCGCGGTGGGCACTTCGGCGACCAGCGCTGCCATGCCATCGGCTTTCCAGGATCCGAACTGCTTCTCCAGCATCGGCACCAGGGTCGCGGGCGTGACGTCGCCGACCACCAGGATCGTCGCATTGTCGGGACGGTAGTGCGCGCGGTAGAACGACTGCAGATCCGCGACGGTAAATGCCTCGATCGCCGCCGGCAGCCCGTTCGCCGACGTGCCGTAGCGGTGCGTCGGCCCAAAGATCACGCGCGGAAATGCCAGCTGAATCAGCGCCGCGGGGTTGTCGCGTGCCTGCAGCAACCCGGTCAGGCGCTCCTTGCGAAGTCGATCGAGGTCGCTGGCCGGGAAAGTGGGCCGCAGCGTCACGTCGGCGACTAACGGCAGGGCATCGGCCAGCTTCGTGACCGGGACCGACATCCTGATCGCCGAATAATCAAACGAGCTGGTCGTCGAAAGATTCGCGCCGAGGAACTCGAGCGCGTCGGCGAGCTCGAGTGAATTGCGGGTACCGGCGCCTTCGTCCAGCATCGCCGCGGCGAGGCTGCCGACGCCGTACTTGCCAATCGGATCGGCGGCGCTGCCCGAGCGCACGATCACGTTGATCTGCGCGAGCGGGACCTCGTGGTGCTCGACGATCCAGACATTGAGGCCATTGGACAGCTTCTGTTTCTGGATCGCCGGCATCTTCAACGACGGCGCGGGTCCGATCGCCGGCGGCTTGCTGCGATCAGGAGCTTGAGCGGCCAACGGGAAAACCGCGACAATGGCTAGCAGCATCACCACGGCCGTCATCCGGAAATCAAGAATCCGAAATCCGTAATCTGAAATCATTTCTTCTCTCCTGGGATGACGCTCAGCTCAACGCGTCGATCCTTCGGCAGGTATCTCTCGACCGCCGCCTTGATGTCGGCCGCCGTCAGGACGCGATAGCGGTCGAGATCCTTCTGGAAGTAGTCGGGCAGGCCGGCGGCCTTGTAGTACGAGTTGAGTTGATTGGCCTTGCCGCCGAATCCGCCGACGCGCTCCATGCCGCGGTAGAAGTTCGCTTCGATCTGATTCATCGCGCGGGTCATCTCGCGCGCCTCCGGCGGAGCCGCGCGGAGCTTGGCCAGCTCCTCGTCGATCACGCCCTTGATCTTGTCGAGCGACTCTCCCGGCCGGGCCGTCGCGATGATCAGGAAGTTGCTGTCGAGCGCCTGCGATTGCTGCACCGCCTGCACGTCCTGCGCGATCTGCATCTCGTAAACCAGGCGCCGATAGAGACGCGAGTTCTTGCCGCCCGACAGCAGGTTCGAGACGATGTCCATGGCGGCATCGCCGGGTGTGAGCAGCCCGGGCGTGTGCCATGCCAGGTAGAGGCGCGACAGCTGCACGCGGTCGGTGATGGTCTTGGTCTTGACGCCGTCGAGAACGGGGGTCGGCGCGGTGAGTGGCGGCACCGGCTTGCCGGCGGGCACATCGCTGAACCAGTTCTCAACCATCTTGCGGGTGGCGGCGAGATCGATGTCGCCGGCGACTACCAGGCTGGCATTTGACGGCACGTAATAGGTGCGGAAAAACCGCGCGACATCCTCGAAGCTTGCCGCGGTCAGGTCATCCATCGATCCGATCGTCGACCAGCTGTACGGATGCCCCGCCGGATACAGCATCGCGG
>Ga0136611_10003854_pt1 | contig 10507 bp, 9 predicted proteins | sample AntDrymUQ2232306_2_FD_106645 | JGI IMG/M metagenome (GOLD analysis project Ga0136611, IMG submission 106645) | Polar desert sand microbial communities from Dry Valleys, Antarctica - metaG UQ223 (23.06) | ecosystem: Environmental > Terrestrial > Soil > Desert | place: Antarctica: Dry Valley... | reverse complement strand
CCGCCCTCAGCAAACTCAAGGTAGGGAATGACGCAGAAGGTGGCCGGAGCGCGGTAGGGCGACGAGCCGTTGTAGGTCGCATAGCGGTTGAAGACCTGCCGCAGATAGGGCGAGTGGAAGAATCGCCGAACCGCTTGATCGACAGTACGTAGCGGATCAAGCGTGGGAGCGTCGAGCACGAGGCGCGGCGTGATGAAATCGCGCAGCCCTTCGAACGGGGCCAACAAAAATGGGCCGGATGTCGCTTGGTAGACGCGCCCAGCCCAGGCCATGAATCGAAAGAACGCCGCTGCATCGCGCGGCTCGAGTCGGTTGATCTCAGCCAGTAGATCGGCGAGTCCAGCGCGATGATCCCAGTGCGTGCCATCACGCCAGCGGTAGCGGCAAACTGGGTCGACCGGCCGTATATCCAGCGCGGCATCCGCATCGCGGCCGACCGAGGCCCATAGCTCGCGCACAACCCACGGCATCGTAAACAGCGACGGTCCGGTGTCGAAGGTATAGCCCTGCTCCTCGACCAAATTGAGCTTGCCGCCGACCCGCTCGTTCTTCTCGAAGAGCCGAACATGGTGTCCGGCGTGTGCCAGCCGGATCGCGGCGGCCAGCCCACCGATACCACCGCCGACGACCACGACTCGCTCGGCGGCGCGTAAAGTCTGGTTATGTGGGCTCGGGGTATTCATAGGGCACATCGTACCCGATTTTCGCGACAGAAGCAGTCCGGCGACGAAGTATTGAGGCGGCTTAATAGCATCAGGCCGGCGCATGCGCCGGCCTGATGTGCGTTGGCAAGGGATGACCGTCGGAGCTAATTGGCGACCGGCACTTTGGAGGCGATGCTCGGGGGCAGACCAAGCAAGGCCGCGCTCAACCAGCCTTCGGCAGCCGGCGCCACAATACGATACCAGAATCCATCGGCTGTCCGAGCTTTGACCGTGACAGACTCGCCGGCTCCAGCGGTGCCCAGAATCGTCGCCGTGACCAGCGGTCCGATCCGGATGTTGCCGTCCAAGGCGACTGTCGCACGCAGCGGGCCTGCGAGGACCGCCTCCGTCGGCGGGGTCGTCACCGGCACGCGGGCAATCTGCGCGGCAGCGATCGTTACCTGACCAGCCGCCAGCCAGCCGGTGCGGTTACCTTCCAACACCAGGAAGAAGGTGCTGGACGGCGTCCGTAACAAAGGTCGGAAGGTCACGCCGGCCGGCGGCCGGCCGACGATTTCCGCGCCGGCGGCCGGGCCAATCAGCATCGTTGCGCCGGTGTTGGCAACCAGAATCGGTGCGCCATTCGCGGGCACAACCGGCGCCGGAGCGACCGGCGCGGGAGCCGGTGGCGGCACCACGGCTGGCGCGGGAGCCGGTGGAGCCACGGCTGGTGGGGCAGGAGCAGGCACCGGTGGGGCAGGAGCGAGCGCGGCAGCAGCGGGAGCCGGTGGGGCAGCAGCCACGGCAGGCGCAGACGCGACGTCAAAGCCCTGCGGCACAAAGTCGCTCGGTTCCATCACGGGCACGGCGGCCCCGACTTCAGCCGGGAAGCTCAAGAGCGTGACGCTGGTCCAGCCTTCGGCGGCGGGCGCCACCACACGATACCATTCGCCGCTCGCGGTGCGCCCCTTGACCGTCACACGCTCATTGGCCTGCATCTGGCCGAGCACAGTGCCGGTCTCCATGCTTGGCAGAAAGCGGATGTTGCCACCATTCGCAACCGAAGCACGCAGTGGGCCGGCTGCAACGGCCTCGGCCGGTGGCGTCGTCAACGGCACGCGCCCGGCCTGCTCCACGTTGATCGTCGCCTGCGATGCGGCCAACCAACCGGCTCGATTCGCATCGATCACCAGGTAGAACTGGCCGTCAGGTGTACGCATCAGCGGCTGATAGGTCGTTCCAGGGGCGACCTTTGCGATTACGCTCGAGCCCAGGACGGGACTGATCCAAAGGGTCGCGTCGGGTCTGGCGGCAAGCACCGGTGGTCCGGGCTCGGGTGTTGGCGCTGGGGCTGTCGCAGCCACAGTCGGTTCGGAGGTCGGCTCCTGGGTGGGTTCCTGCGTCGGCTCCTGCGTCGGCTCCGATGTCGGCTCGACTGTCGGTTGCAGCGTCGGCACCTCAGTCGGCTCCGGGGTTGGGCTCGGCGCCACCGCTACGACCTCGGGCCCGAAAAACTCCGCAGCCAGCGTGCCGGGCACGATCAGCGCGGCTTGCGCACTCGCCGCCGGTTGCGACGCAAGCGAAACTTCGACCGCGTAGCTAGCACTTTGAGCGAGTGATTCCGTCCAGGATTCGGCCTTGCGAATACGGAACGCCACACGACCGCCTTCGACGGTTCCCGTATTGGCAGCCGCATCGGCCCAGGCCAACACGGCGCCATCCGCCAGCAACTGCGCGCTGACAGAGGTACCATCCGGCACGTTGCGTGTGACGCCTTCGAGCGCGATCTCGGATGGGTTGACCACGCGGACTTCGTTCAGGACAATCTCGGGCTTCGGCTGTTCCTGAGCCTGCGCGTCCCGGTTGGTCATTGCAAGGAGGCCCCAAACACCCAGGACGAGGAGCAGTAGCGGCAACGCGACGATGCCGGCGCGGGCCGGCAACGGAAGTTTCCAGAAGCGCGCGGCGGTGCCCTCGTCCTCGACGATCGGCAACGCGGTATAATCGACTGGCTGTACCGGCAAATAGCTTGTGAGCGGCGGCGGCTCGGTTTCCACTTCGCTACGTTTCCATGGGAGTTTGGACATAGAACTACGTCTCCTGCTTCCGCTGACGGATCATTCTGGCTTTAGCGTTCGCAGAATACCATATGCGTCCCCTCCTCATCTGCCCCATCAGGCGGACTCCTGGCCTGCCGCCCGTCCTAGGCTTAGGCAGGACCAGCTATGCGGCAATTGAGCCCCAGCCGCAGGATTCGTTCCCTAATCGACCTCCTGGCAATCGCCATTCTGCTGACCTATGGCTGGAGTGTCCGCCAGACGCGCGCCGGCGCCGCCGATCCGACCTGGACCGAAGTGGTCGAGCGTGGCATTGTGGTAGTCGGCAGTGATCCCGGCTTTCGACCATTCGCGATCGAACGTGAGGGCGCCTGGAGCGGCTATGATGTCGAGCTCATGGAAGAGATCGCGCGGCGGCTTGGATTGCGCGTCCGCTGGCAGGCCGTCAGCTATGACGCACTGTATGACAGCCTGGGCTCGGGCCAGGTCGAAATGCTGGCATCGGCGCTGCCACTCGCGCCCGAGCAGGGCTGGCGCGCCCGTTTCAGCCAAGCCTACCTGGACGGTGGACTGGTGCTGGTGACGCGGCGCGGCTCTGGCATTCGTGCCGAAAGCGATCTCGTCGGGCAGACGGTCGGAGCAGCGTTGGGCTCCGACGGCGACACACGGCTACGGGCGCTACAACAAGGCAATCCGACCATCCGCGCGCGCTCCGGGTTCGATACGCCGTCGGAAGCGCTGGCAGCTCTGGAGCGCGGCGCCCTGGAGGCCGTGATCGTCGATTCGATCAGCGCGCTCAGCCTAACCGAGTCCAACCGCGACTTTGTTGTTGCGCGCGGGCTATCGTACGAACCCTATGTCCTGGCCATGCCGTTCGGCGCATATCAGCTTCAGGCCGAGGTCGACCGCGTGCTCGGTGAGCTACGCGCCGAAGGCTATTTCGAGCGGCTCAACACGCGCTGGTTCGGCGAAGGGGCGCCGCTCGACCAGACGCCCTAGTACGTATATTGATCGCGCTCGGCGCGCACGTCAGTCAGGACAACGCCCACAATGTTCGCGTTCACCTTGTCCAGCAATTGGCGTGCTTCACGGGCACGATCGCGCCGGGTATTGCCGCTGCGAAAAACCAACAACACGCCGTCGACTTTGGTCGCTAACACTGCGGCATCGGTCACAGCGTTGATCGGGGGAGTATCGAAGAGCACAAGATCGGCCTCGCCCAACAGTTGCTCGATCACCTCAGTCATACGCCGCGAGCCCAAGATATCGGCGGGACGCGGCGGCAATGGCCCGCTCGTCAAGACCATTAAGCCGGGGACATCCGTCGGCTGGAGCGGCAATGGACTGCCTTCACGCAGCATCACGCTGGTAAGGCCTTCGTGGTTCGGGAGCCCAAAAAGCGTATGCAGGGTAGGACGCCGCAGATCGCAGTCGACCAGCACGACGCGCTGCTCGCTCTGGGCGATCGTCACGGCCAGGTTCGCGATCGTCGTCGACTTGCCCTCATCGGCGGCCGTGCTGGTCGCTAGGATCGTCCGCAAGGGCTTATCCAGCGACGAGAATTGGATGTTTGTCCGCAGGGCCCGATAGGCCTCGGCTGCGGGCGAGCGCGGATCACGAAGCGCAATCAGTGGACTCGCTCCTTCGGACCGCGTGGACGCATCAGCCTGTGACATGCTGCTCCTACCTTATCATGATCTGGGTCGACGTCGATCCTGGCCACTTGCCGAGGCCAGCAGACCCGATGCCGCAGCGAGGCGCGGCCGAGCACGACTTGCCTGTTGCGAGCCGCCGCTGGGAATCGCGCCGATCGTCGTAAGTCCGGCAAAGCGCTCGACGTCCGTGGAGGTCTTGAGCGTATCGTCCATAAACTCTAGCATAAACGCCAGCAGCAGCCCCACAACCGCGCCGAGCAGGGCACCTGCGAGCGTGTTGACGCGCGTTCGAGGCCTCGTCTGGCTTCCTTCACTGGCCGTCGTAATATCGAGGAACGCGCGATCCTGGCCTGTTGACAGCCGATTGACCTCCACGACGCGCGCGTTGAGCAGATTCGTGACCGCGTTCGCGATGTCGCGTGACATACCAGGATCGACCGCATCCACTTCAACCACGATACGCATCTGGTCGGGTTGCGGCTGGAGGCGCACATCCTCCATCAGCGCCGTGCCGGCGAGGTCGAGCCCAAGCTGATTGGATATCACCTGAAGCTTATTCGGCTCATACACCAGGTTGATGTAGCTGTTGAGCAGCTTATCGGCAAAAGAGTTGACGCCGCTGTCGAGCCGGCTGATGACCACGCCCACGTTCGCCCGCGAGCGATAGATCGGGGTCTGGGTCTTCGATATACCGTAGGCCGATCCAGCCGCCGAAACCATCACCAGCAGGATCAACCACCAGCGCTTGCGGATCACGTGCAGATAATCTTGAAGTCTCATCGCCTTCCTTCCCCTGGTCGGGCACGGCTGGATGTCTCGCCAGGAATCGTGCCGACGACTTCAAAACCAAGCGCTTCGACATCGCCACGCAGACGCAGTGATTGATCCAGGTAATGCCGCAAAAATGCCAGGCCGATCGCCAAAATCAGCGCCAGAATCGTCCGTAACACAGCATCCAAGATGAGCCCTACCAGCCCTTGCGCGGGCTCAGCCTCATCCGGCAACTCCACCAGCGAGACTTCCAGCGCAGCGCTATCCTGTCGGTTCCAGTAACTCAGGCCATTCTGCTGAAGCACGGTGACAGCGCCCTGCGCCATCAGCCGCGCGAGGTCCGCCTGCGGCGCGGAGGCCGTGATGTAGATCGTGCGATGCCGGCGTGCGACGTCTAACGACTCCTGCACGATCTCGGGATCAAGCTCCCGCCCGTGCTCAGCACGGGCCCAGCCCACCAGGTCGTCCGCAAACCGGCGAGTTTGGAGCAACTGAAGCAGATCGTCTACGATGTACTCGGACGCGGCCCAACTCCAGTAGTTGTTCTCGTCGGGCAGCGGGATTCCCGACACACCGGTGCCGATAGGCCGCTGCGTCACCAGCATAGCGGTGGTAATCTCATAGGGTTGCGGCAGCAACAGGCCCAAAATAATCGTCAGCAGTCCGACCGCCAGCGGCAATCCCACGACCAGCGGCCACGAGCGCAACACAATTTGCGTGTAGTGTCTTAGTTCCATGACGTGCTCTCGGCAGGCTGCTCGCGCTCACCGGTTGTGACCTGTGGATCGTGCGAGCCCTCGCCGTCCATGGTACCCGATGTGCCCGAACTGCGGTCTGAGAGCCGGCTCGCGCGCGACTGAGAGATAGTCTGGGTAATCACATCCGCCAGCCGGGTCCGGAACCGTTCGTAACTGAATTGCTCCGCGTGCGTCCTGATGACCTGTGCATCCCACACACCGTCCGCCGTCCGCGCCAGCGTTGCCTGGAGCGCGGCCACAGACTGTTCCGCAAAGAAACGGCCGGTAACGCCCTCGACGACGGTTTCAAGCGCTCCGCCGGCGGCGTAGGCAACGACCGGTCGACCGACGGCCATCGCTTCGACCGGCTGAATCCCGGCATCTTCGTCCGCCGCAGTGATGTAGGCGCGGCAACGTCGATACAGATCGCGCAAACGCGCCTCATCTACACGCCCCACGAAGCGAACCGTCGGCCCGGCGATGGCCTCAAGCTCCGGCCGGGCGCGTCCATCGCCAAAGACCACCAGCGGAACATGAAGCGCTGTGCAGGCGCGGACGGCGAGGTCAACGCGCTTGTAGGGCACCAGCCGCCCGCCGGTAAGGAAGAAATCTTCCGGTTCAGTTGGCTCGTAGGGCGGCAAGATCACCGGCGGAGGAATCACAACCGCATCGCGCCCGTAATACTGTTGAATACGCACTGCAACCTCGTGCGAATTCGCCACAAACGCGTCGACCCGCGCCGTCGTCGAGATATCCCAGATCCGCAACCATGGCAGCATCAGGATCAAGGCGTACCTTTTGATTCCGCCGATGCCTTCGCGCGCGAGGTAATCCGCCGTGCGCCAGGCAAAACGCATCGGCGTATGACAGTAGCAGACGTGGACCGCGCCGGAAGCCGGAATCACACCTTTGGCAAAGGCACTGGACGACGAGAGGACGAGTTCATAACCGCTCAGGTCGAATGCCTCAAAGGCGCTCGGATAGAGTGGAAACAGGCTACGAAAGTAGCGTCGCCAGCCTGGGAGCCGCTGCATCCAGGACGTGCGGATATCCCATGATCGGTAGGTCGCGGGCATGGCGGCAGGATCGTAGATCGACGTGTAGACTGGCGCGTCAGGGAAAAGCTCGTGGATGACTTCGAGCACACGTTCCGCGCCGCCATACTGATTCAGGTAATCGTGAATAATAGCCACGCGGGCGGGTGTGTTCACAGCGCGTCATGATAGCACGCTGGCCGGTATGAGGCAAACCACCAGGACGCTCTGAAGGGATTATTTTCGAACAGCGGCATACACACCCAACAATCCCGCCGCTAACTGCTCGTAGCCAAAGGTGTTCACGACTTTGCGACGTCCGGCCTCACCCATACGCCGCCGGAGGTCGGCGTCTTCGCCAAGCTGCTGGACGCGCGCCGCGAAGGCGTCGACGTCGTTCGTCGGGCACAGATAGCCGCTCACTTCATCGTCGACGACCTCGGCCACGGAAGTGTCGCGCGTCGTCACGACCGGCCGGCCGCAGGCACCCGCCTCGGCCGCGACGATGCCAAAACCTTCGACCCGCGCCGGAAACAACAAAATATCGCAACTCTGATACGCGGCGACTAAACCGTCACGATCAGGCGTTCCGATCGGAATCATGCGCGCGTGCGGCGGCGCGGCGGCAATATTCTGGAACGACGTCGTAAAGAACAGTCTGTAGTCGGCAGGCAGCCGATCCATAATCGCCGGCAACAGATCAAAGCCTTTGCGTCGCGTGCGGTTGCCGACGAAGAGTAGCCTGACACGGGCGGAGGCAGGCGGCAGCCCATGGTCGGTGCGTCGCAGCTCGGGCGCCGGCACAAACAAGTCAGTATCGATACCGTCGTAGACCAGGGTTGTATGGGTCGCGCCATAGGTTTTGGCGACCTGCGCCTGAGTATAGCGTGAAACACAGACGACGCCGTCGGCCGCGCGGATCGACAGGCCGTCATACAGGTGCTCGACAAGCCGGTAGAACAGCCGCTGCGCGGGCGACGAGTAGGGCTGGAGCAGCGGGTCGGTCGTGAGGTGGTGGACTGTTGTAACCAACGGCGCCTCGCGACGGCGTAGCGCCCAGGCCACACGCGAACGCGCCTGGATAATATCGTGCCCACGCCACCAATCGCGACCGAGCGCGCGCGGCGCGAGCATTGGCGCGAAGTTGTAGAGGTGCGGCAAGCGGCGCAGCGTGGGCTCGTGGCCGGCGTTGCGGATCGCACGCGTGATATTCTGGATCCCGAAATCGACGCCGCCTTTGCCGATCGGCGAAACATACAGCGGCCTAAACATACGAAATAACGGTGAACGCCCTGCTCATCGGACCTTTTCGGCGAGCACGAAGTAAGGCCCTGTGCGCAGCCGACCCCAGACGACAACATCGAGTTCCATCAGCAGCGTCAGCGCCTGCAAGGCCCAGTAGACCGGACTGCGGCGATTGAGCCGGCCGCGGATGCGCTGGCGCGCAACGATCTCGCGTTGCGTGCCGGCCGAAACCTGCTCGGGTTCAGGGGCGGGATGCGCGCCACCGGTGCCACGTCGCGCCGCCAGCAGCGATTCACCCAGCTTCATTAAGACATGCTCGACAAACGAAGTAAACACCGTGTTCCAGAAGCGCACGCGCACGACTCGCATACCGGCGCGCTCCAGCGCGGCTTCGACATCGTCATATGTGCGCAGCGCCTTGACATGGTCGGATTTGCGCCGCGCCTCGCGCTCGAAGTCGTAGACGCCTCGCTGGACGAACCATTGTCCCAGCCGTCGCGACAGATTGATCAGCGGCTGCAGCCGCGATAACTCTTTCGTGTTGGAGAAGGCGGCGAAGCGGCCACCCGGCCTCAACACGCGCGCGGTTTCACTCAGGTATGCGTCGATCACATCCAGCGGGAAATGTTCGAGCACATCGACCGACAACGCCTTATCGAACGAGTTATCCGCGAACGGCAGCCGGCGCGAATCGGCTTGCGTCAGGGTAATCCTGATTTTCGCTTCGTCGGCGTACAGTGTCGCCGGATCGCTCCCGACCATCAGCGCCACGGCGTCCGCGTTCCACACGCCGAAGCGCCCATTACCACAGCCGTTATCAAGCGCGATGTCGGAAGCGCGGAGACGCAGCAGACGGCGGAGCACACGCTGACGCACACCGGCGGCCAGCAGAGGCGGAGCCAAATCGCGATAGTCGAGCTCTTCGGCCATATTGGCTTCTTCGGTCACGTACTTGGAAACGTAATCGAAGTCGGTGCCGCGCGGCATCAGGTCGATATAGCCGTCGCGTAGCGGATACGACGTGGCGCAGGCCACGCAGTGAACACCCGCGCTGGTAACATATAAATTCCGGCTGCCGCAGGTCGGACACTGCAGCAGCCGGTAAAGTTCTCGAGGCACCATGCCACACCTTTATCAAGAAAAATTAAGCGAGGGGCAAACGTGGCCCCCCACCCTCCACACAGTCCGCAGCGGGGCGAACTTCGGCCATTCTACCACAGAGAAGTAGCGCTTAAAAAAGCTTGCGATCAACGGATGCTGGCGCGTATCTCGGGGTGTTGGCTTTTGCCGCCGGCATGGATCACGCAAACTTGTCGGTCAACCCCGCCACCTCAACATATTTCTGCTTGATGATTTCAAGGCCTTCGTCACTGACAGTTTGCATGTTGCGGTAGATCTGTTTGTCGAGCATTCGCGCCTTGTCGCCGCCGAGCCAAAGGCGCCAGGAGTCGTTGTCGATCATGTCGGCGACGACGAGGCGGCCATCGGCGGTGCGGCCGAACTCGATCTTAAGGTCGACGAGTTGAATCTCCTGGGCTGCCCAGGCCTGCTCCAGCTCATGGAAGACTGTGCGACCAGTTTCCTGCATCGCCGCGAGTTCTTCTTCGCTGGCGATGCCGGCGTCCATGATCTCGTCGGGCTGCATCTGCGGATCGTGGCGCGCGTCGTCCTTGACGAAGAACTCGACCAGCAACGGCTCGAAACGCTGCCCCTCGCGGGCTTCGTCATGCCGTTTGAGGTAGGAACCGGTCGCCAGCCGCCGCATCACAACCTCCAGCGGGATCATATCGCAGCGCAGGACGACCATCTCGCGGTCTGCGGGCGCGGCGACGAAATGGGTCGGAATGCCACGGCGTTGCAGCAACCTGAACACGTTTGCAGCGGTCCGGCCGCTGAGCGCGCCTTTGCCAGGAATAGTGTTGCGGCGCGCGCCATCGCCCGCGCTGATCGCATCCTTCTGGATCATGATCGCCGACGTGCTTTCTGTCGGATGGGCATAGATAATTTTGGTCTTGCCTTCAGCCAGGCGCTCGCCATAGTCCATCGCTTCCCCCTGCTCAGCAGCCGTCACACCAGTTGCACACCATCACCCGCTACGATCTCGCCGATAGTATCTGAATCGGGCAGCAGTGCTCGCACCTGCTCCACACTCTCGGCATCAACGACAAGGACCATGCCGACGCCCATATTAAAGACGCGGTAGGCTTCCGCGTCGTCCAGTTCGGCCCGGGCAACCAGCAACTGGAGGAGCGGTGGGACCGGCCAACTCCCACGGTGGATCGTCGCGCCATTGCCGGGCGGCAGCGTGCGCGGCAGATTTTCGAGCAGGCCGCCGCCCGTGATGTGGGCCATGCCCTTGACCAT
>Ga0136611_10003853_pt1 | contig 10508 bp, 9 predicted proteins | sample AntDrymUQ2232306_2_FD_106645 | JGI IMG/M metagenome (GOLD analysis project Ga0136611, IMG submission 106645) | Polar desert sand microbial communities from Dry Valleys, Antarctica - metaG UQ223 (23.06) | ecosystem: Environmental > Terrestrial > Soil > Desert | place: Antarctica: Dry Valley... | reverse complement strand
GCTCAAGAACTCCAACATCAGGAGCCTTGGGGATCTGGTGCGCCAGACGGAAAGCCAGATCCTGCAGGTCAAGAATTTCGGCAAGAAGTCGCTCCAGGAGATCGCCGATCTCCTCGAGCGTGAGGGACTGAACTTCGGGATGCGGTTCGAGGAGAACGGCGAAGGCGTCCGCGTGCTCGATTGGGGCACGCCGCCAAGCCAGGCTGCTGCCGCGGCCCCTGACGACGAAGAGGAATAGACAGCCATGCGTCACCGGAAGGCAGGACGGCAGTTGCGCCGCACGAGCGAGCAGAAGCTCGCGCTGATGCGCAACCTCGCGACCTCGCTCATCGAGAGCGAGTCGATCGAGACGACCGAGGCGAAGGCCAAGGAGCTCCGTCCATTCATCGAGAAGCTGATCACCAAGGCTCGCGCGGGCACCCTGCACGCCCGCCGGCTCGCCGTGCGCCACATCCACAAGCGAGAGGCAGCCGACAAGCTGTTCCAGGAGCTCGGCCCCCGCTTCGCGGCGCGGCCCGGCGGCTACACGCGCATCCTGAAGACCAGTCACCGCAAGGGCGACGGCGCAGAGATGGCGATCATCCAGTTCGTCGGGGAGTGACGGCCATGGCCATCCAGCGCAACCGCTGCTACCACTGCGACAAGGGCGTCGCCTTCGGCAACAATGTGTCCCACGCGAACAACAAGACGCGGCGCACGTGGAAGCCGAACCTCCAGGTCGTCCGGACCCTCGTCGGCGGCAAGATCACGAAGGTCAAGGTCTGCACCCGTTGCCTCAACGCCGGCAAGGTGGCCCGCGCGCCGCGCGGCGTCCAGGTGGCGTGACCTCCGGCCTCGCCGGACCGGTCCGCCAGAAGGGAGCTCCTTGGAGCTCCCTTTTTTTCGACGCCGTAGCCTGATCCCCTTCTTCCACCGAGCACGCGCCAACGCATGCCAACAGCCCTGATCACCGGAATCACCGGCCAGGATGGGTCCTATCTCGCGGAATTCCTGCTCGGCAAGGGCTACCGCGTCGTCGGCGTGGTCCGGCGGAGTAGCACGACACCGTACGAACGGATCGCGCATCTCGTGGACCGGATGGAGCTGGTGTCGGCCGACCTGCTGGACCAGTCGTCCCTCACCGACGTGATGCACGACGTCGCCCCCGACGAGATCTACAACCTCGCCGCGCAAAGCTTCGTGCAGACGTCGTGGAGCCAACCGGTCCTCACTGGCGAGTTCACGGCGTTGGGCGTGACCCGCATGCTGGAAGCCATGAAGCGCGCCTGCTCGAAGGCGCGCTTCTACCAGGCCAGCTCCAGCGAGATGTTCGGCAAGGTACAGGAGGTTCCGCAGCGCGAGGGCACATCGCTCTACCCGCGCAGCCCGTACGGCGTCGCCAAGGTGTACGGCCACTGGATCACCGTGAACTACCGCGAGAGCTTCGGGCTCTACGCCGTCTCCGGGATCCTGTTCAATCACGAGAGCCCTCGTCGCGGGCTGGAGTTCGTCACGCGCAAGGTGACGGACGCAGTGGCGCGCATCAAGCTGGGGAAGGCCACGGAGGTGCGCCTCGGAAACATCGAGGCGCGCCGCGACTGGGGATTCGCCGGCGACTACGTGCGGGCAATGTGGCTGATGCTGCAGCAGGACGAGCCGGACGATTACGTCATCGCGACGGGCAGCACGTACTCCGTGCGCCAGCTCTGCGAGGCGGCGTTCGCCCACGCCGGCCTGGACTACAGGGAGTTCGTCCGGCACGACACCCGTTTCGACCGGCCCGCCGAGGTGGACCTCCTGGTGGGCGACGCCACGAAGGCGCGCGAGAAGATGGGCTGGGTTCCCGAGGTCGACTTCACGGCGCTCGTCCGCATGATGGTCGATGCGGATCTGGAGCGGCATCGCCTGACGCGGTGACGCGGGCCCTCGTCACCGGCGGCCACGGCTTCGTCGCCCAGTGGGCCATTCGCGCCATGCTGGAGCGCGGCTGGCAGGTGTTCGCCGGCGGCGCTGGTCCACCGTCGAGCGCGGGCGTGCTGGACGCCACCCGGCGTGCCGAGGTGACCTGGCTCCCGCTGGACGTGACCCGGCAGCAGGAGGTCGCGGCCATCGTGGACCAGGCAATGCCCGACGTGGTGCTGCACCTGGCCGCCGTCAGCCACGTGCCCGATGCGCTGCGCGACCCCGGCTACGCGTACGACGTGAACACCGTCGGAACTGTCCGCCTGCTCGCCGAGATCCGCCGGCACCGGGCAGCCGGCACCGCCGACCCGGTGGTGCTGGTGATCGGCTCGGCGGAGCAGTACGGGCGGCACGAGCTGAACGCCATGCCGCTCCACGAGGAGGTCGAACAGCGCCCCCTGACCCTCTACGCCGCATCCAAGGTGGCCCAGGAAGTCGCGGCGCTTCAGGCGTTTCGCAGCGAGGGGGTGCGCGTCGTCTGCACCCGCAGCTTCAGCCATTCGGGGGTCGGCCACGGCAGTCACTTCCTTCTGCCCTCGCTCGTCGCCCGCGCTCTCGCGCTGCCCCCCACCGGTGGCCGCCTGGCGATCGGCAATGGCGACACGACGCGTGATTTCCTTCATGTGTCCGACGTGGTCTCTGCGTATCTTGCGCTCGTGGAGGGCGGCCGCGTGGGTGAGGCGTACAACGTGAGCAGCGGTACGGGCGTCAGCGTCCGGGCCCTGGCGCATGCCGTGCTGCAGCGCGTCGGCGCCTCGGCCGACCTCGTCACCGAGGCCGCGCTCGCGCGGCCGGTGGACGTCCCGGTGCAGGTGGGCAGCAGCAGCAAGCTCCGACGCGCGACAGGCTGGGCCCCTGCCCGGACGCGCGACGACATCATCGACGACCTGATCCATGCCGCGACGCGCTGACATCCACCGGATTCTCCTCATCGGGTCCGGCCCCATCATCATCGGCCAGGCGGCGGAGTTCGACTACTCGGGCACGCAGGCGGCCAAGGCGCTGCGCGAGGAGGGCTACGAGGTGATCCTCGTGAACTCCAACCCCGCCACCATCATGACGGACCCGGAGATCGCCGACCGGACGTACATCGAGCCGGTGACCCCGGAGTTCGTCGCGATGATCATTGCGCGGGAGAAGCCCGATGCCCTGCTGCCGACGATGGGCGGGCAGACGGCGCTCAACGTCGCAATGGCGCTGGCGCACGATGGCACCCTCGAGCGCCACGGGGTGGAGTTGATCGGCGCTTCCGCGCGCGCGATCGCGATCGCCGAGGACCGGAAGCTGTTCGGGGAAGCCATGAGCCGGCTCGGCCTCGGTGTCGCGCAGGGGGGGATCGCGAACGGTTTCGACGAGGCGATCGCGCTGCTCGACGTCTCGGGCTTTCCAGCGATCATCCGCCCGTCCTTCACCATGGGTGGCACCGGGGGCGGCATCGCGTACAACCGCGAGGAATTCGAGTCCATCGTCCGGCACGGGCTGCAGGAAAGCCCCACGTCGCAGATCCTCGTGGAGCGCTCGCTCATCGGCTGGAAGGAATTCGAGCTGGAGGTGATGCGCGATCGCTACGACAACGTGGTGATCGTCTGCTCCATCGAGAACCTCGATCCGATGGGGGTGCACACGGGCGATTCGATCACCGTCGCGCCGGCGATGACGCTCACGGATCGCGAGTACCAGCACATGCGCGATGCGGCCGTCGCGATCATCCGCGAGGTCGGCGTGGACGCCGGCGGTTGTAACATCCAGTTCGCCGTGAACCCGACCGATGGCGAGATGATCGTCATCGAGATGAACCCGCGCGTCTCGCGCTCGTCCGCGCTGGCGAGCAAGGCCACCGGATACCCGATCGCCCGTATCGGCGCGAAGCTCGCCGTGGGATTCCGGCTGGACGAGATCCCCAACGACATCACCCGCACCACGCCGGCGTCGTTCGAGCCGGTGCTGGACTACGTGGTCGTGAAGGTCCCCCGCTTCGCGTTCGAGAAGTTCGCCAACGCCAGCCCGCTGCTCACGACGCAGATGAAGAGCGTCGGTGAGGCCATGTCGATCGGGCGGACCTTCAAGGAGGCGTTCCAGAAGGCGCTGCGCGCGCTGGAGACGGGGCGCTCGGGCTGGGTGATCGGCACCGACCTGGCCGACGACCGGCTCGCCGACGACACCATCGAGACGCTGCGCGGCGCGCTCCGCCAGCCGACGCCGGAGCGGATCTACCAGGTGAAGCGGGGCTTCCTCGCCGGCATGTCGGTCGCCGAGCTGTTCGAGCTCACCGCGATCGACCCCTTCTTCCTGGGGCAGATGCAGGAGCTGATCGAGGCGGAGCAGCGATTCGCGTCCGGAGGCGAGCCCGATAGCACATCGATGCGCGACATGAAGCGGTTGGGCTTCTCGGACCGGCAGCTCGCGGCGCTCCGCGGCCAGGGCGAAGCCGAGCTGCGCGCCAGCCGCTGGGCACTCGGCGTACGGCCGGCATACAAGATGGTCGACACCTGCGCCGGGGAGTTCCCGTCGATGACGCCGTATCTCTACGGCAGCTACGACGAGGAGAGCGAGGGGGCGCGCAGCGGCCGCAAGTCGGTGGTCATCCTTGGCAGCGGACCGATCCGCATCGGGCAGGGGGTGGAGTTCGACTACTGCTGTGTGCGGGCCGTGATGGCGCTCCGCCAGCAGGGATACGAGACGATCATGATCAACTCGAACCCCGAGACCGTCTCCACCGACTTCGACACCGCGGACAAGCTCTACTTCGAGCCCCTCACCCTGGAGGATGTGCTCGAGATCGTCGACCGCGAGCAGCCGATGGGGGTCATCGTGCAGCTGGGCGGGCAGACCCCGCTCAAGCTGACGCGCGGGCTCGAGGCAGCGGGGGTCAACATCCTCGGCACCTCGCCGGACTCGATCGACGCGGCGGAGGATCGGCGGCGCTTCGAGGCCATCGCGCGCGAGGTCGGACTCGTGCAGCCACCGAGCGGGACCGCGACAAGCGTGGCGGAGGCCCTCACGGCGGCGGAGCGCATCGGGTATCCCGTGCTCGTACGCCCGAGCTACGTGCTCGGCGGCCGCGCGATGCAGATCGTCTACGACCCGCCGTCGCTCGAGGCCTACTTCGCCACCGCCGCGCGCGTGTCCGACGAGCGCCCCGTGCTCATCGACAGCTTCCTCGAGGATGCATTCGAGGCGGACGTTGATGCGCTGTGCGACGGTACCCAGGTGGTGATCGGGGGCATCATGCAGCACATCGAGGAAGCCGGCATCCATTCCGGCGACTCGGCCTGCGTCCTGCCTCCCTTCATGATCGACGCGGACGATCTCGACACCATGCGCCGGCAGACGGTCGCGATGGCGATGGCGCTCAAGGTCGTGGGCCTGATCAACATCCAGTTCGCCGTGAAGGACGGCGTGGTCTACGTGCTCGAAGTGAATCCGCGCGCGAGCCGTACCATCCCCTTCGTGTCGAAGGCGATCGGCGTCCCGCTCGCCTCCCACGCCGCTCGACTGATGTGCGGAGAGACCCTTGCCCAGGTGGGGTTCACCGAGGAGGTCATCCCGCCATTCGTCTCGGTGAAGGAGGCAGTGTTCCCCTTCAACAAGTTCGCCGGCACCGATCCGATCCTCGGACCGGAGATGCGCTCGACCGGCGAGGTGATGGGGATTTCCGAGTCGTTCGGCAGTGCGTTCGCCAAGGCCCAGCTGGCCGCGTCCAACGGGCTGCCGTTGAGCGGCGCGATCCTGATCACGGTGAACGACAACGACAAGGCGAGTGTCGTGCCGATCGCCCAGCGGTTCCACGCCATGGGCTTCACCCTGTATGCCACCGCGGGCACGGCGCGATACCTCGCCGAGCGGGCCATCCCCGTGCAGGCGGTACTGAAGGTCCACGAGGGCCGGCCGAACTGCATGGACATGATCCTCAACGACGAGGTCCAGTTGCTCGTGAACACGCCGTTCGGGAAGCATTCCCAGCGCGACGACTACACCTTGCGCCAGGCCGCCATCCGCCATCACGTGCCGTACACCACCACCCTGTCCGCGGCGAGCGCCGCGTCCGATGCGATCCTCAGCCTCCGCTCACAGGGCGCGGCGGTGCGATCGCTCCAGGAGTGGCAGCGCGACATCGTGCCAGCCGCCGGGGTTGGCGCGTGAGCATCGACCCGGCGGCATTCGTGCACGAGTCAGCGTACGTCGATGACGGCGCCGTGATCGGGGCAGGGACCAGGGTCTGGCACTTCTGCCACGTGCTTCCGGGCGCGGTGATCGGCGCACGGTCGTCGCTTGGGCAGAACGTGGTGGTGATGAACGGCACGCGCATCGGCGACAACGTGAAGATCCAGAACAACGTCTCCATCTACGAGGGGGTCGAGCTGGAGAATGACGTCTTCTGCGGTCCCTCGATGGTATTCACCAACGTGCTGAATCCCCGCAGCCACGTATCCCGCCGCAACGAGTATCGCCGGACGCTCGTCCGCCGCGGGGCGACGATCGGCGCCAATGCCACCATCGTCTGCGGGTCGACGCTCGGGGCGTTCTCGTTCATCGGGGCCGGCGCCGTGGTGTCCCGTGACGTTCCAGCGCACGCCCTGATGGTCGGCGTCCCCGCACGGCGCATCGGGTGGATGTGTCAGTGCGGGGAGCGCCTGCCAGACAGCGGGAGCGGAACCTGCGCGGCGTGCGGCGCCGTCTACGCCAGCGACGGTCCCGATGCGATCCGCTGCACCTCCGCCCCTGCACTCACGGCGCGCCCATGACCGACCCGCTCAGCGGTCCCGTCCGTATCGCCCTCGTCGGCTGCGGACGCATCAGCCGGAATCACTTCGACGCGATCGCGAAGGTGGACGGGCTCAGGCTCGTGGCCGTGGCCGACGTCGACCTGCCGCGTGCCGAGGCGGCGGGGGCGGAGCTGGGCGTTCCCCCCTTCGCGCAGCTCGAGGAGATGCTCAGGGAGGTGGAGTCGGACCTGGTGGTGATCTGCACGCCATCCGGGCTCCATGCGCAGCATGGGATCAGCGCCGCGCGTGCGGGGCGCAACGTGCTCACCGAGAAGCCGATGGCCATCTCGCTCGCTGCCGCGGACGACCTGGTGCAGGCATGCGACGTGGCGGGGGTCCACCTGTTCGTCGTGAAGCAGAACCGGCTCAACCCGCCGATCAAGCTGCTGAAGCGGGCGGTGGACAAGGGGCGCTTCGGGCGCCTCTACATGGCCAACGTCACGGTGCGCTGGACGCGGCCGCAGGAGTACTATGCCGCGGAATCGTGGCGCGGCACGTGGGAGTTCGACGGCGGGGCGATCATGAATCAGGCATCGCACTATGTCGACCTGATGCAGTGGCTCGTGGGCCCGGTGGAGAGCGTGATCGCGAAGACCGCGACGCAGGCGCGGCAGATCGAGGCCGAGGATACGGGCGCCGCGGTGCTCAAGTTCCGCTCCGGCGCGCTCGGCGTCCTGGAGGTGAGTGTCCTGACCTACCCGAGGAATCTCGAGGGATCGATCACGCTGCTGGGCGAGCGTGGGTCGGTGAAGATCGGTGGTACCGCGGTGAACAAGGTGGAGCACTGGTCGTTCGCCGACTATGACGACGACGACAAGCTGGTGGATGCAGCCGGCACGAACCCGCCCAGCGTCTACGGATTCGGGCACGAAGGCTACTACCGGAACGTGCTGGCCGTGCTCCGAGGCGATGCCCGGGCAGAGACCGACGGTCGCGCTGGCCGCAAGTCGCTCGAGCTGATCCTTGGCATCTACGAATCGGCGCGGACCGGCCGCGAGGTCCCGATCCCGATGCGCACGCGCATGTAGTCCGGGCGGGGCGGGAAATTGACTATGCCGCGCCCGCTGGCGAACTTTGACGTCTGGCGCGATACGCCGCGCTCGGGGACACCGCTGCTCGTCGCCCCGCCGACCCCCCGACGCACCTGATTCATGCCCGTTCCCCTGCTGGACCTCAAGGCGCAGCACGCCACGATCCGCGACGAGATGGTCGCGGCGGTCATGCGGGTCGTCGACGCCCAGTCATTCATCCTCGGCGATCCGGTGCTGGAGCTCGAGGCTGCCGTCTGCGCCCTGTCGCGCACGAGGCATGCGATCGGCTGCGCCAATGGGACCGATGCCATCCTGCTCGCCATGCGGGCGCTCGACATCGGCCGGGGCGATGAGGTCATCACGACCCCGTTCACCTTCTTCGCCACGGCCGGCACGATCCACAATGTCGGGGCGACGCCGGTGTTCGTCGACATCGAGCCCGACACCTTCAACATTCGCCCGGACGCGGCGGCCGCCGCGCGGACCAGCCGCAGCAAGGCGGTGATCCCGGTGGACCTGTTCGGCCAGATGGCTCCGGTCGAGGCAGTGACCGCCGCGCTCCCCGGCCTCCCGGTGATCGAGGATGCCGCACAGTCAATCGGGGCGCGGCGCAAGATCGAGGGCGCCTGGACGATGGCCGGCGAGCGGGCCACCATCGGCACGTACAGCTTCTTTCCCTCCAAGAACCTCGGTGGGTACGGCGACGGCGGCATGATCGTGACACAGGACGACGCGATCGCCGAGCGGCTGCGTCGCCTGCGCGTGCATGGCGGGGCGAAGCAATACTTCCACGATGAGGTGGGCTACAACAGTCGCCTTGACGCGCTTCAGGCGGCCGTGCTGTCCGCCAAGCTTCCACATCTCGCCGGATGGAGCACGAAGCGGCGCGAGAACGCGGCATATTACGACGCCGCGCTGGCCGACCTCGCGGCGCGCGGGGCGCTGCGGACGCCGTTCGTTGCGCCTGGGAACGAGTCGATCTTCAACCAGTACACCCTGCGCATTCCCGGCGGGCGGCGCGACGCCCTGCAGGCCGCGCTCAAGGAGCAGGGTATCGGCAGCTCGATCTACTACCCGCTGCCACTCCACCTCCAGCCCTGCTTCGCCTACCTCGGCTATCGCGAAGGGCAGTGTCCGGAGAGTGAGCGCGCGGCGAAGGAGGTGCTCTCGCTTCCGATCTTCCCCGAGCTCGCCCGGGGACAGCTCGACGAGGTCGTCGAGGCGGTCCGCCGCTTCTTCGGCTGACGACCACCCAGCGCGAGGCATGTTGCCTCGCCCGCCGGGCAACGAACTTTCCTCAACAGAGCTAGCGTGAACATCACGGTCATCGGTACGGGATATGTCGGTCTGGTCGTCGGCGCCTGCCTGGCGGAAACCGGCAATGCGGTCACCTGCGCGGACGTCGACTCGGCGAAGATCGAGGGGCTGAAGAACAACGTGCTCCCGATCTACGAGCCGGGCCTGGACGACTACGTGGAGCGCAACCAGAAGCAGGAGCGCATCGTCTTCACCACCGACGTCGCCGGTGCGATCGCCAGTGCCGACGTGGTCTTCATCGCCGTCGGCACGCCGCCCGACGAGGATGGCTCGGCGGACCTCCGGCATGTGCTCGACGTCGCCGAGCAGATCGGGCGACACATGACGCGCGAGCTCGTCGTCGTCACGAAGTCCACCGTCCCGGTGGGCACCGCGGCCAAGGTCGCGGCCCGTGTGGGGAAGTACGCCAAGTTCCCCTTCCACATGTGCAGCAATCCGGAGTTCCTGAAGGAGGGCGCCGCGATCGACGACTTCATGAAGCCGGATCGCGTCGTCATCGGGGTCGACAGCGATCATGCACGCAGCGTGATGGCCGAACTGTACGCCCCGTTCGTGCGCACCGGCAAGCCGATCATCTTCATGGACATCGCATCGGCCGAAATGACGAAGTATGCGGCGAATGCCATGCTGGCGACGCGGATCTCGTTCATGAACGAGATCGCCAACCTCTGCGAGCGCGTCGGGGCGGACGTCGACCAGGTGCGGAAGGGGATCGGCTCGGACGCCCGCATCGGCCCGGCCTTCCTGTTCCCGGGCCCGGGCTACGGCGGCTCCTGCTTCCCCAAGGACGTGAAGGCGCTCGTCCGCACCGCGCAGGAGTGCGGGGCGCCGTTGCGCGTGCTGTCCTCCGTGGAAGATGCGAACGAGGCCCAGAAGCATCGCCTCTTCGACAAGCTGTCCGCCCTCCTCGGCGACGTCCGCGGGAAGCAGGTGGCCGTGTGGGGGCTGGCCTTCAAGCCCAATACGGACGACATGCGCGAGGCGCCGTCGCTCGTCCTGATCGAGAAGCTGCTCGAGGCGGGAGCGCGCGTCGTTGCGCACGATCCGGTCGCCATGCACGAGACGGAGCGGCGACTCGGCGACCGCATTCGCTACGCCGAGTCCAACTACGAGGCGCTCGAGGGCTCGGATGCCCTCGTCATCGTCACTGACTGGAACGAGTACCGTCATCCCGACTTCGAGCGCATCCATCGCACGCTCGCGGCGCCGGTCGTCGTCGACGGCCGCAACCTCTACGACGGCCGGAAGATGCGCTCGCTCGGCTTCACGTACGAGTCCATTGGCCGGGGGCTGCCGGCATGAGGGTGCTCATCACCGGGGCGGCAGGGTTCCTTGGATCGCACCTGACCGACCGCTTCATCGCGGAAGGACACACCGTCGTCGGCCTCGACAACTTCGTCACCGGGCATCCCGACAACGTGGCGCACCTGGTGGGGAATCCGGCGTTCAGCTT
>Ga0136611_10003852_pt1 | contig 10509 bp, 8 predicted proteins | sample AntDrymUQ2232306_2_FD_106645 | JGI IMG/M metagenome (GOLD analysis project Ga0136611, IMG submission 106645) | Polar desert sand microbial communities from Dry Valleys, Antarctica - metaG UQ223 (23.06) | ecosystem: Environmental > Terrestrial > Soil > Desert | place: Antarctica: Dry Valley... | reverse complement strand
CTCGGGGAAGGGGGGACGCTCGCGCCGCCGCCGGTGCTGGCCGCCGCCGTCGAGGACGCGCTGTCGCCGCTGGGCGTCCAGATCACCCGCACGCCCCTCACGGCCTCGGTCGTCTGGCGTCTCTGCCAGGAAGCCACGAAGCGAGGCCGGACCGTTTATGACGGTCCGGCCTCGCTTCGTGGCGTGGCGGATGCTACGAGCTAGCGAACGCGCAGATCGATGTTGACCCATTGGCTGCGCTGCTCGGCGTTGTCGCGGGCGCGGGCGCGCAGCTTGAACTCGCCCTTCTTGGTGGGCGTGGAGGTCCAGACATTCGCGCACTGCTTCTGGTCGTCGCAGTCGAAGCGGTGCCGGCCGTCGAGCTCGGCGTCGCCGGTGCTGCGGTTGTCGTTGTCCTCGCCGTCGTCGAAGTAGGTGCCTTCCCACTCGATCCACTGGAGGCCCTTGTCGTCGGCGCCGATTAGCGTGATCGAGATCTTCTGGCCCGAGACGATGCTTCGGTCGTCTACCTGGATGGTGACGGTGGGCAGCGCATCGCCGGGGATCGCCACGGCCGCCGGGGCTCCGCCTGCCCAGCTCGGCCTTACGCCGAGGACGAGCGCGCCGGAGCCGTCGGCCGCCGGAACGACCCACTGGCTACTGTCGGGAATCGCCGCGATCTGGTCGTCGGTGGTCTGGTAGATCGGGACGGCCGCGCGCTGGCCGCCGGAGACGAGCCAGATGTTGCCGGCGCTGTCGCGGACGAACGCGCCGCTCGGGATGCCTTGCGCGAAGACCTGCCCCAGTCCGAACACGACGCCGACGAGCGCGAACAGCCCTGCCCATCTCCGCATGCGGAAGTTTCCGGTCACGTGAGCCTCCGATGGCGTATGAAGATGCTTCGACCCGCGTCGGGAGCCGAGCCTGGGGCGCCACGATCGCGGCGCCCGACCCGAGCCGCCACGGCCGATCTCGATGTGCGAGACTGTGCCGAGGACGGCCGCGTCGAGTGCGCGGTCCGCACACCCCTACGCTTAATCGAACGACCGGATCGGCAGATCGTCTCGTGGCCTCGATAGGCGAGGTGCCCGGAGTCGCTGCCGTCCCGGACCGCACAGGTGGGTACACGTCCATGTCGTTCGTGCCCGGATCGGCCCCCGACCGCGTCTCGCTCGCCATCGTGGGCGGCACGGTCGTCACGATGAACCCGGCCCGCGAGGTCGTCCGCGCCGACGTGCTGGTCGAGGATGGCGCTGTTGTGGCGCTGGTGCCCTCCGGCACGCCGGTGCCGGAGGGCGTGCGCGTGGTCGATGCGCAGGGGCGGACGGTCATTCCGGGCCTCGTGCAAGCCCACATCCACCTCTGCCAGACGCTGTTCCGGGGGCTCGCGGAGGAGCGCCCGCTGCTCGCCTGGCTGCGCGAGCGAATCTGGCCGCTCGAAGCCGCACACGACGCCGAGAGTTTGCGCGCGTCGGCGCGGCTGGGGCTGGCCGAGCTGCTGCTGAGCGGCACGACTGCGGTCCTCGACATGGGCACCGTCCACCACACCGACGCGCTGTTCCGGGCGGCTGAGGAGTCGGGCATCCGCTACACCGGAGGCCAGGCGCTGATGGATCGCGGGGAGGGCGTGCCGGCGGGGCTCATGCAGACCACGGCCGAGGCGCTGGCCGAGAGCGACGCCCTGCACGCGCGCTGGGACGGCGCCGCCGCCGGGCGCCTGGGCTACGCCTACACGCCGCGCTTCATCCTGTCGTGCAGCGCGGATCTGCTGCGGGCGGTGGTCGAGCGGGCGAGGGCCGGCGCGCGCGTCCACACCCACGCGGCCGAGCAGCGTGAGGAGATCGCGGCGGTGCGCGCGGAGCTCGGGTGCGGCGACGTCGAGTACTTCGGCCGGATCGGGCTGACGGGGCCGGGGCTCGTGCTCGCGCACTGCGTCTGGACCGAGGAAGCCGACCTGCAAGAATTGGCGCGCAGCGGCACCCACGTCGCGCACTGCCCGGCCTCGAACATGAAGCTCGCGTCGGGCCTGGCGCCGGTGCGGGAGCTGCGTCGGCGCGGGATCAACGTGGCGCTCGGGTCGGACGGCGGCGCGTGCAGCAACCGCCTGGACATGTGGAGCCAGCTCTGGCTGGCGGCGCTGATGGCCTCGGCGCGCGACGGCGCGGGCGCCCTCCCGGCGCGCGACGCATTGGAGCTGGCGACGCTCGGCGGGGCGCGGGCGCTCGGGCTGGAGGGCCGGATCGGGAGCATCGAGGTCGGCAAGCGCGCGGACGTGGCGGTGGTCGATCTCGGTCGCCACGAGCCGGACGGCGACGTGTACACGGGGCTGGTCTACAGCGCCCGCGCGGAGGACGTGCGGACGACGATCGTGGATGGGCGGGTGGTGGTGGAGGAGGGCCGACTGCTGACGATGAACGCGGCGTCCATTCGCGCCGAGGCCCGCGCCGCCCGCGACGCCGTCCTGGGCCGCGCGGGTCTGGCGTCGCCCTGACGGCATGAGGAGCGCCCTTGCCTGAGGGCGTGGGGAGTATGCTCGGAGGACACGGCAGATGGCCCTATCCCCGGATGCTGAGCGACTCGCGCATCGGTACGCCGACGTCGGCGGGCTGCGCTTGCACTACGTCGAGATGGGCAGCGGGCCGCTCGTCGTGCTGCTGCACGGCTTCCCGGACTTCTGGTACTCCTGGCGGCACCAGCTACCGGCGCTCGCGGCGGCAGGCTATCGTGCCGTCGCCGTGGACCAGCGCGGCTACAACCTCTCGGACAAGCCGCGCGGCGTCCGGGCCTACGACGTCGGAACCCTCGCGCGCGACGTGGCCGATCTGGTGGCGGCGCTTGGTGAGGAGCGCGCGACGGTGGTCGGGCATGACTGGGGCGGCATGGTGGCCTGGACGGTCGCGATGCGGCACTCGGATGTCATTGAGCGCCTGGTCATCCTGAACGCGCCGCACCCCGAGCGCTTCGTGCGCGCGCTCGCCACGCTCCGGCAGCTCCGCAAGAGCTGGTACATGGCGTTCTTCCAGCTCCCGCGCCTGCCGGAGGCGCTGATCCGCCGGGACGATTTCGCGTCGCTGCGCCGACTCTTGAAGGGCGACCCGGTCCGGCCCGATGCGTTCACCGACGCGGATATCGAACGCTACGTCGAGGCGCTCGCGCGGCCCGGCGCGCTGACGGCTGCATTGAACTACTACCGCGCGCTCGTCCGTCGCGACCCGCGACGGGCGGCGAGCGACGTGCGCCGCACCGACGCGCCCGTGCTGGTCGTGTGGGGCGAGCGCGACCGCTATCTCGGCCCGGAGCTGGCCGCGCCGAGTGCCGCGCTGGTCCCGAACGCGCGCGTCGAGCGGCTGCCGGACGCGAGCCATTGGGTCCACCACGACAGTCCGGAGCGGGTCAACGCCCTGCTGCTTGACTTCCTTGGCGGCAGTCGATCACCCGCCTGATTGCATCGTTCGGCACTGTCGATCGGCCGCCGATCCTGGCGGAAGCCGCGCACGATTCGATGTCATCCCGAGGAACTCATGACCCCGTCGGGGCCACCATAGACAATGAAAACTGCCCCTGGCGGGTCATTTTCGAGGGAGCCTGCGAGGGATCTCGCGGTGACGGGCTCGGGGGCGAGAGATCCCTCGCTGCGCTTCGGGATGACAAGCATATCGACGGATCTACGTCAACGAACGTCGCTGTGGGTCCGCATGTCTCGCGCCGACGGCTCAGGCGCGCACGTGGGTCAGCTTGTCCGGGTTGACCATGATGTAGATGGCGCGGATGCGCTCGCCGGCGACGGCGAGCGACACCACGTTCCGCGGCTGCCCATCGACCGTGGTGAGGAGACCCGGCCGGCCGTTGATCGTCGCCTCGCGGATCTCCAGCCCCGGCGGCGCCAGTCGCAGGATGCCGGTGAGGAACGTCGCGACCGCGACGGCGCCGTGGACCGGCCGGCGCGCCGCCGCGACCTTCCCGCCGCCATCCGAGTAGACCGTCACGTCGTCGGCCAGCAGCGCCAGCAGACCTTCGACGTCCCCCTCGCCCAGCGCCTGGCCGAACTGCCGCGCCAGGCCCCGCTGCCGCTCGGGTGGGACCGGATAGCGCGGGCGCGCTTCGGCCAGGCGCTGGCGCGCCCGCCGCGCGATCTGGCGGCAGTTCGCCTCGCTCGCGCCGACGATCCGCGCGACTTCGTGGTAGTCGTAGTCGAAGACCTCGCGCAGCAGGAAGATCGCGCGCTCGCGCGGCCCGAGCCGCTCCAGCAGTACAAGGAACGCCGTCGAGAGCGAGTCGGCCAGCGCGACCGCCTCGGCCGGATCAGCTCCGGCGAAGCCGGACGACTGGTCAACGAGTGGCTCCGGAAGCCACGGCCCGACGTACTGCTCGCGCTGCACGCGCGCCGAGCGGAGGTGGTCGATGCACAGCCGAGTCACGACCTGCGCGAGGTACGCCTTTGGCGTGAGGACGGCGACGTCGGCGTCCAGCGCCTGCCGCCAGCGCAGGAACGCCTCCTGGATCATGTCCTCGGCATCCATGACGCTGCCGAGCATCCGGTACGCGATCGAGAACAGCAACGGCCGATGCTCGTCGAAGGTCTGGGCAGCGTCCGGCCCGCCCACGTCTCGACCGCCCGAGCCAAGTGTGCCCGAGTCCCGCTCGCGTGCAGTGCTCTCGCCCGGCGTCGGCGCGCTCATCTGCCTGCTCCTTGCATGGCTCACACTCTCGCGACGCGAGCGCGGTGGCCCGCCGCGCGTTCGGCTGGGATGAATCCATCGGCCCGCCAGGCGGCGACGACCTCGGCGAGCCCCTCGCGGTACGTGGGGTAGCGCGGCGACCAGCCCACCTCGCGGCGGAAGCGGGCATTCGAGGTGCGGACCGAGGCGGTGAACTGGCGCACCACATGCTCCCCGACGAAAAGTCGGGCGAGCCACACCGGTACGTGGCGCGGAGTGGGCGCCCCGATGTGACGCGCCAGCTCGGTCAGGAGCGCGGCCACCGGCGCGGGCTCGTCGTCCACGATGTGCCAGAGCCCGCCGTGTCCGGCCTCCGTCGCGGCCACGAACGCGCCGGCCGCGTCGTCGGCGTGGATGAGCCCCATGACGGCGTCGCCCCGCCCGACGATCGGGATCTTGCGCCGCGCGAGCCCCCGGCCGAGCGTCCGCGTGTGCTCCGCATCGGCCGCGTAGAAGCCGCCGCAGCGCAGCACGCCCACCGCGAACCCGTGCCGCGCGCCGGCATCGCGGGCGATCTGCTCGCCGTCGAGTGCCGAGCGCATCACGCCCTCCGGATGCGCCGGCGAATCTTCGTCGAACGGCGAGCCGTCGGCCGGCTGGGCCACCCAAACGATGCTCTGCTGGAGGTAGAGCGAGGCACCCAGCGTGGCCGCCGCGCGTGTCAGCGCCTGCGTGCCCTCGCGGCGAATGCGGTCGTTCGCCGTCCACTCGGCGGGATCGAACTTCGTGCCGGTCGGGATCGCGGTGGCGGCGTGGATGACGACGTCGGCGCGGCCCGCCGCCCGGGCCAGCGCCTCGGCGTCGAACAGGTCGGCACGGCGGGCCTCGCCGCCCAACGACCGGACGATCTCCTCGCCCTCCGGACGGCGGACAAGCCCGACGACCTCATGCCCGCGCGACCGTAGCTGCCGCACCAGCCGGCGGCCGAGTACGCCGGTAGCCCCGGCAATGACGACTCTCACGATGCTCCTCCCCAGGTGGATGTCGAGCATGAGACGAGGGCCGGCAGCATTTCGTGACACCACAGCGGGAGGCGGCGGGGACGGGGCCCATCACACCCGGAAGCGCGCGACGACCGCGCGGTTCAGCTCCACGCCGAGGCCGGGGCCGGTCGGCAGCGCGACCGTGCCGTCCGCATCGACGGGAGGCATGCCGATCAGCAGCTCGTCCATGAGCGGGCCGGGGTACTGGCAGTACTCGAGCAGGCCGCCGTTGGGCAGCGACGCCAGGAAGTGGAGGTTCGCGACCGTCGAGACGGCGCTGGCGAAGGCGTGCGGCGCGATTGGCATGTGCCGGGCGGCGGCGACGGCCGCGATCCGCCGACAGGCCGTGAAGCCGCCGGTCCGGATCACGTCCGGCTGGGCCACGTCGATCGCGCCGCGCTCGATCAGGTCCACGAAGCCCGCCGGCGACAGCTCCGTCTCGTAGCCCGCGATCGGCAGATCCAGGGCCGCCGCGAGCCGCGCGCTGCCGGCCACGTCGTCCGCACTTATCGGCTCCTCCAGAAATGCCACGTCGAGCTCTTCGAGCTGCCGGCCGAGGCGGAGGGCGGTCGGGACGTCCCAGCAGGTGTTCACGTCCACCATCAGCGCCCGGTCCGGCCCGAGCGCCTCGCGGACGACGCGCACCCGTTCGAGGTCGTCGCGCGGCGCCGTGCGGCAGCGGTCGGCACCGAACAGTAGCTCGTGCGGGCGCCGCCCTAGCTTCATCTTCATGGCGCCGAAGCCGCGATCGACGTAGCCGCGCGCCTCGGCGGCAAGCTCGTCGAGCCCCTTGCCCTCGGCGTAAAATCCGCCGCTCGCGTACGCCGCCACGCGGTCGCGGTACCCGCCGAGGAGCTGGTACACTGGACGCCCGACGTCCTTGCCGAAGATGTCCCAGACGGCAATATCGACGCCCGCGATGGCCGCCATGACCGGCCCGCGCCGCGCCCGCAGCACCAGCCGCCGCATCAGCAGGTCGTGCAGGCGCTCGATGAGGGCCGGATCCTGGCCGACGAGCAGCGGCCGGACATCCTGCTCGACGGCCGCCGCGACGAGGTGGCCGGCCCCGAGCGCGTCCGCCTCGCCCAGCCCGACGAGGCCCCCGTCGGTCTCTACTTCAACGAGCACGACCCGTCGCTCGCCGATCACGTTGAGCGCGTCCATCCAGGCCGGTCCGTCGAAACGCAGCAGCGTCGCCCGCACGTCGGTGATCTTCACGCGCGCCCTCCCGCGAGCCGAATGTCCGTGCCCGCACCGGCCGAGCACGGTAGCACAGCCGGTGCGGCGTCCAGGGTAGCCCGGCACGCCGGATCCGACTTTCGGCGACGGGTGCGGCAGATTTTAGTACCCTCCCGGGTATGCACCTAGCTGTGCCGAGGCGCCCGTGAACGAGATCGAGATCGTCCTCCTGCTGCTCGTCGCGGTGACGGTCCTCGCGACCGTCGCGCGGACCGTCTCGGTGCCCTATCCGGTGCTGCTCGTCGTCGGCGGGCTGGCGCTCGGTCTCGTCCCCGGCCTGCCCCACGTGGAGATGGAGCCGGAGATCGTCTTCCTGCTCTTCCTGCCGCCGCTGCTGTTCGTGGCCGCGTTCTTCTCGTCGCCCCGCGACCTCAAGGCGAACGTGCGCCCGATCGGGCTGCTAGCGATCGGGCTGGTGCTGTTCACCACGCTGGTCGTGGGCGCCGTGGTACACGCACTCCTGCCGGAGCTGGGCTGGCCGGTCGCGCTCGCGCTCGGGGCGATCGTGTCGCCGACGGACGCGGTCGCGGCGACCGCCGTGTTTCGGCGGCTCGGGGTGCCGCGTCGCATCGTGACCGTTCTTGAAGGTGAGAGCCTAGTCAACGACGCCACCGGCCTGATCGTGTACCGCGCGGCCGTGGCGGCCGTCGTCACGGGGGCGTTCTCGCTCGGCGAGTGGGGGCTGAGGTTCGTGCTCGTCGCGGCCGGTGGGGTCGTGTTCGGATTGCTCGTCGGCTGGTGCGTCGCGTGGATCTGGCGCCGCGTCCACGACGCGGTGACAAGCATCACCGTCTCCTTGTTGGCGCCCTACGCGGCGTACTTGCCCGCCGAGCACCTCGGCGTGTCGGGCGTGCTGGCAACCGTCGTGGCGGGCCTGTACATCGGGTGGGCCTGGCCGCGCGTGCTGACCGGCGAGGCCGCCTCCGAGACGCGCCTCCAGGGCCGGGCCGTCTGGCATGTCTTCGAGTTCGTCCTGAACGGCCTTGTGTTCGTCCTGATCGGTCTCCAGCTCCCTACCATCCTCTCCCACCTGGATCGACCGATCGGCGAGCTGGCCGCGATCGGCGGGCTGATTGGCCTGGCGACGACCGCCACTCGTATTGTGTGGGTCTTCCCCACGACCTATCTGCCGCGCTGGCTGTCGCCGAGCCTCCGCGCTCGCGACCCCTCGCCGCCGTGGCAATGGGTCGTCATCCTGTCGTGGTCGGGCATGCGCGGGGTCGTGTCGCTGGCGGCGGCCCTCGCGCTCCCGCGCACAGTCGCGGACGGCTCGCCATTGCCGGGACGCGATCTGGTCATCTTCCTCACATTCTGCGTCATCCTGGTCACGCTGGTCGGCCAGGCGCTCACGCTTCCGTGGCTCATCCGCCGCTTCGAGCTCGGCGTCGATGGCAACGAGGAGAAGGAGGAGGCGCTCGCCCGTGCGGTGGCGGCCGACGCCGCGGTAGCTCGGATCGACGAGCTGGAGTAGGAGTGGCCGAACCATCGCGAGCTCGTAGACCAGCTTCGCGCTCGCTACGAGCACCGCGCCAGCCATCGCGACAATGGCGACGAGAGCGATGCCGAGCGCGACCGCGAGTGGTACGAGCATCAGGACATCCTTCGCGCGGTCATCGACGCCGAACGGGGCGCCGTGCTGGAGCTGCACGACGCCAACACGATCACCGACGACGTGCTTTACCGCGTCATCCGCGACATTGACCTCGCTGAAATCCAGATGGAAGCGTAAGGACCGGCCTCCCATCCGCCAACTTGCACATTAACGCGGTTCACCGCCGCCAGTGGCAGGGCTCTTGCAATGCGATTGGCCGCCGACTCAGGGGCAAGGAGCGGTCGCGTCGCGGAAGAACGGCGAGACGACCTTGCGTCGGTCGGCGGAAATGACGCCGCTTCGCCGCACGTGGCGAAACTAAAGGAAGCGACGATGCTCAACGTCAGCGTTCGGGCGCACCGCCCCTATCTTCGAGCCGGCGCCGGCATGCAGAAGCTGTTCGTGATGCTCAAGCTCATCCCCGCGCCGGAGGCGGGCAAGGGGCGACCGCGCGTGGACCTCGCGCTCGTCATCGACACGAGCGGTTCGATGCGCGAGCCGGCGCCGGGTACGTCGCCGGAGATCATCCCCACGTCCCCCGTCACGGTGGACGGTCAAACATACAACGCCACGTACAAGGGCACCAGCAAGCTGGACGTGGCGATGGAGACCGCGCGGCGGCTGATCGACAGCGAGAACCTCCAGCCCGAGGACTCCCTGGCGCTGATTCAATTCGACGACAGGTCCAGCGTGGTCGTCTCGGGCCAGATCGGGTCCGACCGCGCGCGCTTCTCGGACGCCGTCGGACGACTGCGCGAGTTCAGCGGCGGCACGCAAATGGGCCTCGGGCTGCGCGAGGCGGAATCCGAACTGCGCGACGACGCCGACGCGGTGCGGACGGTCTTCCTGCTCACGGATGGCCTGGCGGTGGACGAGGACGAGTGCCGCCGGGCGGCTGAAGGGCTCGCTGCCCTCCGCGCGCGGATCGTCGCGCTCGGCGTGGGCGAGGAGTACAACGAGGACTTGCTGTCCGAGCTGTGCAACGTCACGCAGGGGCGGCCCTACGATTTTCGGGACATGACGGCGCTCCCCGGCATCGTCGAGGAGGAGTTGGGGGCGTCCACCCGTCAGGTGGCCTCGGACGTCCAACTCACGCTGCGGACGGTCCGCGACGTCCGGCTCGCATCCGCGACGCGCGTCTACCCCAGCCTCGCCGACCTCGATCCGAGCCAGGTGCCGCTCCAGCTCGGGAGCCTCGAATCCGGGGACTTTACGACATTCATCCTGGAGCTGGACATCCCGGAGCGGCCGGCCATTCGGGCGCGACTCGCGCAGATCGGCCTGACCTACCTGCTGCCGGCCGAGGGCTATCGCGGCGAGGTGGCGCCGATCGACCTGACCGTCGAGTTCACCGCGGACGAATCGCTCACCGCGTCGGTCGATCCCGAGGTGATGGGGTACGTCCAGCAGCGCAACGTCGATAACCTCGTTCGGCAGGCGACGGAGCAGGCGAGCACCAACCCCGAGCAGGCGGCGGAGACGCTCCAAGTCGCGCGTTCGATGACCCAGCGGCTCGGCAATCGCGGCATGACGGTCGCGCTCGGCAAGGCGGCAGACGAGCTGCGCGACAACCGGACGATCTCGGTCGGGACTCGCAAGACGATCAAGCTTGGTGCTCGGACCCAGACGATGAAAATCGGCCCGTCCGACAGCGCGCCGCAAGACATTCCTTCGCAGGACGAGATTCGACGCCTCACGGGCGCCTAAGTAGCAGGGCAGTAGCTGGGCGCGGCCCGGTCGATTCGATAGTCGCTCGATCGCTGAGTACGGGGAGGGACCATCATGCAACGGTGTCAGGTCTGCCAGCACGAGAATCCGGCTGGCGCGGAGTATTGCGAGGATTGCGGCGCGGCGCTGGCAACGCCGGTGGGGGCATCCTCGGGCGGTGCGCAATCCGCCGGCACGCCGGCGTCGGGCAGCGCGCCACCGCCGGCCGCGCCAGCCAGTGAAAGCCCAACATCCAACCAGGCGGAAGCGACGGCCTGGGCGGCCGCCCAGG
>Ga0136611_10003851_pt1 | contig 10509 bp, 7 predicted proteins | sample AntDrymUQ2232306_2_FD_106645 | JGI IMG/M metagenome (GOLD analysis project Ga0136611, IMG submission 106645) | Polar desert sand microbial communities from Dry Valleys, Antarctica - metaG UQ223 (23.06) | ecosystem: Environmental > Terrestrial > Soil > Desert | place: Antarctica: Dry Valley... | reverse complement strand
GTCGCACCGCCGAAGCCGGTCGCTCCGGCCCGCGGCCCGGCTCTGCCGCCCCCCCGCGCCGGGATGCCCAACCGCGCCGCACTCCAGCAGCCGGCCTCCGAAGAAGAAGTGCCCCTGACGGCCGCCGGCGCCCAACCCGCAACCGGCCCGTCGCGGCTGTCGTCGGGATGGACGTCCGGGCAACCGCTCGAACGCAAGAAGCCCGTCTTCGGCACCCTCGGCATCGGAGCCGCCGCCCTCACCCTCGCGGGGCTGGTCTACCTCGGCGTGAAGCTGCTCGTGCTCAACCCGCACTGACGGCCCTCGATGGCGCGTCGGGCCATTGACCGTGCGGTATTGAAAAGCGTCGGGCGACTTCTTCGCCCGCCGGGCTTACGATGGTAGCCAGGGACTGCAGTCTCAGGAGTTCTTGTCCGAGAGCCGCTGCGCGACCGGGGTTGAAACCCCGATCCGCGTCCGAGGGCCCGACGGGCGAAAGAAGGCTCTGCTTTTCTTTTCCCGACCGTCATGTCTGCAACCTCTCCGCGCGCATTTCCATTACCGGTTGCCCAACCGCTTCTCACCGCTCCATCATCGTCGGAATGGGATATTCCCCGGAGGCCCTCCGCTCCGTTCTCCGAGAGAGTTCCGTCATGTCGATCCGGCTCCCGGCCGCAATCGCGACTCTGCTGATCGCGAACGCCGCCTCGCCCGCCCAGCAACCCGCGTCGGCGAAGCCGAAGGAGGTCTTCGCGATCACGAAGGTCTGGCAGTTCCAGATCACCATGACCGCGAAGGAATATGAGGCGATGCAGCCGGCGGCGGGGGGCGGCTTCGGTTTTCCGGGCGGGCCGATGGCGCCCGCGCCCGCGAAGAAACCGGGCGACCGCGAGACGCACCGCAGCGTCTTCGGCACCGAGTTCCCCGTCGCCCACGCGACGATCTCGACCGACGGGCAGACCGTCGAAGACGTGGCCATCCGCTACAAGGGGAACTCGACCTACCTCGCGACCGCGCGGAATCTGAAGCGCTCGCTGAAGATCGACATCGACCACTTCGACGAAGAGAAGCGGTTCCTCGGGGTGAAGATGCTCAACCTGCACTGCGGGGCGCACGACCCCTCGAAGCTGCGCGAAGCGCTCGCCTACGACATCTACCGCGAAGCGGGGGTGCCGGCTCCGCGCACGGCTTTCGCGGAAGTTTCGCTCACGGTGCCGGGCAAGTTCGACAAGGAGCTCCTCGGCCTCTACACCTTCACCGAACCGGTGAACAAGCCGTTCCTCAACGCGCACTTCAAAAGCGACAAGGGCCTCCTGATGAAGCCCGAAAAGATCCGCGGGCTCGACTACCTCGGCGACGACTGGGCGAAGCACAAGGACACCTACCAACCGAAGCGCGATGCGACGAACGCGGAGAGCGAACGCGTCACCGCGTTCCTCAAACTCCTGAACCAGGGCACCGATGAGCAATTCGCCCAGGAGATCGCCGGCTACCTCGACGTCGATGCGTTTCTGAAGTTCCTCGCGGCGACGGCCCTGATCGCCAACCTCGACAGCTTCTTTACGCTCGGGCACAACTACTACCTCTACCTCCACCCCGACACGAAGAAGTTCCACTTCATCCCGTGGGATACCGATCTGGCGCTCGGAAACTTCGCGTTCTTCGGCACCGCCGACCAGCAGGCGACCCTCAGCCTGAACAAACCCTACGCCCAAAACAAACTCGCCGACCGGGTGCTGGCCATGAAGGAGATGAAGGCGAAGTACGGGAGAATCCTGAAAGAGGCGGCCCCGGCGTTCGACAAGGCGCGGCTCGCGAAGCTGCTCGAAACGCTGGAGCCGGTCGTCAAACCGCTCTTGGAGAAGGAGGCGAAGGCGGTCGCGGCGCGGAAGGAAGGGGGCGGGCCGGGCGGCTTCGGCGGGCCGTTCGCGGCTAAACCGCCGGAGTTGAAGGCGTTCTTCGAGAAGCGCACCGAGTCGATCGCGGCTCAACTCGACGGCAAGAGTGCGGGGTACGTCCCGCAAGGGTTCGGGATGGCCGGCGGGTTCGGCCCCCCCGGCGGGTTTGGGCCGCCGAACCCGCTCGCCAAGCCCCTCTTCGACGCGATGGACGCGAACAAGGACGGCAAAGTGAGCCAGGCCGAGTTCGACGCCGCGATGAAGAAGTTCTTCGGCGAGTAGGACAAGGACAAGAGCGGCTCGCTCGATCCGAAGGAACTCGCCGAGGGGTTGCAGAAAATCAAATAGGCGCCCGGCCGGTGCCACTTGGCGGCTTGGGCTGGCTACGACATCGTGCGGGCCGTGGCCGAGAGCACGGTCGTCGCTTCGGAGCAAAGGCGCGTCGGGGACGGGGGCCTCGTCTCAGTTCATCAGGTAGAACGGATCAGCGAAATCGCCCCGCAATGTGGCTGGCGAAACGGGACGATAGCCGATGATCCCTCCAGAATAAACCGAGCCGTTAACAAATTCTGCTCCCGTCCGGCGGAGGGTGGGGGTAGTGTGACCGGACAGACGGCGATCCCGTTCCTTTCCCGCTCCGAGGCTACTCCGATGGCGATGCGCATCCTCTTCGCAACCGCTTGCCTGATCGCGCTTCCGGCGGCGCGCGCCGCCGAGAAGCCGGACGATCTCGGCGCGCGGGTACTCAAGTACGCGAAGGAGAGCACCGGCACGAAAGTCGGCGACGGCGAGTGCGCCACGCTCGCGCTCAAGGCGCTGGAGTCGGCCGGGGCGAAGACGACCGCCGATTACAAAGTCACCGGGGAAGACGGCGACTACAAATGGGGCACGCTCGTGGAGAAGCACGCCGATGTCCGGCCCGGAGACATCGTCCAGTTCCGCGATGTCAAACTCGTCTCGAAGACAGTGACCGCGCTCCCCGGCGGCGGCACGCGGACGAGTACACGGACACAGGTGATGGGGCACCATACGGCCATCGTGTCGGCGAACGCGGGCAATGGCAAATTCAAAGTGCTCGAGCAGAATGTGGGGGATGACGAGAAGACCCGCAAGACCGTCCGCGAGAGCGACCTCGATCTGAGCGCCAAGACCGAAGGCAAAGTCTGGATTTACCGACCCGTCAAGAAGTGACACCGTGGAACGCTGGGTCGCCTTCGCACTCCTCGCGATGCTCTTCGCGGGCGGCACCGCCGTCGTCGCGAAGCTCGGCCTCGCCGGCATCTCCGCCGAACTCGGCCTCGCCGTGCGCACCGGGTTCGTCCTGGTCTTCGTCCTCCTCTTCGCCGCGTTCGTCGTGCCCGTTTCGGAAGTGCAATCGCTGACGCCGACGAACATCCTGGGCCTCGCGCTGTCCGCCGCAACCACGGCGGCCTCATGGGTCTTCTACTACAAGGCGATCGGCGAAGGCGAAGTCGGCACCGTCGCGGTCATCGACAAGGGGAGCCTGCTCATCGCGATCCTGCTCGCGTGGCTGCTGCTCGGGGAGCGCATCACGCTCCGCGTCGGAATCGGCGCGGCGCTGGTGCTGGCGGGGCTGCTCGTCGTCGCGTGGAAGAAGTAGAAGGCGAATTCGGCGCGGACGCTCCCCCTTCCCGGCCCGGATCGGTTAAACTCCGGATCTCCCTTTCGCCCGCCGAGCGCCGCCCTCGCTCCGCCGGGTGCCCCGCCACCGCCTCACGGGTCGAGACCGCATGCCCTCGCTCATCCTGATCAAGTCCCCCGAGGGCGGCACGCCGACGCAGACCTTCCCCCTCGATATGGCCGGACGATCCCGCCTGCTGATCGGCCGCCAGCGGGAGACGAACGACGAATTCGCCGCCGCCGACATCGTGATCGACGACGGCGAAAATTCGGTGAGCCGGCACCACGCGATCCTGACGCTCGACCGCAACCGCTTCCACATCCGGAATACCGGCCGCAACGATACCTATCTGAACTCCGCGCGGTACGGGCTGAACGGCCCGGTGCAACCGCTCGACGACGGCGATCTGATCCGCATCTGCGGCTTCTACTTCCGCTTCATCGACGACCGTCCCGGCAAGCCGCCGCCCCTCCCGCGCAAGGGCCTCGCGCGCATGCTGCCCCCCGGCCCGGACGGCGACCCCGACGACGACGATTCCAGCACGATCCAGTTCAGCGTCGGCACGAGCGCCGCGCAGAAGTTCCTCGACGCGGCCCCCGCCGCGCGGTTGCGGACGCTGCTCGACATCAGCGCCAAACTGGCCGGCACGCTGGAACTCGACAAGCTGCTCCCGGAAATCGTCGATGTGCTCTTCACCGCTTTCGGGCAGGCCGACCGCGCCTTCGTCTTCCAGATGGACGAAGCGGGGGAGCCGTGGGCCAAGATCACCCGCTCGCGCATTCCGGATCCCGACATGCGCTTCAGCCGCACCATCGTCCGGAACTGCGTGCGCGACATGAAAGCCTCCCTCTGCCTCGACACCGCCGGGGACGCCGATCTGCGCAAATCCGAATCGTTCGCGGGGTTCCGCATCCGCTCGTTCATGTGCGTCCCCTTCGCCACCGCGTCCGGGCAGCCCCTCGGGGCGATCCAGCTCGACACGCACGACCGGAACAGGGCCTTCCGCGACGACGATCTGATGTTCCTCACGGTGGTCGCAAAACTGGTCGCGATGGCCTTCGAGCGGGCGCAGTTGCATTCGGACTTGGGCGAAGTCCGATTCGCGAAGCAGGTGCAGGAAGGGTTCCTGCCGAGCCGGCTCCCGCAGGTGGCCGGCTACGACTTTTACGCCTTCTACAGCGCCGCGAAGATCGTCGGCGGCGACTACTACGACTTCATCGAACTGCCGGGCGGGCGCTTGGCGATCCTCGTCGGCGACGTCTCCGGCAAGGGGGTTCCGGCCTCGCTGCTCATGGCCAAACTCGGGGCCGAATCGCGCTTCTGCATGCTCACGCAGCCCGATTTGGCGAAGGCGATCGGCCTGCTGAACGACAACCTCATCCGCGGCGGCATCGGCGAAAAGTACGTCACGCTCGCGGCCGTCGTGCTCGATCCGGTCGAGCACACCGCCACCGTGGTCACGGCGGGCCATGCGCCCCCGATGCGCTACCGCAACGGGACGGGCGATTTCGGCGACCTCTTCGAAAGCCCCTTGAACAGCTATCCGTTGGGCTGGGAGCTGGGTTACACCTACGAAGCGAGGCAGTTCCCGCTCCAAGCCGGCGAGACGCTCCTGCTCTTCACCGACGGCGTCACCGATGCCGTCTGCCCGAAACCGGAAGCGCTGTTCGGACTCGAAGGGATCGCGGCGGCGATGGCCTCGGATGCCGCGCGGCCGCGGGCGATCGACTCGAAGAAAATGGGCGAGCGGGTCGTCGAGGCCGTGAAGAAGCACGCCGCGGGCCGGTCGCAGAACGACGACATCGCCATCGTCTGCTTCGGCCGGCTCGACGGCGGCTAGACCGAGCTCCGACACAGGCATGCCCGGCGCGTTGAAGGACAATTGCAACTCGTGAGGCATCGGCATCGCGGCGCCCGATTTTACTTCTCGTAACGCTTGCGGATCTTCTCGGATTCGGCGGTCTTGTTCTGGCCCTTCAGCGCTTCCAGGAGCGAATCCTTGGCTTCGGTGTTGGTCACGTCGATGTACAAAGCATCGCGCGCATAGGCTTCCGCTTCGGCGAAGCGGCCCGCTTCCTGCGCCGCCTTCGCGAGCTTCAGCCGCGCGTCCAAGTCGTCCGGGTCGTGGCCGACCACTTCCTTCAGAAGCGGCAGCAGCTTCTCGGGCTGATCGGTCATCTTGTAGATGCGAACGAGTTGCTCGTTCCAGTCGGCTTCGAGCGGGGCGAGTTTCTTGGCCTTCTCGAAGAGCTTCGCGGCCTCGGCGAATTCCTTCTTGGTCACGAGCAGTCGGCCGACGGCGGCGATCAGCTTCACGTCGTTCGGGTTCGCCTCCAGCGCTTCCTCGAGCGCGGCCTTCGCCCCGTCCGAGTCGCCGGCGCGGTCGAGCAGCTTCGCCCGCACCGTGCTCGCGAGTCCGTGCCCCGGCTTCGCATCGAGAACTTCGTCGGCGAGTTTCTTCGCGTCGGTGATCTTGTTCCGCTTCAGCAGTTGTTCCGCGAGGCGGGCTTTCAAGTCGTGGTCCTTCGGGTTCTCCTTCACGGCCTCCGTCAGTTCGTCGAAGGTCATGGCTTTCTCCACCGGGGCCGCGGCGGGGGCGCTCCCCTTCACGATCTCCTTCACGAACTCGCGGTAGCCCTTCTCGAACTCGGCTTTGCTCACCCCGCACGCGGCCCGGATCACCGACGCGGTGTCCTTGCCCGACTTGTACTCGTCGAGCACCTTGCCGACGGCCTCTTCGCCGTGCGTCTTCGTGAGGTAGTCCATGTAGATCTGGCTCTGGCAGTACGCCAGCGTCCATTCGTCCTGGTTCTTCGGGCGGACGAATCCGAGGAGGATTGTGTCGAGGTTCAGCAGCGTGTCGGACTTGTATCGGTCGCGCAGGATCGCCGTCCACGTCGGCGGTCGGCTCATGTTCTCGTTCCGCACCGCGAGGCCTTCGGTGACCCAGTGCGGGCACTGGTAATCGGTCTGCGCGAGATTGAAGATGTGCGTGAGTTCGTGCCGCATGACGCGGCCCCAGTTGAAGGGCTTGCTCAGCCCCTTCGCCTTCGGCGAGGCCATTGCCACGACGCGGCCCGTACACGCGCCGATGGTGTGCAGATCGGGCAGCCCCACCGTGCGGCCGCTGAACATCTCGTGGCTGTTGAAGACTTCGATGAGCACCTTGCCTTCGGGTTCGTAGCCGAACTGCTTCTTCAGTTCCGCGTGCGTCTCTTCGAGGAACTCGGCGAGGAACTCGGCGAGGATTTTGTCCGTGAGCGGGTCGAAGCGGAGGATGTAGTGCGCCGTCTGGATCGTCTCGTACTTCTCGAGATGTTCGAGCACCTTGCGCGAGTTGGCGACGCGCACGTTGAACGGGTCGGCCTTGAACGCGGCATCGAGCAGCTTCTTGCCTTCGGCTTCGTTGCCGAGGCGGAGATAGAGCATGCCCAAGCTCGTGCGCGGCCCCGCGAGGAAGGGCCGCAATTCCGCGGCCTTCTTGTAGTATTCCTCGGCCTGCGTGTAGCGCTTGCGCTCGTCGAGGCACGCGGCGAGTTCGTGGTAGAAGAGGCCGGGCTTGCTGTCGAAGGCGCTCACTTCTTTCACGGCCGCGTCGAACTCCGCTTTCTTGTTCTGGAGCAGTTGGACCCCCGCGAGGCGACCGAGCGTCTGGCTGTCGCGCGGGCGGGCGGCTTTCGCTTGCAGCAGGATCTTCTCGGCGGCCGGGAAGTCGCCGGCGATCACTTGGATCTCCGCCTTGATCCGCAGGGCACCGGCGTGCTTCGGGTTCTGCTTCAGCGCTTCGTCGGCGAACTTGTCGGCGTCCTTCAGGTCGAACTTCACGAGCGCGGCCTGGGCCTTGCCCGCGAGCGGGTCGGCCGCCTTCGGGTTCAGCGCCAGCGCCTTGTCGAAGGCGTCAAGCGCGTCGGGGCGGTTGTACTTTTCGAGGAGGATTTCCCCCGCGAGCTGCTCGGCGGGCCAGAAGGTCTTGTCGGCGGTGAGCGCGTCTTTGAGCACCTCGTTGAGTATGAACGCGAATTGCGCTTTGATGTTGTGCCAGCGGGCGTTCTCCGCCCCGGACAGCGAAACGTACAGGAGATCCTCGGGATCGGTGATGTCGTCGTCGGCGTTGCTGCGGGCCGTGTAGTGCTTCACCGCGAGGCGGAAGACCTTGTCGGCTTCGTCCACACTGCCGCGATCGCGGAGGATGCGCGCCTTCGTCCAGACGGCGCGCAGTTGATTCTTGTCGAGCTTCAGCGCCGCGTCGGCATCTTTTTCGCCTTCGTCCCAATCGCCGAGTTCGTAGAGCAGGTCGGCCAGTGCCGTGAGGAGATCGGCATTCTCGGGGAAGTCTTTCTTCGCGCCGTCGAGCACCTTCCGCGACAACTCGGTGTCACCGACGAGCCGGTGCGACTCGGCGATGCCGACGGCCGCATAGGGAGTGAGCGCTGCGTCCTTCTTGACGGCCGTTTCGTAAGCGGTTCGGGCTTCCTCGTAGTTCCCCGCGAGCAGCCGCTTCCGCGCCTCGGCGAGCGCCGCTTTGTGCGGGGCGACCGCCTTCGCGACCGGCTTGTCGGCCGCGACCGGGGCCCTCGGGGAAACGATGAGACAGGCGACGGCGAGAAGAGTCCAAAGGGCGAGCGCACGCATGGCGGGGAATCTCGGATCGGGAGGAGGCGGACACTCTCAACCCTATCGGCGCGAGGGGCATGGTGCAATCTCCGTCTTGCGCGATCCGGGGGCCAACTCCGCAATTCGAAATCCGGCACGGAGTCGCCCGGCGGCTCCGAGGTCGGCCTCCCCGCGTCTTGACGTATACCCCCATGGGGTATACAATCGACGTGTCGGCAGCGATGCGGCGAGGGGAGGCGCGGGATGGATGCGGACACCAAGAAGCGGGTGGCGACGCGGGTGAAGCGGATCGCCGGCCAAGTGGCCGGGGTGCAGCGGATGCTCGACGAGGATCGCTACTGCGTGGATGTCCTGCACCAGATCGCCGCCGTCCGCTCGGCGCTCGACGCCGTGGGGGTGGAACTCGTCTCCGCACACTTGGAGACGTGCGTCGTCGGCCACGGCGCCGCAACCGCGCACGAATGCACAAAGGTCCTGAACCGGGATCAGCTCCTCGCCGAAGTGAGGACGGTCCTGTCCCAATTCCTGAAATGATCGCAAGCCGGAGGAATCGAGAATGACAACCACAATCGTGACGGCCGCAGGGATCACCTGCGGCGGGTGCGCAAACGCGGTCAAGAAGGCGGTTTCGGCGCTGCCGGGCGTGGCCGCCGTCGCCGTCGAGGTTTCCGAGAAACGCGTGACCGTCACCCACGACGATCGGGTGAGCCGATCCGCCGTCGCAGACGCCTTGAAGAAGGCCGGGTTTCAGCCCGCCTAGGAGATCGTCATGAGCGCGCCGCACGCCGGATCCCCGACCCGGATGGATATGCCCGTCGTGGGGATGCACTGCGCGGCCTGCGCCGTGCGCATCGAGGGGGTGCTGAGCCAGTCTCCCGGCGTGGCGCGGGCGGCGGTGAACTTCGCCACGGGCCGGGCGACGGTGGAATACGATCCGAGAGCCACCGGCCCGGACGGCCTGCGGCAGGTCGTCCGAGGGGCCGGCTACGACGCCGTGCTGCCGTCGCCCGGCGACCACCGCACGGGAGGAGTTTCGGACGCCGAACAATTCGCGCGGGACGCCGACTTCGCCCGCACCCGTTTGCGGTTCCTGGTGGCCGCCGCGCTCACGCTTCCGCTCGCCGTGATGGCGATGGGCGGGCATCTCGTCCCGTCCCTCGCCCCGGCGCTCGACTTCCCGGGGCGGGCGTGGGTCGAACTCGCACTCGCCACCCCGGTTCTGTTCTGGGCCGGAGGGGAGTTCTTCACCAGGGCCTGGGCCGCGGCCCGCCACCGGGCGGCGGACATGAACACGCTCGTTGCGATCGGGACGCTTTCCGCCTACGCGTACAGCGTCGTGGCGACCGTCGCCCCGGAATGGCTCGCGGTCGGCGGCCCGCCCGGCCATGCGGGCCATGCGGGTCACGCCGCCCCGCCCGTCGGCGTGTACTACGAGGTTGCCGCGGTCATCGTCACCCTCATTCTGCTAGGACGGCTCCTCGAAGCCCGGGCGCGGAGTCGCACCGGCGGGGCCATCCGGGCGCTCGTCGGCCTCGCCCCGAAGACGGCCCGCGTCGAGCGCGACGGGGCCGAGGCCGACGTGCCCCTCGCCGAAGTCAAGGTGGGTGATGTGGTCCGCGTGCGGCCCGGGGAGAAAGTGCCGGTGGACGGCACGGTGTTGGATGGCACGTCGGCGGTGGACGAGAGCATGCTCACCGGCGAGCCGCTTCCGGTCACCAAGTCGGCCGGCGACGCGGTCATCGGGGCGACGGTGAACACGACCGGGTCGTTCCGCTTGACGGCCACCGAGGTCGGGGCCGACACCGTCCTCCAGCGGATCATCCGGCTGGTGCAGGAAGCGCAAGGATCCAAAGCCCCCATCCAGAAACTCGCGGACAGGGTGGCCGGCTACTTCGTCCCGGCCGTGCTCTGCCTCGCGATCCTCACTTTCGTAGTCTGGTTCGACCTCGCGCCCCCCGAGTCGCGGCTGACGTTCGCCATGCTCACCTTCGTCTCGGTGCTCATCATCGCCTGCCCGTGCGCCCTGGGCCTCGCCACCCCGACCGCTGTGATGGTCGGCACCGGACGGGGGGCGCAGGCCGGGATTCTGATCAAGGGCGGGGAACCGCTCGAAGCCGCGGGCCGGCTCACGACAATCGTTCTCGACAAGACCGGCACGGTGACGGAGGGTAAGCCGGCCGTCACCGAAGTGACGCCGGTCGGCCTCGGGGAAGACGAGTTGCTGCGCTTCGCCGCCTCGTCGGAGCAAGGGTCCGAACACCCGCTCGCCCGCGCCGTCATCGCGGCGGCGCAAGCCAAGGGCCTCTCGCTCCCTCGCGCCGAGAACTTCGCGGCCATCGCCGGCCACGGACTCTCGGCGACGGTCGAGGGTCGGGC
>Ga0136611_10003850_pt1 | contig 10511 bp, 8 predicted proteins | sample AntDrymUQ2232306_2_FD_106645 | JGI IMG/M metagenome (GOLD analysis project Ga0136611, IMG submission 106645) | Polar desert sand microbial communities from Dry Valleys, Antarctica - metaG UQ223 (23.06) | ecosystem: Environmental > Terrestrial > Soil > Desert | place: Antarctica: Dry Valley... | reverse complement strand
CGGCTCGGCCGAGCCGCCCGCCGAGCGGCACGGCGCCCCCTGTGGTACGGGCGCCGCCGGGCGCGTCGTGGGCACGTGACCTCCCCGCGTGCCCACGACGCACTCGTGGTAGGTGCGGGGCACAACGGACCGGCCTGCGCCTGCTACCTCGCGCGCGCTGGCATGCGGGTGCTCGTGCTCGAGATGGCGGACCGCATCGGCGGCGCCGCTCACACCGCGGCCACCGTCCCGGACCGGCCGGAGTACCTCTTCGACACCTGCTCGGTGGTGCACAACATGATCAATATGACCACTGTGCCCGACGAGCTCCGCCTGGGCGAGGTGGGGCTCGAGTACGTGGAGACCGACCCCTTCACCGTCTCGTTCTTCCCGGACGGCAGCGCGGTGCGCCTCTACCGCTCGCTGGACCGCACGTGCGGGGAGATCGCGCGCTACTCGCCGCGGGACGCGGACGCCTACCGCGCCTTCATACGGGAGGCAGAGCCCATCGTCGAGACGGCGCTGGCGGGGTTCCGCGCCTCCGGCGACGGGGGCGGCGGCCCGAAGGAGTGGGGCAAGCGGCTCGCCTCGGCCTATAAGACGCTCCTGCGCGCGGGGCCGCTGCGCGCGACGTACCTGGCGGCGAGCCCGTACGGCGCGCTGCTGGAGGAGACGTTCGAGACCGAGCACGCCCGCGCGGGATTCGCGGCGCTGGCGGCGCACGCCACCGCCGGGCCGCACAGCCCCGCCGGCGGCTTCTTCGTGCTCTGGCAGGCCGCCTACCACCGCTACGGCAATTGGCACGCCAGGGGCGGCTCGGGCGCCCTCACGCAGGCGATGCGCCGCCGCCTGGAGGCGTGGGGCGGCGAGGTGCGCACCGGCGCGCGCGTGGAGCGCCTGCTGGTCCGGGAAGCTCCGGGGCGCGTGGCGGGCGTCCGGCTGGCCGGCGGCGAGGAGATTGGGGCGCCGCGGGTGGTCTGCGCCGTGAACCCGCAGACCACGCTCTTCGGCCTGCTGGGCGAAGAGTATCTCTCCCGCGCCCTTGCACGGCGCCTGTGGGCGCGCCACCGCTCCAACGCGGTGCAGTTCGTAGTGCACGCGGCGCTGGACCGGCTGCCGCCATGGCCCGGCCACGAGCACGGCGACCCCGCCCGCTCGGACGTGTGGAACGGCATGCAGAGCGTGGCGTCTTCCGTGGCGCAGGTGCGTCGGGACTTCCTCCAGGCGGAGGCCGGGATCGCACCGGACGAGCCGGCGGCGTACGTCTTCACCCCGTCGGCCATCGACCCCTCGATGGCCCCGCCAGGCAAGCACGGCGCCTATGTGGCGTGCGCCTCCTATCCGGCGCGCTTCGCGGACGGCAGCACCTGGCGCAAGCGCGGGGAGCGGGAGGCGTGGCGGCTGCTGGATGCGGTGGAGGCGCGGGCGCCCGGCTTCAAGGGCGCCGTCACGGGGGTGGCCTGGCGCCACGCGGAAGACTGGGAGGGCGAAATCGGGTTGCTCGGGGGGCACCCCATGCACCTGGACATGACGCCGGACCAGATGCTGCTGTTCCGGCCGGACCGCGAGCTGGCGGACCACCGCGGCCCGGTCCCCGGCCTCTATCTGAGCGGCGCCGGCACGTCCCCGGGAGGCGGCGTCTCGGCCGTGCCCGGCAGGGCCGCCGCCCGCGCGGTGCTGGAGGACGCCGGGCGATCCTGACGCATCAGACGCGCCCGGAGCCGCGCTGCCCCTGGTTCCACCGCCCGGGCAGAACGCGCCTGACGGCATGGCTAGGCTGCGCCCATCCCTCCCCGAACGGCGGTCACTCGATTCGGTAGAAGACGTTGTTGAGCGATTCGGCGAGCGTGGGGTGGGTAAAGACCGCCTCCCTAAGCTGGGGGTAGCGCAGCCCGCCCGTCATGGCGATCTGCAGCATCGACATGATCTCGCCGCCCTCAATCGAGAGGATGGCGCAGCCCAGGAGGCATTGACAAGTTGAGCGGGCCCACGGCTGTAGGATCAGGTGGTGCCTGCTGCGCCCGCTCGTGACCCGCTGTACCGGGGCAACCGCGTTCCCGCCGAGATCATCAGCTCTGCCGTGTGGCGGTACTCCCGATTCCCCCTCAGTCACCGGGACAGCGAGGACCTGCTGGCCGCGCGCGGGGTGGAGCTCAGCGACGACGCCATCCGCCGGTGGTGCCGCACGTTCGGACCAGACCTGGCCGCGGGGCGGCGCCGCCACCGGCGCCCGGCGCCCGGCAGCCGACGCCCAGCAGCCGGGAAGTGGCACCTGGACGCGGTGCAGCTGAAGAGCAACGGGAAGCAGCACTGGCTGTGGCGGGAGACCAGGACGGGCTGGTGCAGGCCATCCGGGTGCAGGCCATCCGGGTGCAGGCCATCCGGGTGCAGGCCATCCGGGTGCAGGCCATCCGGGTGCAGGCCATCCGGGTGCAGGAGCGCCGCACCCAGGAGGCTGCCGCGCGCTTCCTGCGCCGCGTGCCCGAATTTCAGCGGGAGCACGCCGGCGGCCGGGCGGTCGCGGGGTTACGGACGAGGTAGGGTGTAGTCATGAACGGAGAAGGAGCGCCGGCCATCATTGGCCTGGAAGCGTTCGCGGGGCAGCTGGCATGGCTCCTGGTGGGGGTCTCCGTGGTGGGCCTGGTGGCCAAATGGCTGCGCGTGCCCTATGCCGTTGCGCTCGTATTGGGAGGCCTGGTCGCCGCCCAGACGCACGCAACCCCCGTGCCGACTCTTGGGCCGGACCTATTGCTGTTCATCTTCCTCCCGCCGCTCTTGTTCGATGCGGCGTTTCGGCTCGATACGACCGAGTTCCGCACCGTGTGGCGCTCTGTGCTGCTCCTTGCGGTACCGGGGGTTCTGCTCACCACGGTACTGGTGGGAGGCACGCTGGCGCTGCTGCTGCACCTCCCGCTGGCGACCGCGCTGCTCTTCGGCAGCATCGTCGCGGCGACTGACCCGGTGGCGGTGACCGCTGTGTTCAAAGAACTCCGTGTTTCGAGCCGACTTTCGATCATCGCAGAAGGCGAAAGTCTTTTGAATGATGGCGTGGCCGTCACGCTCTTTACCGTGCTGGCGCTCTTTACGGTCCAGTCATCCGGCGCAGGCGGTGTAGGCGGTGAGGCAGGCGCCGCCGCACACGTGGATCGCAGCGCGCTGGGGATCGCGCTGTTCTTCGGGCGGGAGGTGATTGGCGGGCTCGCCATCGGGCTTGGCACCGGTTTCGCGGCGTCTCGCGTTACCCGTCTGATAGACGACCACTTCCTCGAAATGACTCTTTCCACGGCGCTGGCGTTCGGAAGCTACCTGCTGGCGCACGCCGCCGGCGCATCCGGGCCGATGGCCTGCGTTGCCGCCGGCGCGCTCCACGGCAGCTACGGCCGCTCCGTGGGCATGTCTCAGCGTACCCGACGTTTGCTAGATGACCTCTGGGAGTACCTTGGGTTCCTCGCCAACGGGCTCCTGTTCTTGTTGGTGGGGTTCAGCGTTGACCTTGGAATACTGCGAGATCAGGTGTGGCCAGTCGGTATCGCCGTGGGAGTGGTGGTTATCGCCCGTGTGGTGGTGGTGGAGGCGGCCACGCGCGTGATCCGGGCGGAGCGGATCTTCACGACCGGGCGCGCTCGGCTTGTGCTGGTCTGGGGTGGCTTGCGCGGCGCGCTGACCATGGCGCTTGCACTGGCGCTGCCTCAGGAAGAGCCATCCCGTGCGCTCGTGGTTGCCATGGCCCTCGGAGTGGTGCTGTTCACGTTAGTCGTACAAGGCCTGACCCTCCGTCCGCTCATCCAGCGTCTGGGCCTCAGCCAATCTGAGGAGACTGAGCCCTCCGCCTCGTAACGAGCTCTCGCGGTGAAGAAGGGCAGCGGCGTTACCGTGGCGTGTCTTGTGAGTCCGCAATGTCACCGCGATAGGGGACCAAATACTCGGACGCTGCCCAGCCAACGAGCCCATCTGGACCAACAACCTGCGTCCATCGTTCTTGAGGGCCAATCACTTCTTGCTCGGTTTCTGGCGCGAAGAACGGCGTGCCGTACGGCCACGAGTGTATGATGGGGCTGGCCTGCGCCGGCGCGGCGCGCAGGTTGAGCCCAAGTCCGCCAGTGATCGCCGCGGCTACCCATCTGCCCGGGGGGCGTGAAGGGATAGCCGCGATAGGCGGTGGGGCGGCCGTAGGAGTGGGAAGGGCGACGGTTGCCGTTGGGACGGGCGCTGCGGTTGGAACGGCAGTCGGCAGGTTCAGGATGGGACGGGACGGCTGCGCGGTGGCGCCACCGCCAGGTTGGGCCGTAGGTGGTGAAACGGCGTCCAGCCGCGTTACGGGCGAGACGAACACCAGAAGCTCGGCGGACCGGTTAAGGTAGGCAGCGATGGCGCGCTGGGCGGCCTCAACCACGGTGCGCTCGGGGAGCTGCGAGCTCGCCACGGTAGCGAGGAACTGCACGCTCGCGTCGCTCGACGCTCAATAACCGTGCTTCCCCTCGAACACCGGGTGGAAGACCGGCGAGGACGGCCTCATTGATGACAGATCAAATCGCGCGTTGTTCCCGCGCCTCGGCAATCGTTCGGGTGGTAATGCTCGCTAGTGGAAGCGCAACGCCGAGCAGCACGCCGGACGCAGCCGCGGGATCGGCTTTGGCCAGGCCAATGCCCACCGTACACACAGGCGGCATCAGCGCGGTAGCAATCGCCACCCCTTCGTCTGGGGCCGACGGAGGCGCCACCGCCCCCACCGTCCAGCCGGTCTTGCCCTCCTCCCAATAACCGCATGAACTTGCCGGATGCACCACTTAGACAGCAATGTCGTGCTGTCCGGGTTCCTCACTTACCAGCACGCTGACCTGCGGCCGCCGGGGCCGTTACGGCGCGTTACGGCGCCTGTAGGATCAAATTTACCTTGCGCGCTGTCTCGGGCATGGCGATCGCGGCGGCCTGCATGCCGGTGTAGACGGCGTCGAGGCCGGCGTCGATCTCCTTGTCCAGCTCATCGAACTTGGCGACGTACGGCATCGGACGCGCCATCGCCGCCACCGTCAGCAGCACGCGCTTGTCGAAGCCCTCGTCCAGCTTGACGAACTCCTCCAACGCGCTCTTGCGCGCGCTGACCATCTTGCCTTCGAGCGAAACGTAGCGCTGCATCTCGACCCCGGTGTAATCAGCGAGCCACGCCCAGGCTGCGTCCTGGTGCGCCGAATCCTTGGAGATAACGAGGCTTGGCCCCTTCACCGTGCTGACGTGCGCCGCCTTGCCTTTGGGCGGCACGGCAATGTCCCAGCTAAAGACCGGCTTGGCGCGCTGGACGTTGCTCAGGAAACCCGGGTCGCCAACGTGGAAGACGTAGCGCCCGGATGTGAAGAGCGTCTGCGCGTTCTGTCCGGTTGTCTCCTGCGGCGGCGGCACCACCTGGTGCTTGGTGCGGAGATTACCGATCCACTGGACCGCTTCGATCGCCCGGAGCTCACCGAGCAGGCAGCGTTGCTCGTCGGTCGTCAGGATCTCGCCGCCGTTGTCGCGCACCGGCAGCTCATACGGCGGGAAGGCCATGCCCAAGACTCCCGGCTCGCGGTCCTTCACCGTGCGTGCCATCTGGAGCGCCGTGTCCCACGTCCAGGATCCGTCCGGCGCCGGGAGGCCCGCCTCCTGGAGGAGTGTGCGGTTGTAGACGGTGAACCAGAGCCCCATCTGGAGTGGGATAGCGTGCCACTTGCCGTCGCGGGTAGTACGTAGAAGGGTTGCCGGATAGAAGTCATCCGGCTTGAAGGTCTGCGCATCCCGCTTGACGTAGCGCGTCAGGTCCGCCAGCATGCCCCGCGCGCGCAATGGCTCGACGAACTGCGGGTTGAGCGCTGCCAGGTCGGGGGTGGTGCCGGCGGCGGCCATGCTGAGGTACTTCTCGAGCATGGTGACGCCCGGGCCGCGCTTGATCTCCTCCACCGTGAGCTGTGGGTGCCGCCCCTTGAAGAGCCCGCTCTGGTGCTGGAAGAGCACGTCCTGCGCGTTGCCGGTCGCAAACCAGTTCACGTAGCTGAGCGTCGCCGGTGGGAGCGCGCTTACCTGTGGCGAGGCGGGCGGCGCGCTCACGCCACACGCCGCGAGACTCACTGCCCCAGCTCCCCAAGCCCCAGCTCCCCAAGCGCACATCGGTAGCGCGCCCAGTACGCCCCGTCTCGTTGACCCCGTTGGCCCCGTTGCCCCCGTCGTCGATCGCAGGATTGGCATCGATTCCTCCTTGACTCGACACTACCGCCGCCACCTCAACGTGTGCCACAACGCGCCTCACAGCCAGTGCCTACCATGGCCCTTTCATCAGGGGCAGATCGTCAGGACGAGTGCGACAGCCGCTTTGGGTCTGGCGCAGAACAAGCACGACGGCCGGCTGGCCTCCATCCGAGGTGACACCCGAGGTGAAAAGAACGAGCCGCCGTAGCCACGCCGTTCACCGCCGCACCCGGCGGTGCGCCAGGCGGTGAACGTACCGGTGAACACGCGTGCAAACGGGACCGCGTGGCACCGACCTTGATGAGTCCCTCATGGAGTGACCGACGCGGTGAACACACGACAGCGGGCAGTCCAATCAGATGCCGGGAGATGCCGGCGACGTCAGGAGCGATAAGCGAAGATGAGTAACTCAACCGGCGTTGGCCCAGGCGGCTACGGCAGGACTGCCCGGACGGGCCTTCAAAGCCGCGCAATGCTACTGGGGTTTGCGATGGTGTTTGTGCTTATCGTCATCCTTGGCTACATCGGGATGATGCTGTTGGGGTGGGGGCCGGACCTGCGAGTGCTCCGCCCACCGTGGCTCGGGAGCGACCGCGAGCCAGGGATATACGAACGCATCCTCGAACCACCGCCTCCCCTGCCTGGCTCTTCAGGAGGAGGCCGGTGATCCGGTCTCATTAGAGAGCCAGCACAACCCGCACATTTCGGCCAGCGGGCGCGCCGTCACTGCGCCGTTCACCAGCGCGTTCACCGGCGCCGCGTTCTTTCCGGTTTTGCCAGCCACTTTCGTTTTGTATAGAGAGGAGGAACTCACTATGCAGCCTCACGTCCACGCCAATCCCAGACCCGCCCGCATACTTCAGCCACTCGCCTGTTCAAAAACTACGCAGGGACTAGCACATGCGTATGACCGACACATGTTGCCAGCCAGACAACACCAGCCCTGCGGAACCGGCTACAAAGGGCTACAGCGGGTTACACAAAACGCCTATTCACCTCCCTCGATGCAACAAAATGCAACAGGTCAGCACTTCACGCACGGTGCCATCCTGTCACCATCACCAGCCCGCTGACGCACCTTTGACCTTCGTCCGAGGCACCGTGAAGACCGCGGCGTCGCCGGCTGGTCCACCTTGGTGCAAAAGTTGTTGCCATGCATGTGAACACCATGAGCACTGCGCATTCCTCCCACGCGACTGAAGCTGCTGACACCTCAGAAGCGACGCCCCTGACCCACCCGACACACCTGGCGCACCCTCCGAAGCAACGCGCCCGCGTCGCCATCGCGCACACCGACGAGAAGCACCGCTCCCCCGAGCGGGTTGAGCGTCTGGTGCGCGAGGCGGTGGGGCACCTGGGCGGCATGAGCGCCTTTGTTGTGCCGGGGCAGACCGTCCTGATCAAGCCTAATCAGACGGTCTTCTACTCGGCCGAGGAAGGTTGCACCACGGACCCGCTGGTGGTGGGCGCGCTGATCCGCCTGGCCAAAGAAGCCGGGGCCGCCAGGGTGCAGGTGGCGGAGTCCAGCGGCGAATTCTTCAGCTCCATCGAATGCATGCACATCACCGGTGTGGCTGCTATTGCCGAGCAGGAGGGCGCCGAACTGATCGACCTGGGCGCGGATGACGTGCCGAACCGCACGGTGTCTATCCCGCACGGCGCTGTCATCAAGGAGGCGCCGCTGCCGGCGCCGCTGCTCGATGCCGATGTGATCATCGATGTCCCCAAGGCGAAGAACCACCACATTGAACCGATCACCGGCGCGCTCAAGAACTGGGTGGGCGTCGTTAACAAGGAGTGGCGTCAGCACAACCACGGCGACGAGGACATGATCCCGCGCTTCATGGACATCATGACGGTCACCCGGCCGCACCTGTGCGTCGTGGATGCGCTGATCTGCGGCGAGGGGGATGGCCCCATCGCCAACCTACCGCGCTGGGGCGGCTGCATCCTGGCCTCAGACGACCCGGTCGCGACCGACGTGGCCATCGCCCGCCTGATGAAGCGCGACTGGACCAAGCTCCGCTTCGCCATTGAGGCGGAGCAGCGCGGGCTGGGCGTGCGCGAGCCCATCGACTTCCTCGGCGTGCCGCTCGAGTCGGTTGCCTTTGAGGCGTGGGGCGGGCACCAGGGCTTTGACTATCTGCCCATCAACTTCCTGGTGGGTGATGGCGTCACCCTGGCCGGCACCATTGGCCACGTCAAGAGCGCCGTGGACAGTATGCTGCGCCGGGGCGAGCTGAACAAGGTGATCTGGCTCAAAGGCACGCCGACCATCATGATTGGGGCGATCGACGATCCTACCTTCGAGGAGCATCTCAAGGAAGGGCCATACATCGTCTTCGATGACGCGGCGCTGCCCAGATACAAGCACGATCCGCGCGTCCACTTCGTCCCGGGCCACCCGGTGCTGCGCAACGCCGTCACGGGTCTTTTCTCGGGCTTGGGCGTGAGGCGTCCCGGCGAGGCCGCCATGAAGTGGCAGCAGTTCCAGCGCTGGGGGATGCACTTACTTGAGTACGGTTCCTCAAGGCAGGTGCTGCGCGCAGCCGCCAAAACCGCCGCCGGCGTAGGTGTTGCCGCGGCGGGCGGCATTGCGCTCACGATGGGCATCAGGCGGCTCCGGGACAAAGATGCGTAGACTGGCGGCGCGATTGAGCGATGAACTTCTATCAGCCCCAGCGGCGCCCTAACCCCACGACGCAGCGCTTCATCTTTGCCACGGGCATCGAGTGCAGCTACCCGACCATTCAGACGCCGCAGGGCAAGAAGCGCCAGGACGAGCTGGAAAAGTGCGGCCACTACACCCGTTGGCAGGAGGATCTCAACCTCACGCTGGAGCTGGGCATCCGCTACCTCCGCTATGGACCTCCGCTGCACCGCATCCATCTTGGCCCAGACCATTACGACTGGGAATGGCTAGATCCGGTGATGGCGGAGATGCAACGCCTCGGCATCGTCCCAATTATCGACCTATGCCACTTCGGCGTGCCGGACTGGATCGGCGACTTCCAGAATCCCGAGTTCCCGCGCCACTTTTGCATCTACGCGCGCGCCTTCGCGGAGCGCTACCCGTGGGTGCGCTTCTACACGCCTGTGAATGAGATGTACGTCGCCGCTCAGTTCAGCGCGTACTACGGCTGGTGGAACGAGCGCCTCACAACGCATCTTGGTTTTGTCACTGCGCTCAAGCACCTGGTGCGTGCCAACGTAGAGGCCATGCTCACCATCCTTCAGGTACGTGGCGACGCCCTCTTCATCCAGAGCGAATCCTCCGAGTACATCCACGCCAGCCGGCCGGATCTGGAGGATGAAGCCGAAATGCTCAACGAGCGGCGCTTCCTCTCGCTTGATCTCAACTACGGCCACCGCGTCTCCTCAGGCATGTATGAGTACATGCGCCAGAATGGCATGACCAACGAGGAGTACGACTTCTTCCTCTCATACAACCTGCGCGAACACTGCATCATGGGCAACGACTACTACGTCACCAACGAGCATCTGCTGGTGGACGAGACCCACAGCATCGCGGCCGGCGAAGTGTTTGGCTACTACGTGGTCACCGAAGACTACTACCGGCGCTATAACCTGCCCGTCATGCACACCGAGACCAACAAGACCGAGCCCGACTCCGAACGCTGGCTGTGGAAGACCTGGGCCAACGTGCAGCGCCTGCGCCGCGATGGCGTCCCGCTGGTAGGCATGACCTGGTACAGCCTCACTGACCAAGTGGATTGGGACACCGCGCTGCGTGAGGACAACGGCACCGTCAACGCGCTGGGTCTCTATGACCTGGACCGCAAGATCCGCCCTGTCGGCGTCGCCTATAAGCGGCTGATTGAGCAATGGTGCGACGTGCCACTGCTGCCCAACGGCCCGCTCACCTTGATCGGGCAGTGGGAAGCGGCTTCCGCAGGAAGTTGAGGCGGACCATCCAGCTGCTATCCAGGCAGCGGCCCGGCAACCCGGCCGACCGCTGCCAGCAGCTTGCCAAGATCAAGTGATCGGCCGAGCTGTTCGACGATCTCGAACTGCGCTACCTCGGCCGGCTCCCCTTGCCCAAGCAGCACCACCGGCAGGCGACCTGTCTCCGGCCGGCCTCGCAGATCAGCGAGGAACGCGCGCGTGTCCACGTACGCTTCGCCGTCGATAACGAGCGCGTCGGGTGTCCGTTTGGCCAACGCGCGTACCGCATCGGCATCCAATGGCATCCGGACAACGGTAAATCCTTCCGCCTCTAGCGCCGGCTGCACCAGGTCAGCCAGTGAAGACGCAAGGCCGAGTAGGCTAATGGTTGGCACAGTGTCGCCTCCGAT
>Ga0136611_10003849_pt1 | contig 10512 bp, 14 predicted proteins | sample AntDrymUQ2232306_2_FD_106645 | JGI IMG/M metagenome (GOLD analysis project Ga0136611, IMG submission 106645) | Polar desert sand microbial communities from Dry Valleys, Antarctica - metaG UQ223 (23.06) | ecosystem: Environmental > Terrestrial > Soil > Desert | place: Antarctica: Dry Valley... | reverse complement strand
GCCGGGCGCTGAAACTCGGGCAGCTCGTCGAGGAGCAGCACGCCCCTGTGGGCGAGGCTCGCCTCACCGGGTCGCGGCCCCGGGCCTCCGCCGACGATCGCGGCGGTCGACGAGCTGTGGTGCGGGGCGCGAAACGGCGGCCGCGAGACGAGTGGGCGGTCGGGGGCCAGGAGGCCGGCAACGGAGTGGATCCGAGTCACCTCGAGCGCCTCCGCCGGGGCGAGGAGTGGCAGGATCCCTGGCAGCCTCCGTCCCAGCATCGTCTTACCCGTCCCGGGCGGGCCCGCGAGAAGCAGGTTGTGACCGCCCGCCGCCGCCAGCTCGAGCGCACGACGCGCCCGCTCTTGGCCGCGGACGTCCGCGAGATCCAGCGGCTCGGGCTCCACTGTCTCGTCGGGCGACGGCGCCGGCTCGGGCTGCAACTCGCCCCGGAGGTACGCGACGGCCTCGCCGAGATGACGAACCGGGATCGCCTCCACACCCGCGAGCTCGGCCTCCGCCGCGGATTCCGGCGCGCAGAGGATCCGGGCGAGCCCGATCGAGCGCGCTCCCTCCGCCACCGCGAAAGCGCCGCGAACCGGTCTGACCCGGCCGTCGAGCGAAAGCTCGCCCACGGCGGCGTGCTCGGCGAGCCGTTCGGCCGGGATCTGGCGCGACGCTGCGAGTACCGCGAGGGCGATGCAGAGGTCGAAGCTCGAGCCTTCCTTGCGCAGTCCCGCCGGAGCGAGGTTGACCGTGATCCGGCGGTCGAGCGGCCATTCGAGCAGCGCTGACGTGATCCCGCTCCGGACACGATGCTTGGCCTCGGAGCACGCTCGATCGGCCAGGCCGACGATCGCGAAGCCGGGCACACCGCGCTCGAGGTGCGCCTCGACCTCCACCCGTCGCGGCTCGAGACCGACCAGAGCGTGGGTGACGGCGCGCGCGAGCAACGCTGTGGACGCTACGGACGAACGCGTGTCGGAAGCGCTACGCCTTCGTGCCGGAAGTGCAAATCAGGATCGACTCGAAGTACTCGCCGGAGCGGCGTCCGGTGCGCCGGTTGACGTGCCGCTCGAGCCGGTCGGAGAGGCGCAACCCCGCTCGGCGGAGAATCTCTGGATAGAGGTCGCGCCGGTCGTTGACCACGATGCAGATCGGCGCGTCCGGACGCAGCGAGTCCTTCACTCGGCCGAGGACGGTGGCGATCCCGGCCGTGTACTCCTCGAGCGCAGCCTTGCTCGTTCCGCGCGCGGCGGCTCCGACCTCGCGCTCGCTCCGGTCGTCCAGACCGAGGAGTTCATATGCGTACCGATGCTGGCCGTGGTAATCGATCAGGCCGGGATACGGGGGCGACGTGATCACACCGTCGTAGGGCCCGCCGAGCTCGAGGTTCCGGGCGTCGCCGTGGAGCACGACGGCACCCCTGTCGGAGTCCCTCACCGCGGCGAAGCCCTGCAGCCGCGCGAGAGTGTCCAGCAGGTAGCGCGAGAGGAACTTGTGTGCGCCCTCGACCGGCCGGCAGGTGCGGCGATGCTTGTGACACCAGTACTCGCCGACCTGGGGCGTGCGCGGGAAGTCGAGGTCGAAGTGGGTCGTCTGCCGAGCCGAGCGCGCCGCCCGGGCCAGGACGACGCGGAGGACGTCGGCGTGAGCGGATCCCCGCAGCGCGGCCCGGAAGTGCAGGAGCTCTGCGGCGGCTTCCGGCGCGAACCAGCGCGCGACATAGCCACGCGGAGCCGCTCGGGATCGTCCGAGCCCCCCGTGAGCCGCCCGGACGTCCTCCTCGAGCGCCGCGAGGTCGTAATCGGCGGTCTTCACGCGCATCAGGAGCGTATTGAACGCCGCCACGTCCACTCCGACCGCGTCGTAGCCGGACTCGAGCGCCTGGACGAGCGTTGTCCCGGATCCGCCGAACGGATCGAGGACTCTGCCCCCCGGTGTGACGTAGCGCCGAAGGAGCGCCTCGACGAGCTGGGGCACGAACTTGCCGAGATAGGGATGGAGCCGGTGCACGTGCTTTGTGCGCTCGCGCTCCGGCAGCTCGCTCTCAGACCACGAGAGCTCGAGGTCGAGCTCGCGGTAGATCGCCTCTTGAGTGGCCACGCCCGGGACTTCGCCCGGGCGTGGCCGATTCCTGGCTCTAGTAGTGGATGCCGCTGGCGGCGTCGAGCGCGCGCAGCCGCTTGATCCGCTCCGCCATCGGCGGGTGCGTCGAGAAGAGCGCCGCCATCCCGACCTTCCGGAGCGGGTTCGCGATGTAGAGCGCCTCGGTGGCGGGATTGACGTTCATCGGAACCGCCTGCGTTCCACGCTCCAGCGTCGCGAGCGCCTCCGCGAGCGGCCGAGCCTCACCCAGGATCTGGGCGCCGGTCGCGTCCGCGAGGTACTCCCGCTGGCGCGAAACGGCCATCTGGAGGACCATCGCGGCCATCGGGGCGACGATCACGGCGACGAGGACGCCGACGATCCCGAGCGGATTGTTGTCCTCGTCGTCACCGCCGCCGAAGAACATCGAGAACTGGAGGATGTTCGCGATCGCGGCGATTGCGGCTCCGATCATCGCTGCGATCGTGGTCACGAGGATGTCCCGGTTCTTGATGTGGGCGAGCTCATGGGCGAGAACACCGCGGACCTGCTCGCGGGGCATGTTCCGGAGCAGCCCCTCGGTGACGGCCACGGCGGCCTTCTTGGGATTGCGCCCGGTCGCGAAGGCATTCGGCTGCTCGGACGGGATCAGGTGCACGGACGGCATCGGCAGCCCGGCCTTGCCTGCAAGCTCCTCGATGTCGCTGTAGAGCCCGGGCGCCTCCTCGCGGGTGACGGGGCGGGCCTTGCTCGCCTTGAGCGCGAGCCGGTCCGAGAAGAAGAACATGACGAGGTTGAAGAGCGCGAAGGCCCCGGCGATCAGAAAGATCCCGGTCGAGCCTCCGAAGACCCCGCCGAGCCCGATGAGCAGTGCTCCGAGGCCGGCGATGGTCACCCACGTCCGGGCCTGCGTAGCGAATTTCGTGCGAGTGATCGACATGGTGGTGTCGGTCGTCCTTTCCGGCTGAATGACGTTTTTTCGGGATTCAGCCGGAAGTTTCTCCCGCCGGTAGCCACGTCGGACGAGCCTGTGGACTGTTGCGGCCGGTGCACCCGGGCCGAAGCCGTTCTGACGAGTGCACCCGTTCGGGGATAGTGCCTTCCGGCAAGCTTTATCGTAGCCGTACGGTGCGGACAGGCGTATTGCGGCGGGGTTACATCCAGGGGAGACGGCCCAGGGGAGACGACTCTGCGTAGGAGAGGCGTGAAGATCGCTTTGCTCGCCTGCTCCGTCGCGCTGCTTGCCGGCTGCGGCGGAGAGGGCGCCTCAGTCGAGGAGGAGCCGGTCGTCCCGCCCGAGCCGCTCGGCGAGCAGGCCGTCCGGGAGGTGATCCGGATCCGCGCAGCCGGGGTGGAAGCGGGCGAGCTCTCCGGACGGATCTTCGCGGTGGTCGCGGCTGCGGGCCAGCAGCCACGGGCCGCCGCGGACGACACACTCCGGGCACAGCTTCCCCCGCTCCTCGAGGCAGCAGCGGTCGTCTGGCCGCGTTCCTATCGCGCGGTCGCGGCCGAAGCGCCGAGCAGCGAGGTGGGGCGACGGCAGCGGGCGATCCTGCTCACGGCGGTTCGGAGCGAGCAGGCGTCGCTCGCGCTCCTGCGCCGCGAACTCGAGCTGGGCGACTCGGCCTGGCCGGCCGTCACCCGTTTCGGGTCACGCAGCGACGCTCTACGGAAGCGGCTGAGGCAGGACGTCGACGCGATGATGGCTGCCATCCCAACGCACGAGCGTGAGGCTCTGCAGCGCGCCGTCGCGGAGTCGAACTAGATCTCGGCCGGGACTCTCGTCAGCGTCCTCCCTCGGATGGAGACGAGCTCGAACGAGCAGTCGAGCGTGCGGCACTCCGGATGGGCGGCATGCCAGCTCTCGGCTGCCCTTCTGAGCCGGCGCCGCTTCTCGGGCGTGACCATCTCGAGCGGATGGCCGAACCCGCCGCTCCGCTTCCCTTTCACCTCGCAGAAAACGAGCCGACGGCCGCGGCGGACGATCAGGTCGAGCTCGTTTCCGCCCGCCCACACGTTCGTGCCGAGGACGCGGTAGCCACGCAGGCGGTAGTGAAGCGCCGCGCGACGCTCGTACCTGCTTCCCGTCCGGGTGGTGCTCAGGCGGCCGAACGCTCGGCGGGCTCGTAGCAGAGCGCCTGGAACGAGCGGCGGTGCTGATCGCTCGGGCCGTGGGCTCGGACTGCGGCGGAGTGGCCCGGCGTGATGTAGCCCACGTGGCGGGCGAAGCCGTAGCGGGGGTAGAGCGCATCCAGGCGGCGCATCACGCGGTCACGCGTCACCTTGGCGACGATCGAGGCGGCCGCGATCGCCGCGCTCTTCGTGTCGCCGTCGACGACAGCCCGATGGGCGGGCGCGCTCGGCCCGAGCCGGAAGCCGTCGACGAGGCACTGGACTCCGTCGGCGGGCGCAAGGTCATGGAGGACGGAGCGCAACCCCCAGAGGTTCGAGCGATGCAGGCCACTGCGGTCGATCTCACCGGAGGAGATCACCCGGACGCTGATCCGGGCCGAGCAGCAGACGATGGCGCGGAAGAGCTCCTCCCGGTCGGCCGGCGTGACCTGCTTCGAGTCGTTCAGCAGCGCCAGTGGACGAACTCGGTGGTTGCGCAGGCAGTCGTAGTCGAGGAGGACGCCGGCAACCACGAGCGGCCCCGCCAACGAGCCGCGACCGGCCTCGTCGGCTCCGGCGACGAAGCGCGAGCCGAGCCGGCGGTCGTAGGAGAGGAGCCGCTGACCGCTGCTGCGCTTCACGCTCCGACAATAGCCGCCGAATCCGGACGGCCTGATCACGACTTCGCAACGGAAGTCGAACTACTCCGGCAACACGCAGCCCGCGTTCGGCTCGGCGAGTCGAACCTCCGTGCTGCTCCGGCCGAGATCGACCCGGAACCAGTCGCAGCCGCCTTCCGCGAGCCGTACGGTGCAGATGAACGTCTCGGTCTCGACGATCTTCAGCCAACCGGCACGGGCGCTGTTCGTGCAGTGCGCCTCGTCGACGTCGTAGCGGGCCGCGTCCGAACGGGTGAGGACGTGGGCCTGCGCCTCCTCGCGGGCGGCGCGTTGCTGTGCGTCCTCGCCGCAACCGGCGGCCAGGAGCACGAGCGAGCAGAGCGCGAGGCTACGCGCTCTTGGAATCGTCGCCGGTCTGCTCCTCGGTGAGCGCAGCCTCGGCCGACGCGGTCTCGTCAGGCTCGTCGACAGACGCCTCGGGCGACTCTTCGACCGCCACGGGCTCCGCGACTGCCGTCTCCTCCACCACGGGAGCTTCCGCGACGACGACCGTCTCCTCGACCGCGGGCTCGGCGACCGCGGGCTCGGCGACGACTGCGTTCGCCTTGGCGGCCTTCCCCGAGCCTGCAGGCGGGCGCAGCTCGCGAACGCGGGCCTTCTTGCCGACCTTCTCGCGGAGGTAGTAGAGCTTGGCGCGATTGACGTCGCCGATCGCGCCGACCTCGATCCGCTCGATCTTCGGCGAATGCACCGGGAACGTTCGCTCGACGCCAACGCCGAACGACTGCTTTCGCACCGTGAACGTCTCGCGCACTCCCGAGCCCTGGCGCTTGAGGACGATTCCCTCGAACACCTGGAGCCGCGAGCGCGTCCCCTCGATCACCCGGAAATGCACGCGCACGGTGTCGCCCGCCTTGAACTGGGGGACGTCCTGGCGCAGCTGGCGCTGCTCGATGCTCTGGATGATCGTGCTCATGAAAAGGGCGGCCACTCGGCCGGGGGAGAATGGTAGCGGATCCATGCCGACCTCTACGTCTCGACTGACGCCTCCGGCGGCTCGCTCGCGACGCAGGGCCGAAGGGGATAGTACGAACGTACAGACCCGGAGAGCCATGCGGCGCGAGCGAGTCGAGCGCGGGCGGAGCCGGGCTCTGCCCGGCGGGAGCCCGCGTGGCCGGTGGCGTCAGCGGATGGAGATCCTGTTCGGTGGCCAGTAGGTCGCGAAGACCTTGCCGATCAGGTTCTCGCGCGGAACCGTCCCCCACTCCCGCGAGTCGCACGACTGGGAGCGGTTGTCGCCCATCATGAAGAACTGTCCCGCGGGGATGTTGAACGTCTCGGGCCCACCGGCGTCTCGGCGGCCCTGGAGGATGTAGGGCTCCGGGAGCTTCTTCCCGTCGATGTAGACGAAACTGAACCCGCCCTCGCTCCTGAGCTCGAGCCGCTCGCCGGGCAGCCCGACGAGCCGCTTCACGAACGTGCCGCCGGCGCCGCAGCGGGCGCGCGCGGCGGGAGGGGTGTCGAAGACCACGATCTCGCCTCGCTCCGGCTCGCGGAAGTGGTAGACGAAGCGATTCGCGAGCACCCGGTCCGAAAAACGGGCCTCGCAGCCGTTCGCCGGCCGCGCGCAGTGGAGCGTCGGCTCCATCGAGGAGGACGGGATCCGGTAGGGGTTGACGACCCACGCCTTGATCGCGAGGACGATCGCGATCGCGCCGACGATCGTGACGACCCAGTCGATCGTGACGCGCCAGCCGTGCGGGAGGCCCCGGGTCAGCCGGTCGACCGGATTACGAGAGTGGAACTCTCGCTCGGGAGGCGGGACCGATCTGGCGCCGGAGTTGGCGCCGAGGAGCCAACCGTCGTAGCGCTGCCGGCGCTCCGGGTCGGCGAGGGTCTGGTAGGCGACCTGGATCTCGCGTTGCCGCTCCTCGTTCCACGTCGTTCCGGACTCGCGCTGGAAGGCGTCGTGAACCTCGGCTGTGCTCGCGTCGCGTGGGAGCCCGAGGGTCGCGTAGTAGTCGCTCACGAGATCACGTTCCGGGCCCGGCTCTGCTCGCGGCGCCAGCCCTCGATCCGGGCGTGATCGCCCGAAAGGAGCACCTCCGGGACGGTCCAGCCGCGAAACTCGGCCGGCCGGGTGAAATGGGGGTACTCGAGCCCGCCTTCGAGCGCCTCGGAGAAGCTCTCGTTCTCGCCGGAGCCGTCCGCGAGCGCGCCCGGAAGGCGGCGCGCGATCGCATCGAGCAGCACCATCGCAGGAAGCTCGCCACCGGAGAGCACATACGGGCCGATCGAGATCGCGTCCGAGGCGAGGTTGGTCACGATCCGCTCGTCGAAGCCCTCGAACCGCGAGGAGAGAAAGGTCAGCTGCGGCTCGAGCGCGAGCTCCTCGACGACGGACTGGGTCAGCGGGCGGCCCTGGGGGCTGAGCGCGACGACGCGGTGCGACGGAGCGCCGCCGTAGGCGGCGTCGAGCGCTGCCGCGACGACGTCGACGCGGAGCACCATCCCGGCGCCGCCGCCGTAGGGATCGTCGTCGACCTGACCCGACCTCAGCGGTGAGGTGTCGCGGTAGTTGAAGAGGCGCAGCTCGAGCTCACCGCCGAGCACCGTCGCCACCGGCCGCTGCTCGGTCATCCACGCGAACGCGTGCGGAACCTGGGTGAAGACGTCGAGGAGCACGGCGAGTGAGGTTACTCGTCGTCCGCGAAGCCCCGCGCCACCAGGACGCGACCGGCTGCGAGGTCGACGTCGAGCACGCAGGTGGCGATGAGGGGGAGCAGCAGACCGGACTCGAGCTCGACGGAGTCGTTCGCAGACCCGTTGTGAACCTCCTTGACCCGGCCGAGCGGACGGCCGCCGTCCTCCTCGACGGCGAGGCCGACGAGCTGGAAGACGTAGTAGGTGTCTTCCTCGGGAGCGGGGAGCTCCGCGCGCGGGATCGACAGCGTCGAGCCACGCGTGACCGCCCGGTCGAGCTTGAGTACGGGTCGGCGGCCGGAGCCGCGCTTCGAGACGACGATCTCGGCCTCGGCGTCCTCGACCCAGAGCTTCGCGCCGGGCGCGAACCGCCCCGCGACCTCGCTCGGCTCTTCGACGAAGAAGGATCCGTCGATCCCGTGCGGCCGCCCGACCTTGCCGACCGGGACGAGGTCGCTATTCAACGATTTCGAGCACGACGCGCTGCCGCGACCTCGCGGCGCTCGCGCGCACGATCGTGCGCAGCGCCCGCGCGATCCGACCCTGCCGGCCGATCACCTTGCCGCGGTCCTCGGGGGCGACGTGGAGCGCGAGCACGATCGTGTCCTCGTCGTGCTCGATCTCCTCGACCCTGACCGCAGCGGGATCGTCCACGAGCTGCTTCGCGATCCACTCGAGGAGCTCGGCCACGCCTGCCTCAGCCGCCGATGCCGGCGGCCTTGATCAGCTTCGAGACCGCGTCGGAGGGCTGGGCGCCCTTGCCGATCCATTCTTTGACCTTCTCCTCGTCGAGCTCGATCGTGGACGGATCGGTCTGCGGGTTGTAGCGCCCGATGATCTCGATGAAGCGCCCGTCACGCGGGGAGCGCGAGTCGGCCACGACGACGCGGTAGATCGGGTTCTTCTTCGAGCCCACGCGTGTGAGCCGTATCCGTACTGCCATTCCTCGTTACCTCCGGCCTGCTTTGGTCATTTGCTGCGGAAGGGTGGGCATCTTGCCCTTGCCCATCTGCTTCATCATCTTCTCCATCTGCTTTCGTGCGGTCAGCAGCTTATTGACGTCCTGGATCGTCTGCCCGCTACCCGCCGCGATCCGTAGTCGTCGGGAGCCGTTGATCAGGTGCGGCATCCGCCTCTCCTGCGGCGTCATCGAGAGCACGATCGCCTCGACGCGCGCGAGCTGGCGCTCGTCGATGTCCACGTCCTTGAGCTGGTTGCCGAGACCCGGAATCATCTTGAGGACGCCCTGGAGCGGGCCCATTCGCTTCAGCATCTTCTGGGCCGAGAGGAAGTCGTCGAAGGTGAACTGACCGGCGCGCATCCGCGCCTCCATCGCTTCGGCCTCGTCCTCCTCGACCGCCGACTCCGCCTTCTCGATCAGGGTGAGGACGTCGCCCATCCCGAGGATCCGCGAGGCCATCCGGTCGGGGTGGAAGTACTCGAGCTGGTCGAGCTTCTCGCCGACCGAGACGAGCTTGATCGGCTTGCCGGTGACCGCCTTGACGGAGAGCGCGGCGCCGCCGCGAGCATCGCCGTCGAGCTTGGTCAGGACGACGCCGTCGAAGGCGATCCGCTCGAAGAAGGACTGCGCGACGTTGACGGCCTCCTGGCCGGTCATCGCGTCGAGGACGAGGAGGACGTTCGTCGGCTTCGCTGCGTCGCGTACGCGCGCGAGCTCCTCCATCAGGCCCTCGTCGACGTGGAGGCGCCCGGCGGTGTCCACGATCACGACGTCGTTGCCGGCGCTCGCTGCGGCCTGAAGCCCGTACTCGACGACTTCGACCGGATCCTGGGTGTCCTTGCGGTAGACCGGGATCTGGATCTGGCGACCGAGTTGCTCGAGCTGATCGATCGCGGCGGGACGCTGGAGGTCGGCGGCGACGAGCGCCGGCTTCTTCCCGTCCTTGCGGAGCAGAAGGGCGAGCTTTGCGGAGGTCGTCGTCTTGCCCGAGCCCTGGAGGCCCGCCATCAGGATCACAGTCGGCGGACGGCTGAACGCGAGCCGCGAGTCGCCGGTGCCCATCAGCGTGGTCAGCTCCTCGTGGACGATCTTCACGACCTGCTGGCCGGGCGTCAGGCTCTTGAGGACGTCCTGGCCCGTGGCGCGCTCACGGACGCTCGCGACGAAGCTCTTGACCACCTCGAAGTTGACGTCCGCCTCGAGCAGGGCGAGCCGGATCTCCCGCATCGCCTTCGAGATCGTGTCCTCGTCGAGGCGTCCCTTGCCGCGAAGGTCGCCGAGGGTGGCCTGGAGCTTGTCGGAAAGGGTGTCGAACACGGGCCATCAGTGTAGATAGGTCTCAACCGACCGAAGGAGCAGGACATGGCAGGCATCGCGAAGGTGATCACGATCATCGGCAACTCTCCCGACGGCTTCGCGGAAGCGGCTCAGGTGGCGGTCACGGAAGCCTCGAAGACGCTGCGCGGAATCACGGGTGCGGACGTGCTCTCGATGAGCTGTGAGGTCGACGGCGACCGGATCACGAGCTACCGGACGACCGTGAACATCGCGTTTGCGATCGAGCGCTAGCCCGCGACGAGGGCGCGCGCGAAGTCGTTCGGGTCGAACGGCCGTAGGTCGTCGAGGCCCTCCCCCACGCCGATCAGCTTCACCGGCAGGCCGAGCTCGTACGCGATCGCGACCGCGATCCCGCCCTTCGCGGAGCCGTCGAGCTTCGTCAGCACGACCCCCGTGACCCGGGCGGCCTCGCCGAAGAGGCGCGCCTGCTGGAGGCCGTTCTGGCCGGTGGTCGCGTCGACGACGAGGAGCGTCTCGTGCGGGGCACCGTCGAGCCGGCTCTCAATCACGCGGCGGACCTTGGCCAGCTCCTCCATCAGGTTCGTCTGCGTGTGCAGGCGACCGGCGGTGTCGATGATCCCCACGTCGTGGCCGCGGGCCTTCGCCGCCTCGACCGCGTCGTAGGCGACCGCGGCGGGGTCGGCGCCCTGGGCGGCACCGACGAAATCTGCCTTGGCGCGCTGCGCCCAGATCTCGAGCTGCTCCTCGGCG
>Ga0136611_10003848_pt1 | contig 10512 bp, 11 predicted proteins | sample AntDrymUQ2232306_2_FD_106645 | JGI IMG/M metagenome (GOLD analysis project Ga0136611, IMG submission 106645) | Polar desert sand microbial communities from Dry Valleys, Antarctica - metaG UQ223 (23.06) | ecosystem: Environmental > Terrestrial > Soil > Desert | place: Antarctica: Dry Valley... | reverse complement strand
TGCCGACGTGCTCGGCGGCGCGATTGACCGCTGGCGCACCGAGCGGCGCGCGGGTGAAGCCTTCGGCGACTTCTGGTACCGCACCGGCATGGCGTAGTCCGGCGCTCCGCTCCGCTATACCCTCACTGCCTGTCGTTCGCGCTTCGGGTGCCGTGATCGCGCGGTACAATGAGACTGCACGCGCGGCGTGCTGCCGGGCGCGAGGAGGAGCATCATGCGGGAGTTCACCGCCACAGTCAACCGGCGAGGGCAAATCACGCTGCCGGTCTCGCTTCGGAGAGAATTGGCGCTCAAGCCGTATGACTACGTTACCCTGGCGGTCGAGAATGGACACATGCGGATCGAGGGAACCAAACCGGCGATTGACCAGCCTGCCGGATCAGTAACGCCGATCAGCCGTCCAGAAGACTTTAAAGCCCTCTCGACAATTGCGAAGGATGAGGTTGCCGAGCGCTACGCTCGGAAGTTCCTCAAACGATGAGGGTCGTTGACGCGAACATCTTCCTGCGTTATCTCACGTGGGACGACGCGGTGAAGGCCGAGGCGTGCGCGGCGTTGCTCGAACGCGTGCGCAAGGGGCTGGAAGTCGTCGCGACCGACGAGGCGATCATCACAGAAGTTGTCTACGTTCTCTCCTCTCCGCGAGTCTATCATCTATCACATGGTGACGTCCGCGACCGCCATGCTCCGATTATCAAGTTACGGGGACTTCGATTGCCCGGAAAGCGTGCGCTCCTACAGGCGCTCGACCTCTATGCTCAGCACTCGTTTCTCGATTTCGAGGATGCGGTTGCGGTCGCGCATAGGAGACGTCTTGGCGTCGGTGACCTCCTCAGCTACGACATGGACTTTGATCGGCTGATGGAGTTCCGAGACGGCTCCATGCGCCGGAACGAACCATGGCTCCTACGCTTCGTCATACCCCCGCCGCCTGCCGCTCGCGCCTCGTGTACCGTAATCACGAGTGGCCCTTGGGCGTGATGGTCACGCTCTACGCAGGACTGGTAGATCTCCGCACCTACGCCGACAAGGAGCGTGCAGAGAAGGCAGGCATCTGGCAATGAAGGCCCACGGAGAAGGAACCATGGTTACGCTTTTCACGCGGGGTGCAAACACCGGCACTTTCTCCGTGACGGCACGGGTAAAGCAGGTCACCAGCTACATAATCGAATGAGTATGGTAGGCTCCCTCCAACAGCGGGACTGACGAAGCGTGGCTTCGTTGGCCTCTGGGGGGAGCCTATCGTAATGCCAGACGAGCCTGATCTCGGGCGAGGGGATAACCCGGACTCGTTACGGTCCATCGCGTACAGGGAGTTTATGAGCTTCGGTCGGGACGAGAGTACTCCCGAAGAACCTAACCCAGCAGCAGATCGAGAAATAGACAATTGGATGAAGGAAAATGGATACACGGATATTCGCCAGATTCCTGATGCCTATAGTGACATCCGAGGCAGCTACCAGGACGCATATGAAGGTTCCTGGTCAGACAAACCCGACCGCTTTGACCGTGAAAAGGCTGGAGACTTCAGAGACGAGGACCCAGAGTACTGGGAGGATGCTCCATTTCTCCGGCCAACCGACGATGACTTGGAGCGGGAAGCTCGTGACAAGGAAAGCGATGCCTTCTATGCCGAATATGCAGAAGCTTTCAAACAGTTAGAGGAGTGGGAGAACGAAAAAGCCCGTGGTGAGCCTGAGTACGAACATGCCGTCTTCTCCACCTGGAGAAACGAAGGGGAGGCTCCAACCGAAGAGATAGGTACATCCCACTGGAATTGGTTGGTCAATCTCCACTATTGGGAGCCGAAGTACCAAGTAGACGATGAATGGGAAGATCACCTTCCCGATTCCTCCTAATCCTCCCGCCTAGTGCCGTTCCCCTCTTGAAATCTACGGAGACAATAGTGTTTAGTCGTAACGACCTCGTATGCTTCTACTCTGGTAAGGCTGAGATTAGCTCTACCAATCCGCACCCTGAGAACCTCGGTAAGTACACCCTCCCAAAACCTCACCGCTGGTTAGCAGGCGTGGTAAGGTGGCCGGAGAGTAACGGTAGGTTGGAGATCCAACTTGACGAACCGATAGATGGTTGGGAAGGGCAGCGTCCTTTATATGTGGTGCCTCCGTTGGCTGTCAAACGCCGTAACGCCAATAGCAGTTGCAATTATTCTGATGTACCGTTGAATTAATCCTTTACCCTGATTTGACGTTTGCCGGAATTTCGCAACCCCTCAGGACTGAGGCGACTGGAGCCATAGCCTGGCCGGCTACACCCCCACCGCCTGCCGTTCGCGCTTCGCCACTTCGGCGCGCACGATCGGGAGCAGGTCGCGGCCGTAGTCAATCGCGTCGTTGAGCGGATCGAAGCCGCGGATCAGGAGTGTGGTCGCGCCGGCGTCGTAATAGGCGAGCAGCGATTCCGCCACTTGCTCCGGCGTGCCTACAAGCGCGGTTGTGTTGCCCGAGGCACCGGTGAGCGCGGCGATCGGCGTCCAGAGGCGCTGGTCGAGGATCTCGCCCCGGGCGGCGGCGTCGAGCAGGCGCTGTGAGCCGACCGATTGCGGGCGGGCGGAAACTCCGGCGCGCGCGTTGGGGCGCGCTGCCTGGACCTTGGCAAGGATCGCGTGGGCGCGCTCCCACGCCTTCTCTTCTGTTGCGCCGAGGATCGGACGCGTGGAGACGCTGAAGGTGACGTTGCGACCGTAGCGCGAGGCCGCCGCGCGCACCTCCGCGATCCGCTCCTTCACGTCCGCGAGCGGCTCACCCCAGAGCGCGTAGCAATCGGAGTGCTTCGCGCCCACGTCCACCGCAGGACCGGACGCGCCGCCGAAGTAGAGCGGCACATACGGCTGCTGGAGTGGCTTCACCTCGGAGAACGCACCCTTGATCTGGTAGAACTCGCCCTCGTGGTCAAAGGGCGCGTCACTCGTCCAGACGCGACGCACGATCTCCAAATATTCGTCCGTGCGCCGGTAGCGCGCGTCGTGGTCCAGCCAATCGCCGTCGCGCTGCTGCTCGGCGTCGCTGCCGCCGGTGATGATGTGGAGCGCGAGCCGCCCGCTGATGAAGTGGTCCAGTGTGGCCGCTTTGCGCGCCGCGAGCGTCGGCGCGACAAAGCCCGGCCGGTGCGCGAGCAGGTAGCCGAGCCGCTCCGTGACCGAGGCGGCGTAGGCGGTCACACTCCAGCCGTCCGGTCCGCTGGAGCCGTAGCCGACGAGCACGCGGTCGAAGCCGCCATCCTCATGCGCACGCGCAAAGCGTCGCACATAGGCCGGGTCCACATGCCCGCCGATAATCGAGACCGCCGCCCCATCCGTCTCCGAGCCAGAGCGGGTTCCAATCATGCCGATGAACTCTACGGGCATTTGCTCACTCCGTTCGCCGGAGCGATGAATGATGCACGCCGAGCGATGAGTACAGGATTCTCACTTATCGCCCGGCCTGCATCATTCATCGCTCCAATACTGCTTTCCCTGCGTTCAAGAGGATCTGGTCGTCCTGTGGAGAGTGTATCCGGCTGCACATCACATCGCGGTGGTGGCGCTCCAGCGGGTGGTGGCGCGAGAGGCCGGGGTTGCCCACCAAGCTCAGCGCGATCTCGATTGCCTCGATCGCGTTCGTGGTGGCGGTGTACTTCACGATTCCGGCACGGCTCGTGGCGGCGAGGTTGCCCGCGTCAATCTCCGCCGCCAGACTGTAGATGAGCTGCGCGTTCGTGTAGAGCAGTGCCTGGATGCGCCCGACCGCTTCCTGCATGCGCGGCAGCGTTGCGAGCGAGGCACCGAGGTTGGCGGGCACGCGCTCGTGCAGGTAGCGCACGAGCCAGTCGCGCGCCGCCGTGGCGATGCCGTGGTAGAGCGCCGTGAGCGTGAGCGTATTCCAGCCCGCGATCGCTGGGTCCGGCGGCGACCAGCCCGCGGGCGGACGCAACTCGAGCGCGTGATCTTCCGGCAGGGACACATCTTCGAGCAGCAGGTCGTGGCTGCCGGTGGCGCGCATCCCCATGTGGTCCCAGGTCTCCACAATCCGTACGCCAGGGGCCGCGCGCGGTACGAGGAAGTAGCCGACCTGTGGCTGATCGCCCGCGGTCCTCGCCCAGACGAAGTAATAGGCGAGGATCGGGCTGCCGGTGGCGTAGAGCTTGTGGCCGTTCAGTCGCCAGCCGTCCGCGGTGCGCGTGGCGGCGGTGGCAGGAAGGCCACCGCGCGCGGGCGTGCCCAACTCCGGCTCGACGCGCACGACGTTGATCAGGGCGATCCCATGATTCGACTCGCGGCAGAGCCGTTCCTGCATCCCCGGCGGCCAGCGGCGCGCGCGCGCAAAGGTGGCGTGATAGATGTAGTGCATCGCCAGCACGAGCGCCGTCGCAGCATCGCCGCGTGCGACCTGCTCGATCACGCGGCAAGTGGTGACGAGTCCCTCGCCCAGGCCGCCCAAATCCTGCGGGATCGTGAGGCTGAGCAGGCCCGCGTCGCGCAGCGCGGCGAAATTCTCAAAGGGGAAGCTCGCGTCGCGGTCATGCGCGCCCGCGCGCGTGGCAAAATCCGCCGCCAGCGCAGCGACGCGGTCGAGGAGCGGCAACGAAAGCGAGGTCGTCACGGGTGGCCTTTGTGGACTAGGTAGGTCAAGATACTAGAGTTTAGCACCAATGGCGTCAAGCGGAGTTGAACATCCATCTGGGTTCAGCCGCGAGGTGTGGCAGCGGAGGAGCACCCCCTACCCCGGCCCTTCCCCCGCGCGGCAGGGGAAGGGAGAACGGCCAGACCCGGTTTGCTAGCGTCTCCCTTCCCCCGCGCCGCAGGGGAAGGGCCGGGGTAGGGGGTGCTCCTCCGCTGCGCATGGTAGATTCAAGGGAGACGGCGAGCGAACGGGTGGAACGGCGATGACACTGAAAGAGCGGCTGAGCGACGATCTCAAGGCGGCCCTGCGGAGCGGCGATGCGGTGCGGAAGGTCACGATCCGGGGCACGACCGCGGCGATCCGCAACGCCGAGATCGCGGCGGGGCGGGTCTATGAGGATGCGGATATCCTCCAGGTGTTGCAGCGTGAGGTGAAGCAGCGCCGCGACAGTATCGAGGAATTCAAGAAAGCGGGGCGCCAGGACCTGGTGGACAAGGAGTCCGCCGAGCTCGCGCTGCTGCAAGGCTACCTCCCCCAGCAGATGAGCCGCGTGCAGGTGGCGGACGAAGCGCGGGTGGTGATCGCTGAGACGGGCGCCACCGGGCCGGCGGACAAGAACAAAGTGATGCCCGTGCTGATCAAGCGCCTCGCGGGGCAGGCTGAGGGGCGCACGATCAATGAGGTGGTGACAACACTGCTGGCGGAAATCTAGCTCGTGCCTGGATGATCGCGCGGCGGCACACTATCCGCTGGTCCATCGCGCTCGCGGCGGCGGCGAATGTGCGGGATGCGGCTCTGCGTCTCCCAATACAGCAGCACGCGCAGGCTCACGATCAGGAGCGAGACCAGCATCACGACGGCCAGCGCAAGGTCCACGAGCGTCGAGCCGGCGGCCTCCGTGCCGAGCAGCATCGCGCGCACGCTCCACACACCCAGTACGAGCGCGCCCGTGTTCACGACCAGTCCGTCGAGCGGCGAGATCAGGACGGCAAAGATCGCCACCGCCCCGATCAGCCCCACCAGCAGCACTGTCACCGCGCGTAGCGAGATCGGCCGGTCAAACTCAAGCAGGAGCAGCGCCCCGGGCGATTCGGGCGGCACCAGGTCGCGTACCTCAGGCAGATCCGGAAGCTGGCGCATGACCATGTCTGAGGCACGATTCTGCACCGTCAAGGCGATTTGGCCCAAACCATCCTTCCGTGTCAGTTCCTGTGCGGTGCCGTCCGGTAGGATACGCCAGGAAAGGACCAGCAGCGCGAACGACCAGTGGTCAAACGGGTAGCGCGAGGCGTCACCCTCGACTGGCAGATCAAGTTCTTTCGTCTGGCTCACCTGCTGGGGGGTGAAGTCGAAGGACTCCTCGACCGGCAGCAGGTCCTCCCGCCCAACAATGGTCGCAGCGTACAGCGAGATGCGCACGGGATCGGTGCAGGCTGGCGCGCACCCCTGCGCGAGCGTGGCGCGCACCTTGAGCACGCCCGCATCCTCATCCAGGCTCGTGATCGCGATCTGGACGCGATACGCGAGCAGAGGATTGAGCGCGTCGCCCGCGGGCGAGACACTGATTTGCTTGCCCTCATCCGAGTACTCGCGTGGCATATTCCACGCGACGATCAGGATCAGCGCCAGCGAACCCACGAGCAGAAGCGCGACGCCGGAATGTCCAAGCGTATGCGGAATGTCACTCCGACGCGAACGCTCCATTACCCGTCCCCCGCCCCTCCTGCGCTAGCCGTGCAACTTCTGCGGTCCCAGATCAAGCCCGTGCTCGACACAGTCGCCCATCAATCGCTTCAGTTCTTTGCGATTTCCCGGCAGGGCGAGGTAGGCCAGGCTGCGCAGCTTGAGGCCGAGCGAAGGCTTGGGCCGTTCAAAGAGCGCGCGCATCTCCTCCGTGTCCGGCAGGCCGGCGAGGCGCAGCATCACATGCTTGGTGTCTGCATACATCACGGACTCGGCAAAGCCGCGGCCAACATCCTTCTCCTGCGCGTCCAGCAGCCGCACCGCTCCCTCGGAATACTGCGCGCCGTTGGCGAAGTACCCGGCCTGGCCGGAATCCACGATCGGGGCCATCGTGAAGCGCCGGATATCTTCCGGCACCTCGTTCCCGAAGCTGAATTCCCAGCGGTTCGGGTACCAAGTTCCGGTCGGCGGGTACTGCGCCGGGTCCGGCGTGTCCTCGCTCTTGATCCAGCTAGGGATGCTGAGCGAGCCGGCCGCGTCATGTTGCTGGCCGTGCTCATCCATGTACTTGGCGCTCACTGGGACCGTCATCGTGCCCGGCGGCGTGGGACCAGTCTGGAAGTAGAAGTCGAGATACTCGTTGCTGTGCAGGCGGTAGCAGGTGATCTGGCGGTTGCCGGTGAACTGCGCCATGAACCAGTCCCAGCCGCCGGGGCCTGCCGGACCGAGGTTGCTCATCGCGCGCATCGGGTGGGAGCGCGGGCTGCCGCCCGGTGCCATCCCCGTGCCCCACTGGTGGTCCATCCAGAACGTGCCGGAGCTGAGCTTGACCTCCTCGCCCTTGAGGCGGAGCGTGCTGCGCGCCGGGTCCAGCACTAGGTTAGGGATTGAGTAATAGAGCGTGCCCACGCCCGCGCAGCAGGGCATGCAGCCGTCCGCGCCCTGGAGCAGCGGCGGCCGCTCCGAGGAGAGCGTGAGGTCAATCGCCAGCTCCACCGGCACCGCGCCGCCGCGGTAGGTGCCCTGAGCCTGGAGGCGGATCGGGAAGAGGCGACCGGCCTGGAGCGAGCGCGCCTCGTTCTTGCCCTGCGCCACGAGGAAGGGGTCGCCTTGGAAGTCCAGCAGTCCGGTAGTCCCGGCGACGATGATCGGCACGGCCTGGTAGTGACGCTCGCCCGCCTCACTGATCGCGAACTGCAGTTCGAGGATCTGGTTCTGCGCGTCGCTGAGGCCAAACTGACGCGCGATTGGCGGCGGCAGGAGTGTCACCTGCCAGAACATCAGCTCGATGCCGTACTCCTTGCCGTTCTCGCCCCAGCAACTGCCGACAAAGAAGTGCCAGCCGACCTGGCTCTGAAGCTGTGCTTCATGGATCGCGGGGAAGGAAAGCGCCGCTGCTTCAGGGATCTTGGCGAAGCCCTTGGAACTGTCCAAGCCGAGCAGCATCGCCACCTCATACGCCTGGTGCGGCGTGAGCGTGTCTGCGTAGGAGATCAGCGTCTCATAGCGTTCCGTGTAATCCGGCGTGAACGAATCCGGGTGATCGAGCAGATAGCGCAGGCGGGCGCGGGTGCGCTCACCGAAAGCACGGTTGCTATTCTTGGCGTCCGTCAGTTGGCTCCGCACCCCCGGCTCAAACCGCGCCGGGTCAAAGTGCTCCTGCCAGAGTGCGCCCGCGATGCTCGCTTTTGTCTCCTGGTCAAGCTCGTTGAAGGGGTCAGATGCCGTCATGCGGGACTCCTGCTCACGCGGTTGATGCGTAAGATCGAACGAATCGAACGATCTGTATAGAAAGAGTGTAGCGGGTCTATCGTTGCGGCGCGTTGAAGGTTGACACACGTACGTGTTCAGGGCCGGGGGGTTAGGTCGCGCGACGATGCAGTCTCTAATGAACCCTACACGCGTTCCGCCAGCCAGCGTGCGAGTTCGTCGCGCGGGAAGGACGGCAGCGACTGATCGTACCCGTTGCGGGAGAGCGTGAGGCCGCTGCCGGCGGCGGTCGCCTCGCCCACGCACCAGGCCGCGATCCCGGCGGCGTGGAGGGCCGCGCGCGCTGCCGTCTCGTCTTCCGGCGCGAGCGCGGCCACGAGGCAGCCGGAAGCGAGCAGGCCGAGCGGCTCCAGGCCGAGTGCCGCGCAGAAGAGTGCTGTCTCCGGCAACACCGGCACGGCGTCCCCGTCCACGCGCAGGCCCGTCCCAGACGCCTCCGCCATCTCGCGCAGGGCGGTGGCGAGGCCGCCTTCGGTCGCATCGTGCATTGCGTGGACCGGCACCGCCGCCGCCAGCACGCGCGCCGCGCGCACGACGCTGATCCCCGGATCGGCGAGGTAGTCCGCGGCGCGGGTGAGCGCTGCTTCCGGCACGCCGGCCGCGATCAGTTCCGCACGCGCCTCCGCGGCAAGCGCGGCGGTGCCCTCGATCGCGACCCCGCCGGTGATCAGCACGCGGTCGCCGGGGCGCATCCCGGCGCTGGTGACAACGCGGCCAGGTGCGGCCTCGCCCAGCATCGTGCCCGCGATCACGGGCCGGTCCAGGCCGTAGGTTACTTCGGTGTGCCCGCCGACGAGTGCGATCCCCAACTCGTCGCAGGCTGCGCTCACGTCCGCGAAGATCGCGGCCACGTCCGCGGCGGCGATCCCCTCCGGGAGCAGGAGCGTGGCGAGGAACCAGCGCGGCGTGGCACCCATCACGGCGATGTCGTTCGCGTTGACGTTGACGGCATACCAGCCGATCCGCGCCGCCGTAAAGGTGATCGGGTCGGCCGTGACCACCAGCACGCGGTCGCCCAGGTCAATCGCGGCAGCGTCCACACCGGGGTGCGCGGGTACGATCACGCGCGGGTCAGGTCGCGCCACGCCGCCCAGCAGGTGCGCGAGCAGCTCCGGTGGCAGCTTGCCGAGGGAGAGGCGCTCATCCATACAGTGAGGATACAGGGGGCGGGACGGCGGTCGGACGTATCCGGCGCGCGTGCGTGTTCAGGACCCATCCGAACAGATGCACACGCCACACGCCACCCGAGCCGCCGCTTTCTCATGGCGATGTGCTATCGTGTCCGCTGAACCGCAGACAGAGCGAAGGAGCGTACCCAAATGGCAACCCCAAAAGAGCTACGACAGCAGATCACCGACACGCGCGCGGAGTTGCAGGGCGCCTTGCACGATGTTCACGCGAAGTGGGAGACGAAGCCCACCGCCGGTGAAGGTGAGGATGCGTGGTGCCCGAAGGAGGTCGCGCAGCATGTGATCGGCGCGGACTGGTACTTCACCAACATGATCGCGCAGGCGTGTGGCGCGCCCGCGATGGAGCGTCCTAAGGTTGACGCCGCCACCCCCGCCACCGCCGCCGCCAGCCTCTCCCGCATCGCCGCTGGCGACGACAACGTGCTCCGCCACGTCAGCGAAGGCGACCTCAGCAAGACGTGGGATGCTGGCCGCCTCGGCACGCTCACCGTTGAGCGCATGATGGAGATCATCGTCAGCCACACGAACGACCACATCCAGCAGCTCCGGGCAGCGGGGAGCTAATCCCCTCGCCCAACCCCCAGATACGCCTGGACGACGCGCGGGTCGTCGCTCAACGCCGCGCCCGTTCCGGAGAAGGCGATCCGACCGGTCTCCATCACGTAGGCGTAATCGCTGATCGAGAGTGCCTTGCGCGCGTTCTGCTCGACGAGCAGGATCGTCTTCCCCTCGGCGTGGACCTCGGCGAGGATGCGGAAGACCTCGTTCACAAGCAGGGGCGCGAGCCCCATGGATGGCTCATCCAGCAGGAGCAACCGCGGACGGGCCATCAGCGCGCGCGCGATCGCGAGCATCTGCTGCTCGCCGCCGGAGAGGCTGCCGGCGGGCACCGTCCGGCGCTCGCGCAGCACGGGGAAGCGGGCCAGCATTGCCTCCAGGTCGGCGCGGACAGCGGCGTGGTCCCGGCGCTGATACGCGCCCATCTGGAGGTTCTCCTGCACGGAGAGGTAGGTGATCACCTGCCGTCCCTCCGGCACCTGCACGATCCCGCGCCCGACAATCTGGTGCGAGGCAAGACGCGTGATCTCCGTACCGCGGTAGAAGATGCTGCCCGTCCCGACCGGCGTCACGCCGGAGATCGCGGAGAGGGTTGTCGTCTTGCCCGCCCCGTTCGCCCCGATCAAGCTGACAATTGCCCCTTCCGGCACGACAAACGAGACACCCCGCACCGCCTCGACTCGCCCGTA
>Ga0136611_10003847_pt1 | contig 10512 bp, 7 predicted proteins | sample AntDrymUQ2232306_2_FD_106645 | JGI IMG/M metagenome (GOLD analysis project Ga0136611, IMG submission 106645) | Polar desert sand microbial communities from Dry Valleys, Antarctica - metaG UQ223 (23.06) | ecosystem: Environmental > Terrestrial > Soil > Desert | place: Antarctica: Dry Valley... | reverse complement strand
GGCCCTACGAGCGCAAACACCTCGGCCTCGCGGCCATCTTCCCGCACCAGCGTCGCCGACAGCCCAAGCCGCCGTTCCGCCTCGATACGCGCTGCGAGCCGGAAGACAGCCGCCGGAAGCGACTGCACCTCGTCGTAGATCACCAGTCGCCACTGCTGGCCGGCCAGTTCGCTTGCGGCGTTGCCGGTCGTAGCCGCGTGATAGGTTACCGTCGTCACAACTGTCCCAACCCCGCCGGTTCCGGCCCAGGCGATGCTCGCGGGGTCGCAATCGGTCGACTCCCTGAACGCCGCATGCCATTGCTCGCCAACCGTTCGCGATGGCACGAGCACAAGCACCGGCCCGCCAGCGTCCGTGGCTGCCGCGACACCAACCATCGTCTTTCCAGCCCCGCACGGCAGCAGAACAACCCCATCTCGCGCTCGTCTGAACGCTGCAAGCGCTTCGGACTGGTATGGACGCAAGTGGACACGATCGTTGAGCGTAATCGCCACTGAGCCGGATGTCATCGTCCTACGGTCGACGACGGGCCAGCCCGCCCGGATCGACGCCAGCTTTGCCTGCGCAATGTCACGCCGATCGAGTCGGACAATCGCCGTGCCATCCGACGGCGGATCGTAGCCAATGTCAGTCAGGACCGAGACACTCCGGGCCACGAGTTCCAGCCCAGCGTTGCCCTCCACAATCTCAACCGCACCGAATCTGCCCATGTTCTCAGCGATCGTCGCGGCGATAGCGGCCGGAACCGGCATCGCCGCCGAACGGTCCAGCGCGTCCAGAAGCTCGCTGGCACGCATCCCACACCCAGCCGCGCCCCACATGGCAACAGGCGAAAGGTCGTAGACGTAGTTGCCCGCAACGATTGCCCGCAACTGACCACACTGACGAACGAGTTGAAGCACCCGCTCCAGTCCAGAGCCGGGTGTGACGAGCAGCGTCCCATTGCGTTGGAAGATCAGGCTGGTGTTAGTCATCGAGAAACCTCGTTTCGGCGTACGGACGCCAAAACTGGTATAATTGTGTTGTTTGAAGCGCGTCATTCACGCCCTTGAAATGGGGGTCTATTCTCGTGGAAATCGGAAACATCAAGCCCGTCAACATCGACTTGGAAATGCGGCGCTCCTACCTCGACTACGCGATGAGCGTCATCGTCCAGCGCGCCCTTCCCGACGTCCGCGACGGCCTAAAACCAGTCCAGCGGCGCATTCTCTACGGCATGTCCGAGATGGGCCTGCGCGCCAACACGCGCTATCGCAAGAGTGCCGGTATCGTCGGTGAAGTGCTCAAGTCGTACCACCCGCACTCCGACACCGCCGTCTACGACGCGCTCGTCCGTATGGTACAGGACTTCTCGCTGCGTTACCCGCTCGCGCAAGGTCAGGGCAACTTCGGCTCGGTCGATGGCGACGGCGCGGCGGCCATGCGCTACACCGAGACCAAGCTCTCGGCCATCGCCGAAGAGATGCTCCAGGATATCGACAAGGACACCGTCGATTTCAAGCCCAACTACGATGACCAGACGACCGAGCCGAAGGTTCTTCCGGCCAAGCTGCCCAACCTGCTCGTCAACGGCGCCTCCGGTATCGCGGTCGGCATGGCGACCAACATCCCGCCACACAATCTGACCGAGGTCTGCAACGGCATCATTCACCTGATCGACAATCCGGATGCCAATGTCGAAGACTTGATGCAGTTCATCACTGGCCCCGACTTCCCGACCGGTGCGACGATCCTCGGCCGCGAGGGCATCATGGCCGCCTACGCGACTGGCCGTGGCCGGGTCGTCATCCGCGCCAACGCCTTCATCGAAGAATCGGCGCGCGCCAACCGCTACGCGATCATCGTCAACGAACTGCCCTACCAGGTCAACAAGGCCGCCCTGATCGAGAAGATCGCCGAGCTGGTCAAGGCGGGCCGTCTCGACGGCATCCACGACCTGCGCGACGAATCCGACCGCAACGGCATGCGCATTGTCATCGAACTCAAGCGCGAGGCACAACCCGGCAAGGTGCTCAACAACCTCTACAAGCACACTGCCCTGCAGTCGTCGTTTGGGGTAAACGCGCTCGCCCTCGTCGACGGCGAACAGCCGCGCGTGCTGACGCTCAAGCGCATCCTCCAGCTCCACATCGAGCACCGTCAGGAGATTCTCACCCGCCGGACCACGTACGAGCTGGGACGCGCCCGCCGCCGCGCTCACATCCTCGAAGGCCTCAAGATCGCCCTCGACAATCTCGACGCGATCATCAAGACGATCCGTGCCTCGCGCACCTCCGAGAGCGCCCGCACGAACCTGATGAAGGACTTCACCCTCTCCGAGGTTCAGGCGACCGCCATCCTCGACATGCAGTTGCGCCGCCTGGCCGCTCTCGAGCGCAAGAAGATTGAGGACGAGTACCGCGAGGTTCTCACGGAGATCGCGCGCCTCGAAGACCTGCTTGCCAACCCACACAAGATCCTGGCGATGATCAAGGACGACCTGAACCACCTCAAGGAGAAGTTCGGCGACGGACGCCGGACGCGCATCATCGACGATACCGGCGATATCAGCGACGAAGACCTCATCCCGGAGATGAACGTCATCGTCACCCTGACCAATCGCGGCTATGTCAAGCGCATTCCCGACGAGGTCTACAAGACGCAACGACGCGGTGGTCGCGGCGTGACTGGCCTGACGATGCGTGAAGCAGACGGCGTCCAGCATCTATTAGCCGCCAACTCGCACGAATCGCTCCTGTTCTTCACCGATCGTGGCCGCGTCTTCCAGGTTAAGGTCCATGAACTACCCGACGCTGGACGGCAAGCCAAGGGTGTGCCGATCATCAATCTGATCGCGATCCTTCCGAACGAGTCAATCGCCACGATGCTTCCGGTGCGCGAGTTCAGCGAGGGCAGTTACCTCTTCTTCTGCACGCGCAAGGGCCGCATCAAGCGCACGTCACTCGACCAGTTCTCGTCCGTTCGATCGTCAGGGCTGATCGCGATCGGCCTCGAAGAGGACGACGAGCTCGCCTGGGTGCGGACAACCTCCGGCGACGACGAGATCATCCTCGTCACCGAGCAGGCCAAGTCGATCCGCTTCCACGAGGAGGACGCCCGTGCCATGGGCCGTCCAGCCGCCGGGGTTCACGGCATCAAGCTCGCTGCCGGCGACCGCGTAATGGCTGCCGACGTGATCGACGCCGAAACGCGCGAGTTCGACCTGCTGACCGTCTCCGACAGTGGCTTCGGCAAGCGCACCCAGCTCAGCGAGTTCAACCGCCAGTACCGTGGCGGTCAGGGCGTGACCGCGATGAAGCTGACTGCCAGGAATGGCAAGGTGGCCGGCGCCTACATTGTTGACAACGACCAGGAGCTGATGCTGATCTCGACCGCCGGAGTTGTTATACGAATGCCAGTCAGCCAGATATCGCGCTACGGGCGCCAGACCCAGGGAGTCTCGGTCATGCGTCTCGGAAAGACTGAAAAGGTCGCCTCGCTGACCGTCCTGTCTGAGCGGGCTGACGAGTCGGACGCGCTGGTGGATACGCTCTCCGAGATGGAAGCCGCCGACGCCCAGAACGGCAAGAGCAACGGTCGGGCACCGAAAACATCTCGCGCAAAGCGCGGCTAACCCAGAATCAGTCAGCGATCGATGCGGGTCCGGAGCGGTTCGGTAACGAACAGCCTGGCCCGCGTCGTCGCGAATGGAACCGTCATCAACACCACGCCGCTCGCCGCCGTCGTCACAAACGCGATCGCGGCATTGTCGCGGCTGACATCCGCCCCGCCCGAGTTGCCAGCTACCGCGACGACGATAGCGAAGACGGCAAACGCAAGCGGCGGCACAAGCGAGCGAAGCCTTGGCGCCAACCCGCCGTCCACCAGCGTCGCGAGCGCTGCGATCATCCAGGCCGCCGTCAATCCCTGACCGAGGTTATCGGCGGCAAAACGCTCAGCGCCGGCGATGGTCGCGGCGACAATCAATGCTGCGGGCAAGAGCGCGATCCCAGCCGAAAGTGGCGATTCGACGCTGGCAAGCGCCGCGACAACGGAGACAATTCCGACCACCGCCAGCACCGCCAGCGCCGCAGCTACGAAATTTCCGGTCGCCCCACCGAGCCGGATGTCCGCCACCTCGATTCCGGACGCCACCGCGACGACCGGCACAAGCAGTGCAAGTGTCACCGCGTCCGTAGCATTGAGCGACCACGAGCGCTGTGCTTCTGACCGTCCCAGCAGCCAGGCAGCGATGCCTGTCAGCCCAGCCAGTACACTACAGATGATCGGCAAGGCAAGCCCTCCGAGCCGAATCTCGAATGCCGGCAACGCGATGAAGGTCGCGCCAACCAGCATCCGCACGACAGCCGGGGGGACGCGATCGCGCCAATCGTTCGCGACTGGCAGCGTTGGAACGTCCATCCGACGCGGCGCTCGTCGATCGCCGGAGAATGTTCGTCGTTCGCGCTGGCCGGTTGAGTTATCCGTTCGTTCATCATGCATCATCAGTCGATTCTACCCAACCGTCTGTGCGGCGGATCGTCCCATAGTAGGTGCTATACTCCGCGATCAGCGCCTCGTTTGCCGCTACCAGTGCTTTCCGACAAGGCGGAGTTCGATTGACAGCTACCCGTCAACTGGCCGTCTTCGGCGGCACCTTCGACCCAGTCCACGTCGGACATCTCATCATTGCCGAGATCATGCGGCACCACCTGAACCTCGACAGCGTCATCTTCCTTCCGGCAGGACGCCCGCCGCACAAGCCCGACCAACTGCTGAGTACCGACAGTGACCGGCTCGCGATGTTACGCCTCGCCATCGCCGATTCTCCGGTATTTTCGATCAGCACCATCGACATCGACCGCCCCGGCGCCTCGTATACCGCTGAGACGCTGCGCGTCCTCCAGGATCAGGCGGGCGCGGACTGCCAACTCCACTTCCTGATGGGCCAGGATTCGCTGCGTGACTTTCCAACTTGGCACCGGCCCGACCTGATCGCGCGGCGGGCAAAGCTGGTTGTCGCGCTCAGGCCGGGAATCAGCATCTCGGTCGAGGAGATCGAACGAGTCGTCCCCGAAGCGCAAGGCCGCATTCGGCTTGTTCCAGTCCCATTGATTGGCATTTCTTCGCGAGATCTGCGGGACACCATACGATCTGGCGGACCGTTCCGCTACCAGGTGCTCCCGCAGGTCGCGGCATACATCGAACGCCAGCGTTTGTATCGCGATTGAGATACCATGGCCACATGCCGGTTGACACGTCTCCGACGAGCCGCGTACACTCAGCGGTCGGCTATGTCCACGTGCTGGATACGGCATTGCCCATCGCCCCCAGGCGGCGCACGGTGATGCTGGCGAGGAGTTGAGTCCGTTGCGTTCCCGGTCGAATATTGTCCTGCTACTGATCGTCCTCGTCACCCTCGTGTCGACGTGGGTAACCCTTCCGAGCGATTTGCTCGACTTCGGCAACATCAAAGAAGACAACGACATCTACGTCCATGAGGGTCTCGACCTGCAGGGCGGACTTCAGGTCATCCTCGAAGCTCGCCCGTCAGAAGGTCAGCAGATCGACAGCGATGTCCTCAACGGCACCCGTGACACGATCGAACGCCGTATCGGCGGTCTCGGCGTCAGTGAGCCGCTGATCCAGACGCGCGGTGACGATCAGATCGTCGTTGAATTGCCTGGCGTCGATGAGCCCCAGGCAGCCATCAGTCTGCTTCAGGAAACGGCCCTGCTCGAAATCATCGACACCCAGGGCGTCCCACTCAATCCCGGAACGCGCGTGAACACGTCACTCGGCGCCGCCACTGTGCCGAACACCACGTCGGCAAGTCCAACCGCTGACGGCACGCCATCGGCAGACGCGACAGCTTCACCCGAAGCGAGTCCAACAGTACCTCCAGTTGCGACGGTGGAGGGGCCGACGTACGACACGATCATCTCAGGCTCTGGTATCACGGATGCGTTTCCGACGCAGGACCAGTTTGGGACGCTCGTCGTTGGCTTCGAGCTCGACGGCGAGGCTTCTGACACCTTCTTCAACTACACCAGCAGCCACATCGGTCAGCCAATGTCGATTGTCGTCGACAAGGTCGTCATCAACACGGCCACGATCAACAATGCGATCTCCAACGAGGGCCAGATCAGCGGCCTGACGGCCCAGCAGGTGACCGATCTCTCGCTGCAACTCAAGTCCGGCGCCCTCGAAGTCCCCCTCGAGGTCGTCCAGAGTCGAACGGTTGGACCAACGCTCGGCCAGGACTCGATCGACAAGAGTATCGTCGCTGGCATCGTTGGCCTGTCCCTCGTCGCGATCATGATGATCCTCTATTACCGCCTGCCTGGTCTGCTCTCGGTCGTTGCGCTCCTCGTCTACACCTCAATCACGTTTGCGCTCTTCAAGGTCATTCCAGTGACACTCACCCTGGCCGGAATCGCTGGCTTCATCCTCTCGATCGGTATGGCTGTCGACGCGAATGTGCTCATCTTCGCCCGGCTCAAGGACGAGATTCGAACTGGCCGAACGATTCGCAACGCGATCGAAGCCGGCTTCGATCACGCCTGGCCCTCCATCCGTGACTCCAACATCGCGACGATGATTACCTGCGTCATCCTCTACTGGTTCGGACGCTATACCGGCGCGAGCATCATCCAGGGATTCGCGCTGACGTTGTTCATCGGCGTCGTCGTCTCGATGTTCACCGCTATTATCGTGACGCGAACGTTGCTGCGCGTCATCCTGAATATCCGTCCGATCACGAACCAATGGTGGCTGGGCGTCGAGTCCACCCGCGAGACTTCCGCCAGCGTTGCCGACTGAATCTGCTGAGACAGGGGAAACAGCACCTCCATGATTGACCTCGTAGGCAAGCGCCACATCTGGTATCTGATTTCGGCCATCGCCATCATTCCCGGCCTGATCTCGCTCGTCGTGAGTGGACTCAACCTCGGGATTGACTTCACAGGCGGAACCTCCTGGGAGCTGGAGATGCCGCAGCAAGTCAACTCCGAGCAGGTTCGTTCAACCCTCGATGAGAACGGCTTTCCGGACTCGGTCGTCCAGATTTCTGACGGAAACACCGTCCTCATTCGCATGCAGGAACTCACCGAAGGATCTGAAGTCAAGGGAGCCATCGAAGCAGACTTCCGCGAACAATTCGGTGAGTTCCGCGAGTTGCAGATTCAGACGGTCGGGCCGACGGTCGGAACCGATATCCGCAACCGCGCCATCATTGCCGTCCTGCTCGCGTCGGTCGGCGTGCTGTCCTATATCGCCTATGCGTTCCGCAAGACCAACGCGCCGCTGCGCTACGGAACCTGCGCGATTCTGGCGATGTTGCACGACATCGTCTTCGTCCTCGGGATATTCTCGATCCTGGGCTGGGTCGCCGATGTCGAAGTCGACGCGCTCTTCGTCACGGCTGTCCTGACGATCATGGGCTTCTCGGTCCACGACACGATCGTCGTCTTCGACCGCATCCGCGAGAACCTGTTGCGCCGCTCTGCCCCAACGTTCGAGGAAACCGTCAACTATAGCGTCGGTCAGACGATGGTGCGTTCGCTGAACACCTCCGTGACGGTAGTCCTGACCCTGCTGGCGCTCTACCTGTTCGGTGGCGAGTCGACCCGCTGGTTCGTGTTCGCGCTGCTGATCGGTGTCATTGCTGGCACCTACTCATCGATCTTCAACGCCAGTCAGTTGCTCGTCTCGTGGGAGAACGGCGAAATCGCCCGATTCTTCCGCTTCGGCGCTGGTTCGAAGGCTCGCGCGAAGACGGCATCCTGATCGGGGTGGCGAACACAAACGATTCACGCAAACGAGTCGCCATCATCGGCGGCGGTATCGCTGGCCTGACAACCGCCTATCGCCTGGCTCAATCGGGACACCAGGTGACGCTCTGGGAGCAGCACGATCGGCTAGGCGGTCAGGCAGCGGCGTTCCCCGTCGGCGACGGTGCACATCTGGAATACTTCTATCATCACCTCTTCATGAGCGACACGGCCATCGTCGAGCTGATCAATGAACTCGGCATCGAAAATCATCTCGTCTGGATCGATTCGAACGTCGGTTTCTTCGCGGACGGTCGCATCTACCCGCTGACGAGTGCGACCGATCTGATCAAGCTCGGCTTCATTCCCTTCATCGACCGGATCCGGATTGGCCTCGCCACGCTCTACCTCCAGCGCATCACCGAAGCCAGCGGGAAATGGCGCGCCTTCGAGCGCGTAACGGCCTGGGAGTGGCTCCGCCGTGCCGTCGGCAAGCGCGCCTTCGACCGCGTCTGGGGCATGCAACTGACTGCCAAGTTCGGCAACCGGGCGCAGGAAGTTGCCATGGTCTGGTTCTGGAACAAGATCTTCCTGCGGACGCAATCGCGTCCAGGACTGCTGGCACGTGAGCAGCTCGGCTACATTCTCGGCAGCTTCAACGTACTCATCGACCGTCTCGCCGATGCCTGCCGCGAGCTGGGCGTCGATATCCGCGTTGGCACCGGTGTCACTGCCCTCAACCGGCACGACGACGGCGCCGCACGCTTTACGTTGCACGGCGCCGATGGCCGCGACGAGCCGGTCGACGCCGTCGTCGCAACCACACCATCGCCGATCCTGCTGCGCCTCGTCCCTGACTTGCCGGAGCCATATCGTACGCAACTCACCTCAGCGACCTATCAGGGAGCCGTCTGCATGCTGCTGAAGCTCAAGCAGCCGCTCTCGCAGACCTACTGGATGAACATCGGCGACGAGCGCCTGCCCTTTACCGGCATCATCGAACACACCAACTTCATCGGCCCTGAGCACTATGGCGGCTGGCATTATGTCTACGTCAGCAAGTACGTCGATTGGGACCACCCATATGTTTCGATGACCGATGAACAGTTGCTGGACGAATACGAGCCAAAGCTGCAGATCGTGAACCCGGAGTTCGATCGCGCGTGGATCGGCCAGATGTGGGTCTTCCGCGAGCGTGCGGCCCAGCCGATCATCGGCCTGCACTATTCTGAGAAGATCCCGGACCATCAGACGCCCGTCGCTGGGCTTTACCTCGCCAACACCGCCCAGATATATCCCGAAGACCGCGGCACAAACTACAGTGTCGACCTTGGCAACCGCATCGCCGAGATGGTCGCCGCCGATCTCGAATCGGGACGCTAACACCGCATCCAGAGCGACCGGCCACGCTCAATCTGATGGTTGAGCGCACCCTGCGCCTCCAGGTAGGTCAGGTAGGCGAAGACGGTTGGGTGGAGCAGGTAGTAGCCCGGTGCGTCGACAGGATCAGCCCCCAACTGCTCAAGCACGCTCGCAAGCACCTCCTCGGGTGAACGCGGCTCCGCGCAAAGGTTCTCGATCATCTCCGCCACCCGCATCACCAACGCGCGATTCGGTTCGACACCAGCCGAAACGTGCTCCAGCGTCGGCCCATGACCGGGAACAACAACCTGATGCGCGACCGCCTCGGCCCGCTCGAGCGACGGCAGATGATCTCGCACCGAATACAGATACGGCATCCGGTAACGTTCGATCACGCGCTCAGGCAGAATCACGTCGGCGCAGAAGAACACCCCATCAACAAGGATGCCCATCTGATTTCCAGAATGGCCCCCCAGCGAGACGGCTTCAAGTTCAACACCAGCGACGGTCATTGGACCCGCATCGTAAATGACATCGACTGGCGACTCAGCCGCGAGGAGAAAACCCGTCCGCAATGACGCAGGCGGATCAGCACCAGCGTAGAGACAGAGTGGCTGGAACAATGGGTAGCGAAGCACCGCTTCATCCCAACGAGGGGCGTGAACGCGCGCGCCAGTGCGCTTGACGGTGAATGCATTCCCACCGAAATGATCGGCATGTCCGTGCGTCGTGATAATGTCGGTCACGCGCCGGCCTATGCCGTCCAGCGCCCGCAACACCTTCCGGACCGACGTGTCGTTCAGACCCGTGTCAACCAGAATCGCGCTATCATCTTCCGCCAGGATCACACCGATGTTGACACCACCTGGCGCATACGACACCTGTTCCGTCAGCCCAACGAGCATGTCCGTCCTTCCGATCGCGTCAGTGCTGAACAGGCGACCACTTAGTACCTGACGGGTTGATGGCTGGCGAGGACGAACCCGTTTCCCCCTGTCGTCCAGAGCCGCAGCGAAGGACCTCTCCGCTCTAACCTGCCGTGCGTCGACGCGGAGAGGTCCTTCGCTGCGGCTCTGGACGACAGGGGGAAACGGGTTCGTCTCTTCACCCTGATCCAGTTCGTCAAGATCACGCCAGTCAACTACTGATGTATACTATAGACGCGGTTTCCGCAGATCCGCGCCCGTAGCTCAGCGGATAGAGCGCTTGCCTCCGGAGCAAGAGGTCACAGGTTCGAGTCCTGTCGGGCGTACCAACGTGACAATGTAGCAAGCTCTCCATCTCCCGCATCATCGTCTCGCCATTGTGACTGCCGCGGCGACCTTCGAGTTCCCCGGACGGACGCGGAATCCTTGTCATTCAGTCAAATCTAGACACCTCTGTACGTACACTCTATACT